>Ga0137455_1000354_pt1 | contig 12223 bp, 12 predicted proteins | sample EasRivERMGT600_2_FD_102334 | JGI IMG/M metagenome (GOLD analysis project Ga0137455, IMG submission 102334) | Soil microbial communities from meander-bound floodplain in the East River, Colorado, USA - East River MetaG ERMGT600_2 | ecosystem: Environmental > Terrestrial > Soil > Floodplain ... | reverse complement strand
CGGTGTTTCAGCGGGCGATCCTGGCCAAGCCGGCCCAACCGACCGACACGGCGCTCCTCTTTTTTCGGGGTTACCCGGGCATTGCAAGAATTAAATCCGTGACGGACAAGCAGGCCAACCTGCAGCCTTTCATGAGAATGAATCAACGGCTTTTTGCGCAGGAAGGCATCGCGCTGGTGGTCATGGATTGCCCCACCGATCAGTGGAGCATGGCCGGGGACCAGCCGACCAGTTGCCTTGACCGCTATCGGTCGTCGAAAGAGCACGCCGACGATGTGAGGAGCGTCATCGCCAAGCTCAAGGGCGAGCACGGTTTTTCAAAGATCTATGTGATGGGCCATAGCTTCGGAACGATCAGCTCGAGGTGGCTGGCAAAGGATCTCGGCAGCGAGATCAGCGGGAGTATTCATTCCGGGTCGATGAACGGGCACAATCCCCGTGGGTATGCGACTTCGCTTTCCGGCTTTCCCTACAACACCATTGCCGCGCCGATTCTTCATGTTCACAACGAGAACGATGCTTGTGCGCACACGCCTTATTCGATCGTGAAGGAATACGCCGGGGAAAATCTGGTGACGGTGCGCGGCGGTGTGCCCGAGGGCGACCCCTGCGGCGCACGCCACCTGCACGGCTACCAGGGGCGTGAGGAGGTTGTCGTCCGGTCGATCATTTCCTGGATAAGGACGAAGAAGGTAGATCGGCTGATTGGGGAATGAAAGCACCGATGAAGATGCTGGTGATGCCGACCCGCGCGCCGGTGGGCGCGAACACCAGGCAGTAACATGCGATACGCGGGATTCTGGCCTCGCCTCGGCGCAATCGTCGTGGATACGGTTGTTCTTGTGCCGATCATCGCATTGTCATTCTGGACATTTTCGGAATCCAGAACGATAGCTCTCGTGTCCGAAATACCGATCGCCTGCCTCTTTGCCCTCTACAGCATCTACTTTGTGGGTAGATGGGGGCAAACGATTGGAAAGATGGCGCTAAGAATCAAGGTGGTTGCCCTGAATGGCGAAGAGGCTGGCTTCACCCGCGCCTTCTACCGCCATGCCGTCGATTTGGCATTTTCCCTGGCAACGAGTGCGCTCACTGTCTATGTGCTCATGTCCGTGACGAGTCGCGAGTTTGAGCTGCTTGCGCTTGAGGCACGACTTGAGCTACTGACTACCAAGACTGGGTCCTGGACTGACATTCTCAATTGGCTGCTTATTGCATGGACTTTGAGCGAGCTTGTTGTTCTCCTGTTCAACGCAAAGCGGCGTGCCATACACGACTACATTGCGGGTACTGTCGTGGTGCACACGCGGGGGAACATGGCGCGCGACGGGGACTTACGAAGAGTTTGAAACCTTTGCGAACCGCGGCCGGTCGCTACGCGTTCTACCGGGACGAACTGCTAATAACTATTCTCCGGCCTGACGTAACACTTGAACTCCACCACGTTGCCCGAAGGATCGGCGATCATGAAGCTTCGATGCTCGTGAGGCGTTTTGGGAAATCGCACCATGGGACGCACCACAAACTTGATCCCGAGGCGCTCGACGTGCTCGCGCATGCGTGAGAAATCGTCGTTGTGCAGGAATGTCAGCCCGAAATGCCGCGGATACGCGCGTGGATTGGCTTCGACCGCACGCCTTTCGAGATGACAGACCAGTTGCAGAACCCCGCCGAAGCTGAATGTGACGCGGTCTTTGAGGATCCGCACCGGCTGCGCACCAAGCACTTCGGAGTACCAGCGAGCGGCTTCCTCGAGCGCGCGGCACGGCACCGCGATGTGCGCGATGTAGCGTCCCGCAATGACCTGGGTGTTGTCCAGCAAGCCGTCGGCGAGCTCGAATTCGGTCATGTCGCAATCAATAGGATCCCATCAGGAAAAGCGTATCAAAACGGCGTGCCCGCAGCGCCGTTCTATTTATTCGGATGACAAACGTTGACACTCGCCCGCGCATGCGAAGCCACCGCAGGCGATGTCGCCTTGTTGTTCGTTCAGCCGTGCAGCGAGTGGTACTTCGCCATCAGCTCGTCCTGGCTCTCGCGGAAATCCGGGTGATCCACGATGCAGTCGCTCACCGGGCAAACGAGCCGGCAGCGCGGCTCGTCGTGCGCCCCCACGCACTCGGTGCACTTGAGCGCATCGATGACGTAGATCGGGCTGCCGGCCGAAATCGCCTCGTTCGGGCATTCCGGCACGCACGCGTCGCACGCGGTGCAGGTCTCGTTGATCAGCAAAGCCATCTCGCATCTCCTCTCAGGCAGCGACACGTTCCTGCAGTTGCTTGAGCCTCTGGTGGCGGAAGTCGCCCCACAGGGCTGCGCCGATGGCGCCGGCGTAAATCGATTCCGGGTGGCTCACCGCCTCCAGCCCGGCGATCTTCTCGTTGACCAGCTCCTCCTGCAGCGCGGCGAGCAGCCCGGCGTCCAGCGCGAGGCCGCCGGTGAGCAGCACCAAGCCCTTGGTGATGCCGGTGACCTTGAGCAGCTTCACCAGGCGCGAGGCCATCGACAGGTGGATGCCCTTGAGGATGTCCTGCGTGGCGATGCCGCGCGACACCATGTTGATGACGTCGGTCTCGGCGAGCACCGCGCAGATCGAGCTCACCTTCTCCGGATTCTGCGAGCTGCGCGACAGCGGCCCGATCTCCTCCACCGCCACGCCCAAATAGCGCGCGATGTTCTCCAGGAACTGGCCCGAGCCCGAGGCGCACTGGCTGGTCATCTTGTAGGACAGCACCTTGCCGCGCTCGTCGATGTAGATGGCGCGGCCATTCAACGCGCCGATGTCCACCACCGCGCGCGCCTGCGGGTTGAGGTACACGCCGCCGCGCGCATGGGTGGTCATCGAGTAGAAGTGGCCGGTGGCGAACTTGACGTTCTCCCCCTCGCCGGTGGTGGCGGTGTAGTCCACCTGCGCGGGCTGGAGATGCGTTTCGGCGAGCACCTCGTCGTAGCCCTGCCGCGCCAGGTCCATCGGGTCGCGGCGGCGGATGCGCTCGACGCGCTTGGCCAGCCACTCGCCGTCGCGGAACAGCACTGACTTCACGCACCCGGAGCCGATGTCGATGCCGATGGTCGTGCTCATGCGCGCGCCTCCACGCTCTTGCCTTCCTGCATCACCGCGCGCCACGCGAAGGTGGCCCCGCCGAGCGCCCCGGTGTAGATCGAGTCGGGGTTGATGTTGAGCGTCAGCGCGCCGTAGTTCTCGCGCACCAGGTCCATCAGCGCCTTGACCGCGGCCTCGTTCTTGGCCACGCCGCCGGTGAAGGTGAACTCGTTGCGGATGCCGCCCGAGCGGGCCAGGATCGACATGGCGCGCAGCACGATGGCGCGGTGCAGCCCGGCCATGATGTCCTCGCGCTTCTCGCCCAGCGACAGGCGGTCGCGCAGCTCGGCGCCCGCGAACACCGTGCAGGTGGAGTTGATGCGCACGGTCTTGGTCGACTTCATCGCCAGCGGACCCAGCTCGTGCAGGCCCATGTTCATCTCGTCGGCGATGTAGCCGAGGTAGCGCCCGCAGCCCGCGGCGCAGCGGTCGTTCATCTGGAACGATTCGACGATGCCGTGCGCGTCCACCTGGATCGCCTTGGTGTCCTGGCCGCCGATGTCGAGCACCGTCGCGGTGTGCGGATACATGACGTGCGCGCCCAGCCCGTGGCACAGGATCTCCGAGCGCACGTGCTCCTTGGAGAACGGCAGCCGGGCGCGGCCGTAGCCGGTGCCGACGACGTAGGTCTCCTCCAGCGCGGTGTCGAGCACGCCCTGGATCGGCGCCCGGATCCTGGCGTTGATCTCGCGCGTTTGCGGCAGCGCGGCGAAGGTTCGATCGAGCGCCGCCAGCAGGTTCTTCGAGATCGAGTCGCCGTACACCCGGTTCTCGACCTCGATGATCGAGCGGTCGAAGGCGTTGAGCAGCTGGTCGTAGCGGATGCCGGCGTCCTTCGCCACCGATTCGCCCAGCGCCAGGTAGCGGCTGCCGGCGATGTCGCGGAAAAAGTCGCTCTTCCTCTTCGCCCCGGGGGCGAAGAGCTGCGGCGCTTCCGCCTGCAGCAATCCGAACAGCGTCTGCAGCGCGGCGACCACCTCTTTCACGGCCGCGGCGTTGCGCTGGCACACCTGCTCCAGGTCCACCAGCTGCTCGAGGAACTGCTCGAGGCGGAAATCGCGCTCGAGCTGGCCGAGGAAGCCCTCCAGCGCGCCATTGAGCGCGCCGGTGGCGCCGAGCGCCTCGCGGAAAAGCAGGAAGCGCGCCGCCACCAGCGCCTCCTGCTTGGCGATCGCGGCGGCGGTGTCGTAGTTGGAGCGCGAGTTGGTGATGCCGCGCCCCAGCACCTTGCGCGACTCGTCCATCACCACCGCCTTGGTGGTGGTGGAGCCCAGGTCGATGCCGATGAAGGTCTGCATGCTCAGTGCACCGCGGCCGCGCGCTTCTGCTTGATCATCTGGAAGTAGCTCTCCAGCCGGTTCTTGATGTTGGCCGCCGAGAAGTAGCGCGGGTCCACCAGGTCCGATTCGATGAAGGCGGCCGGCTTGCCGGTGCGCTTTTCGACTTCGCGCAGGATGAGCAGCTGCCCCGCGGAGAAGCTGTTGCAGCTCTTGATCGAGTTGATCAGCAGGCCGTCGGCCTGGTACTCGTCCATGTACTTGCAGATCATGTCGATGCGCTGCGGGAAGTTGAGGTTGGTGTAGCAGCCCAGGCAGTACTCGGCGAGCGACTCGAGCGGATGCTCCGGATCGTGGCGGAAGCCGAAGTCGTACACGCCGCCGACCTTGGCGTAGGTCGAGGCCACCACCACCGCGCCCTCATCGTAGAACATCTTCCAGAACTCGCGGAAGCTGGTCCAGTTGGGCGGGCCTTCGACCACCAGGCGGTACTTCTCGCCCGGGTGCTCGCCCTCGGGGGTGACCGGGCCCTTGCCCTCGCGCATGCGCTGCTCGATCTCGGCGCGCAGCGTGGCGTAGAACTTGGTCGCCTCGGGCGTGCCGCGGAAGGCGGTGAAGATCGGCCCGATGTAGTACACCGCGCCGAAGTAACCGTCGATCGGCGAGGGCTTGTGCTTGGCAGATTGCAGCGTCCAGACCAGGTTCTCCTCGGCTTTGACCGATTCCTTCATGTACTGGCGCAGCCGGTCGATGTCGAACTTGACGCCTGACACCTTTTCCAGCGTCGGGATCACTTTCTCCTTGAGCTGCTTGACGACGTAGTCGCGCATGCTCTGCGTGATCTTGCCTTCGCCCTGGTAGGGCACGTGCAGCATCACCGTCTCGCAGTCGTACTTCTGGCGAATCAGTTCGAACCACTTCATGAAGGTGAAGCAGCCCGTATAGGAAAGCAGCAGCACGTCGGGTGTGGGCAGGGCCTCGCCGGTGGGCCCGACCTGGCCCTGCAGCATCATGCCCAGATCGGCCTTGACGTATGTACATACGTCTTCCGAGTGTCCATCGCGTTCCGCGTCCATGATCATCTTGCCCGACTTCTTGCGCATGCCGTTTTGCAGCGCATTGGTCTCGGGCAGGCTGCGCGCGAAATCGAAGCACATCAGCAGCTCGTTGAGGTTGCCGGGCACGAAGGTGGCGGAGACCTTGCGGTTCATCTCGCGCGCGGTGGCGAGCTCGTGGTAGTTGCCGTTGACCAGTTCCTTTTGCAGCCACATCGAGTCCTCTTTCTGCACCCGCGCCGCGGGCTTTTTCGCCGCGGCCGTGGCAGGCATCATCTGGATGGGTGTGCTCATGCGGCGCTCCACAGTTTGATCGAGTCGGCGAAGGTGCCGGCCTGCTCGCGGATCGGGGCCATCTGGCCGGTGTTCTCCGCGTATTTGAATGCGGTATAGGGAATCTTGTGCTTGGCCAGGATCTCCTGCAGCATCGGGCGCTCGAGCAGCGCCGGGTCGCAGAAGGAGGCCGCGGCGAAGATCACGCCTTCGGCGCCGCGCGTCTTCACCTGGCGCAGCAGGAACTGGCCCTTGTCCGCCTTTTTCTCGTCGTACTTCGACGCGGTCGAGGCCGAGCGGTGCAGGAACGCCTTGGACAGCTCCTCCAGCGGATTGCCGGTCGCGGGCACCTCGTCCAGCAGCCAGCTGTGGATGAGCTGGAAGTCGTCGTCCACGACGTAGCAGCCGGCCATCTCGATCGACTTGATCAGGCCGAGCGGCGGCTGCTCGCAGAACGATCCCGTGAGGATGATGCGGGCGTTGTCGCGCTGCGGCCGCTTCTGCTTTTCGGCCTCCGCCAGGTACTGCCGGACCAATTTCGTGTGCTCTTCGGGCGGCAGCAGGCAACCCGCCCTGAGCACCAGGTACACCTCCGAGGTCGGCGCCTGCCAGGGCTTCTGCGCGCGGTAGGCGTAGAGCTCGCGCACCGCCTTGCGGTTCTCGTTGTACACGGCGATGGAGGCATTCAGTCCCGCGGCGGAAATTTCATTGCCGCCAAGCGCCGACAGGTCCTTGCGCAGGGTTTCCATTTCGCGCATGTAGAAGCTGCCGCCCGTCGAATCGTCGTAGTTCTGCGGCAGGTCGAAATACTTCACGTACTTGTCCTTGAACAGGACCTGCCACATGCCGGAAAGATTCCGGATCACGTCGCAGATCGAGGGAAACAGCATGCCGTCCAGGCAGTCGAGCCGGCCGGTGAGGCCCAGCTCCAGCGTGCTGCGCGGAATGCGGCAGATGTAGCTCTGGTAGTAAGCGTCGCCCTGGATGACTTCCAGCTGGTCGCCGCCGCCGAAGATGCCGACCGGCAGCATGCCCGCGGCGTGCACGATTTCGCGCGGCACGTAGATCGGCATGTAGCCGATCGCCTTGCGCCCCGGTGCCGCCGCCTTCCATTGCCTGACCGCGTTGAAGTCAAGGTCCTCGAACAATTGCTCGCAGCGGGTGAGGATGTCCTGCAGGCTCATCGGTGCTCCCATTTCGGCGCGCGCTTCTCGAGGAAGGCGGTGAGGCCCTCGTTCGCATCGCGCGTGCGCATCAGCTTGTCCAGGTACAGCGCTTCCACGTCGGCGAGGCGCGCGCGCGCCAGGTCGGCGAAGGGCTCGCGCGCCGCGCGCACCGCGAGCGCGAGCGCGGCCGCGCTCTTCGCGGCGAAGTGCTGGTCGAAATACGCCGCGGCGGCGGCGGCCGGATCGTCGGCCACCTCGTGCGCAATTCCCCAGGCAAGCGCGGTCTGCGCGTCGATCGAGCGGCCCGAGAGCAGCAGGTCCTCGGCGCGCGCCTGGCCGATGCGCAGCGGCAGGAGCACCGAGGCCGCCGGCGCGAACACGCCCAGCTTCAACTCCGGCTGGCCGAACTGCGCCTCGGGCGCGGCGAACATCAGGTTGCCGGCGAGCGCGAATTCCAGCCCGCCGCCCAGGCATTGCCCGCGGATCGCCATGAGGATCGGCCGCGGCCAGTCGAGCATCGCTTCGAGCAGGTCGTGCAGCGAACGCAGCATCTGCTCGCAGGAGGCAGGAAGGTGTTCCTCGACGCTCGCGCCAAAGGAGAAGTGCGGCCCCTCGTGGTCCACCAGCACGGCGAGAAGTCCCGCGTTGTCGCGGTGCCGTGCGAACGCGCCGGCGAGCGCGGCGATCATCGCCGCGTCGATGACGTTCGCCTTCGGCCGCGCGAGGCGCAGCCGGAGCAGCGCGCCATCACGCTCCAGCCAGACCTTGAGCGGCGCGTCAGCCACGCGCCTTCCCCGGCTGGATGGCATCGTGCAGGCCGCCGACCCAGCTCTCGCCCGCCGCCAGCTTCTGCCGCAGGAGGACGAAGTCCACCTCGCGGTCCTCCTTCGGGCCCGAGTTGAACGCGGTGAACCCGGCGCGCGCTTCGGTCATCATGTTGAGCGCGAGCCAGGCCCTCGCGTCCTCCTTGTTGCGGTTCCAGGCCTCGAGCTTGGGTTTACGCAGCTCCTCAAGCGTCTTGGTGGTGCAGTCCGGGAAAGTAAGCAGGATCTTTGCGCACAGCTCCTCGACTCTTGCGTCGAGCATCGAGAGATCCACCGTGCCCTTCTTCATCATCTCCTTGCCCGCCGCGAGCGCCGCACCGGTCTTCGACTTGCCGAAGGCGATCCGGCCGTACTCGTCGTAGGCGCGCTGCGTCTCGACCAGCGGGTTGGCGACGAACTTGCCGTCCACCTTCAGCGCCGGAACGATGTCGGTGAGGATGCCCATGTGGTAGGCCTCGTGCGCGGAGAACGGCTCGCACAGCACGCAGGCCGCCATGGCGCGCTCGGCGCCGATCATCAGCGGCAGGAAGTCGGTCGCGCCGCCGATCGGCGCCGAGCCGTGCTTGGGGCCGGCCTGGCCGAAGCGCGCCAGGTCCTGGGCGACGGTGAAGTCGCAGGCCATGCCGATCTCCTGGCCGCCGCCGATGCGCATGCCGTTCACCCGGCAGATCACCGGCTTGTCGCAGGCGAGGATCGCCGACACCATGTCGTTGAACAGGCGCATGTACTGGCGGTACTCCTGCGGGTGCCCCGCGTAGTACTCGGCGTACTCCTTGGTGTTGCCGCCGGTGCAGAAGGCCTTGTCGCCCGCGCCGGTGAACACCACGCTGCTCACGTCGCGCGCGGCGGAGGCCGCGCGGAACGCGAGGATCAGCCCTTTCACCATCTCGGTGGTGTAGGAGTTGTACTGCGCCGGGTTGTCGAGCCAGATCCAGGCGTTGTACAGGCCGGCCGCCACCTTGCCCTCGGGGGTGCGGGCCTCACGCTTCTCCGTGCGCACCCCGGAGGCGGCCAGCGCCGGCAGGTCGTGGTCCTTGAGGAACTTCGCGTCCGCCATGCCCATATTGTGACCCTTTCTGCTGAAATCGGTACGACGATACCGAATTAGACGTATGAATACTCCCGGCTAAAGCGACGCGGTTTGATTTACCTCAAGGTTTGCGCAGGCTGTTGACCGCCAAATAGCGCCGTGGACCCCAGGACTTCCGTTTCGGTCGCGCTCGCCGGCTCCGGCGGCGCCGGCGTGATGACCGCCGGCAATATGTTGCTGGAGGCGGCGGCGCAGGCCGGCTACTACGGCCTGATGACCCGCACCAGCGGCCCGCAGATCCGCGGCGGCGAGGCCGCGGCCATGTTGCGCATCTCTGCCTTCCCGGGCGACGGCCAGGACGACCGCTTCCAGGTGCTGGCGGCGATCGACTGGCAGAACGTCGGCCGCTTCGCCGCCGAGCTCCCGCTCGGGCCGGAGAGCCTGCTCATCGGCGACCCGGCGCAGGGCGAGCCGCCCGAGGTCTTCACGCGCAGCGGCGCGCGCTACGCGCCGGTGCCGCTCAAGGCGCTGGCAGCGCAGGTGAGCGGCGGCTGGACGAACATGGTGGCGCTGGGCCTGCTCGCCGCGCTCATGCGCCTGCCGCAGGAAGCGCTCGAAGGCGCAATGCGCAAATCGATGAAGAAGGGCCTCGATGCCGGCATCGCCGCAGCGCGGCTGGGCATGGCGCAGGCCGCAACGCTGCAGGGCACCCCGCTGGCGCCGCCGCCGGCAACGGCACCGCGCTGGCTGATCACCGGCAACGAAGCGGCAGGCTACGGCGCGCTGCGCGGCGGCGTGCGCTTCGTCGCCGCCTATCCGATCACCCCCGCCACCGAGCTGCTCGAGTGGCTCGCGCCCGCGCTCGCCAAGGTCGGCGGCACGCTGGTGCAGGCGGAGGACGAGCTGGCCTCCATCAACATGGCGCTGGGCGCCTCTTTCGGCGGCGTGCCTTCCCTCACCGCCACTTCCGGGCCCGGGCTGTCGCTGATGATCGAGTCGCTCGGCCTGGGCGTCGCCGCGGAATTGCCGGTGGTGGTGGTGGACGTGATGCGCACCGGCCCCTCCACCGGCATCGCGACCAAGAGCGAGCAGGCCGACCTCGGCACCGCGCTTTACGGTTTGCACGGCGACGCGCCGCACGTCGTCGTCGCGCCCAACTCCCTCGCCGACTGCCTCGCCACCACCGAGTGGGCGGTCGGCCTGGCGGAATCGCTCCAGGTACCCGTCATCGTGCTCTCCGACCAGTACCTCGGCCAGGCGAGGGCGGTCGTGGATATGCCTCCTGCCGCCAAGGTTTCCTTCGCAAGAATGAAAGCAGAAGGCGCTGAAGGGTACAAACGCTACGCGCTGACGCCGTCGGGCGTGTCGCCGATGGCCATTCCGGGTACCGCCGGCGGCACCTACGTCGCCGACGGGCTCGAGCACAACGAGCGCGGCACGCCCTCCTCGCAGGCGGCCGACCACCTCGCGCAGATGGACAAGCGCGCGCGCAAGCTCGCGCAACTCGATCCGGGTGACGCGTGGGCGAGCATCGAGGGCGACGGCGAGACCGCTCTGGTCACTTTCGGCTCTTGCACCGCGCCGGCGCGCGAGGCGCTCGCGCGCGCGCGCGCCGCCGGCGTGGCGGTGCGCCTGGTGTCCGTGCGCCTGCTCGCGCCGGCACAGCCCGAGCGCCTCAAGCGCGCGCTGCAAGGCGTGAAGCGGGTGCTGGTGCTCGAGCAGAACCACAGCGGGCAGTTCCTGCGCTACCTGCGCGCCGAGTACGACCTGCCCGGCGAGGTGAGAAGCCTGCGCCGGCCGGGCCCGCTGCCCTTCCGCCCGGCCGAGATCCACGAGGCGCTCGAGCAATGGAGCCGCGCATGAACGCCCCCGCAGTGGTCGCGGCGCCCGCCGCCAAGGATTTCAAGTCTGCCTACAAGCCGGTGTGGTGCCCCGGTTGCGGCGATTATTCGGTGCTCGCGGCGATCACCAAGGCGCTCGCCCAGCTCGGCCTGCGCCCGGAAAACGTCGCCGTGGTGTCGGGCATCGGCTGCTCCTCGCGCATCCCCGCCTACACCACCTGCTACGGCTTTCACGGCGTGCACGGCCGCTCGCTGCCCGCCGCCACCGGGCTGAAGGCGGCACGGCCCGACCTCACGGTGCTGGTGGCGAGCGGCGACGGCGACGGCTACTCGATCGGCGGCAACCACTTCCTGCATGCCTGCCGGCGCAACATCGACCTCACCTACATCGTGATGGACAACCACGTCTACGGCATGACCAAGGGCCAGCCCTCGCCCACCACCGAGCCGGACTGGTCCTCCAAGCTCGCCCCCGGCGGCACGGGCCTGCGCGAATTCCATCCGCTGGTGATCGCCCTGGCCTCGGGCGCCAACTTCATCGCGCGCGCCTTCTCCGGCGATCCGAACGGCTGCGCGGCGCTGATCGCGCAGGCGGTGCGCCATCCCGGCTTCTCGTTCGTGGAAGTGCTCTCGCCCTGCGTCACGTTCCGGCCCGAGCAGCGCGAATGGAAGACCCGGGTGCACGCCGCGCCGGTGGAGCCGACCGACGACCCGGGACGCGCCGCGCGCCGGCTGATGACCGACGACGGCTTCAACATCGGGGTGCTCTACCAGGGCAGCCGCGCGCCTTACCGGCCCGCCGGCGGCAGCGCGCAACGCGTCGAGGACCTCGAATGCCAGTTCCGACTCTAGAGGACTTCATGGCGCGCGCCTACGCGATGGAACTCGAGGCGACCGAGCGCTACGCGCAGTTCGCCGAGCAGCTCGACACGCACAACAACCGCGAGGTGGCGCAGATGTTCCGCAAGCTCGCCGACGTCGAAGCGCTGCATGCCAAGCGCATTCTCGAGGAGATGCACTGGCCGAGCATGCCGGCGCTGCCGCCGGCCTACGCCTGGGAGACCGCCGAGGGGCCCGAGACGGCGCCGTTCGACTCGATGCACTACCTGATGCAGCCGTTCCACGCGCTCGAGATCGCGCTGCGCTGCGAGCAGCAGGCGCAGGAGTACTTCGAGGACATCGCCGCGAAGACGGCGCCGGAGAAAGTGCGCAGGGCCGCGCTCGAGATGGCCGAGGAGGAGCGCGAACACGTGCGCCTGATCCGCGACTGGATGCGGCGTGTGCCGCAGCCCGGGCCCGGCTGGGACGAAGATCCCGATCCGCCGAGCACGACGGAATGAAGGTCCTCCAACCGCAGGGCTGGACGCCGCCCGTGGGCTACGCCAACGGCATCGCCGCGCGCGGCACCGTCGTGTTCGTCGCCGGGCAGGTCGGCTGGGATGCGGCGCAGAAATTCCATTCCGCGGACATCGTCCCGCAGTTCGAGCAGGCCCTGAGGAACGTCCTCGCCGTGCTCGCGGAAGCAGGAGGCCAGCCCGAGCACATCTGCCGCATCACCGCGTATTGCTGCGACAAGCCCGCCTACCTCGCCGCGCGCGGCGATCTCGGCCGCATCTGGCGCAAACACATGGGGCGGCACTACCCTGCGATGAGT
>Ga0137455_1000353_pt1 | contig 12239 bp, 7 predicted proteins | sample EasRivERMGT600_2_FD_102334 | JGI IMG/M metagenome (GOLD analysis project Ga0137455, IMG submission 102334) | Soil microbial communities from meander-bound floodplain in the East River, Colorado, USA - East River MetaG ERMGT600_2 | ecosystem: Environmental > Terrestrial > Soil > Floodplain ... | reverse complement strand
TGCCCGTGCGTATCGTTGATTCCCTTGAAACCGTCGAGGTCCAGGAACAGCAGCGATAGCGGGCGGCCCGAACGTGAGGCGCGCTTGGCTTCCCGCCGCAGCACCTGGTTCAGGTAGCGAGAGTTGTAAAGCTGCGTGAGATCGTCGGTCACCGATAACGATTCCGACCGTCTCAACCGCAGCGCGTTGTCGAGCGCTTGTGCCGGCCCCTCGAGAATGCTCCCGAGCGCCTGCCCCGTTGCCGTCGTCAGCAGCGGCACCTGCGTGGCCGCCTGCCGTTCCATTACCACGAGGGCCGCCACCGTTTGGCTGCGGCACCTCATGGGCCAGGCGAGCACGGCGCCCGCGGCGCCCACGGCTCGCGAATCCTTCCGCAAGTCGGCCGACGCAAACTCCCGCCCATGGCCCAGCACCCATCGCGCGACGCCGAGGGCCGCCGGTGACAGCGACTCCCCTAATCCCTTCGACGCGAGGCCGGCGACCTGACCATCGAGGTCGGCTGCAAAGACGCCACATGCGGGCGCTTTGAACCACTCTTCGGCGCGGGTCACCACGAGTTTGCCGATGCTTTCCGGATCCAGCGAATCGTGTGCGGCGCGAAGTAATGCCAGCACGGACTCAGGCCGTTCGAGACGGCTCTTGAGCACGCGCTGGCCGCGTCGCAGACGGGCAGCCAGGTCCGGACGGCGAGAACCGCCGTAAGTCATTCAACTGACTGAATATATCACGAACACAGGGGTTTCCACGGACGTAGAACGCCGGTAGAACGGACCTAGAACGTACGTAGCACGTACGCTAGCATTGGTGTTTCCTTAGAGGTTCTTGAACGATGACAATGCTCGACCGGATGCGGCGACACAAGGGCTGGCTCAAATGGAGCCTCGCGCTCGTCGTCCTCACTTTCGTCGTCTTCTACATTCCCGACTTCCTGACACCCGGCACCGCCGCGGCGCCGAGTGAAGTGCTCGCAGAAGTCGACGGCGAGCCGATCACGGTCGGCGCGTTCACGCGGCGTTACAACGCGCAGGTGAACGCGTATCGCAACGCCTATGGCGGGCAGATCAACGATCAGTTGATCAAGCAGCTCGGCATCGATCGCCAGATCCTGAATCAGCTCGTCGACGAAGAAGCGATGGTGGCCGAGTCGCGCAAGCAGGGCATCACCGTCAGCGACGTGGAGATTCGCGAACGCATCCTCGCGCTGCCCGGTTTCCAGGAGAACGGGAAGTTCGTCGGCGAGCAGCGCTACCGGCAGATCCTGCAGTTCCAGAATCCGCCGATGACCACCGCCGACTTCGAAAAGAGCCTGCGGCGCGCGTTGCAGATCGAGAAGCTGCGCAACGCCCTCACGGGCTGGATGTCGGTGAGCGACGCGGAAGTCGCCGCCGAGTTCCGCAAGCGCAACGAAAAGGTCAAGCTCGATGTCGTCCCGGTGACGCCCGAGGCCTTCAAGACCCAGGTGACCGCGAGCGACGCGGAGATCGCCGCGGCGTTCGAGAAGTCGAAGGATCGCTATCGCATCGGCGAGAAGCGCAAGATCAAGTACGCGCTGCTGAACGTCGATCAGGTGCGCCAGACGGTCGTCGTGCCCGAGGCGGAGATCGCCGCGTACTATCAGCAAAGTCTCTCGCAGTACCAGACGCCCGCGCAGGTGCGCGCGAGCCACATCCTGTTCAAGACCGAGGGCAAGGAAGAAAAAGCCGTCCAGGCCACGGCCGAGGAAGTGCTCAAGATGGCCAAGGCGCCGGGCGCGGATTTCGCCGCGCTCGCGAAGAAGTACTCGGAAGACGAATCGAACAGCGCCAACGGCGGCGACCTCGATTATTTCGGTCGCGGCCGCATGGTCGCCGAGTTCGAGCAGGCGGCGTTCTCGATGAAGAACGGCGAGATCAGCAACCTGGTGAAGACCGCGTTCGGCTTCCACATCATCAAGATGGTGGACAACAAGCCGGAGATGACGCGGCCGCTCGCCGAGGTGCGCACTGAGCTCGAGGATCAGCTGAAGTGGCAGAAGGCGCAGGCCGAAGCCGAGAAGATCGCGAAGTCGCTCGAGGCCACGATCAAAACGCCGGCTGATCTCGATCGCATCGCGCAGGAGCGCAAGATGCAGGTCACCGAAACGGGGCTGATCTTGCTCGCGGAACCGATTCAAGGCATCGGCACGCAACCCGAGCTCACCGGCCGCTTGTTCGGCATGAAGGAAGGCGAGGTCACGCCGGCGATGCGCGTCTCGACCGGCTGGGTGTTTGCGACCGTCACGGGGCGTCAGGACCCCTACGTTCCGAAGCTCGATGAAGTGAAGACAAAGGTCGCCGAAGACGTGAAGCAGGACAAGGCCATCGAAATGGCGAAGCAGCGCGCCGCGTCGATCGCGACCGAACTGAAGGGTGCGAAGGACTTCGCCGCCGCCGCGAAGCGTGCCGGACTCGAGATCAAGACCACCGAGCTCGTGGCGCGCGGATCGGCGATTCCCGATCTCGGCATCAGCGAGTCGATCGACAACGTGGCGTTCGGACTGCCCCAGGGCGGGGTCAGCGACGCGATCACGACCCCGGCCGGCACCGCCATCGTGCGCGTCGTTGAAAAGGTGAACGTGACCGACGCGGAAGTCGAAACCGGCAAGGACCAGATGCGCGACGAGCTGGTGAATATGCGCCGCGACAAGTTCTTCGGCGCTTACATGCAGAAGGCGAGGCAGGGGCTGAAGATCACGACGCGCGAAGACACACTCGCCCGCGTCGTTGGCAGCTAGTCAGGTCGTCAAGCCAAGTGACGCCTGACAACCCGACCACCTGACTACCTAACGAACACGTACGGCATGTGCGCCAGCACTTGCCCGGAGCGGAACAGACGAGAGGGCGCGAGGACGGCGGACAGGGCGCGCCGCTCTCGCGGCCCGAGCAGCTCCAGCAGTGCGTCGGACGCAGACGCGCTCTTCAACTTCCCCGCCGGCGACCCCAATTCATCCGACAAGACTTCGAAGAAGCTCCGATGCGGTGGATACACCACGAGTTCGACTTCCTCGTCCGCGGGAATGCGCGCGCGCTGTTTGGCAAGATCGACGGCTTTGTACAGCCCGCCCAGTTCATCGACCAGGCCGAGTTGTTTGGCCTGCGCGCCGGTCCACACCCGCCCCTGCGCGATCTCGTCGACCTTCTCCGGCGTCATGTGACGCGCGGCGGCGGTCCGCTCGATGAACTGGTCGTAGACGACCTGCATCGACTCTTCGATCTTGGTGCGCTCTTCCTTTGTGAACCGGCGATCCGGCGAATAGATCTCCGCGTTCTTGCCGTGGCTGGTCGCTTCGATGTTCGCGCCGAGCTTCTCGAGGGAGCCGCTGATCACGAACTTGCCGGTGTAGACGCCGATCGATCCGGTCAGCGTGCCCGGTTGCGCGACGATCGCGTCGCCGCCGAGCGCAATGTAGTAGCCGCCCGACGCGGCCAGGTCCGACATCGACACGATCACCGGCCGATGGTTCTCCCGCGAGATCGACAGCTCGCGCCAGATCACGTCGGAGGCCGTCGACGATCCGCCAGGACTGTCGACGCGCAGCACGATGGCCTTGATCGAGGTGTCGGCGCGCGCATCGCGAATGTACTCGACGAGCGAATCCGATCCGACCACCGCGCCATTGACGGGATCGAAGCCGCTGCTGCCGGAATTGATCACGCCGGAGGCATTGATGACGGCGATCTTCGAGCGGCGCCGCACACCGGTGCGTTCCCACGACACCGACGCGTAGTCCTCGGCGTCGATGAAGTCGGCGCCTTTCAGCTTCGGAATGAGATCGTCGAGCTCGTCCTCGTACGCGACCTCGTCGATCAGCCCGACGCGCAGCGCCTCGACCGGCTGGAACGGTCCCTGGTCGATCAGCGCGCGCACATCCGACTCGCTCTTGCCGCGGGCCTCCGCGATCGTGTCGACGAGCTGATCGTACTGACTGCGATTGAGCGACTCGCTCATCTCCTTGTGCGCGGGCGTGAAGTTCTTTTCGAGGTAGGTGTTGACGGCGGTCTTGTAATCGCCGACGTGCAGGAAGTCAGGATAGGTACCGATCCAGTCGAAGGTGCCGCGCAGGAACACTTCGTAACTGGCGACGCCGGTCAGATCGAGCGAGGCCGACGGCAGCAGGTAGACCTTGTCGGCCACCGAGGCGAGGAAGTATTCGCGATCGCCGCCGTACTCGAGCCACGCATAGACGTATTTGCCCGAGGTCTTGAAGTCGTCGATCGCCTCGCGCAGCTCCTGCAGCTTGGCCCAGAACGGCGAGTTGATGCCGCCGGGACGCAGCAGGATGCCGGCGATGCGCGAATCCGTCTTGGCCTTGCGAATCAGCTCCACATAGGCGCGCACCGTGAGCTGGTTGCCTCCGCCCAACAAGAAATCCGGCAGCACTTCCGGCAGATCGCCAGAGGGTTTGATTACCAGCGTGGCATTCGACGGGACGCGCGGCTCCTGCGACGCCACCACGTAGAGCAGCAGCATCGCCCCCACGGACAACACCGTGGCCACAATCAGGAACACGATCACGAATCGCAGACCCTTCACACCTCTGAGTATAGTCTCCGGGCCGCGGCCGGCCTCAGCTCATCGGTTGAAACGTGGGCCGACTTGAAGGACGATGGTCAGGCATATGGACCGTTCGCGACTCCTCACCACCATCCTTGTCGTCGTCGTGGTCATCCTGATCGGCCAGGTCTACTGGCAGCAGCGGCGGATTCAACAGCTGCAGTTCTCGATGGAATTCCAGCAGCGGCAGTTCGACGAACAGGCCGGCAAGTTAGCCGCGGAGCGGCTAAAGGGATACCGGGCCGACGTGATGCAGGCCGCACAGTGGCTGCATCAGTACTATGCGTCCGATGAAGGCCTGCGGCGCGCCGACGGCCTGTGGCGCGCCGATCAGAAGCAGCCGGACTTCGAGGCGCTCGGCGCCTGGATCATCGACGTCTATTTGAACGCGCGCGTCGAAGGCAAGACCGACGAAGAAGCCAAGAAGTTGATCAAGGACGCCATTCAAGGCAGTGACGAATGGCGCCGGGTGCACGAGGCGAAGAAGTAGCGCCGCTGAGGCGCAGCGACGCTGAGGCAATCACGTCCGCATGACACCGGATCCGGGCGTTGCGCGTACCGGTGCGTAATGCCTGCCTTGATGCTTGCCTCGCCTCCGCGATCTGTCCGTTCTTGTAGTACGCCCACGCGAGCGTATCCATCGTCATGATGTCGGCGCGGCGGCGCGCCGCTTCTTCGGCGAGCGCGACGGCTTCCGCGGCCCGTCCGGGACGCTCGCTCAGGATTCTCGCGAGCACCTGCGGCTGCTTGAGGCCGTTGCCCCAGGCGGCGCGTTCGATCTGCTCTGCCATCTGGTAGTACTGATCGGCTGCCGTCGCATCGCCGATCGCCGACGAGAGATCGCCAACGGCGCCGGCGAGATCGGGTGTCGCCGTCCTTGCCAGCTGCGACTGCAACATCAACCGCGCCCCTTTGAGATCGCCGTCGATCATCTTCACGCGCGCCATTCCCATGACGGCCATCGGATGTCCGGGGAATGCCGCATCGCCGCGCTCGTATTCGATTCGGGCCTGAGGCACGCGGCCAAGCTGCAACAGCAGATCACCGATCTGCGTGTAGTGCCAGGCCTGTGACTCGGGATCGTTGGGCGATGTGCCCTCCGCGGCACGCCGCATATATTCGAGGGCGCCTTCGAGGTCGCCCTTGATCTCGAGCGCGTAGGCCGTGCGCGCATAGGCCGGCGGCCCTGGCTGCAACTGCCCCATTCGATCGAATGCCTCGAACGCGCGCGGATAATCGCCGAGCTCCATGTAGCCGTCACCGGCGACGCCGTAATTCCACGCATCGCGCGGATCGGCGGCCATCGCCTTGTTGGCTTCGGCAATCGCGTCGCCGAATCGATGTTGCGACAGCAGCACCGCGGCGAGCATCCGCCGAGCCTCGTAATGATTCGGCTTCAGCGAGAGGAATGCGCGGAGATGTTCTTCGGCGGTGATGACCGCGCGACCGTCGTTGTTGACGCGCTGAAGACGGATGAGCGCGTTCGCGAGCGCGATCACCGCGGCCGCGTTCGACGGATCGGCAGCGATCCGCCCGGTCATCGCACTCACCGTCGACGTCAGCTCGGTTCGCGACGTGCCGGGCATCGCTGCAGGCAATGAAGGCGTGATCGCGGACGCAGACACCTGCCGCGCATCACGAATCGTGGCCACCACCACAAAGACAAGTGCCAACACGGCCGCCGCGGGAAATAGTGCTCTGGTCATCTTCATAGGTGCGTACTGTGCGTACGGTGCGTAGGGTGCGTACGGTGCGGAGGCGCCTAGGCACCCACGCACCGTACGCACGGTACGCACCCAGTTCTATTTGTTGCCCGCGTGGGGAATACCGAGATAGGGGAACGACGCCAGGTACGGCACGTCGTTGGCGCCGACGCCGTCGCCGAGCGCATTGTTCGGAAAGCGGTTGAAGGCCGGCGTCAACGGCGTCGCACCGGCCGCGGCCTGCAGCACGATGTCGAGCACGTCATCGCCGACGCGACGGCCGTTCGGGAACCCGGCCAGGTCGCCGCCCAACACGCCCATGCGATTGGGTGAGGTGGTCGGCGGAATCGCCATGTTGAGGCGCAGCATTTCAGCGGGGCGAACGTTCGCGGGCTGATTGAGTCCCGGGATGCCCGTCAGGAAGATCGTGACGAGATCGTTGCGCGGCGCCGCCGGCGAGTCGACGTTGAAGATCAACTTCAACAGCTTCGGCACTTCCGGATCGGTGACGCGATCGAGCGCCACCGAGTCGCTCGTCGGCTCGATGCCGTTGAACGCGTCCTTGCGGGCGAGATCGATCACCGCTTCGTTGACGAGCGGGTTGCCAAGACGCGACACCTGGACAAGCGCGCCGCTGTGCGTCTGCGCGCCCGCCGACAACGTGCGCGTCGCGAACCGGCTCGCCGTGGACCACACGCCGATGATCGCGTTCGGATCGGCTGGGCTCGCCGGGTTGGCGCCGCCCCTCGCCAGCGCCGACTTCGGCACGCGAATCGCGAGCGTGCTGGCGTTGAAGCCGGCGGTGCTGTCTTCGACGAGGCCCGAGCCGACGCCGAGCAGGTCGAAGATGCCGAGGTCAACGTAGAAACCCTCGTCGCGCTGTCCGGCAAACACGGTGACGTTGCCCGGCAGCGACTGGATGCCCCCGCCCAGCCCGCCGTAGTTCGGCGTCGAGCGCGGTCCGATGTTGGGCGGCGGCACCGGCAGGCGGCCGGAGAGCTCCGTCACCGTGCCCGTGCGGCGTGGACCGTTAATGCGCGTCAGCCGGTAGAACTGGCGGACGTTCAGGTCCGGATCGTCGAGCGAAGTCACCGTACCGGTGTTGTAGAGGAACGTGGCGGTGTTGCGGACTTCTGTCGTGAAACGCCACTGGTACGTGATGTCCTCGATCGCATCGCCGTTGTTGTCGATGTGGATCTCATAGACCACGTTGGGATCGAACGAATAGAAATTCGGTCCGCCATCGGGCTTCTGGAAGGGAATGAAGTTGGCGATGAGCGTGACCGTATCGGAGGCATCCGGTGAAACAAACGCGTAAACATCGGTGTTGTCCGCCATCGGATCCATCGCGAGTAATGGCGCCTCGCGGTGACTCGATGCCTCGCCTGGCATCATGGCCAGGGCGACAACGAAGATCGCCGACAAACCCAGGATCTGTGTTCGCATGCTGTCGTCCTCGATTCGAAAAATCGGCCCCCTATTGGCCGTTGGGGATAGAACCCCGCCGGAGGACGGCGTATTCCCAAAACAAAAAGGCCCGCAGAGGGGCCCTTTCTTCAGACGAGGACGCAGAGCCTTAAGGGTTAATCGACCCGAACAGGACCAGCCGGGCGGCCTCGCGGAGACCGCGCGCCGTGAACGGCTTCTCAAGGAACGCCGCGCCCTCTTCGAGCTCGACGCGGTTCTCGAACAGCATGTCGCTGAAGCCGGTCTGATACAGGACCTTCACCGACGGGAAACGCTGCCGCACGCGATCCGCCAGCTCTCGACCCTGCATGTCGGGCATCGAATAGTCGGTGACGAGCAGATCGACGGCACCTGAGTGACCGGCAAGCTTCTCGATGATCTCGGGACCGCCGCTCGCCATCAGCAGCTCGAAATTCTCGCGCTGCAAAATGCGGGCAAGCACGTCCAGCATCATCGGATCGTCGTCGACGACGCACACAGTCTTCTTGATGTTGAGCGGCTTCAACTCGGCCTGCGGCGGCTTGGGACGAGGATCGCCATCCTTCGCGGTCAACGGGTTCGCGGTGAGCGGGATGTCCGGGAGTTCCATCGGCTCGCGCCTGGCGGGCGCGGTGCCGGGTTCCTTGTCCATGAACGCTTCTGGCGCAACGACCACCTTCTGCGCCTGGGTAGATTCGACGGGCCGAGGAGGCGCCGGGGGCAGGTCGACGTTGAACGCGTGCGGCAATTCGCCGTTACCGACGGCGGCCCATAACTGGTTCAGTAAATGCTGCGGTAGTCCGATATCGACGCCCGCGACGAGCACGTCGGTGCACAAGGATTCAAGCTCGCGAATACGAGCGCGCAGTTGTTCCTGGTCCTGCTGATTCGCCACAAATTTGCCGGCCGACCAGACACGGGCGCCAGCTCCGTCCTGACCGCCGAAGAAGCTCACAGCCATACTATCCTGCTTCCGCTCAGTGCCGCGCACAGCGCCGCACATGGGCGCACACTCAGGGTTTGCCTCGACTTCCAACAATTCAGGCCAGTTCGCCAGCATTCGCCATGTGCTCGGTAACTCCCGTATCCAGACGTATTACAGGAGCTGTGCCATGGCTCGCCGTCGTACGGAACTTCGGCGTTCGATTAGATAGACGGACACGCGCCGCCAGGTTCTCACCTTGGATTGCATGCGCAATATTACAGATCCGTCTCAGCCGGACTGTGTTGTGCTGGAAACGCACCGATAATCGGGTGGGTTTCCCGGCAAATTTACGTGGATTATCAACGGCTGCTCCTCGACCACCTCGATCTGGTGGACCAGATCGTGCGGACGACCGGCCGGCGGCGACACCTGTCGGCGACCGAGCGGGAGGACTTTGCCAGCTTCGTCAACCTCCGGCTGGTAGACGACGACTATGCCATCCTGCGCAAGTTCCAGAATCGCAGCACGCTGTGGACGTATCTGGCAGCCGTCATCGAGCGCCTGTCGCTCGATTTCTGCGCGGAGAAATGGGGCCGCTGGCGGCCGTCGGCCATGGCCGAGCGGCTCGGTCCGGTGGCCGTCATCCTCGAACGCCTCGTTACGCGCGACAACCACACTATTGAAGAGGCAATGGAGATCGTGCGGACCAATCACGATGCAGCCCAAACGTACGCGGAACTGCGTAGAATCTGGGGTCAGCTTCCGGTTCGCGTACGCACGACCGAAGTTGGTGAAGAAGCTGCTGCCACTGTCAGCAGTGGCGATACGTCAGAAATCGCCGTTGAGGATTCCGATCTGCGGAGGAGCATCGAGCGACTCCAGGCCGCACTGAAGACGGCGTTCGATCAAATCGCTGCCCAAGATCGCGTTCTGATTGCACTCAGATTCGACCAGGACCTATCGATGGTCGAGATCGCCAAGTTGACCGGCAGTTCCGTGCCGACACTTCACCGGCGCCTCGACAAAAGTGTGAAACAACTCCGGCTGGCCCTCACACGCGAGGGCTTCGATCCTCGTGAGATCGCCGGCCTTATTGGGCATCATTCCATTGCCCTGTCACCCCTGCTGCGCGCCGAGGTTGAGAGGTTTTTGGGGTCTGTCCGTCTATCCAAGCGAGATGGTTAGTCCACACACCAACGGTTGCCCGGAACCCGAGGTCCTGGCCGCATACGTCGACCGGGGACTGAGCCTGTCTGAACGCGCACGCGTGGACGCTCATCTCGCCTCGTGCCCCCAGTGCATTGCGCTGGTGGCCGGGGTCGCTCGAACGGTCGAGGAACTGTCAGTGCTCAGGCCCAACGTGGCCGTGACTGCGGAGGCCCCTCCGCTCATCACGCGACGTTCGGTTGCCGGCGTGCTGGCGGCCGCGGCCGCCGTGATCGCTGTTCTGGCAACGCCCGCACTGGTGCGGCCGTGGCTGGAGCGCGATCCGGGACTCGTGAGTCTTGTCGAAAGCGTCGGTGAACAACGATCGGTTCTCGGCCGGTTGACCGGGGGGTTCCCGCATGCCCCACTGGGTGCGCCATCTGCTGGGGGGCAAGATGGCCGGCCCGCCGGGACCGATCGTGTTCAATTAGCTGCCGGCAGGATTCGCGAGTCGTTCGGCGAACGGAAGACGCCGTCGCAGCTTCATGCGATCGGCGTCTCACAACTTTTGGCGGGCCAGTATGACGACGCCGCGCTGTCGCTGCTGGCGGCGTCGCGCGAGCAGCCCGCGAACGCCCAGTATTTGAGCGATGTCGCCGCCGTGCAGATCGAGCGCGCACGGCTGGGCCTGCGTCCCGACGATCTGCCGCGCGCCCTCGCCGCCGCGGATCGCGCGCGCCGGCTGGATCCCTCGTTGAAGGAAGCGTGGTTCAACCGCGCGCTCGCCGCCTCCGCATTGTCGTTGACGGCGGAAGCGAAGAGCGCGTGGACCGAGTATCTCAAGCGCGATAGCACATCGCCCTGGGCCGGCGAAGCGAAGAAGCGACTCGATGAATTGTCGAGCCCAAGCCGAGCGGCGGCGTGGACGGTGATGGAAGGCCGACTGCAGTCGGCCTTTGACGCGTCAACGGCAGATGAAGCCGTTCGCACGCAGACGACTGAAGCGCGCAACTTCATTGAGAACGGACTCATCGTCAGCTGGGCGAATGCCGTGCTGGCCGGAAATAGCGGCGACGACGAACTCGATCGCGTTCGAGTGATGGCCGCGGCGATGCAGCGCGTCGCCGGCGACAGCTTGTACGCGGATGCCGTCGCCGCCATTGATCGGTCAGCCGTTCGCGGGCGCAGTGCAGTGACGGATCTTGCACAGATCCACCGCGATTACGCGACGGCCGCGGCTGCCTTCGCTGATGATCTCTTTGCGACATCGGGATCGTTGCTTTCGAATGTGCGGTCGAGATTCGCGTCCGCTGGCAGCCCGTTCGCACACCGCGCAACGCTCGACTTGGGGGCAGTGGCGTACTTTACCGGTCGGTCGAGCGAGGTGGAACGAAGCCAAGTCGACTTGTTGCACGTCGCTCGAGTGGCGCATTACTCAAACATCGCCACCCGTATCGCGTGGCAGCAGGGTCTTGCGGCCTTCGCTCAAGGCCGCCTTGCAGAGACGCAAGCGCGCTATGAGGAAACGCTCGCCGGCTTCGCAGCCATGGGTGATGCGGAGGGTGTCGCGAACGCCCACAACTTGCTCGCAGCGCTCTTCGATTACCTCGGCGACGCATCAAGTGCCTGGCAACACCGAACGGCAGCCTTTGAAGGATTGTCGATTTCCCGATCACCGCGCTTTAAGTACTCGCTGCTCGCAGCCGCCGTACCGTCGATCCGCGTCGACAGCCCCGAAACTGCGTTGTCGGTGCAAGATGCCGCCGTCACGGCGGCGGAACAATGGGGCCTGGACGCTGCCGTTGCCGATGCAAAGGCTCAGCGCGCGTCATTGCTAAACTCGCTAGGACGTTACGAGGACGCCGACCGCGCTATCAACGATGCGAAGCAGAGCCTGAAGCGTGTGCCGGACCCCGTGCGTAGGTCACGCATCGAGGTTGCAGTGCTCTCGGCTGAGAGTGACCTGTATCGGCGGCGCAGCCCGGAGGCAGCAGTCGCCGCTGCGACGCGGGCGATTAGCATCGTCGAGCAGCGCCATGATCGGCTGCGAATTGCGCAACTCAATTTACGCCTTGCGAAAGCCAATCTCGCGTTGGGACGTACGGCTGAAGCCCGTTTGGCGCTTGATCGCGGGCTAGCCGCATTCAACGAGGAGCGCGCAGCAAGCACCGAAATTCGGCCGATCTCAGCGCTCGACGAGTCGTGGCAGCTGTTAGACGCATCGATGCAGTTGTCGCTGCAGCAGAAAGACTACAAGAGAGCATTTGCCTTGTCGGAAGCCGCTCGCATGCGGTCCGCAAGTGAAGCGAAAAAGTTCGGCGAGCCGGACTTGAATGCGCTGCAACAGGCACTGCAACCGGACGAAGCAATCCTCGCCCTCAACCAATTTGACGATCAGCTCGCCGTTTGGGTGATTCGGCGAGACGCAGTTAACGTTACGACGCGGG
>Ga0137455_1000352_pt1 | contig 12267 bp, 11 predicted proteins | sample EasRivERMGT600_2_FD_102334 | JGI IMG/M metagenome (GOLD analysis project Ga0137455, IMG submission 102334) | Soil microbial communities from meander-bound floodplain in the East River, Colorado, USA - East River MetaG ERMGT600_2 | ecosystem: Environmental > Terrestrial > Soil > Floodplain ... | reverse complement strand
TCTGCCTCGCCATGCAGGGTGGAGCGGAGGAAGCCGAGCAACAACTGCGCAATGTGGTGCAGCGCCATCCCGACTACCCGTTGGCGTGGTTCAACCTCGGCAACGTGCTGCGGGATGAGGGGCGTCCTCAGGAAGCGGCAGAGATGTACCGGCGTGTGATCCGCCTCGACCCCGCCTTCGCCGACGCCTACAACAGCCTCGGCAGCGTCCTGCACCAGGGGGACCACTATGACGACGCGGAACAGGCTTATCGCCAATATCTCGCGCTGCAGCCGGACTCCGTGGCGGGCCATGTCAACCTCGCATCCCTGTTGATCGACCGTGGCAGGGCAGCCGAGGCAGTCAAGTTGTGTCGCGAGGGCATCGAACGGTTTCCCAAGCCCGCTCGCTTGCCCGAGCTGCAGTGGATGCTGGGCAGCGGGCTCGCGCACCAGGGCAAGCTCGTCTCGGCGCTCGCCGCATTTCGCTCGGCGGCCGACCTGGCCCCGAACAACGCGCGCGCGCTCTGGGGTTACGGCCTCACGCTGCTCCAAACCGGCAACGGGCAGGAAGGGCTCCAATGGCTCGAGCGGGCACGGGAACTGGAACCGGACGCGCCGGAATTCCGCAATGCCATGGCGGGCATCTACCTTTCAGTGGGCGATCTGCAGGCCGGATGGCAGGAGTACCGGTGGCGGCCGGCACGGCATCGATTCGTCGAAAAGCTTTCCCATATCGAGCTTGCGAGCGAGGCGCCCATCAGCCTGGCGGCGACGAGAATCCTCCTGCTGCGCGAACAGGGTCTGGGCGATGAGTTGTTCTTCCTGCGTTTTGCGACGGAGCTCAAGTCGCGCGGAGCGGCAGTCACCTACCGTGCACACGCCAAGATCGCTTCCCTGCTCGAGCGAGTCCCGGAGCTCGAGCGAGTAATCACCGCCGATGCTCCGCTGCCGGCGGCGGACCTCAGCGTACTGGTGGGCGACCTGCCGAGGATGCTGGCCAGATTAGACTCCTCGCCGTACCGCGCGCCGGCCGCGACGACGCGCGGAGCGGGATTTCGGCGCCTGCCGCGAGTCTTCTTTCCCGAGCTCCCGCCGCCGCTTGCTTTGAATCCACTGCCGGAGCGCCTCCAGGAGATGAAGGAGCGGCTGTCCGGACTGGGACCGCCCCCCTACCTGGGCCTGACCTGGCGCGCGGGGACCGCACCCGAACAGCAGCGCGGGGACGTCTGGATGCTGCACAAGGAAGTCCCGCTGGAGCGGCTCGGGACGACCATGCACGGCGTCACCGGCACGCTGCTCGCCCTGCAGCGCAATCCGCACCCCGGCGAAATCGAGGAGCTCTCGGCGCGTGCCGTCAAGCCGGTACACGACTTGACGGCGTTGAACGAAGACCTCGAGGCGCTGCTCGCGCTGCTCGCGCTCATGGACGACTATATTGGGGTGAGCAACACCAACATGCACCTGCGTGCCGGCGTAAGTCGCACTGCGCGCGTGCTCGTGCCGCGTCCTGCGGAATGGCGCTGGATGATTTCGGGCAGCGAGTCGCCGTGGTTCCCGGGTTTCCGGGTGTATCGCCAGGGTCCTGACGGCGACTGGGGCGCTGCGCTGAGGCACTTGCGGGGCGACTTGCTCGCCGCGTTTGGCAGCGGCTGATCGCAAAAACGCGCGGAAAATTCTTCCCGGTCTATGGTCTCTTTGCGCCTGTACGTCGAGATGGGTCGCTAGATGCCGAGGCCGGCGAGCTGCTTCTCCGGATAGCGCGTTCCGGCCGTGGCGTTGAGGGGAAACGCCCGTGACAGCGTTTCGATCTCATCCTTCGTCAGCTTGACGTTGACCGCCGCGCAGTTCTGCTCGAGATACGCGCGGCGCTTGGTGCCGGGTATCGGCACGATGTCCTCCCCCTGTGCCAGTAGCCAGGCGAGCGCGACCTGTGCGGGCGTGCACTTTTTCGCCCCCGCGATTTTCTCGAGCGGCGCGAGCAGACCGGCGTTCTTGCCGATGTTATCCGGGCTGAAGCGCGGATGTTCGCGCCGGCGGTCCTTGGGCAGCAATGCGTCGAGCGTCTTCATGGTGGCGGTGAGGAAGCCGCGGCCGAGGGGCGCGTACGCCATGAAGCCGATACCGAGTTCGCGGCAGGCCGGCAGGACATCCTTCTCCACGTCGCGGCTCCACAGCGAGTACTCGGTCTCGACCGCGATGATGGGATGGACCTTGTGCGCGCGGCGTATCGTCTGCGCGCCGGCTTCGGACAGCTGGAGATACCGCACCTTCCCCTGCGCCACCAGCCGCTTCATGGCGCCGACCGTGTCCTCGATCGGCACGGTCTTGTCCATGCGGTGCATGCCGTAGATGTCGATGACATCCACGCCCAGGCGCTTCAAGCTCCTCTCGCACGCTTGCGGCACGTAGTCCGGGTGCCCGCCGGTGAGCGCCGGGACCCCGCCCTCCGCGCCCCGGCCCGCAAGCGCAAGGTTGCCGAACTTGGTGGCGACGAGGACCTTGTCGCGCCGGCCCTTGATCGCTCTTGCGATCAGCTCCTCGTTCACCCCGTTGCCATAAGCATCGGAGGTGACGAGCATGTCGACGCCGAGGTCGATCGCGCGGTGGATGGTGGCGATGGATTCTTCGTCGTTGGGCTCGCCGTAGCTGATGGACATCCCCATGCAGCCCAGTCCCACCGCCGCAACCTGCGGCCCGTTTCTTCCCAGCTTGCGTTTCTGCATCGCGCCCCTCCGTTCACTGTTCACCGATCACTTGGCGTAGGTGACCGTCAGGTCGCCGACGCCATCCACGTGTCCCTCAAGCTTGTCGCCTGCCTTCACCGGCCCCACCCCCGCCGGCGTGCCGGAGAGGATGAGGTCGCCGGCCTTCAGGGTAATGAGTTTCGAGAGATACGAGATCGTTTCCGGCACATTCCAAATCATTTCGGAAAGATCACCCTTCTGGACGATCTTTCCGTTCACCTTGAGCCAGATCGCGCCCGTCGCCGGGTGGCCCATCATCGCCGCGGTTTTGAGCGCGGTGCAGGGAGCGGAATTGTCGAATGCCTTGCCCATCTCCCAGGGACGCCCCATCTTCTTGGCTTCGCCCTGGAGGTCACGCCGCGTCATGTCGAGGCCGACGCCATAGCCGAACACGTGGTCGAGCGCCTTCGCGACGGGGATGTCAGCGCCGTCGCGCCCGATCGCCACCACCATCTCGATCTCGTGGTGCAGGTCCTTCGTGGCCTGGGGATACGGGAGGGTGGCCCCGTTCTGCACGATGGCGTCCGCCGGCTTCATGAAGAAAAACGGCGGTTCGCGCTCGGGGTCGTGCCCCATCTCGCGCGCGTGCTCGGCGTAGTTGCGGCCGACGCAGTAGATGCGTCCCACCGGAAAAGCCTGGTTGCTCTCCGCAACAGGAAGCGCCGGGGTGGCGCGGAACTTGATCGCATAGCTCACAGCACGTTCCTTTCGGGTTATCGGTGCTTGCGTTCGACGCAGACCCAGAATCCCTGGGGCATGCGGCTGAAAGTCATCAGCTCGAATCGTTCCATTATTTTCGGCAGCCACCAGCCGGCGGGCTGCTGGATCAGGTGCGCATTGCGCCCGTCCGGCAGCACCTTAACGGCCGCGCCGATGTGGACAGTGAACACGCCCACGCCCGCCGTCACCCGCTTGAGGTCGTCCAGCACGTTGTCCAGCAGATGCGGCTCGATATGCTCCAGGACATCGACGCAGGCGACGAACCGGCACGGGGCAGGCTGCGCGGACCACTCGGGAACCGCGGGATCATAGTGGTGGATCGTCAGCGGGGTTTGAATCTGCTGGCGCAGCGTCTGGCCGAGCCGGCCTTTGCCGGCACCGTAATCCAGCAGCTCGCTCATGCCGACCTGCTGCAGGATCTCGGCAACGAGCGGCGCGTAACCGACGGAGGCCACGCCGTAATCCGGATTCTCGTGCAGGCGTTGCTGCATCCGCCGGTACTCCTCGCTGATCAGCGGAGGCTGCGTGGCCGTTTGCGACATGGCGTGCGAAAAATCGTGCGGGTGTTTGAGAGTGGCGGATTATATCTTGGAAACACGCCGCGGGCGTCCATCTCGGAGACAAACGGAGCAGGGAATTGGGTGTCGTATTAAGAACGGCCTGGCAGAAGATCCAGGGGCTATCGCACCCGGATCACGTCTTGCCGGGCCGCTCTCCGGTGTAAACTCGCTGCTCCCGCGGCAGACCATCCCACCGGAGGCAGCATGAAAATCAAGTCCATCAAGGCCGGCGTGCATCGCCTTTCCGTCACCGTCCCGCTGCTGAAGGAACCGATCGCGAGGATGGTGGTGTCCTGCGAAGTCGAAACCGCCGACGGCCACGTCGGCAGCGGCTTGACCGGCGGCGCCTACCTGCCGTTCGCGATCGTCACCGCGATCGAGAAGGAGTTCCTGCCCCTGCTGAAGGACATGGACCCGCGCGACACCGAGGCGATCCACGAGAAGGTGTGGTGGAAGATCAACCAGCGCTCGATGACGGGCGTCGTCTCCAGCGCGCTCTCCGCCATCGACATCGCGTGCTGGGACATTCACGGCAAGCTGACCGGGCGCACGGTCGCCCAGCTCCTGGGCGGCGCGCGCGACTGGGCGCCGACCTACTGCACCTTCGGCTTCCCCGAGTACGACCGCGATCAGCTGGTCGAAGCCGCGCGGCTCCAGCTGAAGAACGGCCACCGCCGGCTCAAGATGGTGGTCGGCGTGCACAAGGGCGGCTGGCAGGAGGACGCCCGGCGCGTGCGCGCGGTGCGCGATGCCGTGGGACCGGACATCGAGCTCATGATGGACGCGAATTACAAGTTCAACCCGGTGGAGGCGCGCCAGCTCTGCCGCGCGCTCGAGGACTGCAACCTCACCTGGTTCGAGGAGCCGCTCTACCAGAACGACACGCGCGCCATGGCCGATTTGCGGAGCCACACCAACATCCCGATCTCCGCGGGCCAGAACGAAGGGCATCGCTGGCGGCTGCGCGAGCTGGTGCTGCACCAGGCGGTGGATATCCTGCAGCCCAACGTCTGCTACTGCGGCGGCTTTACCGAGGCGCAGAAGGCCGGGCACCTCGCGCAAGCCTTCAACCTGCCGATCGCGAACGGCGGCGGCTGGCCGCTGCACAACATGCATACCATGGCGGGGCTCATGAACGGCTGGCGCGTCGAGTTCCACCTCGACATGCAGGCGGTGGGTGAGCTGCTCTTCATCAACCCCCCGCGACCTGCCGACAATATCGTGAGGATCCCCGCCAAGCCCGGACTCGGGCTCGATCCCAACCGCGATGTGCTCAAAGATTCCTTGGTGAAGGCGTGATTCGTGATTAGTGATTAGTGTTTGCCCCTCACTCCTCACCCCTCACGCCTCACTTCCGCGCTCGGCGATGAGCGAGGACGCAAGCCTGTGGGCGCTGTTCGCCGCCAGTTTTCTCGCGGCGACACTGCTTCCGGGCGGCTCGGAGGCGGCGCTTTACGGAGTGCTCAAGCTCCATCCCGATCAATACTGGACCGCGCTCGGTGTCGCCACACTGGGCAACACCCTGGGCGGCATGTCGTCCTATCTGATCGGGCGCATCATCCCGCAGAAGAAAAACTTGCCCGGCCTGCAGGCCGCGCGGCAGTACGGCAGCCCCACTCTGCTGCTGGCTTGGGTTCCATTCATCGGGGACCCGCTCTGCGTCGCCGCCGGATGGCTGCGGCTCAACCCGTGGCTGTCCGCGCTGTTCATGGGATTCGGAAAATTCGCCCGCTACGTGGCGATTGCTTCCATCGCATAGCGTTGCGATTCGCCGGCAGGCGCTTGAGCAGGGTCTGGCGTTGCTGCGCGCCGCGGCTGCGTGGACGTTCAAAGAGCCACGCGGAATGATGAATGCGCAATGAGCAACGCAGCCTTTGCAGACGGGGAGTTTCCCGTTCATCATTCATCATTCATCGTTCATCGTTGACGACATGGCGTGCGAACTGTGTGACGGCGACGGCGGCGAGCTCATCTGGCGCGACGAGCAATGCCGCGTAGTCTGCGTGGAGGAGCCCGGTTATCCCGGTTTTTGCCGCGCGATCTGGAACGCCCACGTTGCCGAAATGACCGACCTCAACGAAAGCGAGCGAGCACGACTGATGCGCGTCGTATTCGAACTGGAGGCGGGGCTGCGTGATCTGTTCCGGCCCGATAAGATCAATCTCGCCAGCCTGGGCAACGCGGTTCCTCATTTGCACTGGCACGTGATCCCGCGCTTCCGCGGCGATCCCCATTTCCCCAGCCCGATCTGGGGCGCGCCGCTGCGTCAGCCGAGCGCGGCGCAGCGGGACCTCGCGCCATTCAAGAAAGCACTTGCGAAACGGCTCACTCGGCTCTAAGCTCTTGGAAAACGTGAGTTTATTCCGGCAGTTCGCGGTGCTTTTTGAGCCTTGAGTGACCTAATTCACATGCCCTCCTGTTGCGTTTGGGCTAGCCTCTTCGATGGAGCGGTGCGCCACTTGCCGCAGGCCGCGACCACCCCCAGAGATCGGCGCGGCGGCGGCGGGGCAACGCCGGGCCAGCGCCATCCACTCCGGGGAGAGCACCAGAGGCCCGAGCGTGCATAAAGCCAGGAAATGCGGATCATGAGCACCCAGCCGTTGTCGTCCACGTCGGCTCCACTGCAGTTCACCGACAGCGCGAGTTGCAAGCGCTGGATCGAGCAGCTGACTCTCACCAATGTGCAACTGACCCAGCAGGCCTTGACCGGCCAGCTCACCAGTCTCGGCGCAGCCCACATCGCCCCGCTCGAGCGCCTGAAGATCCTCGAGGCGCTGCGCGAGCCGGTGCATTTCGTGCAGGGCGAGTCGTCCAAGCGCTATGCCGGCAGGCCGCTGCCGCTCGAGGACGGCGAGAAACTCGTGTGGAGCAACGTCATCAGCCTGTGGCAGGAAATGAGCCACAACTACCAGCAATGCCTCAGGGCCTACCGTGAAGGCGATCTGGCGATCGCGCCGCACGCGGCGCTCATCACCATGCGCTGCCTGCGCCTGCTGGGTTGCACCCTGCTCGACCACTACCGCATCTATCGCCAGCCGCCGGGCGCGTTGTGGCGCGCGCTGCATGAGATGTATTCGTTTGCCGAGAGTCATGGCTTCGCGCGTATCCGCGTCCAGGACAGCTTCGCGCAGCGTGATCCGGATTCGAGCTGCGCGGAAGGTTACGTCCAGGTATTGCTTGCCCACCTCGCCAACCCATTCGCGCTGTCGGTGCGACAAATGACGTTCGTTTCCCGCTGGCTCGAGCGCTGGGCGAACCTCATCGGGCTCGCAACGCAACCCCAGCCGATCAGCGCGATCCCCCCGCTCGTCGTCGACCTCACCAGCACCGGCAGCGTGATAGTCGGGGCGGGCGTGGAGCCCCAGCCGCACCTTCGTTACCTCGATCTCGAGCAGTTGTCGAAGACGCTGCGCCAGACCATCAACCTGCTCAAGCAGGGGCAGTCGCCGGGGCAGCTGGGACTCGGGGAGGACGCGCGGCAGCCCGGCTGCGAGAACCTGCTGATGGTGCTCTACGTTCAATGGTGCCGTGCCGGCACCGCGCGCGCCGAAGACCGCTCCGAGGGCGAGGAGCCGGCCAAGGTGTGCTTCGGGCTGGTGGGCGCGCATCTCCATGTGGGCGGCGGCCGCGATTTCCGGCAGCCGGGCGATCTCTCCTCTCGCGAGAAACAGGACCTCGACACCTACGGCTACATCACCCGGCCCGAGCACGAGGCCGGAGCGGGCGCCGGAACCGCGCAGGCGCTCGAGCCATGGCAGATTCTCAACCACAGCGCGTCCGGATTCATGTGCATGCAGCGCGAGCCGGACGGCAGGGCCCGCGTGAGCCACAACCAGATGCTGGCGGTGCGCCGGGCGGGTGGTCGGCATTTTCACGTCGGGATGGTGCAGTGGCTGAGGATGGAGGAAAGCGGCGAAATCTGCTGCGGCGTGCGCCTGTTTCCCGGCACGCCGCAGGCGATCTCGGTGCGGCCATCCAACTTCGCGCCAGGCGGCAACGGGCGCTACGAGCGCGCCCTGCTGTTGCCGGAAGTCGCGACGCCCGCCACGCCTGCCACGCTGATCCTGCCGGCGGGCTGGTTCCAGAGCGGCCGCTTCGTGGAGGTGTTCTCCGACCGCAAACAGGTCGCAAAGCTCCTCAACCTGCTGGAAAAGGGCGGAGACTTCGACCGCGGAACCATCGTGGTCGTGTGACGACCACGATGGTTGATCACTGATCTCAGTATCGGTACTGGATTCGGACAGAAAGCGCCATTCATTTGCCTCTCCCAAGGCAATAAGTCAACCCGAAGGCCTATTCTGCGTTGTAGGTGGCCTGGGTTTTCTGAAGGTCGGCTTGCAAAAGGAGTTTGTCGGGCCAATGTCCGACAAACTCCTGTCGCCTCGGATATGATGGATCCCTACGGAAAAACTTATGGATGGGCTCAACTGGGGCGTTCCGCCCCCGACCGAGATCAAGTTGCACCAGAAATCGCGCGTTCTCGAGATCACTTTCGCGGACGGAGCCAGGTTCCGCCTGCCGTGCGAGTTGCTGCGAGCCTATTCCCCCTCCGCGGAAGTGCGCGGCCACGGTCCCGGGCAGCAGGTGCTGCAGACCGGCAAGAAGGAAGTGAAGATTGCGCACATCGAGCCGGTCGGCCAGTACGCGGTGCAACTCCATTTCTCGGACGGCCACGACACCGGCATCTACTCGTGGGACCTGCTCTACGACTACGGCACGCGTCAGGACGAGATGTGGCGACACTACCTCAAGCGCATGGAAGATGCGGGAGCCAGCCGCGAACCGCCGACGGGAAAGGCGTGACTCGTTTCTCGTTACCCGTCGCTCGATACTCGTCAGGCGCAGATCGCCCCGCGCGGCGCGCACCGTCCAGATCCAGTAACGAGAAACGGGCAACGAGTCACTCTCTATGAGCAACAAGACGACCGACTTCGGCTACCAGTCCGTGCCCGAGGATGAGAAGTCGCAGCACGTCGCGGGCGTCTTCGATTCCGTCGCTCCGCGGTACGATCTCATGAACGATCTCATGTCGGCGGGGCTGCACCGGCTGTGGAAGCGCTTCGCGGTCGAGGCGAGCGGCGTGCGTCAGGGCGAGCGCGTGCTCGACATCGCCGGCGGCACGGGGGACCTCGCCCGGCTTTTTTCCCGCCGCGTCGGGCCGCAGGGCGAGGTCGTGCTCACGGACGTCAACCCCGGGATGCTGCGGCGCGGCCGCGACCGTCTGCTCGACGCCGGCATCGTGCTGCCGCTCGCGCAATGCGACGCGGAGAAGCTCCCGTTCGCCGCGGAGCGCTTCGACTGCGTGAGCGTCGCCTTCGGGCTGCGCAACATGACGCACAAGGAGGCGGCGCTCGCCGAAATGCGGCGTGTATTGAGGCCCGGGGGCCGTCTGATCGTGCTCGAATTCTCCAAGGTATGGGCACCGGTGAGGCCGCTCTACGACGCCTACTCGTTCGGGCTGCTGCCGCGGCTGGGCAAGCTGGTCGCGAACGACGCCGCGTCCTACCGCTACCTCGCCGAATCGATACGCATGCATCCCGACCAGGAAGCACTTAAGGCGATGCTGGAGCAGGCAGGTCTGGAACGCGTCGAATATTTCAACCTCGCTGCCGGCGTGGTCGCCCTGCACCGGGGATACAAGTTCTGAGCCGCGGACCGGTGTCCGGCGTGCTTGCTTAACGGCCTGAAAAACCTGCGATTCTGCCGGATGGATGCGATCGCGGCGGGGAGTGGCTGGCAACGCGTATAATCTCCGTCAAACCGGACGCCAAGCGCCGGTTTAACCCTGCGCGTTGGAGCCGACATTTCATGCCGCTCAACGCGCAGCGACCGAAAGGAAAACGTATGAGAACTATATTCGCCCTCGTCATCGGCCTTCTCGGGCTTTCCCTGGTTGCAGTGGATGCCGACGCGCGGCGCCTCAGCGGCGGCCGCAATCTCGGCATGCAGCGCAGCGCTCCCGCCCAGCAACAAGCCGCCCCCAAGTCGCCTGCACAACAGCAGCAACAACAGGCTGTTCCCGCCACGCCGGCGCAGCAGCCGACTGGCGCGTCGAAGTGGCTCGGTCCTCTTGCCGGGCTCGCCCTCGGCGCAGGGCTTGCCGCGCTGTTCCTGAACAACGGCCTGGCCGGGCTGCTTGCAGGCATGCTATTGGTCGGCCTCATCATCGCGGCGGTGACGCTCGCGGCGCGCGCCATGCTGCGCAACAGGTCTGCTCAGGGACCGTTGCAGTATGCGGGAGCGGGAGCCGGAGCTCAGCCGACGCTCGACGCCTTGCCCGGCGGAGCCGGCATGCATTCTGTTGCAGCCACCACCGGCCGCTGGCCCGCCGGGTTCAACGCAACCGAGTTCGTGCGGCACGCCAGACTCAACTTCGTGCGCCTGCAGGAAGCCTACGACAAGAAGGACCTCTCGCTGATGCGCGATTTCCTTGCGCCCGATGTCTATCGCGAGATCGAAGCCGACATCCGTGCCGCAGAAGCCGCGGAGGAGCGGACCGAGGTGCTGACGCTCGAGGCCGAGGTGCTCGACGTCGCGGAAGAGGCCGGCTCCTACGTCGTGAGCGTGCGCTTCACCGGCATGATCCGCGAGTCGGCCGGCCGCGAAGCGGAGCCGTTCAGCGAAATCTGGCACCTCGAGAAGCCGCTTAGCGGGCGCTCGGGTTGGATGCTTGCCGGAATACAGCAAGCATGATTGCGTAGCTGATTCGCGATGAGCGATCAGCCGTCGGAAGCTGGAAGAAGAGGCCCGCAGCTGAGAGCTGAATGCAGGATCCATCCCCGCTACCTGGGTCCGGGGTACTGACTCCCGCCCACGCGGCCGCCGCCGCGATCAATCATCTGCTGCGGAGCGCGAGCTGGGCGCGCGACGCACTCAGGCGGCACGCCGGAAAGTCCGCCCGCTTCGAGGTTTTTCCCTTTGCGGTTGCGTTGACCGTGCTGGACAGCGGTGAGGTCGCGCCGGCCGGGGCCGACGCCGTTCCCGCCGCCACGGTCAGGCTTGCCCCCGGACTCATGCTGCGGATAGCCGCTCGCGACGAGAGCGCGTGGCGGGAAATCGACATCTCCGGCGATACGGACTTCGCATCCGCCATCCACCATGTCACGCGCAACCTGCGCTGGGACGTGGAAGAGGACCTCTCCCGCGCCTTTGGCGACGTCGCCGCCCACCGCATGGCGGAGACCGGAAGGACCTTGCAGCGCTGGGGCGAGCAGGCGGTGGAGAACACCGGGCGCGCCTTCGCCGAGTACTGGACCGAGGAGCAGCCGCTGATCGCCGGCGCGCGCGATCTCGAGGAGTTCGGCCGCGCGGTGGACCAGCTGCGCGATGACGCCGCACGTCTCGAAAAGCGGATCGAGAATCTGTCGAGCCGCCAGGAGCGACCAAGCAGGAATTGAACCGCCGAGTCGCCGAGAGCAGCGAAGGCGGAATTAACCACCCAGCTCGGCTCCCGTTCCTCGTCCATCGTTTCTCGTTCGTTTCGCCGTCCAGTTTCCGTTCCCGGCGGTTTGGCGGCTAGAATGGCCCTATGCATTTGTTCCGGCTGCTGAAAATCCTCAGCGTCAGCGTTCGCTACGGCCTCGACGAGTTCTTTCTCGGCCACGAGCGGGTAAGCGGTCTGCGCGCGCTGATCAGCGCGGCCTTTTTCTGGCGCGCGCTCGATGCCCCGCGCGCGGTGCGGCTGCGCCAGGCGCTGGAGGCGCTGGGGCCGATCTTCGTCAAGTTCGGCCAGGTGCTCTCCACGCGCCGCGACCTGCTGCCGCCCGACATCGCGGAGGAGCTGGCAAGGCTCCAGGACCAGGTGCCGCCTTTCCCCGCGGAGCAGGTCACGGCGATCCTCAACCGCGTCTACGGGAAGCCAGTCGAGCAGGTGTTCGAGTCGTTCGAGCGCGAGCCGGTGGCGAGCGCGTCCGTCGCCCAGGTGCATCTCGCGCGGCTGCCCGACGGCACGGAGGTCGCGATCAAGGTGCTGCGTCCCGGCATCGCGGGGGTGATCGCGGGCGACCTCGCCCTGCTCCATACCGGGGCCACGTTGATCGAATGGCTGTGGTCGGACGGCCGGCGGTTGCGCCCGCACGAGGTGGTGGACGAGTTTGCCAAGCACCTCGAGGTCGAGCTCGACCTCCTGCGCGAAGCCTCCAACGCGAGCCAACTCGGGCGCAACTTCAAGGATTCGCCCCTGCTCCTGGTGCCGCTGATCCATTGGGACTACTGCTCGAGCGAAGTGATGGTGATGGAGCGCATGCACGGCACGCCGGTCTC
>Ga0137455_1000351_pt1 | contig 12286 bp, 11 predicted proteins | sample EasRivERMGT600_2_FD_102334 | JGI IMG/M metagenome (GOLD analysis project Ga0137455, IMG submission 102334) | Soil microbial communities from meander-bound floodplain in the East River, Colorado, USA - East River MetaG ERMGT600_2 | ecosystem: Environmental > Terrestrial > Soil > Floodplain ... | reverse complement strand
TGGAGGGGAGGCAAAGAGCGGCACCTTACGTGTAGATCTGGGCTTGCCTTCGATCATTAAAAATAAAACTAGGCTTTTCATCCTTTGTCCGCCGTCGCGGCGGCGGGGCATGGGCCCGCCTTGACCTCGCTCCCCGGAAAATACTGCTGCAGCGCCGTCACCCGCGCCACCGTCTCCTCGTCCGGCTCGCGCACGTGAAACGCGACATGCTTGAGGAAGTTCTCGCGCCGCGCCGCGATCGCCGAACGCACGCCCTGTTGTTTGAGTTTGGCGAGAAACGTCTGCGCCGCCTCGTCGGTGCGGAAGATGCCGAGCGAGATGGCATTGCGCCACTGTCCCGCGTCCTGCACCACTAGGAATTCGGTGACGCCGAGATCCCTCAGCTCGCGCGCCTTCCGGTCCGCCTCGGCCCTGGTCTTCAACGGCGGAATGTGCACCCAATAGCCGTCGGCGTCGGTCACCACCCGCTCCACCTGCCCCGCCGGCAGATCCAGTTGCGCCAGCGCGCCTTCCGCCCGCGCTACATTGGGGCCGGCGAAGTTGCCCCATTCGAGGCACGCCGCCGGCACGACGGGCGCCGTCCTGGAAGCCGCCGGCGGGATGGATTTGGAGGACGCCGGCGGCCGGTCCCGCGCCGGCGGCACCTCCTGCGGCGCGCCGTCCGCCGCCTTCAGCAGCTTGACCTGGTCGGGGTTGATCTGCAGTTGCAAGATCTGGTCGGCAGGGTCCGTGCCCTCGCGAATGACGCGCGCGTAGGTGAAGAACAGCACGTTGGCCAATATCAGCAGGAGGAAGAGCGCTTTCACGAACGCGCCCCACGACGACTGACGACTGACGACTGACGGGTTTTGATGGCCAAGTGGGTCATTTTGCTTCAAGGGCGATTCGAACCAGGCCTTCCAGTACGAGATTATCCACGACCTCGAGCGGTCCGGTAAGCTGCGGCGCAATGATCGTCGCCGCACCGCCCGAGAGGATCGTGCGCGGCTCCTGCTGGCCCGCCTCCCGCATGAAACGCTGCATGCGCTCGACGGCGCCGGCGAGCGCGTTGATCGCTCCACTTTCGATCGCGTCTGCGGTGCGCGCGGGGAAAAACGCGAAACAGCCCGCGCCGCGCCGCCGCAGGCCCGAGGTGTTGCGCGCGAGCGCGCCGCGCATCAGCTCCATCCCCGGCACGATCATGCCGCCGAGGAAGACGCCGTCCGCGGCAAGCGCGTCCACCGTCATGGTGGTGCCGGCGTTGACCACCACGCACGCGCCGCGGTGGAAGTGCCGCGCGCCGATCAGCGCCGCCCAGCGGTCCGCGCCGAGCTGCGCCGGGGTGTCGTAGGAGCTGTTCACGCCGCACTGGCGCGCGGCGCCTTTCACGAAGCGCACGCGCAGCGTGAAACCGCGCGCGGACGCTGCAATGCGCCGTGCCACGCGCTCGCCGGCGACGTTGGCGGCAATGACCCGGTCGGGCGCCCCGATCGCGGCCCACGCACGCGCGAGCCGCTCCGCCCGCTCGGTCGGCACCCAGCCCTGCACCGCCCACGAGCCGTCGTCGTGAACGCCCCACTTGATGCGGGTGTTACCGGCGTCGATCGCTAGGATTCGCATACGCTCATAGTACTGCGTGACAGGTGATAGGTGATAAGTGATAAGACTCCCGCGCGACCGCGCGGAACCTGCTCCTGTCACCTATCACCTATCACTTATCACCCGTTCGAGGCCGCAGGCTGATTTCCCCGCTGTGAAAGCGCTTCACGCCGGCCCGCGTCTCGAGCAGGAACGACCCGTCCTCCGCCGCTCCGCGCGCGTGGCCGGACAGCCGGGTGCCGTCGGGCATGAGCAGCGCCACGCGCTGGTCCTGGTGCGCGTGGCAGCGCTGCCATTCGGCGCGCAGCGGCGCGAAACCATCCGCGGCAAACGCGACCAGCATGCGGCCGAGCTCGGCCAGCACGCCGGCCAGCAGCCGGTTGCGGTCGGGCGCGGCGCCGCAAGCACTCTCGAGATCGGTCGCCGGCTGCCCGATGCGCGCGCGCGTCGCCTCCGACAGCCGCACGTTGATGCCGACGCCGATCACGGCCGCGGTCGGCCCGAGCGAGTCTCCAGCCAGCTCGGTCAGGATGCCGGCGAGCTTGGCGTCGTCGCGAACAACGTCGTTCGGCCACTTGAGAGCGACGCCGTGCGCACCGGCCGCCGCGAGCGCGCGGGCGAGGGCCACGCCCACCGCCAGCGACAGGCCGGATAGCGCGCCGGCCCCGCGCGTGAAGCGCCACAGCAGGGAGAATGTGAGCGCCTCGCCCAACCCCGCGTGCCAGGCGCGCCCGAGCCGGCCGCGCCCGCCCGATTGCCATTCCACGACGACCACGGTACCGCCCGCCGCGCCGGCCGCCGCACATTCCAGCAACGTCGTGTTGGTGGAGTGCGCCTCATGACGAATGTCGAGCGTGAAACGCCCGGCATTCGTTCCGAGGTGGCGCTCGACGGTGGCGCGATCGAGCAGCGTGACCGGGTACGGCAGGCGGTAGCCGCGGCCGTGCACTCTGTAGACTTCAATGCCCGTCGCCTCCAGGTCGCGGACCGCGTTCCACACGCTCGCGCGCGATACCTCGAGGCTGCGCGCCAATGCCTCGCCGGAATGGAAGCCGCCGTCAGCCAGCCGTGCGAGTACGCCTGCGGTCAGGGGTTTCATTGGGCGGGTATAGAATAGCTGATTGCAGTAAAGGGAAAACGGATCCGGCCGGTCCGGGAGCAACGCGGTCACTCCGGAGAAGCAAGAATGCGATTCTCACTGCGCTGGCTGCTGGTGCTCGCGCCGCTGCTCTTGTGCGGCGGCACCCTCGCCCAGGGTTATCCTTCGCGGCCCATTCGCATCGTCGTGCCGTTCCCGCCGGGCGGCACGTCCGATATCCTGTCGCGGCTCATCGGGCCCAGGCTAACCGAGAAATGGGCGCAGCCGGTGATCGTCGAGAGCCGCCCCGGCGCGGCGGGCGCGATTGCCATGGAAGTGGTCGCAAAGTCCGCGCCCGACGGCTACACCCTGGTTCTCACCGATGTCGGCACGCTGGTAATCCTGCCCGTCCTCTACCCCAAGACGAGCTACGGCGTCCAGGATTTCGCCGCGATCACCACGATCTCCTACTCGCCGCACTTGCTGTGCGTGCATCCGGCCGTGCCGGTGTCCACGGTGCCGCAGCTGATCGCGCTCGCCAAGAAGCGTCCCGGTTCCCTCAACTATGCCTCGAGCCCGGCGGGCGCGCCGTACCTGGCGGGACTCCAGTTCGCCCATCGCACGGGCATCAAGTGGGAATACATCACCGGGCGCGGCGGCGCGCAATCGATCATGGACGTGATGACGGGGCAGGCCGACGTGCTGTTCAACGGCATGCTCGCAACGCTGCCGCCGGTCAAATCGGGCAAGCTGCGGCTGCTCGCGGTTACCGGCGAGAAACGCCATGTCAGCCTGCCCGATACGCCGGCCGTCGCCGAATTCCTGCCCGGCTTCCTGACCGGCTCGTGGCAGGGCCTGCTCGCGCCCGCCAGGACGCCGCCGGACGTCGTCGCCACGCTGAATGCCGAAGTGGCGCGCGTGCTGTTCACTCCCGACATGAAGGAACGGCTGCAGGCGCAGGGCGCCGACCCGATCGGCACGCCTTCCGCCGAATCCACGAAATTCCTGCGCGACGAGCGCGACCGCTTCACTAAGCTGGTGAAGGAGACGGGGTACAAACCCCAGTGACGAAGTGACGAAGTAAGGAACAACCTGGCAAAGTAGCTATTCCGTCACTTCGTCACTTCATCACCTCGTCACCGAAATCAGATGAGTCTCTACCACGTGCAGAAGTTGCTCTACCACCTGAACAAAGACGCGGCGACGCGCGCCCGCTTCAATAGCGAGCGCACGGCGCTGCTCGCCGAGTACGCGCTCACCGACGAGGAGCGGCGCGCGTTCGCGGAGGCCGACGTGGGCAGCCTCTACACGATGGGCGCGCACCCCCTGCTGCTCGCGCCGTTCGCCGGCCGCTCCGGCCTCAAGTGGCCCGATTACCTCGCAGCGCTGAAGCGCGCCAGGGACCGGGGAGCCGCGTAATGCCGCTCGCCTTCGCCGCCGCCGCCGTCCACGCCCCCGGCATCACCGGGCGCCGCGAGACCGCGACCGAGCAGCAGCGCGCCGTGTTCTTCGAAGCCTACGAGCGGCTGCGGGCGTGTCTCGAGGCCGCGCGCCTCGATGCGCTCGTCATCGTCAGTGCCGAGCATTTCACCAATTTCTTCATGGACAACATGCCGGCCTTCTGCTTCGGGCTCGCGGAGGACTATCCGGGCCCGGCCGAGGACGAGCCGTTCCTGAAGATCGCCAAGACGCGCGTGCCCGGCGCGGCGCGACTCGCGCGCGCGCTGGCGACCGCCGTGAGCGAGGAGGCGGACATTGCCCACTCCCAGGAGATCGTGCTCGACCACGGATTCATGGTGCCGCTGCACCTGCTCACGCCGCGAATGGAGCTGCCTATCGTCCCCATCGTCGTCAATTGCCTTGCCGCGCCGCGCCCCGCGCTGAAGCGCTGTTACGCTCTCGGCCGCGCGTTGCGGCGGGCGGTGGACGCGCGCCCCGAGCGCATCGGCCTGCTCGCCGCGGGCGGATTGTCGCACTGGCCGGCGGTGCCGGAGTCGGGCAAGCTCAACGTGGAGTGGGACCGCGCGTTTCTGGAAGACTTTCTCGCGCACCGGCGCGATGCACTGACGCGCTACTCGGAAGATGAGATCGAGCGCGACGCCGGCCCGGGCGGCCACGAGGTCCGCGCCTGGATCGTGGTCTCAGCCGCGACCGAGGGCGCGCGCGGCGAAACGCTGTGCTTCGAGCCGATTCCCGCCTACGCCGTCACCGGCGCCATTGCGACGATGGCCGTCTAAACAGTGACGAATGATGGTGACGAAGAACGTTTAGAAGTAGAACTCCGTCACTCCCACCTCGTCACACCCTTATCTCGTCACTTCTTGCTTCGTCACTGCAGCCGAATATTTGCTGCAGTGACGACGGCGTGCCACTTCTTCGTCTCGGCGTGGATGTAGGCGCCGAATTCCTCAGGGGTATTGCCGACGAGCGTCGCGCCGAGGTCAGCGAAGCGTTTCTCCACGTCGGGCTCGCGCAGCGCCTTCCCGATCTCCTTCGCAAGCAGGGTGACGACCGGCCGCGGCGTCTTCGCCGGCGCCACCAGCCCGAACCACGACGAGGCCACGAAACCCTTCAGTCCCGCCTCGTCGAAGGTGGGCAGGTCCGGCAGCAGCGCGAAGCGTTTCGGCGCGGCGTAGGCCAGCGCGCGGAGCCGGCCCGCGCGGATGTGCGGCAGCACCGTCGGCGGGTTGTCGAACACGCCCTGGATCTGGTTGCCGATCACCGCCAGCACCGCCTCCGCGGCGCTCTTGTACGGAACGTGGGTGAGCTTCACTCCGGCCGCATGCTGGAACAACTCCATGCCGAGGTGGCCGGTGGTGCCGTTGCCCGGCGAGCCGAAATTGATCCTGCCCGGGTCCTTGCGCGCGGCGGCGATGAGATCGCCCGCGGTCTTGACGGGCGAGGCGACGTTCACCACGGCGAGCATGTTCATCTCGGCGGCGAGCGTGACCGGCGTGAACGCGGTCTGCGGGTTGAACGGCATTTTCGGATAGAGCGCTTCGTTGATGCTGAGTATGCCGGCGGAGGACATGAGCAGCGTGTAGCCGTCGGGCTCGGCCTTGGCGACGATGTCGGCGCCGATGTTGCCGCCGGAGCCGGGCCGGTTGTCCACGATGATGGGCTGCCCAAGGCTCGCGCGCAGCTTCTCGCCTACTGCGCGTGCCAGCACGTCCACGAGCCCGCCGGCGCCGAACGGCGCGACAATGCGGATCGGCTTCGTCGGATACTGCTGGGCCCAGGCCGAGGCCGCGCTTCCAACGGCGCCAGAAATAATTACCGCGATAGTCGCGCGGCCTAACATCGTCAACGACGGCATGCCGCCCCCTCCCCTGGTTCGATCACCCCCGCGCGATGCGGGGCTCGCGGCAGTCTACCAAGCCCATGAGGCGGCTGCGCGCTCGGCTAGAATACCGTTTTCGAGCGATCTCATGTCCGAGTCCTCCGCCGCCAGACCGAAGAAGCACGCTGTGCAGCCGCCTTCCGCATCGAACTTCATCCGCGCCGCGATCGAAGCCGATCTCGCGAGCGGCAAGTATGCGTCAAGCGGCTGGGGAGGCAAGCCGGGCCCGGCGAAGATGCACGAAGGCGCGGCGCCGGATCCGGCGAGGATCCGCACGCGTTTTCCCCCGGAGCCGAACGGCTACCTCCATATCGGCCACGCCAAGTCCATCTGCCTGAACTTCGGGCTCGCGCTCGACTACGGCGGCGCCTGCCACCTGCGCTTCGACGACACCAACCCGGAAGCCGAGGAACAGGAGTACGTGGACTCCATCATCGCCGCCGTGAAGTGGCTCGGCTTCGACTGGGGGCCGCACCTGTACTACGCCAGCGACTATTTCGATTTCATGTACCACGCGGCGGAGCACCTGATCGAGGGCGGCCACGCCTATGTGGACAGCCTCAACGCCGAGCAGATGCGGGCGCTCCGCGGCACGCTCACCGAGCCCGGCAGAAACAGCCCGTACCGCGACCGCCCCGTCGAGGAAAACCTGAAGCTCTTCCGCCAGATGCGCGACGGCAAGTACCGGGAAGGCGAGCACGTGCTGCGCGCGAAGATCGACATGGCCTCGCCCAACATCAACCTGCGCGACCCGGCGATCTACCGCGTCCGCAAGGCCTCGCACCACCGCACCGGCGAGAAGTGGTGCGTCTATCCGATGTACACCTACGCGCACCCGATCGAGGACGCGCTGGAGCGCATCACCCACTCGCTGTGCACGCTCGAGTTCGAGGACCAGCGCCCCTTCTACGACTGGCTGCTCGAGCGCCTCGCCGAAGGCGGGCTGCTGGCGCGGCCGCTGCCGCAACAGATCGAATTCGCGCGATTGAATCTCACCTACGTCGTGCTCTCCAAGCGCAAGCTCATTCAACTCGTCGAGGAGAAGCGCGTGGACGCCTGGGACGATCCGCGCATGCCCACCCTCGCCGGCGCGCGGCGGCGGGGCTACACCCCGGAAGGGTTCCGCCGCTTCGCCGAGCGCATCGGCGTCGCCAAGGCCGACTCGTGGATCGACTACTCCATCCTCGAGGATTGCATGCGCGAGCACCTCAACGAAGTCGCGCCGCGCCGGATGGCGGTGCTCGACCCGGTAAAGCTGGTGATCGAGAACTATCCCGAGGGGCGCCAGGAGGAATGCCATCCGCCCAACCATCCGCAGAAGCCGGAACAGGGAACCCGCGCCGTCCCGTTCTCAAGAGAGCTTTGGATCGAGCGCGAGGACGTCACGGACAGTCCGCCCAAGGGCTACTTCCGGCTCTTTCCCGGCAACGAGGTGCGGTTGCGCTACGCGTTCGTGGTCAAGTGCGTGAGCGTGGAGAAAGACGCGGCAGGCAAAATCACGGCCGTGCACTGCGCCTACGACCCCGACACGAAGTCGGGCACGCCCGGCGCGGAACAGCGCAAGGTGAAGGGCAACATCCACTGGGTCTCGGTGCAACACGCCTGTACCGGCGAGGTTCGGCTCTACGATCGCCTGTTCAAGGTGCCGCAACCCGGCACGGAGCGCGATTTTCTCGAAGACATCAATCCGAACTCCGTGCGGATCTCCACTGCCCAGCTTGAGCCGGCGCTCAAGGACGCGAAGCCCGAAGATCGCTTCCAGTTCGAGCGACACGGGTACTTCGTGGCTGACCTCAGGGACTCGAAGCCCGGCACGCCGGTGTTCAACCGGGCGGTGACGCTGCGGGATTCCTGGGCCAGCAGCCTGTCGGACTTGACGCCCCGACAGGCTGCTAAAGCAAAACCGCCCGAGGATCCGACATGAGATGTACTGGAACCCGCTCTGTTAACCCGCGATTCACATCCAGGGCGGGATGGCGTTCATGTTTGCATCGCCCATTTCCGCCGCATTCCAGCGGGCGGTTTTGCCTAAGGAGTTTGTCGGACCTGAGTCCGGCAAACTCCTAGGGATGGAAGATAGAGGCACCCCTTCCCTGCAAGCAGGTGACGGTCATACCATAAGCAATCACGCTGAAGAGGCAACTCGACATGACGACAGGATCCAAAAATATCTTGTTCGCCGCGGTCGCGCTGGTCGTGGCGGCGGTTTTCGGCTACTGGGCCTACGGCACCCACAAGAAGAGCGAGGTGAGCAAGACGGCCATGGCGCTCGCGCAGGAAACGGGCCGGCACCTGCAAGAGGCGCTGAGCACGGAACCGGGCCGGCCATCGACCGAAACCGTCCAGGCAGTTACCGAATACGCCGCTGCGGCGAGCCGCAACCTCGGGACCCTGAAGCGCCTCGATGCATCCGGGACCCAGCAGTTGGTGGACGCGCTCGATGATTTCCTCCTTACGAGCCGGGAAATCCTGGGCAGGCAGGCGGCGAGCTACCGTTTCAGGCGCCAGCTGAACGCAAGCACGCAGGCGCTGCGCGATCACATGCGCGCGGACAACCGCACCGGGGCCTGGGTCCGGGAGGCGGTGCAGGCCAAGGAGCGCGTCGAAAAGGACTACCGCGACTACGCGAGCGCGACTGAGGCGCTCGACAAGCTGCTGGAGTCGTTCCCCGCCTCGGTCGCGAAGCTCGCCGCCCGCTCACGGGCGCCGGCGCTCGTCGACGAAAGACTGATCGCGGAGGCGCGCAAGCGCTCGAGCGCGGCGCTGCAGCAGGCGACCGATGAGGTGGAGAAGATTAGGCAGTTCGCCGTCCCGCGCTAGGGAGTGCCGTCGAGGCGGCGCCGCGCAAGCGCGCCAATTGGTGGTGAGGCATGACGAGGTGACGAAGTGACGTAGTGACGTACCTCCCGCCGTGGTGCCTGATTGCGAAACAATCTATCCTGTCACTGCCTCACTGCGTCACTTTATTGCCCGAGTCTTCAACCATTCAAGAGGACCCCTGCCATGTTCAAGGCGACCGCCGGCATCGTCCTGCCCACCACCATCATCGGCTCGCTGCCGCGCCCGTACTGGTACACCGCGAACCTGGGAAACAAATCGTTTCTCGAGGCAATGGTCAACTCGCGCTTTCGCGAGCAGTACACCGACGCGCTGAGCTGTTACCTGCGTGACCAGGAGACCGCGGGCCTGGACATCTGCACTGACGGTGACTGCCGCTTTGACGAGGAGGTCGGTGGCCAGAGCTGGACCTCTTACCCTCCGAAACACATGTCGGGATTCGACAACGACGCCGTGGCGCTGCCGGGCAGCGGGGGAGGCACGGCGTTTCCGCGCGGGCATATTCTCCACGACTACGTGGAGGCGAAGATTTTTCCGAGCATCGTCGGCCCGGTCGGGCGGGGCAAGTTGCAGTACGTCGAGCTGTGGAAGGCGGCGCAACGCCTCACGAGGAAGCCGGTCAAGTTCGGCACCATCACGCCCGAGCTGCTGGCGTTCGCCGTCGGCGACAAGTTCTACAAGAACGTCGCGGACCGGATCATGGCGCTCTCCGACGCCTTCAACGCGGAATTGCATGCGCTGGCGGATGCCGGGTGCCCGGTGATCCAGATGGAGGAGCCGCAGATACACCTCGTCGCGGTGCGCGGGCTGACGGACGACGTCATCAATCCCGAGTTCATGCTCAAGGTGTTCAACAATACGGTGAAAGGGCTCCGCGGCAAGACCGAGGTCTGGTGCCACTCGTGCTGGGGCAATCCATCGCAGCAGCGCATGTTCCCCAAGGTGCAGAGCTACGCGCCCGCTCTGGAAGTGATGAGCCGGGTGGACGCGGACGTCATCACCTTCGAGACCTGCAGCTCCGGCGGCATCGATCTCGCGGCCATCGGCAAGCACATCAAGAACCACAAGGTCGGCATCGGCGTCATCGACCACCACACGCTGCAGATCGAGCGGCCCGAAGAAGTGGCCGACCTGATACGCCGGGCGCTGCAGCATATCCCGCCCGAGCGGCTCGTCATCTGCTCCGACTGTGGCATGGGTCGCGAGGGTATGAGCCGCCGCCACGCTCAGTACAAGATGGTGTCACTCGTCCTCGGCACCAACATGGTGCGCAAGGACCTCGGCCTTCCCGTGGCGGAGTGCCTGGCGGCTGACAAGCGCTACTCCCTCGTCTCTTGAGTGTCGGGTGTCGAGTGTCGAGTGGGGCGCCAAAATCGCCCTGTTATCTATTCTTTCCTCATCCCTCGACACTCAATCCTCGACACTCGTTTCCCCTCCCTCATCCCTACCCGCCGAGCGGCTTCTGCCCGGCGGCGGCGGCGTAATACTCCCAGGCGCGCGACGCGACTTTCCCGGCAGGACCGGTCTGCTCGCGGACGAGAACCGCCTCCTCGCGGCTGAACACGCGCAGCCGCGCGGCATCGCCACCCGCCGCCGCCAGCATGCGCAGCTGCAGCTCGGCACTCTCCTCCATGAAGCACGCCGCGACCGTCGCCGCGCGCACGTCCTGGAACGCCGTGCTGATGCCGTGGCCGCGCATCATGACCGCGACGCCGCCGCCGAGGCGCCGGGCGACCTCGTCGCCCAGCTCGCGCGAGCGGATCAACCCGATGCGCTCATATTCCGGCACACCGTCGGCAAAGGCTCCGCCCTGGTTGTGGACGATGCGATGCGGTTGCCCGATCTGTGTGAGCGAGATGCAGCCGAGCGGATGCGCGTGCACCACCCCGCCGACGTCGGGCCGCGCGGCGTAGATGCGCGCGTGAATCCAGAACTCGCTGTTCGGCGTTCCCCCGCCGGACAGGATCTTCCCGTCGGTGTCGATGGTGAGGAGATCGTTCTCGTCGGCCAGGCCGGGGCTGCGGCGCGTCGGAATAAAGAACGTGTTGGTGCCCGGAATCCGCGCGCTCACATGGCCGAACGCGGCCGACAGCCCGAAGCGCTCGATGATCCGGTTGGCGAGCGCCACGTCATGCCGCAAGGTCTTTTCGTCGCTCACAGAACGTCTCCGCAAATTGATGAATTCGGTGTCATTTTCCCATTAAGAATCGCGCCTCATGCTCCGCACGTCACCCCTTGCGTCCCGCCAAGCGCGATTGAGCCCGCACGCCGCCAAGTTACAGGCGCGATTCCTGGTAGTCGAGGTCTTCCTCGAGATGATGCAGCACGTCGTCGCTGATCTTGTTCTCGCGCCAGATGCGGATCAATTCCTGCCGCTCCGCCCTTATTGCCGCGCTCCTCAATCGCTTGGCGACGCCGGCGCCCCCGCTCAGCACGTGCCCTCCCGGCGGAGCGATCCTGACCTTCTCGGCGAATTCGGCGCGGATGCGTTCGGCCATCTCTGCCGGGACGCCTTCCTTCGCCGCCAGCTCGCCGATCGCGGCGATGGCCGCCTTGCCCAGCGCGAAGCGGGCATGCTGCTCCTCCTCGTGCTCGCTCCAGTCCGTGCCGACGCGCAGCGTGCGGATCAGCAGCGCAAGCGACAACCCCTGCACCACGAGCGTCACCGCGATCACCACGAAGGTCAGGAAGATGATGAGATCGCGCCCGGGAAACGGCGCGCCCCCTTCGAGCGCGAGGGGCAGCGCCAGCGCAGCCGCGAGCGACACGATGCCGCGCATGCCGCACCAGCTCATGATGAAGAGTTCTGCCTCGGTCGGCGCGGGATCGCGCTCGCGCAGCCTCGCGCTCACCATCCGCGGCAGGTAGGTCGCGGGGTAAATCCACGCGAAGCGCACGGCGATCGCCACCGCGCTGACGAGCGTCCCGTAGAGAACGAGCTCCGTCGCCGAATAACCGGTGAGCCGGCCCAGGATCCCGGAGAGCTGCAGGCCGATCAGGATGAAGACCAGGCTGGTCAGCAGGAACACGAGGAGGTTCCATACCGAGCGCGCGATGATGCGCATCTCGGCGGAGACGATTTCCGGTGAATAGCGCCCGCGCACGAGCCCCGCGGCGACCACGGCCAGCACCCCCGACACGTGCAGAGACTCGGCGAGGATGTAGGTGATGTACGGCACCGAAAGCGTCATCAGGACCTCGATGAAGACGTCGCCGAGATAGCGGTGGATGAAGACGAATAGCCGCCCCAGCAGGACACCGATGATGACGCCGCCGATCGCCACGCCGACGAACTGCACGCTGGCGTCGACGAACGAGAACGCCCCCGTCAGCACTGCTGCCACGGCGAACTTGTAGAGCACCAGCCCCGAGGCGTCGTTCACCAGGCTCTCGCCCTCGAGTATCGTGACCACGCGGCGCGGGACGTTGAGCCGCGTCATGATCGCCGTCGC
>Ga0137455_1000350_pt1 | contig 12300 bp, 9 predicted proteins | sample EasRivERMGT600_2_FD_102334 | JGI IMG/M metagenome (GOLD analysis project Ga0137455, IMG submission 102334) | Soil microbial communities from meander-bound floodplain in the East River, Colorado, USA - East River MetaG ERMGT600_2 | ecosystem: Environmental > Terrestrial > Soil > Floodplain ... | reverse complement strand
CGCCGGGAGCGGTTCGTCAGAAAGAGCGCGTTCCACTGGTCCGAGCACGCGCCGATCCACGAAGTCCTCGTGGCGGACGGGCACTTCAAGCCGCAGAACGTTCCGGCCCGGGGTGGCCGGGTGATCCACGATCGCGTGGCAACCGATCTGAAGCGAGGTAGGGAGTGCCTGCGTCGGAACAAGAGGATCTTCGATCACCACTTCGTAGGGGATGGCAAGAAGAAGCCGCAGCTTCGGATGGTCTTCTATCACGCGAACACGCTGCTCGGACTCGGCGACGTGCACGGCGCTCTGGAGAAGTACAAGGAGTACGACGCGCGCTCGATTGCCGAGAACAACCAGCACGGCGCGGAGCGGATGCAGGCGATCTTGTCGATCGCTTCGTGCCTCACCGCGCTCGACCGCCACGATGAGGCGTGGGAGCAGGCACAGCGCGCTATCCTGCTCTGCCCGCACTCGCCGTCCGCTTCAGCGGAACTCGCGAAGATCGCGTTGCGGCGCAAGGACCACTCGCTTGCAGCCGTCTACGCTCGCCTCACGCTCGATCGCCAGCAGTTCGCCTCGTCGGAACTGGTTACCTCGCCGCGCGAGGTGCTTGCGCGCCCGCACCTGATCCTCGGCTACTGCGCGGTGCATGCCGGGCACTATGAGGAGGCGCTGAAGGAGTTCGAGCAGTGCCACGCCTACTTCCAGGGCGACCCGCAGTACCTCCAGACGCGCTTTGAGATCCAGCAGGTGCTCGCGCGAAGGGGCCTGATCTCCGCCTTCTCTTCGATCCGCCAGCAGCTCGTGAACGAGAAGCATCTCTCCGAGGCCGAGAAGATCGTTGCGCTCGTCCCCGACGCCATCGCCGACGACTCCTCGATCCAGATGTGGAGCAAGAAGGAGCGCCCGGAAGGCAAGCGCTCCGTCGCCATCATCTGCCCGCCGATCGGGGCACCGTGGGGTCCGTGGTCGATCAAGAACGGGATCGGCGGCAGCGAGGAGGCGGTCATCAACGCCTCGCGCGAGCTTGCGAAGCTCGGCTGGCACGTCGAGGTCTACGGTCACACTGGGCGCCCTTGCCGGGAAGGCCCACTGGTCGACGAGAACGGCGTCCACTGGTATCGCTTCGAGGCGTGGTCGGGGCGCAACGACAGCGGTCTGGACGTGGCGATCTCGTGGCGGCACTGCACGCTGCTCTCGACCACCGGGAGCAAGGCCAAGTTCAACGTATGCTGGCTCCACGACATCTTCAATCCGAACTTCTGGTCGGCCGAGGTGGTGGACCACCACGACTCCTTCTTCCTCCTCTCGGACTACCACCGCTCGCTCTTCCCGATGATCCCGGACGAGAAGGTGTACCGAACCGAGAACGGGATGGACGCAGACCTTTTCGTCCCGCTGGAGGATCTGAAGAACGAGCCCCATCACATGATCTGGGGCAGCGACCCATCGCGCGGACTTCAGTTCCTCCTTCCGTGGTGGAAGAAGATCCGCGAGGCGGTGCCGGATGCGACGCTCGACATCTTCTACGGCTGGAGCCAGCACTTCTTCGAGCACGCACGCCAGTACCGCCCGCTCATGGAGGCGCACGACCAGATCGAGTCGATGAAGAACCAGCCAGGAATCACTTGGCGTGGGAAGGTGGGCCAGGACGTTCTCGCGAAGGAGTTCGCGCGTGCGGCCGTGATGCCGTACATGACGAACTTCCCGGAGATCCACTGCATCACCGCGCTCAAGGCGCAGGCGCACGGCTGCGTGCCGGTCACGGTCGATGATTTCGCGCTTCGGGAAACGGTACAGTACGGACTCAAGCTCAAGGGTCCTCTGGACGCGCCCGAGCGTCAGGCGGAGTACATCGACCGGCTGATCGAGGAGCTTCGCAACCCCACGTCCAGCGAGAAGCGGCAGGAGATGGCACGATGGGCGCGATCGAAGACCTGGGCCTCAACTATCGCCCGCTGGCACGCGCTGTTCCTGACGAAGCTCCAACCGAGCGCCCCGTCTCTGAGTACGTCGTTGACGAGCTGATCGACCGGGAGAGGGAAGCCTGGGGCAGCGTCGAGGCGGATCGGAGGGCGGCCGGCGCGCTCACCCCACCGCTTGAGCAGATGCTCGCCGATCAGGTACCCAACCCGCAGCATCGCGCCTCGGTGGCCCAGAGGGTGGCTGAGTTCCTGGTCGGCCAGGGCGTGCCTCCGGGTGACGACGCTGCCTTGAAGAGTGCGATCCTCGACCTCTCCAAGCGCTCTGCTCCGATGGACCTTGGGACGATGCATCCGGCCTTGAAGGCTTACGCCTACATTCAGGCGATCCGGGCAGGAGGGGCGGTCACATGATCGAGTACCCCACGCTCAAGCTGATGCGCGATCAGGTCGCGCGCCAGATCGGAGACCAGTCGCCGGGCCGGCAGACCAAGATCGACGAGTGGCTGAATATCCACTACGCCGACATCGCGCGGAAGAAGCCGTGGCCCCAGCTCATGCGCTCGTCCGAAGAGGAGCGCGCGCTGACGGCCGGGGACTCCTACGTCTACTTGCCCAAGGAGGTGGAGCAGCTCTACCTCGTCCTGCAAGCGAACCAGGACGCTCTGGTGCAGGCTTCGATCGAGGCGATCATCCGAGGTGCCGGGACGGCCTACCGCACGCCCGGGGGCAGCTACACCTTCGCGGACGCGGGCGAGTTCGGTCGCCGCCAGGACTTCTACGCCTCGGGCGAGAAGATCACGCTCTCGACCTCCGGCTCGGCGGCGGTGAGCGCGGTGGTCCACGGCGTCACGGTCGGCAAGAGCCCCGAGGTGACGGGGCAGGAGATCCGGGAAGAGCTGACGATCAGTCCGTCCACGGGCGCCACCACGACGAACACCTTCAAGGACCTCTTCTCGGTGAGCGTGGCTCCCCTTGCGAACGGGGCGGTGGTGACGGCGGCCGGGACCACCAGCACCGATGTCTACGCGACGATCGGAGAAGGCGAGAGCACGGCCCGCTACAAGCGCATCCGCATCATGCAGCCCGACGCGGTGGGCTCGCTCGTTACCTGCGTCTGGAAGAAGCGTCCCTTCAAGCTGATCTCGGACCACCAGTCGATCGAGATTCCGGTCGGCACCCAGCTCGTGGAGGCGTGCATCGCAACCATGATGGTGAACCAGCGCGAGTACAACGCGGCTGCCATCTACCACGCCCAGCGCAGCAAGGACGGCGTCGAAGAGCTGTTCAAGTCCTCACAGGACCAGAACGCCAAGGTCTACTTGGCGCAGCCCATCCCGCTGTACCGCACCAAGCGCATTACCGTCATCAACCCATGAACTATTCACCCGACTACGAGTTCTCTCCCAGGGAAGGCATGGTCATCAAGAAGCCGATCCCGAACGCTCCCCATCCACCACCCAAGCCAGGGCCGATCTAGAACGCGCCATTTCCTCCGCCATCTCCGAAGCCGCTATGAATGCCCGATCTCTCCGGTGAAGACCGACTGATCTATCGCAACCGCTCGGTCGAGGGCGGGGTCAACACGTTCGTCTTCGCCACCGACATCTCCGACAACCAAGTCGTCGAGATCGAGAACGGGGACATTTCAGTTCCAGGGCAGCGCAAGAGCCGTCTCGGCGTGGGGCTCATCGCCACCGGCATGACCTTCGGGCCGCCGCTGGCGCTGGCCGGCTACCACGGGGTCAACGCCGAGAGCCAGCTTCTTTGCGTCACTCCTGGGGCCACCTATCCCGACGTAGAGAACCTGCGGCTGTGGAGCTGGGACGGGAAGGCGACGCAGTGGTCCCTCGTCGGGCAGTTGACTGGATTCACCTGCGCCACGATGGGCGTGCAGATCGTGGTCGGCACCGATCTGCTCTCCTCGTCGGGTCGTCCCTACGTCGCCCGCATCTTCTCCGAGGCAGCACCGGCCAGGGCAATCGTCTACGACGGCAACGCGCTCGCGTTCTCGGACAACGCCGCAGCGGCCCCGGTGGCCGGAATGTTCCCGGCGGCCTATCAGGTGAACCGCTGCTTTGCCTCAGGGAACGGGGTGAACCGGGCGCTTGGGTACTTCTCCCAAACCGCGCTCTTCGCCATCACGGGCTGGTCGGCGGCGAACTCGACCACGATGGGCGGCGGGCAGCGCCAGCTTATTCGGTGCATCTTCCCATTCCGCAATCAAGACCTGATTTTCTTCATGGCGGACCGGATCGACGCGCTCACCATCGACGATGGGATCGGCAACTTCATCACCACGACGACGAACTGGGTGCGCTCGGTGATCGACACTTCGATTGGATGCGCCGGACACATGGCGGTGTGCAGCACGGGCGAGGACCTGCTATTCATCGACCAGTATGGCAACGTCCGCTCGCTTGCTCGCACGATCACCGACAACTCGCAGGGCACGAAGAGCCTGCCGATCAGCACTCCGATCCAGGCTTACATCGACCGCATCAACGTCACGGCCATGCGCGCCTGCACGGCGGCATTCCACGACCGCTTCGCCTTCTTTGGTTTCCCGCTCGACTCGGCCACCGATGTGTCCCACGTCTTCGTGCTCGACGTAGTGACGAAGTCGTGGCAGGGGCCTTGGACGGGGAAGTTCCCGGGCAAGGTGATGGCCGTGGCGACGATGAGCGACCCGCTCTCAGCGAGCAAGTACCAAGACCCCTCGCTCTACATCGGCTCGTCCGACACGGATTCGGGGAAGGTCTACCACGCCAACGACGGTACGACGGACTTCGGTGCTCCGATCGCGATGCGCGAGACGAGCAAGCGCATCACCTTCGACCAGTTGGAGACGCCCAAGTTCTACCGGCAGCTCTACGACCTCTGGGAAGCGACCAGCGCCGAGACGGTGCTCCTGGAGGCGCGGGTCGATGGCCGGGACTGGATCGCGCTCACCACGCTCTCCGTGCTGGGTGATGGCCCCACGATCCCGCTCACCTTTCCATTCAGCTTCGGAGGGGTCGGTATCGCGCGCGGGAAGGTTTCCCTGGAAGACTTCGGCGAGACGCCCTTCGACATGCAGTTCCGGTTCACCTGCACCTGCACCACGCAGGTGAAGCACCTGGGCTACACCATGCTGGCGCACCAGAAGAATCCGCCCTGGGACGTGACTAGCTGATGTTGATCGTTTCAGGCTACTCCTTCACGGATGGGCTCTCGGAAGACGGGAGCGCGGTGCATCTCGCCCAGTTCATGGCGAGCTGTCTCATCACCGGATTCGCACTCTCGCACTTCGATGTGGACGCGCACGTCGTCCAGCCGAGCGCCACGACCCCTGGCAGCGATCAGGGCGAGGGGTCGCTGTGGTTCGACACGACCACCGGGATCTTCCGGGTGAAGAACGGCACCCGATGGGACAGCCCCTACCTTGGCCCCGAGCTGACGAACAGCTTTGGCGTGACGATGCCCCAAGGCGCGGTCGTGGTTACTCCCTCGGCGGGGAACATGAATCCCTGTCAGACGCTCGCGTGGCCGGAGCACCTAGGCGTCCTGCTCTTCACCGCCACGAACGGCAGCAAGATGGTGGTCCAGGGTAGCGGGATCGTGCAGATGCTCTGCCGAGGCCCAATGCGCTTTGGGGACGTGCTCGTGTGCGACACGGCGCTGCCAGGGCACGCCATCGCGGCGACGCTCCTGATCGGGTACACCGTTGCGACCTACGGGATCGACATCGGGATGTGTCTTTCGACGCTCAACACCGGCTTGACCGGCCTCATCACCTGCATGGCGTGGATGTGATGGCGCAGCTCACCCCCGGATACTTTTGGACGACCGGCGAGGGCGTGACGCCCGGACTCATGCACCAGATGGTGGATGAGAGTTTCCTAACCAACGTGCTGAAGGCCGACCTGCTTGCGTCGATCTCGCCGGTCTACCGAACGACTCCCGATGTTCCAGCGACCGGGGACGTGCGCGTGGGCAGCGACGGCCGCCTGGAGTTCTACTTCGGTGCCGCTTGGACGACCCAGGAAGCGGACTCGCTCCAGCTCGTCGTCACCAACAACGCGAGCCAGACGCTTCCCAAGGGCGCCGTGGTCGTCCCGGACAAGGCTTCGATCGGCGGGATCGTGATCGCTGCTGCCGATGTGACCCCGGACGTGTTCGGGGTGCTCGCAACCACCATGACCTCGGGTGCGACCGGCCTCTGCTACGTTAGAGGCACCTGTCAAGCGATGGTGACGTGTCCCATTTTCCCGGGTCCGGCCCCAGGCGCTTTTTTGCAGGGGCCGCTTCCAACGTACGCGCCTGGAGGCATTCCCTATGCACACGCTGACAAGGCGTACAGCTTTTTCACATTTGGATCTTTGGGAACGATCATGTCCGATTGCTTTGCGACATCCATCGAAACCACGCCAGACCGTCCGCCAACCGGATCGGCTCCGTTGGTCTGGGTCCGTCTAGGGAAGTGACCGATGGGCGCAGCCATTACTCGCGGAACGACCTTCACCGATGGGCAGCAGAACGTCACGGTGGCGCAGTTCAACCCACTGCTGACGAGCGCCACCATCGCAGGGGTGGACCGGGAGAACATCGGCACCGGGATCGGCGTCTCGACCTACGACGACGCCTTCCCGGACAACCCGCAGGAGCAGGAAGCCTTCCAGAGCGACGTGGGCAATCACGCGCTCTCGCGCATCTCTGGGGTGTGGGTGCCGGGGCTTTCCAGCGTTAACCGCTGCGTTCTCGCAGCCAACCTGACCGCCGGCCTGCTCGTGATGCCTTCGGTGGAGCAGGTGGGTGGCTTCCCGTCGGTGGCTGCCTGCACGTCGGCCAAGCGCACCAGCGCCATCGGCGTGCTCTGCATGGACGGGAACAATGGTGAGAATGGACTCTACGTCGTGCGTGGTCCTGCGCTGGTCCAGGTGGCTTCCGCCATCGCGGCGGGGGCTCCGGTGAGGCAGTCCGCGACGGCGGGGCAGATCGAGTCAGCGGGGGCGGCGGGAACCGGGTACGGTAGAGAGGTCATCGGCACGGCGCTGACGGCAGATTCAGGAGGCTTCGCGTGGGTGAACTTGAGAGCGAGGTGATCCCGCAGAACGGGACGGAGCGGGCGCTCGCCGACGCGGCCGAGCGGATCGTGGCCGAGGTCAAGCGCTACGAGCCAGCGCTGCCGGCCTCGCGTTTCAACATGTACGAGCTGCTCTGGCTCTACAACTTCGGGTTCGACCGCGTGGGGCGAGCCAATTGGGATAGGTGGACGACTGGCTTCGCGATCGCAGTAAACCCGGAGGGCGGCATCTTCGCGATCCGATCTGGACGCAAGATCCTCTACCTCGCCACCTTCTGGAGAACGAGGAACCCGAACGTCAACCTTGCGCGCGAGATTCCGAAGCCGGATATGAACGGGAACTACGCCTACATCGGCTGGCACTGGAACGATGGAGGAGTGCGCGGAGCCTTGAGGATGCTGCGCGACCACATCATCGCGTCCTGTCCAGGGATCGAGTTCATCTGTGGCCACGACAACCGGCCGAAGGTGCGCAAGTCGCGGCGCGGCAGGCTGTGGGTCATGGAGGTTGCACGATGAGTTCTGGAATTGGTGCGGTCGGAGGGATGGTTGGAGCAAAGCGCACTCAGGGTGCTGGACAAACTGCTCTGAACAAGGGAACGCTAGAGCAGGATGTCGGGACACTTGAGAACCTCTTCCTGACCTACGATCAGCTCGTGGCGATGGGGCGGGTCAATCCGACATCGGCCCCGCTCTTCCGTGGGTTGCAGGGGAATCAGTCTGTCCTTGGGCGCCTGCTCGCGGGATATCAGGACCAGCTTGCGAACAACGACCCGACCTACGCGACGCTGCGTAGTACGATGGCGAACAACTTGAACCTCGGCGAGAGTGGGCTTCCTCAAGACGTGGAGCAGCGCATCACGAAGAACGTGCGCGCGGCTCAGGCGTCACGAGGACTGATCGACTCTTCGTCCTCGGCGATCGAGGAGGCGGGCGCGCTCGCGGGCGGCGCCGAGCAGATCCGAATGCAGCGCACGGCTGAGCTAAACGACTTCTTCACTCGCACCACGCAGAGTGCCATCGACCGGCTCTTCCCGTCGCTCGGCGGGCTCTACTCCGGAGAATTGCAGCGTGCGCGCAGCCGCGCCGATGTCGCCGTGGCCGCGGGACAGACCGGAGCCGGGATCTACGGGAACACCGATTCCATCCTCGGGCAGATTTACTAATGGACGACACAGGGGACGCCATGGACGACTCCGCTGCGGTCGCCGAGCCTCCCGCCATGGAGGTTCAGGATTCAGGAGGGGAAGGCTTCCTCGGTGGAATCGGTCGCTTTCTGGCGAACGGCCTGCGCCAGCGCATGGGAAGGCCGAGCGTCGAGGAAGAGAACGAGCGCCGCGCCTACCGTCAGCAGGCCGCGCTTCAGTTCTTCACGAACCAGAGTCAGGAGGAGGAGAAGGCCGCGCAGGAGTGGGGTGGCAAGGCACTTGAGCAGAACAAGGTGGTGGGAGAGCTTGAGACGTTCCTTGCCGGACTCCCTCCCAACGCGCGCGCGACCAAGAACGTGCAGGCCCGTCTTGCCCGCGAGCAGGAACTCTTCCAGGTCCTCTCAAACAATGCGAGGTCACACGCTCAGCGTGCCGAATTCTTCTCGCAGAGCATCCCAGGAATGATCGCCCACTCTCGGCCTCCGGCGATGGGACAGGCCGTTGGAGGCAGGCCGGCGAAGGCAGGCAAGCAGTCGTTCCCCACGACACCGCCACGCGGCGCGAGCTACGAATCTCCGTCTTACTCCTCGCCGAAGGAAGATCGTGGCGCCCCGACGAGCGGCCCGATGCCGAGTGGTGATGCTCCGGCTGGCGCGATGGAAGAGCCTCGCCTCGACGACGTGAACTGGTGGAGCGGTGAGCTGCACTCCATCGGCTTTCCGGAGACGCCTCAGATCATCGACGAGACGCTGCACTACTCCGTCTCGACGGATGAGGAGGCCGAGCAGCTCCGTGGGAAACTGAAGTCGGTCCAGGACAAGCTCACCGACGAGGCGGGCGAGCCGATTCAGATCCCGGCCATCGTCGTCTCGCGCGAGGGCATCTTCAAGCAGGGGATGGCGGTCGCGTCGCAGCTCGCCTCGCAGGAGCTTTCACTTCGCCAGCGACTCGCCCAGTACGACCTCCTGGAGCAGACGCCCGGGGACGTGGACGCACTGATCCGCATGGCCGGGTCGGCGACCTCGACGGAGGAGGCGAACAACTTCATCTCGATCAAGAAGGCCAGCGAGCAGGATCGGGTGAAGCTGATCCGGGCTGCGAAGAAGCCGCTGGTCGATGAGGCCGAGCGGATCGCGAGGCAGCGCAAGGGCCTCGACGCGGCGTTCCAGGGATTCCAGACGGATCAGTTGAGCCAAGCGCTCAAGCTGGCCGGCGTCACCCCTGCCGGCGAGTCGCCCTTCACTCCGGCCGGGCCTATCCCACCGGCCAATGCTGGCAAGGCGCTTTCGCAGGCCGACTTCTTCGTGCAGTACGCGACCGATCACAAGTGGAAGGCCCCGCTGTCACCGCAGCAGCTTGCCGAAATGAGGGAGGCGTACCGTGCCTCAATCCAGCGGTGATCCAGCGACGCAGGACCAAGACCTCACCGACGAGCAGATCCAGGCTCTCGTAGGCAAGCCCGCGCCGCAGGAACAGGATCTCAGCGACGACGAGATCCAGAGCCTCGTGGCACCCAGTCGGGCGTTCCACGATCCCAAGAGCACGAGCCTGCTCCGGGCGTCCGAGTACCTCGCCGAGAAGACGCTCAACATGCCGAGCGGGGCGCTCTCGGCGGCAATGAAGATCGGCTCCGTTCGAGGCGATGGCTACGCGGGTCCGTACTTCCGCGGCTACGACCGCCTCTGGCACGGGCTGAAGATCGCCTTCCCAGGCATCAGCGGCGCGAAGCCCAACCTTGCCGACCTGGAGAAGCTCGCCTCCCGGGACGAGGAGTTCGGGAAGGTTTTCGCCAACCTGAAGAGCGTCAAGGAAGAGAGCGAGAAGCTGGCGGCCCTTCACGGCGAGAAGCCCGACTGGGACAAGATCAGGAAGGAGGCCACGGCGTCCCTCGGCGGCGTGAATCTTCCCGCGGACCAGCGACAGGGCCTTCCAGGCACTGATCTCGGGCTGCCCGCGGTCTACGAAGACATCTCACCCGCCGTGCTCCCACGGCTCGCGCAGGACGGAAGCCTAGAGGCCGCCGGGCTCGCGATGGCGATTAGCCCGGAAGGACAGCTCCACACGATCGGGACCGTCCCAGGGCTCACGCGGAAGCCCATCAGCGAGAAGGAACTGGTGGAGGCGGCTTGGGGCGCCATCCGGGCGCAGTCCTCCGAGGACGTGGAGAACCTCAACCCCTACGCCAAGGCTGCCATGAGAGGCGTCTCCGTGGGCGGCCCGCTGGCTCTGCTGGCGCGCGCGGTTCCGGGAGGGATCTTGGCCCAGGCCGTCCTCGGAGGCGTCTACGAGCTTGGCAGGGAGGCCCTCGGCGTGGCCTCGGGCGCCCAGGAGAAGATCCAGCCCGAGCAGGTGATGCTGTCCACGCTGCTCATGGGTGGAGCCGCGGCGGCCGGCAAGGCCCTCGCCGGCACCAAGGGGCTGAGCAAGATCCCCAAGACCGCCGCCGTCACGGGTCAGGTAGGCACGTTCGAGGCCTTCACTGCCATGCAGAAGCTCGCCGAGATGAAGCGGGGCGGGGGCGGCGGCGGGGAGGGCGGCACCGGGTCGAAGCTCCAAGCCCTCGCCGAGCACTTGATCGAGGGCGCGGTGGCGGTCGGCATCGGGGCGCTGACGACCAAGGGCGAGTGGGAGAGCGCCGCCAAGAAGGCCGGCGTCAGCGACTTCACAGCCGCCGAGACGACCGGCAAGTCCATCCGCGAAACGCTCCGCTCCAAGTTCGGTATCCCGACCGGGATCAAGCCAGAACGGGTCAAGGCGCGCGAGCAGAAGATCGAGGAGCGCTTCATCCCGATTGAAGCCGAGGTGATGGAGACGCGCGACGCTCTCAAGCGCGAACTGAAGTCGGCCAGCAAGGGCGACAAGGTGTTGAGCCGCAAGCTCGAAGATGCCTCGCGCATCGCGGTCGAGTCGCGTGGGCAGATTCCGGTGGACCCGAATCTCGTTGTCCCCGAGCGGTTCCAGCGACTCGTCAAGGCGCAGCAGGAGTACGGTGCTGCGATGGCGAAGCTCGGCGAGTGGCGCTTCGAGAGCGGCCGGATGCCCTTCGCCCGCTACCGCTCACCGGACAAGAAAGAGTTTGTCTCGGTGAACGAGGGCGAGCCGCCTCCGGAAGGGTGGACGCTGATCGGCGGCGTCCAGTACGCCCGCGAGCGCGGCTTCTACTTCCCGGCCGTCACCAAGGAAGGCGTCCTCGTGGACGCTCCGAACGACCTACCGCCGCTGGATGCGAAGAAGCCGACCGGCACCGAGCGACCGTCCGAGGAAATGAAGCCGGGTCAGCTTGCGGCCAAGCACGCACAGCCGCGGCAGATGACCTTCGAGGAAGCCTTCCGCCACCGCCCGCTCGATATGTCGCTCGGCAAGGCCTACGAAATCTTCGTGGACGAGACGTTCCAGGTGCGCCGCGACGCCTTCTACGACCTCTCGAAGCAGGAAGGGGACATCCTCACGAAAGCCGAGCTGCCCGACAACATCGGGCGCGAGCGGATGCGGCAGCGCGCGGTCGAGCTGGAGAAGACGATCGGCGCTCTGAAGCGCAACTTCAGCGACCTCACCCCGGCCGATCAGATCAGCCGCCGACATCAGATCAACTCGCTGCGCAGCGAGGTGGGCGCGCTGACGCTCGGTGCCAAGGGCAAGCTCTGGAAGAAGCTCGGGCCGGAGGCCGGTCCGTACGAAGGCGAGTACATGCACCGGGACGCGCAGAAGCAGGCCACCGTGGACTACGGGCCTCCATCCGGGTCGGGCGCCTTCTTCCGAGAACTCTTCTCGCTCGTGAAGGGATTGCGCGTGGGCTACAACGTCCGCGCCTGGGTGCAAGACTGGATCGGCAACGCGCTCCACATCGGCGAGAGTGGCGTCAACTCGCTGCCGGAGTCCCCGCGCGCGATGGGGGTTGCCATCGGCGCCAAGATGAAGGACCGCCTCGACTACCAGTTCGACGCGATGGCGGCGAAGGCGTCGATCGGTGGGCAGGCCGACCTGGACCTCGCCTCGCAGCAGCGCATCGTCCGCTACCGCCGTCAGATCGCCGAACTCGAAGAGGCGGGGCGCCCGACCACCGGCCTCAAGGTGGCCGAGGTGATGGCGCGCCGCGACCAGCTCCTTCAGCAGTTCGACGAATACGTGGGCACGCTGCCGCAGCTTCAGCGCATGGTGTGGAAGGTGCCGGTCAAGGTGG
>Ga0137455_1000347_pt1 | contig 12328 bp, 14 predicted proteins | sample EasRivERMGT600_2_FD_102334 | JGI IMG/M metagenome (GOLD analysis project Ga0137455, IMG submission 102334) | Soil microbial communities from meander-bound floodplain in the East River, Colorado, USA - East River MetaG ERMGT600_2 | ecosystem: Environmental > Terrestrial > Soil > Floodplain ... | reverse complement strand
TTCCTTGCCACCCCACGACTGCAAGAATGCTGCGACCGCGGAGCCGTCGATGCGCTCTCGCTTCTTGATCTCTCGGTTCCAGAAGATCTTCTCGTAGATGCCGCGAAGGCCCTTCGAGCGAGCATTCTTCCAGCTCTTGTCCACCCCGCGCACGACCCGCATCGTGTACGCGCCCTTGGGCTGCATCGAATCATCCAAATAGTCTTGTTCCATCTCGGCCCTCCTAGTTCGGCACTGTCGATCGGTTTAGTTCTTGTAGAATACGTTTCGCGATCCAATAGTTCGCTCGCGATGTGTAGTGTGTCGCATCGCCTTCCGTGTAAGACGCTTTGCTGTCCCAGAAGTTTAGCAGCGGACCAGCCGCGTTAAAGAGCCCAATCCGTCTACGGACATCCACCCATACGGCCCCAGCCGCGTGAGTTTGACACAGATTCTCCAGCATCGTGTTCAACGAGTCCTGCTTCGCGCATTGAGCATTCGAATACGAAACAACGGGGCTAATACTCAAGAGAACGGGCTTGATCGAACGCGCGAGGCACGTATCAAGTATCGCGGTGGCGGCATTCAGAGTAATGGATGTGGGACGATCCAGGTCAGCGCCAGCTCCTGAAAACTGTCCGCCCAACTGAATTACTGCCACCGATGGGAAGAGAGCCGTCATATCGTTAGTCACGCGGCTCTGAATATCGAGCGCCTTATTGCCACCAATTCCCATGTTCTGATACGTGACGCCCGTCAGGGCCGCGAATTGCCTCTCGATCGTAGAATCAAGATGCGTGTAGGTAGACGTGTCTTCGGTGTCGTATAGCGTCTCTGAACAGAATGACTTGTGGTCGGTGCCACCCGCGATGTGCGAATAGCCGATAAATACTACCTTCGATGCGACCATAAAGGCCTTAGTTTTCAAGTAGGTGTTCGTGACCGGAGACTGTCCATCCCAATTGAAATCCGTAGCAGATGGGACCGAGTTGGTGACATAGAAGATGCGTGCGTTGCTTGCGAGCGTTGTCCCAGCAAACTGTTGCGATGCTACCGGAGCACTCGCCTCCAGTCGCCATGCAAGGTAGTCTCCCTCTTGCACGCCTTGAATTGGAGTCGCCAGAGTGATCGTGTTGGTTGCGGTTGCCGTAATCGCGGCCAGAATGTTCTCGCTGGTCCCCACAAGATCATAGGTTCCCCCGTCTCTCCGCCATACCTTGACGAACACCCCCGTCAGGAGAGCGTCTTTCGTCCCGAAGTAGAACTGGAGCTTGCCTATCGACCCATTCTGTCGCACCCTCACATGATGAGCCTTGCTCAAAAATTCAATCGAGCTAGAGCTAATCATTCCAATTGAGAGAGATGTTTCGTAGGTCGTGAAGTACCCCGACGCGGGACGATAGCCAGCCTTCTGTGTGAATTGATAGCGCGCCGCACCACCACCAACCACGCTTATCACTTGTGAGTCGGCTGAAATACCGAAACACAGAAACAGGAGAGCCAGAGATACAATTATTCGCTTCATCCGCCCTCCCTACCTATCGTAAAACGCGATGAAGGCCACGTACCCAGACGTTGATACACGGCGCAATCGAACGAAGTCCACCTGTGGATTTCCGATCTGGTCGCTCGATACGGAAGTTCCTGGGGCAATGACCATCGTGTCGTACGCAACGCCGTCTTTCTTCATGGTTACGTAGGCTGTATCCACCAGCGCAACCGCGGCCCATCGACGTGCGGGCTTGTCGGACGAGTTCTGCGCGTGGGCCTTGATATCGAAGTTCTGGGCCGTCGCGTCGCTCGTCTTATAGAGAACGTAGAATGCCATGCCGTCCGTCTCGATTTCGCCCACCGCGACAATCGGCAGGAGAAGAAATAGAACGAAAAGAAATCGCTTCATGATTCCTCCGGTCAAAGGGGAGGGACGGAGCGTTCTCCGCCCCTCCCCGCCTGTTACGTGCTTGCCTTGAGGCTGGGCAGTTCTCCCAGAACTCTCAAGACCGTGACGGCTGCCGCTGCATCAGTGTTATTGACACCGATGCATGTCCGGCCCGCCGCTGCGGCGAAGCCTTCTGCGCGCCCATCGTTGCCACCCCCTACATCGGAAGGCATCAGAGTCGCCCCCGGAGCGATGGTAGCGGACCCATCGCTCTCGACGGTGTAGTTGCTCATCTTCCCGAAGAAGTACTCGCCGATCGCGAGAATTTTCCCCGTGTTGTTCGCAACCAACGCCACGTCCGTCGTCGCGGTTGTGACGCCGACTAATACGCTCGTCCCGACCGTCGCCGTTCGCTTGTAGAGGCGATTGTTCGCCCCGTTCAAGGTCGCGTTCTGGACGAGCATGTACTTGTCGATACCGCCCGTCGAACTCGGCTGATAGATGACATCTCCCGTCACCAGTCCTCCAAAGTCGGACAACGTGGAGGACACGAAGGTAACGTCTTGTGTTCGTGCTGCATTCATGGTTTATCCACCTCCTCGTTAGCCGACCTGGAGAGCATCCGGGTCGAAGTCATACCCAACAGCGGAACGACGCGGATCCGTGACGAGCAGGTTCGCGGCCAGTCGGATGTGAGCGACCGACGCGTCCTGATCGACGGGATCCTTCCAAGGGACAAACTTGAAGTTGCGGCTCTTCTTCACGAAGAACTCGATGTACTTCGTGTTGAGCATGTAAATGCGATTCGCCAAGTACCCTCCCGCCGTTTCCGCCACGTCGATGGGGACGTGGTTGTCCGCGACCCAAGGAACGCCGTTGAAACTCATCGTGCGGAAGCCCGAGTCCATCTCGGACTGTTTCAGGTACTGCTGCTGCGGCTGTTGGGACGCCATGTAGTCGTCCCACACCGTCGAGTGCGACGCGATCACGTCCGGGTGAATGCCGCCGTCGTGGACCAAGGTCCAGAGCGACTGCATCTTCGCGTAGGTGACTTGCGCGTTGCCTCCGAAGGATTTGATCTTCCCCGCGTACCAGGCGTCGGCCCCCTTGTTGATCCCCGCGTAGGTCGCGGATCCCGTCAAGGTGCCGGCCGCGTTGTCCAGTGCGTGCGACAACGACTCGATGTCGGTTGAGAGAGTCGGGGTCGTCCCGCGCAAGAAATGCGCGGCGATCATCTCGGTCGCACCCTGGGTGGCCGCCTGAAACTTCATGTCCATGAGGTCATGAACTTTCGACGCACCGTCGATGCGCTCGAGATCCGGTCCGAAGACCGTCATCGGCCAGTTGTAGAACGCCCACGGCAATTCTTGCGCCTTGGCATTCTGTTCCCCGGAGATGTTGAAAACCGCTCCGGAGGTATACGAACCGCCCTTGTTGTACTGGTAGACGGAGGTCTTCACGATCGAAGTACCGCCGTCGAGCTTCGGACCCTTCGCGAGAACCATCTTCGTGATGAGGTTCTCGGACCCGAAGGCCATTACAAGGCGCGGCAGATAAAGCTCTGTTGCCAGAGCGTTAAGTTCTGCGGCTCCTACGGCCATGTGTGGTCACTCCTTTTTACATTTTCAGGCCGACCACACAGATCGACGATCTACTCGAACCCGCCCATTTCGCCAATCATCTCATTGGCGCGCTTAATCGCGTGGGCCGAGAACTGGGACGGAGACATCTCCGCCACATTCACGCCACCAGAAGGGCTTAAAGGAGTTCGGGTCGGGGCGTTTCGGTACGCGCCCGCGTTTTTCTGCAAGGCTTGAGCGGTTGAGGCGATTGCCGCCTTTTCCCTTTCAGCGATCAACTGATCGCCGTATTCCGCCATGTAGTTATCGCGGGCCGAGCCCCACCTTGTTCGCAGGCACCGTTCGATAACAGTGTCTCTGTGAACTTGGTCCATCGGGAATCCGGCCGACTCCATCTTGTCGAGTTCTCGATCAATCTGCATGGTTCGTAGCTGAATGTCTTGGTTGTTCACCACTTGAGCCAAGGGATCGAATGTCTCGGCCGTCATTCCGTGCTGCTGCATGCCGCCCGTCGGCTCTCGGTTGTCGTAGTACGACGCGACCGACGAGTGCATGTGAGCCCGGAAATTGTCGTCCTTCAACGCTTCGATTAAAGGCTTAAGCGGTGCGTGTTGTTGTTCCATCTCGGTCAACTTCCGGCCCTTCTCACCCAAGTCGGAGCGTGTCTTGGACAGCTTCTCCTCCCAGTTCTGAAGGTTCCAGTCGGGACCGAACATTTTCAGCTTCGCATCGAAGGCCTGGGGATCAAATGCCGGAGTTTGTGGCGAGGAGTCGGGTTGTCCGCTCGGCGCCTCCACGTTTGGCTGATCGAATCCTTCATTCATTACTTCGTTCCTTTCGTCTCGGAATTAGTAGCCTCGAACCCCGCGCCCGGTAGGTGCCGACTGGGCTGCTTGGGCCGGTGCCGCGGCGAAGCCCATCGTCGGTTGTGCCTGGGGGGCCTGGGATCCTTGGGAACCTTGGGAGAACGGTTCGGCGACCTGTTTGAAAACCTCGAAGAAATCCTGGAGGGCGTTTACGTCCTCGGGGGTTCCTTGGAAGCTTTGAAGAGCATCCGCCAGCTTGTCGCCAAACGACACTGGAGGACTTCCCGGACCCTGTTGGCCCGGTAGGGGTGAAGCGGCCGGCTGCCCTTGGGGGGCTCCCGCCATGGGCCGCTGCATAGGTTGTGCGCTGCGCGTGGCAGGGGCCCCTGCGGGTGCTCCTGGGCGTCCGCGAGAAAGCGCGTTCAAGAGTGCCACGCGGTTCGGATCATTACCGCCGCGAATGTTGGGTAGTCCTGGCATTTTCTTTTCTCCTTACGCGACCGACAGCTGCGGTGGCGCCTGCGGGCCTTGCGCGGGCGGTGCCGCACCGGGGCGACCCGGCGGCAATATGCCCTGCTTAATCATATCTTGCTCGAGCTGGGCAATTTCTTTCTCCATGGCCCACTTCTCTTCTTTCCTCTGAAGCAAGGTCTCCTTGTTTGGGAGATCCGTATTCTCGAGCATGTACTGTTCGTCCAAAAGGCCTCGATCGAAATACTGGAGCATGATTTGCTCTTGCGCGCGCTTCGAAGCGGGGAGGTTCATGCCCGCGCGGACCGCGTAGTCGAAATGGTCGGGGATCATGCCCACGGTGTCCACTTCGTAAGGGGTATGAACGCCTCGAATGTAGAAAAGTCCCATCAAGCGTGTCATCTGGCTACCGAGTTCCGCAACACACAGCTCCAGGGAGTACGTTTTCAGCTTCATGCGCCCTCCGACCAGCTCGGAAAGCTGTTCCAAGGCGTAGCCGGAGCGTTCAGCACCTAAGTTCGACAAGAAGTCGGGGTATCCGGAGATGCGATCGAACGAATCCATGTTGTGCTTTTGCGACGCGAAGACTTCGGCCGGCAGCCGGGGCGCCGCGACCTCTTTCACGCCCGCCGAATTCGCACACGAGACGAAGACCTGGCTCGGATCGTTTGAAAGCTCGTCCACATTGACGCCCGTCATCCCATCGACGAAGACTTTCCCGCCCATGGATCGATTCACACCATCCATGACTTGATTATTTCGAGTGTCGATGATCTTCTGGAGCGGGATAAGCTGGTCGAGTTCGCCTTGCGACCACTCTCGACCTTCTAAACTCTGGTTCACCATCTCGATGTAGGGAAATCCGGGGAACGGGTTGGGACGGTCCTCGAGAATGAGGTTCCCGACGTACTTGATGTAGCGTCCCGTCGGGTAGACCGCGAAGTTCTTCTTCGCTTTCTTGTACGCGATCCCATTCCCGTGCGCTTCCATGATCCATCCGAAGCGTTCGATCACTTCGTCGTCGGTCATCCACGCTTCGATGACCGGAAGCCTGTCTGTGGACACGTTTCCACCGGAGAGCATGTCATGGTAGAGGGTCAGTCCTGTCCCGGTCGTGTGGGTGCCCTCCTCCGGGCGCGCACCGGCTGAAGAAAGTGACTGACCCATGCGGGCGCGATCGTCTTGTTTACTGAAAACTTGACAGATCTCGTTTCGAAGGTGCGGGTAGGTCGTTATGAGCGAGAGTTTGTCGCCGCTCTGGGGCTCAAAGACGTAGAGCGCGTCGCGAAGGCGCATCTTCCCCGGCTGGGGAACGAGATTTTTCGCTCCCACGGTGTCGAACCGGATGCCTCCGATTCCTTGGAAGAGCCTCGGGTCCCAGGTGAGCTTCCAGAAGGCCTTCCCGTAGAGAAAATTCGAGTGTAAAAGTTCTTCCTCGCGTTCGGCGTAGAGGTTGTATTTCAAGATCCAGGGGATTTCTCGGGCGAGCCACTTCGCATTCAGGATCAATTGCTTGTTATCGTAGCGCGAGGATGGTTCGACGCGCGGAAGGTCGCGCATCATCATTGCTAATGACTCCAAGTAGAACGCGTAGAGGTGGTTCTCTTTCGTGTCCGACTTCCATCCATCGCGCCGGCCGCGTTGCTGGGACTTGAAGCGCGTCTGTTGGCCGTAGAAGTATTTATCAACGAGTTTCCATTGCTCGCCGACTAAGCGCATCTTGTGGTTTAGGCCCTCCTCGTAGAGTTGGTGGAGGACTTCGACCTGCGATTTCCCGCTATTCAGACTCGGGAGCGTGTCCAATGCGTGCCCTCACCTCTTTAAGTTTCTCCGCGACCTCGGCAGTCGTGACGGGAGACTTCCATTGTGGGGTGAAGGTTTTTCCTTGGACGTGTTTCTTGAATTCTCCGCCGATTTCGACTAGTCCGTGCTCTTTGACGAGGCGCTGTTTTTCGCCCGATGAGTGGACCATTTTCCCGAAGGCGTTATCGAAGTAGGGGACGAAGCGGACGAAGTAGGAGTTGGGGCGGTTGACGGTCGCGGAAAGCTCTCCACAGGACGGGCATGGCGCGTTGTGGAACTCGCCTTCTCGGGCCGGGTCTTCGAACTTGATCCCGCAGTCATTGCAGAAAAACCCGCTTAGAGCGGGCTCTACTATAGACGCATACCCAATATCTGCCGTGTCCATTTGGACACACCTCCTAGGGAGGTGATTACCGCATGGAACGAGGCAGAGTCAAGAAGATTTAACGGATTTCGTATGCTCCGCGTGGTGTGCTCGGCAGAGCCACCTAACCTCTAATGGTTTCTGGTAGTCGTCGTGGTGCTTTTCAATTCGGCTGGTAGATCCACACTTCTCGCACGGTTTCGGGACGAGCTTGCCTCGCTTCTGGTAGACGTTCGCTATCGATCGGCAGTTAGCTTTCCGCATTTCCGAATACGAAAGGTCACGATGTTTTGGCCTGTGCATCCGCATGTAGGTATTTCTACATTCTCGACAGTACCGATGATAGGTAAGTGATTCTCGTTCCTTACATTTAGAGCAACGTTTCACGGGGCACATTCCTCCTAGTACGCGTTTTCCCAGTTGGTTTCGTACTCCTCCCCGTAGAGGGCTTCCTCGATGTCTTTGGTGGTCTCGTCTTTGACGATTTCCTTGACGGCTTCTTTGGGGGCCGCAGCGACCTTGACGGCGTTGACCATCGCGTCGAGGCCGTCCTTGGTCTTCGAGTCGGGGAATTCGAGGTACTCTTCCTCGAGCCAGCCCATGCCGCGCATGAGGTAGATCTTTTTCTCACTCCAGAGCCCTTCGAGGGAACCCTGGATGCGATCGTCCTTCGAGCGTTTGGAAGGCGAGTGAATCCATTCGAATCGAGGGAAGATTCCGGTCAGGATGGCTTGGCGGTTGAAGGAGTCGTAAACCTTTGTAAAGTCAACCTGTTGCATCCCGACACAGGTCGGCTCCCATCGGATCCATTGGCGCCAGAGTTCTTTACAAAGGGTTTCCCGGTCGCACTGGGCTCGGAAGCTGTCCCGGAGGTAGAAGTTGTAGGCGGCATCGACGGCCCAGGTCTGGATAACGGTGTAGGCTTTCGTGGTTGCCTTGCCGCGGCGTGCCTCGTCGTCGGAGAGCCACGCGGGGTCGCAGGTCATGACGTTGCGGGTCGTCTTTTTGCGAAGCCCGTCCTCGACGATTGGGTCTAAGTAGTTGAGGTTGGCCTCTTTAAAGATTCGGTCCTCGTCCATGATGGGTTTCAACATGTACTGGGACGCGAAGACGTTAGGCCCGGAGTGCATCCTCTTATTCTGGATCACTTTCTCTGGGAATTCGGTCGGGAAGGTGGGTCTGCCGTCCTTGTCCTGGATTGGCATGATGGAGGTCTTGAAGTGGAATTCTTCTTCCCCAAGTTTCGACTGCTCCATGATGCGGTTGTAGATGTCGTCGCCGTTCCAACGCGTCCCGGCTAGGAGAAGATCCCCGTCCGGATCTAGAAGCGAGTGGAAGAGAGAGTAGAGCTCCCACGACTTATCGAGCTGGTCTCGAGAGAAGCTCGACTCGTAGGCCTGCACGTCGTCCCCAACGATCTGGTTAAAGTGAAAGCCTGTCGCTTCAAACCCTAGCGCGAAGGCCATACAAGTAGGATCCTTGACTGCTAAGTTGTCTTGATACTGTGACAGAATGGCATCATTCGACCATTGGCCGCCTTCGAAGCGGGTGTCGGAGCGGTGGTGGCCCCAGAGGGCGCAGAACTTGGGGCTTTCGAGGACTCTCTTGACGGCCCTTATATGGGCTCGAGCGAGCTTCATGCGTTCGGAGGCGAGGCCTATCCGGATGTTGCAGAACTGGTAGTCGTTGTCCGCGAAGTCGCGGGCGATTTCTCGTGAAGGGTGCGAGATCGAGCAGAAGGTGCTCTTGTACGAACCGCGGAAGGCGAGTACCATCCGGTACTGGTGACGCTTTGAAGGAATCTTCTTCGAATTCTTCGGCCGGATGTAGCCCGTCACGTACTGCGCCATCGAGTCGTGGAAGGGCGGGTAGAGCTTTTTTAAGCCCATTATATCCCGGCAGTAAGGAAGGAAACCGTCGGGTCTCGTGTAGGCGATTCCTTTCAAAGGCTTCTCGAGATCCTTCGCACCCTGGGCCTTCGCCATCCACCACTCGTAAGAAGCCGAGTTGTCGGTCTCTTTCGCTTCGGCTCTAATCTCTTTCAGGAGGTCAACTTGTATGGTCGAGATCATCGTGACCCTTCTCATTGTGGCCGGCGTCTTGGCAACCGTCTGGATGCTACATCGCTACCCCATCACGTGGCACGTCCGCAAGGAGAACTTGAACCAGGACGGCAACGAAGCCGCACGCCTCGCATGGCTCGAAACCCAGAATGAACGTAGCAAGAAAGCGAACCGTCAACCTTAGCGCACAACATCCGCTATACCGTAACGCCCGTGACATCACCATGTTGGTTCAGTTATCCACAACAATCTTCTTGTGAAAAAGATTGCATAATGATTCTTGTAGACACCGTTCTTGACAGAGTGCAATAAGATCGGGGGACTGGCGGACGGGTGGAGCTGGACGCTCTACCTCGTCCTCCGGTCCAACTTCAGGAGACCTCCATGATCCTCCCCCTCCACTCGGTATCCGCGCCCTCGGCCCTCCCAGGACACCCCGGGTCCGCTTCTGTCCAGTCGCGGTCCCGAGGGCGCTTCAAAGCGATCGCTACGCGATCGCTACCCCTCCCGCATCGCAGTCTTGAAGCAGGGAACGCCCTTAGCCTAGATCACATGGTAGCCACCTCTGTGTCTGGACACCCAGGGGTGACAAGATATGGAACCTTAAGGACCGACCACCCACTAATGTCCACGGTATCCCCTATCCCTACCCTAAATGACCCACTATTGACAGGTTGTCATGGTGGTTTGGGTGTGTTGGAAGTGGTGTAAGTGACACAACGAGCGGGTGATAACCTATGTGTCCAAATGGACACATGACGGAATGGGATTGGACTCTAATAGTAGGACTATAGTACTACAGCCGGCCTACAGGTGTAGGACGTGTAGGCGTGCGCGTGAGAAGTGGCACGTGTATTGTCGCATCTGCAAGCGCAAGCGTGCGAAGGCGCGGGAGCGGAGGCGTGCGAAGGAGCAGTTTTTGCAGCGAGGGGCGCAGTGGCACACGATCAAGCCGAGGCCGGCTAGGGTGACGTGGAAACCTGGAGACCCGATCCCGGATAGGATCGACAAACCGACCGAGTAACCAGAAACCCCTTACTATAAGGGCTTTTCTACTTCAACGATATTTTTATTAGATTCGTGTTGACACGTAGCATGAACGTTGCTATAGTCATTGTCATGGAAGCAACACGAGTCTGTAAGTGTGGGAAGAGGTCGGACCCAAGAAGCAAGAAGGGGCGTTGCGAGCAATGTATGATCGCAGCATCGGCTGCTTGGAGAGCGCAAGTCGCCTCATTATGCAATGCGCGAGACGCCCGACATGCCGAATACGATACCAAACTCCGCGAACTACTGAAGCTAGCGGAATCCCTTGGAATCAAAACCGTGACCATCTCTCCACTCAATACGGGCTTTGCCTACTACCTGAAAAAACATGGCGTCATGGACCGGCGCGGAGTCGTCGAAGTGTCAACAAAGGCACAACGCGACGAATTCGCAGCCACCATGCCATTCTAAACGGAGGAAAACTATGGACCGCAATGAAGCCCTGGGAAAGGTAAGGAAGCTCCTTGCCATGAGAACCGACAGAGGATGCACCGAAGCCGAAGCATCGGCCGCGGCTGGAATGGCCGCTAAAATCATGATGGCACACTCCATCGAAGCGGCATCCCTAGATATCGAGAGCGCACAACCCACCGATCAAGGCCCCATCGAAATATGGGACGATCCACTAGACACAACCGGAGGAGCCAAAGAAAAATGGAGGAGCCGCCTAGCCGTCGCAATCGCGCGCCAGTTCGGTTGCGAAATCCTAAAAAAAGGCGCCGGCCTGACCATCATCGGGCGCCCCGATAACGTCCAAGTCGTGCGCTACGTATACGCCTACGCGGCCCGCGAAGTCTCGCGCCTGACCATATCCAAAGCCTACGGAAACGGACGCATCTGGGTGCGATCATACCGACTCGGCCTTATCGACGCTATTCGCGAGTCAATTAAAGCCGAGCACGAATCAGCACGACGCGAAGCCACCGAAAAAGCGCGCACGTCGCAAAACCAAAACGCCCTAGTGCTGGTATCGCAGGCAATCGCCCGAACCTCACCACAAACGGCCTACCTCGACACCAAAGCGTTCCTACGCTCGCAAGGATTCGTCTACCACTCCGGACGATCCGAACGATCCGACGGAACCGCCAGAGACGCGGGCCGCCGCGATGGAGCCGGAATCTACTCCGGAAGCGGCCAGTCAGCAGGTCAGATCGGAACAACACGTAGACAACTAACCTAAACACGGGGGGATAACCCCGTCCGTAGGCAGGCGCCTACGCTGACGAGGCCCACGGGCCGAAACGGGAAACAGAAACTAAACGGAGGATAGAAGACCATGAAAACAAGAGAACGAAGAGAGGCGCGCGCCGAACGGTTGCGCGAATGGGCCGAAAAGCGCGAGCAAAGCGCGGCGGCCGTGTTGAAGTCGCACGAAAAGTACCGAGGAGATTACGCGTTCAACACACAGCCGGGACACATCCCGGAGCGTGCGCGCGTGATTCGCCAAGAGGACGCAGCATTCCAGAGCATTAACAAAGCCGCATCAATGGATGCACGCGCGGCCAGCATCGAGCACGAACTCGATAAGTCGATCTACAGCGACGACGACAACGCGACGGAAGCGCTGGAGGCCCGTATTGCGGAGAACGAAGCGCGACGGAAGATGATGCGCGACCAGAACGCCTATTACCGGAAACACAAGACCATGAAGGGTTGCCCAGGCGTTAGCGACGCCACCGCGGCCGGGCTTGACGCCGACATACCGACGCGGTACTCGTGGGAGCAAAAGGGCCCGTGGCCGGCGTACTCAATGTCAAACCTGGGTAGTCGCATTCAATCCGACAAGAAGCGCCTCGCCTTCGTGAAGATACGGCAGGGGCGCGCAAGTGCCGCCGAAGCGAACAACGGGATGGCCGCCGAGTTCTCACCAGACCGCGTGTATGTGACCCTTACGTTCGCCGAGAAGCCAGCGCGCGGGATTCTGGACGCGTTGCGCGAGACGGGATTTCACTGGAGCGGCGGTTCGTGGCACGGGCGCACGGAGAACTTGCCCGAGTGCGTAAAGGCGCTCGTGCAGGAAGGCGGCGGGCGATGAACAAGCAAACCAAGATCGCCAACCTTGGCGACGCGTGGCCGTTCCCGGAGGGGGCACCAAACCCAGAGGGCATCCGTGACGTATATGCGTATCGAAGAGACACTTGGCGCGAGACGTGCGAAAAGCATTTTGACTATTTCCTAGGCGTGTTGCCGCCACGCTTGATGTTCAATAACGGATACCTTCTTGGCGAGCCATCGTCAAACGACGAACGCGGACATCCCACGTACTCGGCCTTCGTCAAGATGCGAGGGCGATACTTCACGCGTGATATGGCATACGATCGCGTAGGCCGCTACCT
>Ga0137455_1000345_pt1 | contig 12341 bp, 8 predicted proteins | sample EasRivERMGT600_2_FD_102334 | JGI IMG/M metagenome (GOLD analysis project Ga0137455, IMG submission 102334) | Soil microbial communities from meander-bound floodplain in the East River, Colorado, USA - East River MetaG ERMGT600_2 | ecosystem: Environmental > Terrestrial > Soil > Floodplain ... | reverse complement strand
GGCGTGAGCGGGCCCTTCGTGTTCGCGTCCAACCATCAAAGCCATTTCGACGTGCCGGTCATCCTGATGGCGCTGCCGCGCTCGTGGCGGACGCGCATTGCGCCGGCGGCGCTGAAGGAGTTCTTCAAGGCGCACTTCTTTCCCGAGGGCTTTTCGGCGAGGCAGGTGCTCACCAATCGCCTCAACTATTACCTGTCGGCGTTCTTCTTCAACATCTTCCCGCTGCCGCAGCGCGAAGCCGGCGCGCGGCAGACGCTGCGCTACATCGGCGAGGTGGCCGGGGACGGGTACTCCGTCCTGATCTTCCCCGAGGGCGTGCGATCCGCAAGCGGCGACATGAAAGCGTTCAAACCCGGCATCGGTATGATCGGCTCGCGGCTCGATCTACCGGTGGTGCCGGTGCGGATCGACGGCGCCGATCGCGTCCTGCACACCAGCTGGAAATGGCCGAAGCCTGGACCAGTTTCAGTGACATTCGGGCGGCCAATGCGTTTATCCGGCGACAATTACGCGGATCTTGCGCAGCAGGTGGAGCAAGCGGTACGCGATTTGCCTATCGCGCACGGAAAATGACACAATCGACAGGTTGTCAGGTTGTCAGGCAGTCAGGTTGTCATGGCGCGGTCAGGAATTCACCTGGCGCCCGGGACGGCCCGACGACCTGACCACCTGACGACCTGACGACCTGAATGAGTAAAGACGATCTGATTGATATGCAAGGCACCGTCGTCGCGGTGCACAGCGGTGGGCTCTACCGCGTGCAGGTCGACGCCGGACACGAAGTTCTCGCGCAGTTGAGCGGTCGCATGCGGCGGTTCCGCATCAAGGTGGTCCCGGGCGACCGGGTAACCGTCGGCATCTCGCCCTACGACCCCCAGCGCGGCATCATCACGTTCCGTGCGCGTTAACCGCGCGCACCCGAAAGCCATTTGAATTCACATTCCGCTCCATCGCGCCGGCCGGGCCGGCGCCGGCCTGGCGGTGGCAGCCGAGGCGGCCGCCGGCCAGCCAAGACGTTTTCGGCGCGGCCAACGACGCCGCCGCCGGACCTGCCGTGGCAGATTGTCGACGTCGAGGCGCCGCCGGTGGCGTTCGACTCGATGGGTTTCGATCCGCGGCTTGAATCAGGATTTCACGGGCTGGGCTTCGAAGGCACCCGCCCGGTGCAGGGCGCGGTGATTCCGATCGCGCTCGAGGGCCACGATGTCGTGGCGTGCGCGGAGACGGGCACGGGCAAGACGCTGGCGTTCGCGGCGCCGATTATCGAGCGGCTGTTGAGCGAGAGGCCAGGCTACGGCGATCCGGAGCGCGAGCATTACACACGCGCGCTGATCCTCGCGCCAACGCGCGAGCTCGCCGTGCAGATCGAGGATTCGCTGGTCGGGCTGACGTATCACACGCCGGTGACATCGGCGGCGGTGTTCGGCGGCGTCGAGATGGGTCCGCAGGAGCGCGCGCTGCAAGCCGGCGTCGACATCGTCGTCGCCACGCCGGGCCGCCTGATGGATCACATGCGGCACAGCAACACCGACTTCGTGCGCGTGCAGGTGCTGGTGCTCGACGAAGCGGATCGCATGATGGACATGGGCTTCTGGCCCGACGTGCAGAAGATCATGACGGCGCTGCCGCCGGATCGGCAGACGCTGCTCTTCTCCGCGACGCTGCCCGGCGAGATCCAGCGCATGGCGAAGGAGATGTTGCGGGAACCGCGCTACGTGCAGGTCGGCAGCCAGGGCGGCGCGGCGCGGACGATCGATCACGAGATGGTCAAGGTCGAAAGCGGCGCCAAGATCGACTGGCTCGCGAACTTCGCGAAGCGCGACTCGGACGGCCCGGTGCTGGTGTTCGTGCGCCGCAAGGTGGACGCGGACAAGGTGACGCGGCACCTGGTGGCGAAGAGCATTCGCGCCGCGGCGCTGCACGCGGATCGATCGCAGCAGGAACGGTTGTCGGCGGTGGAAGGGTTCCGTTCGGGGAAGCATCCCGTGCTGGTGGCCACCGACATCGCCGCGCGCGGCCTCGACATCGAGGGCATCGCGCACGTGGTCAATTTCGAAGTGCCGGATTCGCCTGATACGTACGTGCACCGCGTCGGTCGCACGGGACGATCCGGCGCGTCGGGCCACGCGGTGACGCTCGTCTCGCCGCATGAGCAGCGGGCGTGGTCCGCTGTGGAGGCTGCAATTGGAATCCGGGCCCGATAACAACTCACCGTCAGTCGTGCGCTTCCGGTCCTGCCGCTGGCGCAAGGCCGCCGAAGACGGCGTGCCCGATCACTGCACGCATCGCGACGTGCTGCCAATGGCCGGCAAGGAAGGCTTCAGCGCCGACTCGTGGTGCACGGACTGCGCGCTCTACAAGGCGAAGCGGATGCCGCGGAAGCGTGAAGAGCAGCAGCCGCAGGATCAACCGAACGGCGATTGGCGATTCAGATACTAGGTGCCTGAGGTGCCTAGGGTGCCTGAGGTGCTGAGGTGCTGAGGTCCCGGTTTTACGGCCTCTGACTGCAGTACTTGCTGCCCTTGCAGTAGGTGGGCACGAACAACTCTCCCTGGATCAGCCAGCGGCCATCGATCTTGCGCCACTGCGCCTGATAGGTGCCGCCGATCTCCAACGCGCCGTCGGGCTCGGTCCACTTTCCCGTCCACTCGCCGCGCTCGGATGCGACATTCCACGGCGCATAGACGTCGATAGTGACGGGCGTGCGGACGTAGATCGTGTCGGGGCGATTGGTGAACTGCGCGGCCATGCGGTCGCGATTGGCGCGCTTGCCGGCGGTCTGCGCGCTGGTCGACGAAACGACATGCACGTCTTCCATCCAGGCGGCGGCGATGCCATCGAGATCGTGTTTCGCGATCGCGGCGTTGGATCGATCGCGGGCGGCGCGGATCAGTTGATCGTCGCCGCTCTTTTGATTCTGCGACAGCGCCAGCAGCTCCGGCAGGATCGCGCGCATCACGCGGCCGCGCGCGGCGCCGCCATAGCTGTAACCGTCCAGCAATTCGGATGGATTCGCGACCTCCGGCAACTGGCGCAGCTCGAGACGCGGATCGCCACGCTCCGCCAGGCGATCGCGCAGTTCCTGCAAATGCTGGTGTTGCACCGCATGCTGCGGCGGATCGACCACGATCAACACGATGGCGTGCGGCAAGGCCCGCTCGGCCGCCGCGATCATGAGCGCCGCGTAATCACCAGGATTGAGCGGCGCCTCGCTCGACTCGACGTTCTTCAGCCCGCGTCCGATCGTCTGGAACACCCACCCAAGCGAGCGCGATACCACGGATGCCCTTTGCCGGAGGAACATGCCTTTCTCTTCGAGCACGATCGGAAGAATCGGCTCATACCCATTGAAGGCGCTGGCGACCGACGACCGGCGCGGGCGCGTGGCTGCATAGCCGAGATCGTCATACAACACGATCACGTCGGGATCGAGATCCGCGTGGCGATCAACCATCGTCGCGTAATCGGATGCGGTCGCGCCCATGTGGGCGGCGTTGATCACCGTCGTGCGCCGCTGCGTCTGCACCGTCAATTCCCACTCGAGCGCATGCGCGATCGTGTCATCGGCACTGGCGCCATAGCCGTAGGCGCGCGTGCCGCCGAGGAGCAGGACGCGCGCATCGCCGGGCGCGCGCTGTTTCACGACGGCGCCGCGATAGCCCCAGATGTTGAAGCCGCCGACCATCTCCACCCGCTTGTGCGCGTAGATGTCCGCGGCGAGCAGCAACAGGCCCGCGAGCACGACGCCTTGAACAGCGAGGATGATCCTGATCACCGAAGCACAATCGTCATGAAGGGCTCGCGATCCGCTTCCGGAATGTCGGCAATGCGCGTCGAGCCCGACTCGAGCAGCCGCCGGAGATTGGGATCTTCAATGTTGTCCAGCACGACGCTGCCTGGTGGAATCGTCCGGATATCCGCGTTCCGTTCCATGAACACGGTGTCCGCCACCAAGTCCTGTCGCCTCTGCCCCACGACATAGAACCGCCAGTACGGCGGCAGATAGCGATTCTTCAAGTCCCAGTCGCCCTGGCCATTCCGGAACGTCGCGAAATAGATTTTACTGCCGGGACGTTGGTCGTGCTCCTCGATCAACCGGAGCATGGCGCCGCGAAGGTTGCCGTTCAACCACACGGCCGAACGCAGCCGGTACTCGCCGTGATACTCGACCTGGAACACGACGAATTGCATCGCGATCGCGGCGGCGATGCCGACCATGACGACCATGCCGTGACGCATGCGATCGGCAAGCGCGGCGATACCAATCAGCACGATCGATGCGGCCGCGACCTTCAATCCCGTGGGCGAAACGCGGGCCTGTGCGAAATAAATCCACGCCAGGTAACCGACGCCGGCAACGGCCGCGGCAAGGCCGGCGAGATAGCCGGCGACCTTCAAGTACGGCACGCGCGAGAGGCGCGCGAGCTGGCGGGCGCCGAGGCCCGCGAGCAAGGCGCCGAAGGGCAGCATGCCCATGGCGCGGCGGATCGCGCCGGGATCGTCGAGGAACGCCGCCGGCAACGGTCCGACGAGAAATCCGGCCAGCAGCAGCAGCGTCACCGGCGAGCGCGCCGGGCCGATCGCCGCAAAGACCCCGAGCGCGATCAGCAGCGCGCCCGCGAGTGGAAAGACGCCGGCGGTGCGCGTGGAGAACGGCAAGTACGAATCGCCGGTGAGAAACAGGAAATCAGGATGGAAGAATCGCCAGTAGCGATCCGCGATGGCTGCGAGGTCCATGGGCGCGCCGCGGACCGCCTGGCCGGCAAACCCGTAACGCTCGGCCGTGGTCCGAAAAACGTCGGGATGCTGCAGGAGCCAGATCGCGAACCCGATCAGCGGAATCGCGAAGCCGGCAACAATCGCGGCATGATCGCGCGCCGGCCGCTTCGCGGCAAACAGGACGGCGAGCGTCAGCGCGCAATAAATTGGCATCAACGCCATCGAAGCGATGTAACTGTAAAAGCCCGCGCCGAGGCACAGGCCCGCCGCGAACAACCATCGGCGAGAGCGTCCGCTGTCGAGTCCGGTCATCAGGCAATACAACCATCCGAGGATGAATGGAACCGGATAGATGTAGTCGAGCGCGTAGCGGCTGAGGATGAAATAGGTCGGCGCGCACGCCAGCATCGCGGTCGCGATCAACGCGACGGCGCGGTCGGCCACAGAAGGCGCAGACGGCGCAGAAAAGACCTGCAGACGGCGAGCGACGCGATAGACGAGGATCAATCCGGCCAGGCCGATGATCGTCGTGGGCACGCGGATCGACCACTCCGCCAGCGGCAGCAGCTGCAACCAGATCGCCATCCAGTAGTAGATGTACGGCATGAACCAGCTGGCACTGAGCGGGACGTAGACGTAGAGCGGCAGGAACACGCCGTCGAGGGTGCGGCCGGTCGTGGCGATCGCATAGGCGTCGTTGGCGATGATCGCTTCGTCCGAAGCAAGGTACATCGGCGCATCATGCAGCCGCCACAGGTACACAGCGGCCGCGATCAGAATGAGGATGATCGGAGCTCGGCGCCCCAGACGCGTCAGTCGGAGAACTCCCTGGCGAGCTCGACCCACTCGCCGTTGGGGGCGAGCCGCTCGTAGGATTTCCAGTGCACGCGGGCATCGATCGAGCGACCCATCTTCTCGAGGGTCACCGCGAGATAGAAATGCGCGTCGGCGTAGTTGTAGTTGAGCGCGAGCGCGATGCGATACGACGCCTCGGCCTCGGCGTAACGCCCATGATCGTGATGGATGTTGCCGAGGTTGAAGTGCGCCTCGAAGTAGGAATCGTCGAGCGCGATGGCGCGCTCGTACAGCGCCTGCGCCTCGGCAAGCTCGTCTCTCGAATAGCGAATGTTGGCGAGATTGATCAACGCCGCGACGAGATCCGGATCCTGTTCGAGGGCGCGGCGGTAGGCCTTGACGGCTTCCTCCACCCTCTCTGGCGTCCCATCATCCAGGAGCGATCCCATCAAGAAAAACTGTTCCGCTTCACTCAGCGGTCCAAAGACGCCGGTGCCTATGGTGCCTAGAGTGCCTGGGGTGCCTAAGGGGATCGCGCCCTGGGTACCCGGCGGCTGCGCATCGAGCGGCGGCGGCGTGCGCGGCTTGAGCTCGATGATGCGCGCCGGGTGCGCGTCGAGACGGAAATCGAAGGCCAGCTGGCCCGTTCGCGATGATTGCAGCGTGCGGACCACCGCCCGGAACGTCGCGCCCTGCTGCAACTCGCCGGCGATCTGGCGTAGCGCCGTGAGATCGGCGAAGCCAAAGAAGCGCTCGTTTTCGGCGATCGCGGGCTTCACGAGCCCGCACTTCTCGAGATAGCGGAGGTGGTCGAGCCGAAGAGAGGGATACATCGCGAGGATGTCGCGATGGCTGTAGCGCTGCGTCGCGCCGCTGTCGGACGCCGCGACGGCCACCGGGCCGCGGCGCGGCGCTTCTTTCGGCGGATCGAATGGCAGTTCAGGCATTCCGATCGCTTTGAAGATACAACAAGTTACGGCGGCGGCAACAACTATTCCGCCTTCGCGCCGACGCTTCGGCGGGATAAATCATCGAGTGACCCAAACGAGGTACGGCTTCCACAGCGCACGACCGAGGTATGACGACCCCTTTGGCGTCAGGTGACCGAAGTCGAGCGCCATCAGATCGAGCTCGCCTTCATCAGGCACGCGAGCGAGGCAGGCCGGACGACTTGTCGCGCCGTAGCGCTGAACGCGCGAAGGCGGACAGAGTTGATCGAGCAATGACACATATGTCACGTTCGCGATGCCGTTCAGACGAGCAGCCAGCGTTCGATCGATGTCGAAGGCATCCGTATCAAGACCGATGCCGACATAGTCGGCGTGATCGGTGAGGTGATTGGCGGCATAGACCCTGGGCAGACTCGGCCGCCAGATTGGAAACGGACCGACGACGATCACGCGGCCGGCGCCGAGGGCGCGGACACGGGCGGCGAGCCGGGGCCAGTCGGTCTGTGCGTGCCGATCGCTCTGCGCGATCACGACCGTGTCGGGCCGCAGGCGGGCGATGACGTCGATGGCAAACTGATTGGCCTTCTCGCATCGCCGCTCCTTGACCGAGAGATCGAAGTCATCCACCTGGGCCCGGCATGCCGAGGTCGTCACCTGCGCGAGCGACGTATCGGGCCGCAGACTCTCGCGCACTCCGAGCGCCAGCGATTGCGCAAAGGAGTCGCCCCACAACAGAACCGTCCGCTGCCGGCCGGGTTCGGTGCACGACGGATCGATCGCATCGCGCGTGCGCTCGCTCTGCCAGTCCATGAAGTCGCACTCGCGGCGATACGCGTCAGCGAGTCCGGACTTGCGCATGCGCTCGTAAAAGTCGACAAGCCGGGCGGCATCGTTCCGATTGATCGGGCGGTCGATCAGTCCGCCGTACGAATAGACGATGGCCCCCGCGGCGCAGACGACCGACATGGCGATGGCCAGCGCCGGAACGGCGGCAGGCACGCGCGATCCGAATCGCACCGGCCGCTCGATCGCCTGATAGGTCGCCCACGCGAGACCGACGCTTGCGCCGAGCAGCGTCAGCCGCAACGACGCCGACGGCACGCCGCCCTCGACAATGCGCGCGAACGACAGCAGCGGCCAGTGCCACAGGTAGAGCGGATAACTGATCAGGCCGATCCAGACGACGATCGGTTGCGAGAGAATCGCGCGATTCACCCACGCGCGCCGGCCGGCCAGGACCAAAAGAACAGTGCCGCCGACCGGCAGCATCACCCACAGGCCCGGAAACACGCGAGTGGAGTCGATCAGCGAGACACCGGCCGCGATCGCGAGCAGGCCGATGATCGCCGCGACATCAGGCAGCCACGACCTCGACAACAGCCGCTGCTTCCAGCTCTCGAAGACGGCGTCGGCCTCGATGCAGGCGAGCGTCGCGCCGGCGAGCAGCTCCCAGAATCGATTCCACGGCGCATAGAACGCCGCGGTGCGATCGATCCTGACCGTCCAGATCGCGACGAGAAACGACATCGTCCCGATGACGAGCGTCGCCGCCAGCGGCCCGCGGCCGACTTCGCCAAGGCGACGTCGCCCAAGGCGCCAACGGGAGGCGGTGACGAGCACGAGCGGCCATACCAGGTAGAACTGTTCTTCAACGCCAAGCGACCAGAGATGCAGGAGCGGCTTCAGGTCGGCGGCGACATCGAAGTAACTCGACTCCCGCCAGAACGCGAAGTTGGACGCGAACGCCGCACCCGCGGCGGCATGACGACCGAGGCCTGCGTAGTCGTCGGCGTAGAGGAGGAACCAGCCGGCGACCATCACGCCGGCGAGCACCACCGTCAGCGCTGGAAAAATGCGCCGGATGCGTCGTGCATAGAAATGCGCGTAAGTGAACCGGTCCTCCGCTAGCGCCTTGAGAATGATTCCGGAGATCAAGTAGCCGGAGATCACGAAGAACACGTCGACGCCGACGAATCCGCCGGGAAGGCGCGAGGGGAAGGCGTGGAAGATCAGGACGACGGCGACCGCGAGGGCGCGCAAACCGTCGATGTCGGGCCGATAGCTCCGATCGGCCTCGATCATGCGAGCGCGCGGGCGAACGCGTCCGCCGTCTCGAACCGGTTGGCGGGCGTGCCCTCGATCGCTTTCATGATCGCATCGCGGGCGGCGTCGGGGACCTGTTGCGGCGGCGCGGGCTTCGTCTGCAACATCTGCCCGATTAGCTCCGGGAGTGATCGCGCCGTGAACGGCACCGTGCCCATGACCATGTGATACGCCAGCACGCCGATCGTGAACACGTCGGCGCGCGGATTCGGCGCGCTGCCCATCATGACCTCGGGCGCCAGATACGGCAGCTCGTTCGCGCTGGCTTCCTGCCCGCGCAGCTCCTGCTCGCGCATGGTCGCCAGGACGTCCTGCACGGACTTGATGCCGGCCGAGGACATCACGATCCTTTCAGGCGCGTCTGAAGACTCGCTTCTGCGTGCGATGCGAATCATGTCGGGATTCACGCCGCTGATGAACCCGCCCTTGCCGTGCAGCGCCGAGATGGCCTCGAGCGCCTGCAGCAGCAGGGGTTTCGCGCGCTCCCATGGGAACGCGCCGCCTTCAACCATCGCCTGCCTGAGGCTTGGCCCCTCGATCAGATCGGTCACGAGATGCACGGCGCGCTCGTCCTCGCCGAAATCGCGGACTTGCAGCAGACTTGGATGCGAGAGCTGCAGCGTGCGCGCTTCGAGAAGGAACCGGGCGCGCACGGTATCCCAATGCGAGGCATGCTCGTCGCGCTTCAACACGCGGATCGCCACGGGCACGCCGAGCGCGCGGTGCGTGCCTTTGTAGACGAGGCTGCCGAGACGGCCGCGGCCGATCAGGCCGCCAAGCTCGTACCGCGACAACAGCCCGGTCTCGCCCGATCCGGCCGGCGCCGGTGACTGCCCCACCGCCGCTTTCAGCGCATCCATGAACTCGGCGATCGATGGCCAGCGATCTTTCATGTCCCTGGCCAGTGCCCTCATCACCGTCTGGTCGATCGCTTCCGGCAATCCGCTGCGGCGCGCCGCAACGCTGGTCGGCGCCTTGGTGAGTGCCTGCGTGATCAACGTCGCCTGAGTGGTGCCATCGTAGGGACGCCCGCCGGTCAGCATCTCGTAGGCGATGACGCCGAGCGCGTAGACATCGACGGCCGTGGTGACGTCCTCGCCGCGCATCTGTTCCGGCGCGGCATAGGCAAGCGTGCCGAGAAACAACGCCGGATCGGTCAGCCGGGATTCATCGCTCGTCGCCTTCATCGCGACCAGGCCGAAATCGATCACCTTGTAGACGCGCTCGCCCGATTCGTAACGATGCGCGACGATGTTGGCGGGCTTGAGGTCGCGGTGCGTGATGCCGCGATCGTGGGCGAGTTGCAGCGCGGAAGCGACGGCGTCGAGCGTGGCCACGACGCGCGCCGGCGACATCGGCGACTCGAGATCGATCTCCTCGCGCAGGCTGGGGCCGCTCAGCAGCTCCATCACCATGTAGGGCTGGTTGGCGCTGTCGAAGCCGAAGTCGAGGAGCCCGACGATGTTGGGATGGCGGAGCTGGGCGCAGGCCCGGCTCTCGCGCAGGAAGCGATCGCGTGTCTCGGGCGGCGCGTCCGGCGTCGCGTGCATCACTTTAATGGCAACTTCGTCGCCGAGGTGCAAGCGGCGGGCGCGGTAGACCTGTCCCATGCCGCCTGAACCGAGAGCATCAATGATCTCGTAACGATCGTCGATCTTGGCTCCGGGAGACAGCACCCGAGAAGCTTATACGTGAACGAGCTCGGATTCAGCCTGGTCGAGCAAATGCTCGAACCAGAGATTCGAGAGCTTCTCCTGGACGCTGTTCTGGCGCAGCCGCGCCTGGAGGTTGTTGAAGTCGACGCGGTCGAGCTCCTGGTCCTGGTTGTAGCAGGAGAAGATGAACTCCTCGCGGCCGGTGACGGGATCGACATGCCGCTGGAGGCACTGCGCGCAGACCTCTTTCATCATGCACTGCATCGGCGAGTTGATGCTGCCGATGCCGACGTGGTTCGGATTGAGGTAGGGCTCGAGCGCGCCGTGCCGGGCCAGGCGGACGGCGTTCATCATGCGATCGGATCCGATGGCGATGATGCGCGACACATTTTTCAGGGGCACCAGGGGCGGGCCGAACTTCCCTTCGGCATACGCGACCATCGCCTGGACGATGTTGCCGCGGAAGTGATGATCCTGCGGGCGATGCGGCGTGATTTCGTCGCCCATGTCGCTCGACCAGATCACCTGATCGGTGCCGGCCTCGATGTCTTCGCGCTTGAAGAGATCGCGGCCGTTCTTATAACCGGCGAAGTAGAGGACGCGATTGCCCCGCGCCTTGAGGGCCTTGGCGATCGAGAACAGCACGGCGTTGCCGAGACCGCCACCGGCCAGCAACACCGCCGATTTTTCTGGAATTTCGGTCGGGGTTCCGGTGGGTCCCATCACGACCACGGGCTCGCCCGGCTTGAGATACGCGCACAGGCGGCTCGACACGCCCATTTCGAGCGTGATCAGCGACAGCAGGCCCTTCGCGGGATCCACCCACGCGCCGGTCAGCGCGATGCCTTCCATCAGCATCGATGCGACGTGATCGTCGACGCGCACGTGCGGGCTGAGGCGCTCGAAGTTCTGGAGGCGATAGAACTGGCCGGGATGGAAATGCCGCGCCGCCGCGGGCGCGCGCACGATCACTTCGACAATCGTCGGCGTCAGGCGCACGACCTTTTCGACGCGCGCGAGAAGCTCGTCATCCAGCTTCGTGACCAGCGATTGCCACGCGGTCTCGCGTTGGGGCTGCTGCGTCGGCTCGAGCGACGCAATGGCCTCCGCAAACAGCTCCACGACGCGCGGGTAGCCGTGCTTCGCCGACGCCATCGCCTTGACGACGTTGCCGTTGTAGCGCGGATGGTTGTCGCCGTAATAGCTGACGAACTTGCCGTTGGTGTTGTGCGAGGTGAAGAAGCCGTCGGGATCCGGTTCCAACGTGAATTGGTTGGTGGTCTTGACGGCTTTGAAGCCCTTGAAGAATTTCTGCTTGCTGTCGAGCGAGAACGATCCGGGATGTTCCTTCTCGTAGGTGACGTTCGGGACCGTGCCGGCAGCCACCAGCACCGTGCGCGCCGGCAGCTCGACGCGCGATCCGTCCGCCCGCGTGAACGCCATCGCCTCGACATGTCCGAATTCATCCGGGATCGCTTCGACCGGATTCATGTTCTCGCTGACTGAGATGCCTTCCTGCAGCGCGAGGGCGACCTCTTCGTGATTCAGGCGATAGGCGGGCGCATCCTGCAATCGCTTGCGATACGCGAGCGTGACGCCGCCCCAGCCACGGATCATGTCGATGAAGTTCGGCGCCTCGCCCGCGGCTTCGGCGCGGGCCCGCTCCTTCTTCACGGCCGTGCCGTGCTCGCGGAACTCATCGAGGATGCCGATCTCCTCGGCATCCATCATTCCCCGCACGCGCGCTTCGCCAAGATCGCGAACCAGCGCGTCGTAGCGGTCGAGGATCTTCTCGACCTGGATCGGGTAATACGCCATCAGCTCGGTGGCGGTATCGACACCGGTCAGACCGCCGCCGATGATCACCGCCGGCAGCCGCGCCTGCAGGTTCGACAGCGCGTCCTTCTTGAATGCGCCGGTCAGCTGCAGCGCCATCAGGAAGTCGCTGGCCTTGCGGATGCCGCGGATCAGGTTGTTCTTGATGTCGATGATCGTCGGGCGCCCGGCGCCGGCGGCGATCGCGACGTGATCGATGCCGAGCCCCCACGCCTCGTCGAGCGGCAGCGCGCCGCCAAACCGCACGCCGCCGTAGATCTTCAGCTTGCTCCGGCGCGCCAGG
>Ga0137455_1000343_pt1 | contig 12357 bp, 13 predicted proteins | sample EasRivERMGT600_2_FD_102334 | JGI IMG/M metagenome (GOLD analysis project Ga0137455, IMG submission 102334) | Soil microbial communities from meander-bound floodplain in the East River, Colorado, USA - East River MetaG ERMGT600_2 | ecosystem: Environmental > Terrestrial > Soil > Floodplain ... | reverse complement strand
CGTGGGGGCGGAAAGCCGCGGCGTTTCGCCGACAAGGATCACCCGTCAGGCGCTTCAAGGGCTTAAGTGCCGTAACGGACGCTGGATCCGAGCGAGCGCAAAGCGGCGAGCGCGCTGTAGCAGGCCAGCCACGCGGTTTTCGGGTTGTCGGGCGACGGCACGTTCTCGAGGACCACCGTGATGGTGCCGGTTTTCCCGGAGATGCGGATTGTGTGCGTATTGTGGGTCAGCGCCGGGTCTGCCACCACTTCCAGGCGGGTGCGGTCGAAGCCGATTCCCGCCATGGCCAGCACGGCAGCAATGTTCACGTTCTGCGGAAAATGCGGCACGCCTTCGCGCGCAGACCCGGCGAATAGCGTGTGCGCCCGCGCCAGGTGGTCAAGGTCCAGGCCCATTGCGTCCACGTAGGGGATGTCTTTCCAGGCGGCGGGCGGCTTCGCGACGCAGATGCTCGCTGCGTCGACGCCGGCGACGCAAGCCGACTTGAGCGCGTCCAGTCCGCCGATGCCCCCGGAAGGAACGTAAAGCATTGCGCCACCGTCGCGGGCAGCGCGCTCGGCCGCCTCGCGCAGGCGGTCGTCGGCGAGCGCACCGGCGGAGAGCACCACGACGCTGACGCCCGCCTCGAGCAGGGGCACGAGGTGCTGGCGCACCGCTTCGTGCGAAGCGGCCTCCACCACCGCCTGCGGCCGGGTCGCCAGCAATGCCTCACGTCCGACAGCGAACGGAACGCCGTGCCCCCGCGCGAGCGCCGCACCGTGTGAGGCGGAGCTGCGCCCCGCTACGGCAACCACCTCGATTCCGGGAAGATTTCCGCGCCGGAGGTGGTCTAGGACGAGGCGGGCAATGGTGCCGCCGCCCAGCAGGGCTATGCGCATGGGTCCTCGGGGAGGGGCGATTCTGCCACAGCCCTCGCTTGGGCAGTTCGGCATGAGGCGGTATGATTGCGCGCAGGAGGACATGGCTTGCGCATTTCAATCCTCGAGGATGATCCCGACCAGCTGGCGCTGCTCAAGCGCTGGCTGGTCGAAGACGGGCACGATGTGCATGGCTATCTCGCGGGTCGCGAGGCGATGAAGCACGCCGGCCGCGAGAGCTTCGACCTTTTCGTGCTGGACTGGCAGGTGCCGGACGTGTCGGGTGCCGATGTGCTGATGTGGCTGCGCACCAACGTGTCGCGTACGGTACCGGTGCTGTTCGTCACGGTGCGCGACTCCGAGCAGGATATCGTGTTCGCCCTGGAGAACGGCGCCGACGACTACATGGTCAAGCCGGCGCGCCGCCAGGAATTGCTGGCGCGCGTGCATGCCCTGCTGCGCCGCGCATATCCGCGCGAGGAGGAGAAGCACCTCTCGTTTCCGCCGTTCGAGATCGATATCTCCCGCGGGGAAATCCGGCGCAACGGCGAGAAGATCGAGCTAACCCCCAAGGAATTCGAGCTCACGGTGGTGTTGTTCCGCAACCTCGGCAGGCTGCTCTCGCGCGGCCACCTGCAGGAAGCGGTGTGGGGGCGCAGCGGCGACCTCGTCACGCGCACGGTGGACACGCACGTGAGCCAGGTGCGCAAGAAACTCGATCTGCGCGTGGAGAACGGATTCCGCGTGGTGCCAATCTACAACTACGGCTACCGGCTGGAGCAGATCGGCGAAGGCGCTTCGAGCGCGGCCTGAGTCAGCGCAGTTGCTGCTCGCGCTGCTCGGCGTAGGTCAGCAACTCGCCGGCGAGCGTCCCCGTGGCAATGCCGCGGCGAAACGCCTCGGCCGCTTCCGGACGGCGATCCAGCGCCTCCAGGGACATCCCCAGTCCCACCCAGGAAGCGCCTCTGCGCATGCCTGTCGCCAGTGACAGCCGGTAGGCGTCGGCTGCCTCACCGTGGCGCGACAGGCGCTGCAGGACGGCGCCCCGCAAAGCGTGAAAATCTTCAATTCCCTCGCCCGATGCTTTCGTCTGGTCCAGCACGCCAAGTGCGGCGGCATATTCGCGCCGATCGAAGTGGATGCGCGCCAACGCTACCGCAAAAGGAGTGAAGGAGGGACTCGCCCCGAGCCCTTCCTGCAGATGCTGGCGCGCTCCCTCGATGCGCCGCTGTTCGAGGTAGAGCGCAATCAGGGTCTGCCGCGCGGCCTGGTGCGTAGGGTCCGCATCGAGCGCCGCGAGAAGCGCTTCCTCGGCATCCGCGATGCGCCCCGAGTTCAGCAGCGCGGCAGCGCGGCGGTAAGCCGCCTCGGCGCGCTCCACAGGCGCCTGCGTTCGATCGCGCTTCTCCACTCGTGCCGGGCCCGGGCCAGCCGGCTGGGCAGATCTTGCCGGCAAGGCCCTTGCCACCGGGGCGGGGGCGGTGCTCGCCGCTGTGGACTTCGCCGCCGCCCGCGAGCGTGGTGCGAGCGGCGTGTCGATGGTCAATGCAAGTCGCAACGTCTCGATTGGAGCGACCAGCGCTTCGGGCGTGGGCTTCGGCACGCTTGCGGGCGCACCTGGAGCCGGCACACCTGGCGCCAGCACACCCGGCGTTGTACTGGGCGCACCGGCGCTGGGCGCAATTTGGTTGTCGACTGTAGTGGGCAGAGCCGCGGCGGCCTGCGCGACAACCGCGGGAGGCTCGGCCGCGGGCGCCGGCGCGGCGGGCGTGCGGCGCCGCGCGTTCTCCGCTGCCCGATGGGCAAGCTCCGTTGCGACCGAGCGCGGCTGCAACTGATAAACCACCCACAGCGTCCACATTGCGGCGACGAGCATCAACGCTGCCACCGCGCGCCAAAACCATTCATGCCCAGATCGTGCCGTTGCGACGGCGCGTACGTCGGGATGCCGCGCCTGCCCCTGCGGACGGGCGCTTGCGTGGCGCCGATCCAGCTCCTGCAGCATCTTGTTGATGATGCTCACCTGGGGAGGCCCCTACTCCGTTGCCCTGTCGGCGCGCAGGCGCAGCCACGACCAGCTACGCTGTGGCTCCGCCGCCGGTGTGTCCGCAGCCGCGGCGCGCATATGGCGGCGTACGGCACTGCGTCCTCCTTCGCCATACACGAGCAGGAGCGCCTTGTGCGCAAGAATGTTGACCAGGCGCGGCACGCCGCGGCTCGCGCGATGCAGCACGTGCAGCGCGCCGCCGTCGAACAGCGGTGCGCCGGCATGACCAGCGATGGCGAGGCGGTGCTCGACATAGGCGCCGATCTCCTCATGGTCCAGCCCCTTGAGGTCGCATTGGAACGTGATGCGCTGGCGCAACTGGCGGATCGACGCGGAGGCGAGCTTGCGATCGAGCTCGGGCTGGCCGAACAGCACGACCTGCAGGAGCTTGCGCTTCTCGGTCTCCAGGTTGGTAAGCAGGCGCATCGTCTCGAGGGTGTCGAGCGGCATGCCCTGACTCTCGTCCATGCAAAGCACGACACGGCGACCGTGGCGCGCGTGTTCGAGCAGGGCACGGGTGATTCCCCGCATCAGGTGGTGCTGGTCCGCGCCTGGCTCGGCGTGGACGCCCAGTTCCTCGGCGACCGCGAGCACCAGTCCCCGGGGTTCCAGGTTCGGATTCGGCAGGTAAGCGCTGGCCCAGCCGGCATCGAGCGTGGAGAGGAACTTGCGGCAAAGCAGCGTCTTGCCGGTGCCGACTTCGCCGGTGATCTTGATGAAACCCTCGCCGTTCGCGACCGCGACCAGCAGCGTGTTGAGCGCCTCCTGCGTGCTGCGGCAGGCGTAGAAGAAGCTCGTGTCCGGCGTGATGCCGAATGGCGCCTCGCGCAGCCCGAAGTGCTGCAAATAATTCACTGCGGCTTCGCGTCCGGAGCCGGGCGCAAGGGGATGAAGCGCTCCAGGCGCTGTTGCGTGTCGCGCAGGTCCTGGCCCCAGGTGGCGTCGCCCTGGATGATGGTCGGCTTGATCAAGATCACGATCTCGCGCTTGCGCAACTGATTGTCGGTATTGCGAAACAACGGATTGGCGTCCGCGATGCCTGGTATGCCCGTGCGGCTGTCCCGCCTGCCCATGCTCATCAGCCCGCCGATCGCCACGATGTTGCCGTCGGTAACCCGCACCACGGTGTCCGACTCGTTCACGGCGGACTTCGGCAGCGGCAGCGTGATCGACGGAATCGTGCCGCCCAAGTCGACCACCGTGGGGTTCTCCGTCACGCTGCTGATCGAGGGATGAACGTGCAGCGTGATGCTGGTGCCGTCGTCGATCTGCGGTGTGACGTCGAGCATGATGCCGGAGAAGAAGGGGGCCACCGTAACGGTCGGCGTCTGTTGGGTCGTGGTGCCGGTGGTGGTGGTGACCGTGGCGACGTTGGTGACGAAGAACTCGTCCGTTCCGACCTTGAGCACCGCCTTTTGGTTGTTGAGCGTGGCAATACGCGGGCTGGACAGCACCTGCGTTGTGCCCTGTGAATCCAGAAAAGCCAGAAGCGCGGCGAAATTGGAGCTCTGCACAGCGATCCCGAAAACTGCTGCCCCGGTGGTGCTTGCCTGCGTCGTGGCTGCGGCGATCGTGCCCAGCCCCGGATTCGCCGTCAGGGGGGGGCTGTTGATGGTAGCGCTGCCGCCACTGGTGCCCAGCGTCGTGTTGTTGGATAACTGGCCGAAGGCCCCGCGCGGACTGGCGTTCGTGCGAAACAGCGCCCAGTTGATGCCCGACTGGAAATCGTCCGACAGGGTCACCTCGATCACCTTTGCCTCGAGCATGACTTGCCGCTCGATCGACAAGCGCGTCTCGCGCAGGTACTGCTCCACCGCGCGCAACTCCTCAGGGAAAGCGCGCACCACCACGAGGCCGGAATGCGGCGTGACGATCACGTTGCGCCCGCCGCTCGCACCGATGATCGAAGTCAGCGCAGCGCGCAGTTCGCTCCAGAAATCGCTCAGCGTAGTTGTTGATATGCGCGTGCTGTCGAGCGAGCGATTGGTCCCGCCCCCGAAAGTCTGGGTCCCGGGAACCGGGGGCTGTGGTGCGGCAGCCGTTGCCTGCGCAGGCGCCCCGACGGGGTTCGAGGTATCCGCCAGCGAGCCCGACTGCACGCGCAACTCGCTGCTGCCTTTGCGCTGGCCCACGAGGTAGTTGACCCGGAAGATCCTGGTCTGCAGGCCGGCCGGCTGCACGAAAATGCGCGTGCCGTCCATGCGGTACTCGTAGCCGTACAACTCGCGCAAGGAATCGAGCGCCTCGATGACCGTCACGTCCTTCAGGTTCACCGTAATGTTGCCGGTCACTTCGGGGTTGAGCAGCATGGAGTAGCGCGTGCCCGAGACGATCGACATGAACACCTGCTGGGCGGGCGCATTGTTGACCGAAAGGTCGAACCGCGGATCGATCGGACGCCCCTCGACTTGTGGCATTTCCATGCGCAGCGGCGGCAGCAGAGTCAGATCGGGTACCTTCGCAGCAGCGCCATCCCTTCGGCCGGCGAGCGCGTCGCGCACTTCCCCGCGGATGGCTGGGTCCACGTCCACGGGTCGCGGCGGCGTGTTGCAGGCCGCGGTAAGCATCAGCAGGCACAGCGTGACGATCGGTCGATTCATCGGGGATTTCCCTTTTCCCAGGCCGCCGGGCCTGAATGCGCCGCGGCAGCGACGCGCCGCTCGCGCTTGTCCATGCCCGGAATCAGGTGCAGCGTCTCCCTGCGGTTCGCGTACTTCAGCACAACCGTGCCCGCATTGATCGATTCGAGCGTCGCATCGCCGAATCTTGCGCCAAGCGCCACGGTCCTGCCGCTGATCACCGCGGTGCGCCGCGTCGGGGAAATCAGCACCGATTGCAGCCGCGGGCCGGCGGGCACCACGGCCTCACCCGCGGGCCCCACGCTGGGCGGACGGGTCGGGTCCACGAGCGTCGCCGAGCCCTGCGCGGACGCCGTGGCCGCAAGCAGCATTGCCAAGCTTGAGGCGAGGATGCGGCTCATACCACCAGCCACGCCTGGTCGAAGCTGAGCGTGTAGACGGTCAGCTTGAGCGTCGCCACCGGGTAGGAGGCGACGGACATCTCGACGCGGCCCCAGTACAGCTGCGTGGGAATCTTCTCCAGCGCCGCGAGGTACGCGTACAAATCGAGATAGTTGCCTGCAACCGTCAGCTCGATACCATGGCGGAAGACGCGCCGCGCCAACTGGCCCTGCGCGGCGGCGAGGTCCGCGACCGGCAGCGTCTTCAGGTCGACGAGCCGCAGGCGCTTGTCCCGCTCGAGCATCTCCTCCAGCACTTCGCGCATGCGCTGCGGTGTGGTGAAGAGGCGCTGCTCCTGCTGGATTCTGGCGTCGAGCGCAGTCACTTCCGCGCGCAAATCGGCGGCGCGCTTGCGCATCTGCGCCTCGGGATCGGCCTGCCGTTCGCGGGCCAGGCGCTGTAGCTCGGTCTGCACGGTGCGCAGCTCGCGCTCGCTTTGCGCGACCTCTTGCCCGAGCCTGCGCTGCGTATCGCGCAGCGGCTGGATCAGAAGCGCGTTCAGCACGTACGCCAGCGCGAGCGCCGCAGCGCCGAACAGCATCACGCGCTCACGCAGCGTCGCGTTGTCTACGCGCTCCATATAGCGCTTGAGCTGCTCCTTCACGGCTTGCCCGCCTTCCCCGCCAGCCGCCCGAGGTCGGCCGCGCGTATCGGGGCGGTAAGGTCGAACTCCACGAAGCGCTCGGGCTCCAGCGCGGCGGCGCCGGAGACGCGGCGGGCGGCCGATTCGTCCTTGGCGAGCATCTTGAGTTCCGTGACCAGGCGACCGCGCATCACTTCCTCGTCGTTCAGCGCCTTGAGGTAGGCCGGCACGAGGTCCGCGTGCAGGACGCGCCCGCGGACCCTGAGGTCGTTGCCGCCGTCACCGACGCTGAAGCCGGTCAACCACACGCCGCGCATCGGGTGACGGCCAAAAGCGGCGAAATAGCGCGAGAAGCCTTCGGTGTTGCCATGCTCGCCCCCCTTCACGATGTCCAGTGTGGCGCGGCGCCCGCGCAGCTCGCCTTCAAGGCGCGCCACCTCCGCCTCCAGGAATTTGCCGCGCCCCTGTCCGCCGAGGGCGACGAACTGCGCCCGCTGCGCCGAGAGTTGGCCGGCGTAATCCTTCGCCAGTCGCTCGAAGCCGCGCGTCTGGAACAGCGCGTACGCATACAGAGCCAGCAGGCCAGCCGCGATCAGCCCAAGGCTCTGCAGCATGGTGCGAGCCGAGAAATATTTCTTCTTGCGCAGGAACAGCGGATTGTAGAGGTTGATCTGCTGGCTCATGCCGCGCGCCTCACAGCGCCTTCGCTTCGTTACGCAGCGACGCGCCGATCAGGTGGAACAGGTGCCATTCCTCGCGCGGCTCCAGCTCGCTGCGCGCGCCGAAAGAGATCGCACCCGAGAGGCGCGCCCGCTCCACCGGCACGTCGAGGTTCGCCGCCAGGTACTCCAGCAGACCGGTCTCCTCGGGATCCGGTGCCAGCATCAGGTTGGCCACCGGCACATACGCGTACTGCCGGTCGAAATGGTCGAAAGTGCGCTGCAGTTCGAGCAGGATGCGCTGGAATTGCTCGTCGCGCACCGCGCCGGACGCCGCGACGAGCTCCGGCATGCGCACGTCAATGCGCCGGGCGAACACCAGCTCGCCGCGGAAATTGACGGTGAGCAGACCCTGCTCGCTGCCGAGGTGCAGCATGGCGAGGCCGCGCTCGTCGTGCTCGAACAGCGCCGCAATGTTGCGCTGCGCGGTCTCCTGGATGTCGATCACCGACAAGGGGATGCGCGCCGACTCGAAACGGCCGATGCAGGACTGGATAACCTGGTTGCGCGCCGTGACCGCGTACATCGAGTGGCCGCGCTCGCCGCCCGCCGGATTGCGTGGCACTTCGAGCACGTCCACCGTGGCGTCGTCGACGTGGTATTCGAGCATGTCCTTGATGCGCCACCGGATCGCCGTCTTCAACTCGGTGCGCGGCACATTGGGCGCGTCCACCAGCAGCAACTGGTACTCGCCGGGCGCGAGCAGCGTCGCGCACTGGTAGCGGCCGAAGCCGAGTTCCTTCGCCAGGCGGTCCAGGCCAGCGTACTCGCCATCCAGCGCGTGCGTGCCGCAACGCTCGACAATCGATCCCCCGCCCGGCGCGTACTGGCCGTGCACGAAGCTCAGTTCCCCCGGCTGCAGGCTGACCGCGAGCCAGCCCGGCTCGCGCGCGACCCGCGCAAATGACCATTTCATTCCCGCCCCTCACTCCAACTTCCTGATTTAACTTTAAAATAGATCAATAAAGGCTTGTTGTCAATACGAATTCGGATAGCACCGGCATTTGCAATTTATCCAGTTTCGCCACTTGTTTCAGTTGGTCACGGTTAGCTGTAGTTGGCTCTCCACATAAGTTGGCGTGATCGTGCCCGGACACGCGGCCACGTCGTTGCAGCCAGTCGCTGTGATGCGGTAGGCGGTGACGGGTCCGGCACCCTCGGTTTCCAGGCCGTAGGACGTGCAGGCGACGTTCACCCGGAAGCCGGTCGGGATGATCCCGACAAGAGCAAAACCGGTGGTGGGGCAACTCGAGTTCCTCAGGACCTGGTACGCCCCCCACTCGATCCCCGACCGTGCGGCCTGGTAGGCCCGCGCGCCCTGCTCATCCATGACCGCGGTCTCGACCTGGACATTCGATACCTTGAGCAGGTACGCGCCGATCGCCGCCAGCGAGACGATCAGGAAAAGAGCGAGGACTAGGACGAAGCCGCGCGCACGCCGCATCGAGGGCCTCATGGCGAATTGTTCACGTGGACCGCGTGGTACAGGCTCACCGTTTCGGCAGTGCCGCCGAACAGCTGCCGGCTCAGAGTGATCTGCATCGTCAGCAACCCGAGCTGGGGCCCCGCATTGCTGTAGTCGAACGCGCAGCCGGTGACGTTTTCGGCGATCAGCGCGGAACTTCCCGAGGCAAAGCTGGTGGGTTGGCTCGCCACCGGCGTGCTGCCCGTGCCGCCGCCGTAGTTCCAGTGCCGGTGAATCGTCCCGGCGGCCGTGTCGCACACGTAGCTGACCGGTCCCGAGATGATGAAGAATCGCTTGCCGGGGGAATCGTGCAGCGCGCGCGCGAAGGGGGTTTGCGCGAAGTGCACCCGGTGGCGGCCGGCTTCGCTGCTGATCGCCGCATCGATCTGCGCGCGGTTGGTCGCGCCGGCCTCGTAGGCGTTCTGGTTCGCGAACCCCGGGCCGTAGTTGTTGAGCACCAGGAAATCGCTGTTGACCACCACCGTCGCGGGATTGGCAATGAGGCCGATCGTCTTGAAGCAGCGCTCTCCCGGCAGGAGGTCGAAGGACAACTGGTCGTTGTCCGCGACGCTGAGGGCGGCATCGTCCTGCTCGCACGCGACGCCGCCCGCGACGCTGCCCGTGTCGGCCCGGTAACGGCCGGCATCGCGCAGGGCGAGAAATTCGACGAAGGAGGCGCTCCCGCTCGTCGTGCGCCGCACGCTGTTCGGCAGCGCCAGCTTCACGTCGCGCCCGATGCGCTGCAGCGCATTGTCGGCGATGTCGCTCAACTCGGCGCGCAACGCCAGGTCGGTGCTCTGCCGCAGGGGCGTGAGGAAGAACGAGACCGCGGCGACGATGATGGCGATCACCACCATCGCCAGCACCAGCTCGATCAGCGTGACGCCGCGTTCAGGGCGAATTGGGCGCATAGCGAAGCCGGTAGCCTTGCAGGACCACAGTGACGTTGCCGGGACCGCTGACGGTGACCGTGATGCGCAGCGCCTCGTTTAGGGGCACGCCTCCCGGACCCGCAAAATCGGCGCTGGCTTCGGCGACGGCGACCGTCGCAAAATAGCCGGCCAGTCCCGCGATCGTGTTGTTGTTGATGTCCTGGATGCTTCCCGCCATCGGCGGGAAGGCGGCGTAGTCGCTGACATTGTCGAAGCGTGGATCAACATAGCGAGTCTCGCCGCCTTCGGCCCCGATACCTTCCGGCGTGGCGCACGCGGCCGGACTGCCAGCGGTGAAGACGAGCGGGTCGTCCGGATCGCAGTAGGTGAACGGCCGCAACTGGATTTCCTCCATCAGCGAATTGGCGATCGCCACCGCCTGCTTGCGCACCAGCGGATCCACGCTCGCCAGCGTGAGCTGGTTGTAGAGGATCGCCATGCCCGTGATGCCGATGCCCAGCACCACGATGAAGATCACCACCTCCAGCAGGGACAACCCGCGCTGGCGGTTACTGGACATAGCCCGTTTCCGCGTTGATGGTGACGAGTTTGCCACCGACGTTGACTGTCGCGCCGCTGCTCGGCTGGCCAAGGCCGTTGAACGAGAGCGGACTGGCGGAGATACTCAGCGCCAGACCCGTCGGCGCATTGAGCACGAAAATGTTTCCGGTTGAGAGCTCGGTCACGCGCGCGCCGCAGGGATCCGCGTAGCACAGCGCAAGCCGGGGGCCGGCCTCGACCAGGACGAACACCTGCCGGCGTTGCGCGACCGCGGTGCGTTGCGCATAGCGCACGCCGGCGCGCACCTGCTCGTGGTACCAGGTGGCGTCGATCTGGGGCTGATTGAATAGCGGGATCGCGAGGGCGGCCATGATCGCTGCGATCACGACCACGACCACCAGCTCGGCGAGCGAGTAGCCGCGGACCGAGTGCACGTTCATTTCGCGGCTCCAAGCAGTTCCCGCTCCCGGCGCACGGCGCTGCTGCGCGGCGCGAGCGCTTCGGCCTGCGCGATCCACCCTGCTAGTGTCGCGCGGTCGGCCGGCGCATCGAGCAACTTGCCGTGGCGGCCGTGAACGGAGATCTTTCCGAGCAGGTTCCTGACCTCCAGCGGGTTGGCTGCAAAGCCGGTGGCGAAGGCATCGGCTGCGAACCGCGCGGCCTCGCGGCTGCCCGAGTCGGCGGCCTGGCCGTCCCAGAATTGTCCCGCGTACCAATGGTAGCGCCAGTCTGCTGCATCCAGGCGCCGGGCCGCTTCCAGCCAGAATGCGGCGCGCTGCGACTGCCCCGCAGCGGAACGGCGCAAACCCCAATCGGCCGCAGCCTCAGCGGCCAGCGGGCGTACCAGGATGACCGCCGCGAGCACTGCGAGCGTGGCGCGTGCTGCGCGGTACCAGGGCGGCGCGGACGCGGTTCGCACCGTGGGCTCGCGCCCTTCCCCGAGCCGCCGATCGAGGATGCCGAGCAGCGCGCCGTAGAGCATCAGGCATACGGGAATGTAGAAAGGAAAGTCCACCAGCGCATGGCATGCCATTGCCGTCAGCGCGCAGGCGGAGGCGAGCACGACCGGACGACGTTCCGGCAGCATCCCCGGCATCCGGCGATAGGCAAGCAGCCCCGGCAACCAGGCCAGCGCGAGCAGCGCCGCAAGACCCAGCGGCCCCAGTTCCTGCAGCGTCTGCAGGTAGTCGTTATGTGCAAACCAGGTTTCGCTCGAGTCGCCGTAGCTTGGCACACGCGGGCGGCCCTGCTCCAGCACATAGCGGAATGTCAGGTAGCCGGTGCCGGCGAGCGGCCGTTCCAGCCACGCGCGCCGCGAAAGGTCGTAGAGCTCGAGGCGCGACATCGAGGATGCCGCGCGCGCCTCCGCCGTGGGCCCAGCCTCGGGACCCGACGCGCCCGGTGCGCCTTGCGGCAGCGTGCGCAAGCCCGCAGCGAGGATCCAGCCGGCAGCGAGCATGCCGAGCACGAGGACCATGCTGCGCAGTTGCAGCGTCTTGGCGCGCAGCGCGAGGACGATTGCCGCCCCGAGACCGGCCGCCAGACCGAGCAGGCCGCCACGGCTGTCGGCGGCAAACAACGCCGTCGCAAGCAATCCTCCGGTCGCGAGCAGTAGTGCGCCGCGCCGTCCGGCGAGCAGCAAAGCCAGCACGGGGACGAGCAGCAGGTTGAGGGCCGCCGCGTAGGTCGCGGGGGTCTCGAACAGCGAGTTTGCTCGCGCCACGCCCATGAAACCGATCTGCACGAGTCCCCAGGCAGCGAGGAGCGCGCCGAGCCCGAGCGCTGCGCATGCCGCACGCCGCTCGGTCAGGTTATCGAACCGCCGGAAGGCTGCGAACGCCAGCGCGAGAAGCAACGGGTGGTAGAGGCCCGCCGGCGTATACGCCGGGCTGATGACCAGCGTGTTGAAGGCGACCAGCAGGCAGAACCCGAAAACCGCGACGCAAAGCGGCGAACTTGCGCGCGCTTGTGAGGCGCCTGCCCAACCTGCCGCAGCGAGCGCCAGGGCCGACAAGGCCCACGGCATCACGTTGCCGAAGCGCGAGCCTGCGCAGGCAAGGGCGAGCGAAACAAAAAAAAGGGGAGCGGCAAGGCTCCCCTTCGCTTTCATCGTGCCGTCGACAACCGGCGCTATGCGCGCCCCAAAGTCGCCACCGACCAGCAACGGTTCTGACGCATCAGATGCAGAGGCCCGGCGGAATCGGCCCGCATTGCGCTGTAATCGTGGGTGAGG
>Ga0137455_1000340_pt1 | contig 12378 bp, 8 predicted proteins | sample EasRivERMGT600_2_FD_102334 | JGI IMG/M metagenome (GOLD analysis project Ga0137455, IMG submission 102334) | Soil microbial communities from meander-bound floodplain in the East River, Colorado, USA - East River MetaG ERMGT600_2 | ecosystem: Environmental > Terrestrial > Soil > Floodplain ... | reverse complement strand
TCGCGTCACCAACGAGCGCAAGTCGATCCGGCCGCTGCCGGCGAAAGGCGAAGCGCCGTATCGCTGGAACTGGAACACGCCGATCCTGATCTCGCCGCACGACAACAACACCATCTACGTCGGCGGCAACAAGGTGTTCAAGTCCCCCGATCGCGGCAATTCGTGGACGGCGATCAGCGGCGATTTGTCCGAGGGCACCGATCGAGAAACGCTCGCGTTGATGGGCCTCAAGGCCGCCGAGTTCGAGATCGCCAAGCACGACGGCGTGCAGTCCTATGGCAACATTGTCTCGCTCGTCGAGTCGCCGAAGCAGGCCGGCGTCATCTATGCCGGCACGGATGACGGCAAGGTCCACATGACGAGGGACGGCGGCAAGAGCTGGACCGACATCACCGGCCGCTTCCCGAACGTGCCGAAGAACTCCTACGTGTCGCGCCTGGTGCCCTCCGCGCACGAGGTCAACGTCGTCTACGCGAGCTTCGACAATCATCGCGCCGACGACATGAACACCTACGTCTATGCGAGCGTCGACGGCGGCAACAACTTCCGCTCGATCGGCGAGGGCTTGCCGAAGGGCCACACCGTCACCTCGATGACCGAGGACCCGAAGAATTCGAACGTGCTGTACTCGGGCACCGAGTTCGGATTGTTCGTCAGTCCGAATCGCGGCGGCACGTGGACGCGGTTCAAGGGCAACGTGCCGACGGTGCCGATCCACGAGATCGTGTTCCACCCGCGCGACAACGACATCATCCTGGCGACGCACGGCCGCAGCATCTGGATCCTGGACGACGCGACGCCGCTGCAGCAGTATCCCGAAGCGATCAAGTCGGACGCCTTCCTGTTCGACATGCGTCCGGCGATGCAGTTCAACCTGGCCAACGATCGAGGTTTCATCACCGACAAGCCGTTCTTCGGCAAGAACCCGACCTACGGCGCGCCGATCAGCTTCTATCTCGCCAAGGGACAGACCAACGTGACGCTGCGCATTCGTGATGCGAGCGGCACGCAGGTCCGCGAGATCACCGGCAACGACCTGCGCGATGCGCGCGGCGCCGGTGTCAATCGCGTCTATTGGGATCTAAGGCATCAGCCGCTCGCTCCGCTCGCCGGCCAGCCGGCCGGTGGCGGCGGTGGCGGTGGCGGTGGCGGTGGATTCGGTGGCGGCGGCAACAACGGCCCGAACGTGATGCCCGGCGAATACCGTGTGACGCTCGTCGTCGACGGCAAGGACGTCGCGACGAAGAGCATTCGCGTCAATGGCGACAGGGACGTGACCTTCCCCGATGACCAACGCAAGACCTGGCACGACACGGCGCTCGGCCTGCACGAGATGCAGCGCGTCGGCAATGCCGCCGCTGAAGCGGTGACGACGCTGGCGACGCAGTTGACCGCGGCGGAGGCGCTGATGAAGTCGGCGGCCAATCCGCCCGCGTCGGCGAAGAGCGCGATCAGCGACGCCAACACCAAGCTTGCCGATCTGCGGCGCCGCCTCGGGCTCAATCAACAGGGCGGCGGCGGTGGCGGCGGCGGATTCGGCGGCCAGCAGAACAATGTCCGCGGCCAACTCGGGCAGGTCAAGGGGCAGATCATGGGATCGACCTCGATGCCGACCGCTCAGCAGATGCGTAGCAGCGTCGAGCTGCGCGAGGATTTGACGAAGGCCGTCGCCGATACGAACGAATTGATCGCCGCGATTCCGGCGATCTACGACGCGCTTGGCGCGTCGGGCGCGAAGCCGACTCCACTCAAGACCGTAGGACCTGTACCACCAGCTCGTTAAGGGCAAACGTATTGAGCGAAGTAGGGGGAGACCGCCCCCATAGAGCGACGGGAGCGTGATACTTGCCGGGAAGCGATGTTTATCGGAAGTTTGGCTCTTGACGGGACGACTCCCGACTCAAGCCCGTTCCCGACAAGTGTCACATCCCGACAAGAATCACGCTCCCGTCGCTGTCGTCTAAACCGTGCGGTGACGACGGCCGATCGACATGCGGTAAATCAACAGCACGAAGACCGCGCCGACGAGCGCCATGATGAAGCCGGCGCTCTCGTTCGCGCCATACATTCCGAGCGCGCGGCCAACGAAGCCGCCGAGCAGCGCGCCGACGATGCCGAGCACCATCGTTACGATGATGCCACCCGGGTCTTTACCCGGCATCAACAGCTTCGCGATTGCGCCAACTACCAGGCCGAAAACGATCCATCCAAGAATGCCCATCATTCCCTCACTGTGAGGGCATCCAGCGCCCTCATGCAAATCTGTTCAGCAAGCCACGTGCCGTCCTCATTCGCCTAGGCCTTGGAGCGGCGGGGGGCAGCCCGGCACTCAGTCCGAGAGTGGGCTTTCTCTTTTTGCGCGATCGCGTTCCTCGGCTGTAAGCGGCGCGCCCTTGACCGCTTCGTCGTAGCCAATGTTCTGCTCCGGCCGATCGTTCATGTTCGCGGGTGGTTCGTTGCCGCCGCGGCTGGTCTCGCGGGTGACCGGCGTGAGCTCGTCGCCATCCTCGAGATCCGGTTCGATTCGATCAATTGCCATGTGACCTCCGCGGCAGATTGATGCAATCGGCCTGCCTCATCCGGTTTGCGCGCGGAGGTAGGTACGGGCGTTGCAGTAACGGACGCAGGAGAAGCAGATGCCTGCGCAATGGAACAGCGGTGGACTTCTCGGCGGGCCCGAACGCAGACACGGTGATCGTCGCGCGCAGGCACGCGACACGACCGATCGGCGCCGCGGCGCGAGAAGGCGGCGCATGCGCACGGCCGTGTTGGCCGGTCTGATGTCGTCGGCCCCGCTGGCGCGCCCGGTCGTCGCACTGCTTCCCCTGCAGCCCAAAGCGAAGCCAAACGTTGAAGTGTCTGCCGAGTACATGGCGATTCCCGCGAACGAAGCGTACGACGACATCATCCAGGAGGCCGCCGCGGAATACGACATGGATCCGAACCTGATTCATGCCGTGATGCAGGCCGAGTCGGCGTTTCATCCGTACGCGGTGTCGCGCGCCGGCGCCGAAGGCCTGATGCAGCTGATGCCGGAGCTCTCCGACGAAATAGGCGTCAACGACGCTTTCGATCCGCGCGAGAACATCAGGGGCGGCGCGCGCTATCTCAAGCGGTTGCTCGACCATCACGACGGCAACATCGATCTCGCGCTCGCGAGCTACAACGCCGGCCCCGGCAACGTCGAGCGCTACGGCGGCGTGCCGCCATTTCGCGAGACGCGGAATTACGTCAAGACGATCAAACAGATTCTCAAGGCGCGAAAGCGGCGAGCCGCCGACGCGGATTAGGCAACCCCAGGAAGGGGTTGCCTCCACACGCGCTGTTCATCACAGCCGTTTTGCAAAATGTCCGTTAAATCACTCCTTCAGTTGTGGAGGCAGCCCCTTCTTTGGGGCTGCCTGCGTTAGCATCCGCTGCATGCGTTACCTGCTCGTTTTGTTCGTCCTTGCAGTCGGCGCGCATTCAACTTCAGCGCAGGAGTGGACCCAGTTTCGCGGTCCGTCGCGTGACGGCATCGTGCCGACGGCGGTGATCCCGAAGCCCTGGCCGAAGTCGACGAAGCGCGCGTGGGAAGTGGAGATCGGCGAAGGCTATTCATCGCCGGTCGTCGCCAACGGGCGCGCCTTCCTGCACAGCCGCCGCGATCCGGAGGAAATCGTCACCGCGATCGATCTCAAGACCGGCACGATCGCGTGGCAGCAGAAGTACGCGGCCGCCTTCGCGAAGAATCAGTACGCGACCGCGATGGCGAAGGGCCCGCACTCGACGCCGATCGTCGTCGGCGCCCGGCTGTTCACGCTGGGCGTCACCGGGATCCTAACGGCGTGGAATACCGCCGACGGCACGATCGCCTGGCGGCAGGATTACTCATCATCGATCGACACGTCGAAACTCTTTACCGGCACCGCGATGTCGCCGATGCTCGAGGGCGGATCGCTGATCGTGCAGGTCGGCAGCGACGTGCACGGCGGCCGCGTGCTCGCGCTCGATCCGGCGACCGGCAAGGAGCGCTGGGCGTGGACAGGCCTCGGCCCCGGCTATGCATCGCCGCTGGCCGTGACCATCGACGGCGTCCGCCAGATCATCACGATGACCAACGGATCGATCGTCGGCATCGAGGCGGCAAACGGTGCGTCGCTCTGGTCGATTCCGTTCCAGGACGACTGGCACGAGAACATCGTCTCGCCGCTGTGGACCGGCAGCTCGCTGATCGTGTCGGGGCCGCGGCAGGGCACGCACGCGTACGCGATCGCGCGCGTCGAGGGCCCGCCTTCGCGGCCGGAGGCCGCTTCGGCGCGGTCGCGCCGTAGCTCGCAGGCATTGGAGCGAGCGGAGGCGGACAAGTGGCAGACGAAGCAGGTCTGGAAGAACACCGACGTGACCATGTACACGGTGACGCCGGTGCTGGCAGACGGCATCATCTACGGCATGTCGAACAAGCGGAGCGGGCAGTTCGTCGCCGTCCGGGCGAGCGACGGATGGTTGAAATGGTCCACGCCAGGCCGCGACGGCAGGCACGCGTCGATCCTGCAGAACGGCGAGTACCTGCTGTTCCTGACCGACGGCGGCGTCTTGATCGTCTCGAAGCGGACCGCGGAAGGCTTTGTCGAGGAGCGCCGCTACGAGCTGAGTCAGAGCGCGACGTGGTCGATGCCGGTGTTCCTGCCGGACGGGATGTTGGTCCGCGATGCGAACAGCTTGCAGCGCCTGACCTGGGAGCCATGAGTCAGCTGAGCGCGAGCACCGGCAGCGATCGTCCATCCGGCAACTGCACCGGGGGACGATCGGCGAACGACAGCCCCGAGCCGGCCAGTAAATCGACGATCGTTCGAGAGACTCGCACTTCGTGAATCGAAGCTGCCGCGGCCAGAGTGCCGCTCGTCACGATCAGCGGGTTGGCCTCGTCGCACGGCACGCACTCGCCGATGTGCACGCCCGCCTTCGCCACGATCCTCGACTGACGCGCGATCGCGACAATTGAAGACGCGCACTGGACGGCGCGTCCTGGACCATCGAACGCCGCGACCATCTCATCGCTGCGATCGATGAGGCGTCCGCGATGGAAGTCCCGCTCGCGGTCGAACACCCTCCGGATCATGTCGAGATCATTTCCCGTGGCTTCGGTCTTGATGGTCACGATCGACGCGAGCGATCCGGCGTTGCTGGCGCGGACGTGCGTGCGTTGCAGGAAGGCGGCGATGGCATCGAGCATCGCGTCCTGATCGCCGACAAACGGCAGGTGATCGTCGCCGGGCAATTCGATGAACTCGGCTCCGGGAATTCGCGACGCGAGATAGCGGCCCTCTTCAACCTTCAGGCATCGGTCGCCGGTGCGATGCAGCACGAGCGCGGGCACGCGGATCGTCGGCAGCAGATCGCGGATGTCGATGGCGGCGTTCATCTGGGTCAGCGCCACGGCGGCGCCCGGACTGGCGCCAAGCCGCAAGTACGACGACCACCACGATCGAAACGCCGGATCGTTCGCGAGCGAGGGCGCGCGTTCTTCAATGCCGACCGGGCCACCCCAGTCGCGGATGATGGTGTCGCAAAACTGGAGGTGCTCCTCGGGCGTGGGCCCCCACGGGTAATCGTCGGCGCGCATCCGGCGCGCATAGCTGCCGATCATGACGAGCGCTTCGGTGCGCTCCGGGTAGGTGGCGGCGAACAAGCTGCAGAGCGGGCCGCCTTCCGAGACACCCATCAGGACGGCGCGCTCGCTGCCCGCCGCTTCCATCACGGCGCGGACGTCATCGAGTCGCTGATCGAGCGAGGGCAGCTCGCTCACCGGCACCGGATCCGAGAGCCCGGTGCCGCGCTTGTCGAACATGATCAATCGCGCGATCGACGACAGCCGCGACAGGAAGCGCGCGAACGACGGGTCGTTCCAGACGCACTCGAGGTGCGAGACCCATCCCATGACGAAGACCAGATCGATCGGACCCGAGCCGACGACCTGATAGGCGATATTGACGTGGCCACTGTGCGCGTAGCGCACGCGTGGCGGCGCCGCGGCGATCGCCGCCGGTTCCGCCGCGGTCACCGGCGCGATGAAGCGATAACCGCGCCGATGCGCCGTCTCGATGAAGCGCGGCTCGTGCGAATCGTCGCCGAGCGCCTTGCGCACTTCGCGAATCGTGCTCTTGAGGACGGCATCGCCGACAAAGACACCGGGCCATACCGCGGTGAGCAGTTCCTGCTTGGCGATCAACCGGCCTGATTGACCCGCCAGCAGCTGCAACAACGCGAACGCCTTGGGCGCGAGGGGAACAGCCTCGGAGCCTCGATAGAGATGTCCGCTTGCCGGATCCAGGCGGAACTCGGCGAATGTCAGCGTGCGATCGGTCATGACGCGCGGGAGCCATCCATCTTACCGAATCATCACCATTCCCTGACCGCGCCGCGACGATTGGCCGCCGCCGCCTTCGTATACCGGATCAGGCAGTTACGGAGAGTGACTCATGAATATTTCATACCTTCGACTCGTTCCCCTCGTCGTCGCCGCGGCCGTGCTGAGCCCACCGGTGGTGGCCAGCTCGGTCGCCCAGACGGCGGCCCCTTCGCACAAGCATTACGACACGCCGGCGGACGCGCCACCGGCGGCGCCCGGCACGCCGCTCGCGCCGCGGCTGCAAAACCTCGGCGTGCATACCTTCAAGGTGAGCACCGCCGACGCGCGCGCGCAGTTGTTCATGAACCAGGGTCTCAACCTGACCTACGGGTTCAACCACGCTGAGGCCGGGCGAGCGTTCGCCGAAGCGGCGCGTCTCGATCCGAACCTGGCGATGGCCTACTGGGGCCGGGCGCTGGTGCTCGGTCCGAACATCAACGCGGCGATGGATGCAGAAGCCGAGCCCAAGGCGCTGGCACTGATTCAGAAAGCGATGGCGCTGCGCGATCGAGCACCGGCTCGCGAGCGCGCCTACATCGAAGCATTGTCGGCACGGTACACGGGGAAGGCGGACGATCGATCGGCTGCGGATCGCGCGTATGCGTCGGCGATGAAGAAGCTGACGGCCACGTTCCCCGACGACCTCGATGCGCGCACGCTGTACGCCGAGTCGTTGATGGACCTTCGTCCGTGGGGCTATTGGACGCGCGACGGCCAGCCGTACGACGAGACGCGCGAGATCCAGTCGGAGCTCAGACAGGTGATTGCAAAACACGACACGCACCCGGGCGCGCTCCACCTGTGGATTCATCTCTGGGAATCCGTGGATCCCAAGCGAGCGGAAGCGGAAGCCGATCGTCTCGTGCCGCTGATGCCCGGGGCCGGCCACATGGTGCACATGCCGGCGCACATCTATCAGCGTGTCGGCCGTCACGCCGATGTGATCCGCGTCAACCAGCTGGCCGCGCAGGCGGATGAAGACTACATCGCGCAGTGCCGCGCGCAGGGGCTGTATCCGCTCGCGTACTACCCGCACAACCTGCACTTCATCTGGATGGGTGCGTCGGCGAGCGGGCAGAAGACGCTGGCGATCGAGTCCGCGCGCAAGCTCGCCGGCGCGGTACCGGCCGAGGCGTTGAAGGGCGCGCCGATCCTGCAGGGCTTCCTGGTCGTGCCGTACTACGCGATGGTCCGCTTCAGCGAGTGGGATCAGATCCTGGCCGATCCGGGTCCGGCGCACGCGACGCCGTTCACGCGCGGTGTTTACACCTACGCGCGAGCGATGGCGCTCATCGGGAAGAAACGCGTCGACGAGGCGGAGCGCGCGCTCGAGGAGCTGCGCGTGCTGGCGGCGGATCCCTCGATCACCGGACAGACGACGTTCTCGTCGAACACGGGCCGATCGATCATGCGGATCGCGCCCGAAGTCGTCGCCGGTGAGATTGCAGCCGCGCGTCAACAGTGGGACCGCGCCGTGCAGTATTTCGATCGCGCGATTCGATACGAGGACGCGCTCGTGTATCAGGAACCGCCGGACTGGCACGTGCCGGTGCGCCAGAACCTGGCCGCGGCGTTGATCGCCGCGGATCGCGCGAACGAGGCGGAGACGGTGCTGTGGGAAGACCTCAAGCGCAATCCCGATCACGTGTGGAACCTGTCGCTGCTGTCGAAAGCGTTGACGGCGCAGAACAACGCCGCCGATGCGGCAATGATCGATGCGCGCCTGGCGCGTGCACTCAAGGGAGCCGACGCGAGTGCCGGCGATGTCCGCCTCGCCAATGGCGTGCGGCTGCATTACGCGCAGCAGGGTCCGAAGACGGGCCCGGCGATCATCTTCCTGCACGGCTACTCCGACTCGTCGTACTCGTTCAGCCGCATCCTGCCATTGTTGCCGCCGAACTTGCGGGTGATCGCACCCGATTTCCGCGGCCACGGCGACTCGGATCGCCCTGAGAGCGGCTATCGCATCGACGATCTCGCCGGCGACGTCATTCAGTTGATGGACGCCCTCAACGTCCCGTCGGCGACCATCGTCGGCCACTCGCTGGGCAGCTTCGTGGCGCGCCGCGTCTACGATCTCGATCAGGATCGGGTCTCGCGTCTCGTGTTGGTCGGCGGCGCGTTCCAGTCGAACACGCCGGTGATGCGGGAGCTCAAACCCGCGATCGACGCGCTCGCCGATCCAGTCGATGAGAGGTTCGTGCGCGAGTTCCAATTGAGCACCCTCCACGTTCCGGTCCCTGACGACTTCCTGCGCGCGGTGATCGCCAACAGCCGGCGGATGCCGGCGCCGGTGTGGAAGGCGATTATGCAGGGTCTGATCGACTTCACGCCGAGCCCGGCGCGGCCGCCGGTGCCGACGCTGGTGCTCGGCGGCTCGCTCGACGCGATCTTCTCTGTGGACGAACAGACGGAATTGTCGCGTGCCTATCCGAATGCGCAGCTGCACCTCGTGGACGGCGTCGGCCACGCCCTGCACTGGGAGCAGCCGGAGGTGTTCATCAACGCGCTGAGGCGATTCGGGCTCTAAGGCACCATATATACTTCCGCTGGATGATGACGACGGCGGGAGCGATGGCGCAGACCATCGCGGAAGCGGGGATCAAGCGTGTCTTTGGTCTCCCTGGTGGTGAAGTGCTCGTCCTGATCGACGAGCTGCGGAAGGCCGGCGTGGACTTCGTGCTGATGCGGCACGAAGCCAACGCCGGCATCGCCGCCGCGGTCTACGGCAAGCTCAATCACCAGCCTGGCGTCGTCATCGCCACGCTCGGCCCGGGCGCCGCCAACCTGCTGCTGCCGATCGCCAGCGCCTACCTCGATCAGGAGCCGCTGCTCGCGATCACGGCGCAACTCCCGGCCGATTTTCCCAGTCTCCATACGCATCAACTGCTGCCGCTGCATGACACGTTTCGGCCGACCTGCAAGATGGTCGAGACCGTCACCCAGGCGAATGTCACCGACGTCGTCGGCCAGGCGCTCGCGGCGTGCATGGATCCACCGTTCGGCGCGTCGTATCTCACGCTGTCGGCGCGCGAAGCGTCGCAGCCGCTGTACAAGATTGGCCGCAAGTGGATCGACGGGCCGCCGACGCGGCCGATGGCCAATCCGGCGGAGCGGGCGGCGGATCTGCGGGCGCGATGCGCGATGGCCGATCGTCCCCTCGTGCTCGTCGGGCTGAGCGTCGAGCCCGAGCTCGCGCCGAAACTGCGGCGCTGGCTCGACGAATGGCAGCTGCCGTTTGCGGTGACGCCGAAGGTGAAGGGCCTGCTCGACGAGACGAGCCCGAACTTCGTGGGTGTGATCAGCGGCATGGCCGCCGACGGCGTGATGGTGGATGCGCTCAAGGCGGCAGACCTGCTGATCGGCTTTGGGCTCGATCCGGTCGAGATCGACAAGACCTGGCACGACGAGCTCGAGATCCAGTGGGTCCTGCAATCGCGCAATGCCAGCGGCGCGATGCCGAGCCACACGCACCTCGTGAATCACTTTCCGCTTCTCCAAGAATTGCTGGCCGGCCGCACGCCTCGCAAATGGGATCGGCCGTTCGCGGAGTTTCAGAAGAAGCGCGGCGACATGCTGAACGGCACCGCCGGCGCGCCGGGCACGATGTGGCCGGGCGACATCGTCCGCGCGCTTGCCGATGCCGTCCCGAGCGAGACGATCGTCACGACCGATGTCGGGTCGCACAAGTATCTGTTCGGCCAGTACTGGCCCAGTCGCCATCCGCAGACCTTCTGGATGTCCAACGGTCTCTCCGGCATGGCGTACGGATTGAGCGCCGCGATCGGCGCGAAGCTCGCGCGACCCGACGTGCCGGTGCTGGCGGCCGTGGGCGACGGCGGCTTTTCGATGAACGCGCAGGAGCTGGAGACCGCCGAACGGGTCGGCGCGCCGTTCATCACGGTCGTGCTCGAGGACTGCAGCTACTCGTTGATCAAGCTGTCGCAGGAAAACAAGAAGCTCGAGCCGTATCGCATGGATTTCAATCCGATCGACAACATCAAGATGGCGGAGGCGTGCGGCGTCGAGGGCATCCGCACCGCGAATGCCGATGAAATGGCGTCGGCGGTGAAGCGCGCGGTCGCGCAGAACAAGAGTCTCGTCGTCGCCGTTCCCGTCCACTACAGCGACTACCGAAAAATGTTTTAACGACTACGATAGGTGAAGATGTCTCACCTGTTCGATCCGCTCGCGATCCGCAGCGTCACGTTTTCCAATCGCGTTTTCGTCTCGCCGATGTGCGAGTACTCGAGCACCGACGGCTTCGCCAACGACTGGCACTTCGTGCATCTCGGCAGCCGGGCGGTGGGCGGCGCCGGCCTGGTGTTCACCGAAGCCACGGCGGTCACGCCCGAGGGGCGCATCAGTCCGGAAGATCTCGGCATCTGGAAAGACGATCACGTCGAGATGCTCGCGCGCATCGTGCGATTCGTGCGCGGACAGGGCAGCGTCGCCGGCATGCAGCTCGCCCACGCCGGCCGCAAGGCGAGCACGTATCGGCCGTGGAGCGGCAACGGCGCGGTGAGTGAAGCGGAAGGCGGATGGGCCAATGTCCTTGCGCCGACCGCGACCGCGTTCACCGACAGTTATCCGCAGCCGCGCGAAATGTCGAAGCAGGACATCGCCGAGACGACGAAGGCGTTTGCGGCGGCCGCGACGCGCGCGCACGCGGCTGGTTTTCGTGTCATCGAAATCCACGCCGCGCACGGCTATTTGTTGCACGAGTTCCTGTCGCCGCTGAGCAATCAACGCGCCGATGACTACGGCGGCTCGTTCGAGAACCGCACGCGGCTGTTGCGTGAAGTGGCGATCGCGATTCGCCGCGTCTGGCCGGAGGACCTGCCGTTGTTCACGCGCATTTCGGCGACCGACTGGGTCGAAGGCGGATGGGACATCGATCAGTCGGTCGAGCTCGCGCGGCAGTTGAAGCCGCTCGGCGTCGATCTGATCGATTGTTCGTCCGGCGGCAACGTGGCGATCGCGAAGATTCCGATCGGCCCAGGCTACCAGACGCCGTTTGCCGCGCGCATCCGCAAGGACGCGGGGATTCTCACCGGTTCCGTCGGCATGATCACGACGCCCGAACAGGCCGAACACATCGTTGGCACCGGCCAGGCCGATGCCGTGCTGCTGGCGCGCGAGATGCTGCGCGATCCGTATTTCCCGCTGCGCGCCGCCAGGCAGCTCGGGCAGGAGATCACGTGGCCCGCGCAGTACCTGCGGGCCGGGCCGCAGGGCGCAAAGCCCCGGCCGCCGATCGCGTAACCACCAGGGCCACAGAAGGCACAGATAACACCAGGGCCACAGAAGGCGCAGATAGCACAGACATGCCGAAGAAAGCTGAAGCCACGGTCCTCAACGTTGACGGTCGTGACGTTTCGATCACAAATCCCGGCAAGGTACTGTTCCCGGAAGCTGGTTATACGAAACTCGATCTCGTTACGTACTATGTCGCGATTGCGGAAGGCGCGCTGCGCGGCGCCGGCGGGCGGCCGAACGTGCTGGTGCGCTATCCGAACGGCCTCGGCCAGGAGTTCTTCTATCAAAAGCGCGCCCCCGATTCGCGACCCGAGTGGATCGAAGTCGTCGCGCTGAAGTTTCCATCGGGCCGCATCGCCGAAGAGGTCGTGCCCCGCGATGCCGCCGCGCTCGCGTGGATGGCGAACCTGGCGTGCCTCGAGCTGCATCCGCATCCGGTCCGCGCCGAGGAGCTCGATCATCCCGACGAGCTGCGCGTCGATCTCGATCCGGTCCCGGGAGTCGAGTGGCGGCAGGTGCAGGATGTCGCGAAGGTTGTCCGCGCCGCGCTCGACGATCTGGGACTCGTCGGCTGGCCGAAGACATCAGGATCGAGAGGCATTCATGTCAACGTCCGCATTCACCAGCGGTGGACCTTCACCGAGGTGCGCCGCGCCGCCCTGGCGCTGGCGCGTGAGGTGGAACGTCGGGCCCCGGCGATTGCGACCAGCAAGTGGTGGAAGGAAGAG
>Ga0137455_1000339_pt1 | contig 12386 bp, 5 predicted proteins | sample EasRivERMGT600_2_FD_102334 | JGI IMG/M metagenome (GOLD analysis project Ga0137455, IMG submission 102334) | Soil microbial communities from meander-bound floodplain in the East River, Colorado, USA - East River MetaG ERMGT600_2 | ecosystem: Environmental > Terrestrial > Soil > Floodplain ... | reverse complement strand
CTGCTCGCATCACCGAGAATCGGATACTGGGCTTCGGACAACGGATCGACGGAGCGCCCAAACTCCTCGCGGCCGGCATCGAGCTGGCGGGAATCGACGCTCACCACCACCGACGTGCGATAGTCGAGCCGGCCGCGGGCGGTGGCCGCCCCAAACGCGTCGGGACTCGCGCCCACGCCGATCCGGCCCACGGCGGTCATCATCAATGGCCGCATCGCGGGCAGGATCTGGAGCGGCACCTCGCCCGCGGCATCGCCGGCGCGCAGCGCGAGCGAACCCACTCGCACATCCCGGCCACCGCTGAGCTCGATCGTCAGCCAGCCGCTCGAGTCGGCCTTCACTTGTACGCCGACCGACGAGCGGTCCTGATCGGCACTCACGATCTTCGCGCCGTTCGCCGCCACGGTGACGAATGCGCCGCCGACGACCGGCACGTTCCACTGATCGACGACGCGCACGTGTAGGGTGTCGGTGGGCTGGCCGCCGGCGACGAGCACGACCGGCGCGTACTCCGAGGCAAAGCGCGCGGGCCGCCCCGCCACGTGCACGTCCAGGCTGTCCCACCGCTCCTGGCCCCACGAATTCTTCATGCGCACGCGCAGGCGATGCGGTCCGCGCGCGAGCGGCACGGCGATGAAGTCGACCACGCCGTCGCCACGCATGTGCGCGGGCGCGATCAGCGTCGCGCCGTCGAACAGCTCGACCGCCGCACCTGGTTCGCCGCGCACACCCACGAACACGCGGTCGCTCGCCAGCACCGCGCCGTCCGCCGGCGCGAACACCGTCACGGCCGGGCCGCTGGTGAGGGTATTGCGCGCATCGGCGACACGGTCGGACGCGCTACGCAACGCCGGCACCGCCACCACGGCACCGACCGGCGCGTCGTCCGGCGACGGGCCTGAGCGGTGTGGCACCGGAGCGTCGGGCTGCCGTCTAGCGGCCAGCGGTCCATCGCCGCGGCCGACGAACCGGAGCTCCACGCGACGGTTGCGGGCGAGCAGATCGGCGCCGAAGCCGGCGAGCGGATCCGACTCGCCGCGGCCGAGCACTTCCACCACCGCGTCCTTCATAGCGGTGAAATGCAGTTGATACGCGACCCAGCGCGCACGTTCCACTGACAGGCGTTCATTGTTCCAGAACGGCCCGCCATGCACGTCGTTGCTGTCCGCGTAGCCGATGATCTGCACGGCGCAGCCGGAACGGGTCTGCAGCTGCTCGTGCACCCGCCGGCCGATCTCGGCGACGTCGATGACGTAATGGGGCCGAGCATCGTTCTTCTGGAAATAGGCAATGATGGCCCGGTCGCCACGACTGCCGGGCACCACGTCGTCGAACTCGCACCCGGCGGGGGCGGGGGCGGGGGCGGCGGCGGCAGCAGCGGGCACGGCGGCGGCAGCAGCGGGCACGGCGGCGGCAGCAGCGGGCACGGCGGCGCGCGGCGCGAGTTGCGGCGACGTGGCCACGTGCAGCGGCTGCGCCGGCTCCCCGTTGCCGGATGTGCTCGGCACAGCCTCCGCCGACCTCGACTGGCTCGGGGACGCAGCCGACCGAGACTCGCCGGCGGGCGGAGCGGCGGATTGGGACGCACGCGGCACGACCGCGAAGTTCACCCGGGGCGTGGTCCAGCCGCTGCCGTCACGCATCACGATGGGCGCCGCGGCAGCGTCGTACGCGGACGGCAGCGTCACGGCGTCGATGTGGTAGGCGTGCTGCCCCGGACGCAGGTTCTGGAACGAGAACCGACCTTCGGAATCCGTCGTCGTGATCTCGCCGTCGTCCGTCCACACGTCCACGCCGCTGATCCCGGGCTCGCCGCTGTCCTGGCGCCCGTTCCGGTTCTCGTCCACGAACACCTTGCCGATGACGGCGCGGGTTTCCAGCGGCCACGACCGGCGCACGCGCACCCACGCGCGCGCTTCGGCGGACTGGATCGATCCTGCCTCGGCGCTCGCCACGGCCCTGTTCTCGAGCACATCTTGATCGGCCGACACCACCGCGACGCGATAGCGCACGGTCTGTGTCGCTCCCGGTGCAAGCGGGCCTGAGATATAGAAGGTCAGATCACGACCGTTGGCCGTCACAGAATCGGCGCCCAGCGCGCTGCCCACCGCGTAGCGGCTGCCTTCGGGCAGACGGTCGGACACGCGCAGGTCGCTCAGCGCGCTGCCGCCGGTATTCTGCAGCGTCAGCGTATAGGGCGCCGTCTCGCCGAGGCTCACCTCTAGCACGTCGACGGTCTTCCCGAGTGCCAGCTGCCCCGGGACCGCGAGCTGCAGCAGAACCGCGGGGGCGGCCGCGGTGGCACTCGACGCGTTGTCCGCGGCGAGTGCGGCGGTGTTGATCACGGTGATTGAATCCGGCAGCGTCGCCGGCACGACAGTCTGGAGCGTGATGTCCGTGGTCGTCCCTGCCGCGACGTCGCCCAATACCCAGGTGAGGACTGATCCCGAGACCGTCGCCGCCGGCGTCGCGCTCACGTACTGCAAGCCGGCCGGCAGCGTGTCGGTCACGATGACGTTGCGCGCGATCACGCCCGCCGCCGTGTAGCGAATGCGATATGACACGGCATCTCCGACGCGGGCGATCGCCGGAGCAACCGGGCTATCGAGCAGCTTGGTGACGGAGACGCTGGCGAACTGGAGCGTGGTCTGCACCGAGTTTGACATCGCCGAATCGGCGCCCAGCGGCGTGATGTAATCCGCGCGCGCGAGGTTCGACGGGGATGCCGTGCCATCGAGCTGCGCGCGGAAGGTGATCGTGCCGGCGTCACCACCGGTCACCGGCGGAATCGTGACGGCCACAAGACGCGCGCCGGCGTTGAACGAGCCGGCGTCGTCGCCTGTGGCATCCGTGAGCGGCGCGCCGCCCAACGTCATGCTCCCCGGAACGTAGGCAGCCCCGGCCGGCACCACGTCGCTGATGACGACGTTCGAGGCGACGGCGGCGCCGAGCGCCTGGTAGGTGATCGTGTACGTCACGATGTCGCCCAGCGTGCCGCTCGCGCGATCCACGTTCTTCGCCAGCAGCACCGCGATGCCTGAGGCTGAGCCCACGGTCACCAACGCGGAATCGGTCACGGGAGCGAAGCTGGCGCCGGTGGCGGCTTGATAATTCACAGTCGCCAGGTTGCGAATCACTGTGCCCGGAACGGACTGACTCTGCAGTTGCGACGCGCTCAGGACGAGCAGCACAAACGACACCAGCACCGGCAAGCTGCCGGTCTGGCTCGTCCGCGTCGTGTTCCGCTCGCCCCCACGTTTCATGCCCTCCGGAAAGGCACGAGCCGTGCCGCGAATGGGTCCGCAGACCATGCGTAAGCCATTGTGCTGAAACGACTTCGAATGGGTAGTTTGGAGCGTGTCGAAGACCTTCCGGCCGGTTACCATCTGGGAACGTCCCTGGTAACCGGTGGCGTCCCCAAAGCACGCAGGGCCCCGCCGGAAAACCGGCGGGGCCTGGTGGGAAAAAGGGCTGCGGGTCCTACTAATTCACGCTTGCGCGGACCCAAATGAATCGGCTCGCGCCGACCGCGAGCGGTGGAGCGAGATCCGCATCGAGGTCGTTGCCGGTGTTGGAGAATACCCAGCCGGCTGCGTCACCCGCCACTGAGGCGAACGTGAGCTGGGCGGGGAGGAGGTCGTCGATGTGCACGCTGCTCGCCGCGGCGGACCCGGTGTTCGTCACCGTGACGCGGTATTGAATGAACTCACCCGGCGCGACAGTGCCGGCACCGATGGGCGTGACCTGATCGTCGCGGAACGCCACTTTCGCGATCGTGAGCGACGGCCTGATCACCGTGAGATCCGCGAAGCCGTTGTCGCTGGTTGCGGGACTCGCCAGCGAGCGAGCCATCAGGACGAGCGTATCGACCGTCCCAGCCGCCACGTTGGCGATGGAATAGACGACGGCGATACTCTGCGACGCGCCGGCAGCGAGGCCGGTGATGCGTGTGCTGTCCCCCGCCACGCCGTTCACCGACACGATCGTAATCGCCACACCGGGGTGCGAGCTGAGCAGGTCGAACCCATCCGGCCCGGTCGCGTTGTTCGTCACGGTGAACGTAAAGGTGTAGTTCGTGCCGTTGCTCGGTAGGCGCAGCAGATTCTGTGCGCCGTCGGGCGTGACTGCCACCGCGGCCACGAGGCTCGGCGTAATCGTGGTCGCGTCGCTATCCGACACGCCCCCGCTGCGCCGCGACGTCCCGGTCAGCGTGTAAACCGTGGTCAAGCCGCCCGTGCCGGCCGCAACGTTGTAGATCACCTGGACGGTGACCGACGCACCTTGCGCGACCGCGACTCCCGCCAGCGCAGCGTTCAGCGCGGCAAGACTGGCGTACGTGGTGCCGTTGTAGCGATAGCCGGTGACGACGATTATGCCGCCCACCGAGATGTTCTGCGACACGGTGATGCTATCCGTGCCGTTGCCGATGTTCGACAGCTGGAACGCGATCGTATCGGCGGTGCTCGGCGACGCTGGACCGACCGTAGCCGCCGCGGCGATCACATCCATGCCCGCGACGAACCCTACGGTCACGTCCACCGTGTCGGACACGGGGGCGTAGGCGTTGCTGTTGGCGTCGGTGAACGTCACCGTCGCAATGTTCCGAATGACCGTGCCCTCAGGGGTCTGGCCACTCGCCGGGGCCGTCGCGGTCACCGTAAGCAGCACGGCGATCCCGAGCGACATCCCGATCCTGGTCAAGATCCGAGTACCCATCGTCCTTCTCCTTAGTTAGTTCCGCACGCCGTTAGTGGCGCGTGGACTCGTTATGAACCGATGAATCCCGCTGCTCAGCGGCCGGCAATACCGCGCGAAACTCCGCCGTGACACTGGCACCGGGAGAGATCGAACCACGCACGGTCCAACGAACGTGCGAGTACTGCTCGGGCGGCGCGGGCTCCTGCACCCGCGCGCCGTTGACCACATTCACCACCATCGGACGGACCGAATACGTCCGCCCGCCATCGATCGAGTACTCCGTGACCACATCGTTGCGGTCGGCACCGGCCGATCCGCCCACGTAGCGCAACCCCTTCGGCACGGGATTGTTGAAGACCACGCCCCGGACCTCGCCCTGCGTGACGTTCGTGAACCGCAGCCGGTACAGCATGACGTCGCCAGGCAATGCCGTCGCGGCGTCGCTGCCCTGCGCGACGAGCGCCTGATGCCGGGCGTCACCCGACATCAGGTTCTGCGCCGTGACGACGAGGGCCCGCGGCGGCTCTGCCTGTGCGACGAGTGACGTCGTCAGCACGAGCACCATGAAAGGAGCCAGCCAACGGCGTGCCCCCCCCCATCCGCCGCGACGCGATTTCACAGACTCGGGTCGCCGACGCGGGCGTCCGCAGTCGATGCAAATCACCCAGGCTCCGACGATGATGCCGCTCGCCGCCGCCCCGACCGTCCCGCAGTGATGACAGGTGCTGCTCACGTCGCTTGCATGCCGCATGTCGTCGTTCCCCTCTTCGTGTAGTGGGCGGTTGTCCGCCCTCTCGATTGCCAGATGCCTTGTGCAGCCGTCATGCCGTAGTCTCGTACTGACGCACCATCGTAACCGATTGCTAGCTAGTCACTTATCACGACAGTCCCACGTGTGACCTGCATCACATAGACCGAGCGTTACGCTTTGGTAACGCGCTCCGTAACTACCGGACCCGCGCGATCAACGCCACCGAGCCGCTGTTGTTGGGTGCCGTCGAGCTGAGGTTCCCGGTGAAGCTCCAGCGCACGTTGGTGACCAGGCGGTCGTAGCCCGCGGGCGCGCCGCCCCCGCCGCTCGCCGGTATGTAGGTCCACGTGCCGCCGCCGTTGTTGGAGTACGCCACCGTCACCGACAGCCCCGTGGTGCCGAGGTTGTTCGTGACGGACCCGACCTGGAAATCCGCGTTGCCCGGCACCGTGTCGGTGAGCACGAGCGACTGCGCCGCGCTCGCTCCCGCATTGGTGAACGTCACGCTGTAGGTGAGATCCGTGCCGGGCGCCGCTGTCCCCGGCGGGACCACGCTGTTCGAGATCACGAGATTCGGCGCCGTCCGGGTCAGCACGACGTCGTTGCCCGTGCCGCCGATGTAGCTGACCCTGAAGGCCTGACCACTGATGGTCGTCGTCGCGCCCTCGGCGAGTCCCGCGAACGTGCCGGCGATCGCGTCGCCGCCATCGTTTGTGATGATCGTGAACGCCATCCCGTCTGTGGCAGCGAACCCCACGGAGCCGCTCAGTGCCGAGCCGGTCAGGTTCACGGTGCCCGTGACGTTGACCCGATCGTAGTTGGTCCCCGCGGTCGTGCCGTTCAGCTCGACGCTGAACGCCGGAGCACCGGCCGACAGGTTGAGGTTGCCGCTGTTCAGAATGCCCGTGCCCGCGATCGGGCCCGGTGCCACGCTCCCGCCCGCGGCGGTCGACGTGACGGCCCCGACGGTGCCCGAGCCTCCGAGCGTGCCGCCCGCTACGCTGACGGCGCTCGAGCCCTGCGCGCCGTTCACGAGCAGCGTCCCCGCGCTCACAGTCGTGAGTCCCGTGTACGTGTTGTTGCCGGAGAGCGTCAGCGTGCCGGCGCCGATTTTCGTCAGCGTGCCGGTAGTCGTGCCGATTACTCCGCCGATCGTCGTGTTACCGGCGCCGGCCACCGTCAGCGCCTGCGTGGCGCCGCCGATGTTGCTCGAGATCGTCAGCGTGCCGCCGTCGGAGGCGATGCGCGTAGCGCTCGCCAGCGTGATCGCTCCGGAGACGGTATTGGCGTTCGCCAGGTTGCGCAGCGCCCCACCGTTCGCGATTCCCGTGCCGTTCAGGGTCAGCGGCTCCGCGATCGCGAGACCGGTGCCGTCCACTTGCAGGGCGGCTCCGATCGCGACCGTCGTCGCGCCCGCCGCCCCGCCGAGGGCGGTGTTGCTCTGCACGTCGATCACGCCCGCGCTGATCGTGGTCAACCCGGTGTAGGTGCTCGCGCCGGACAGCGTCCACGTGCCGGTCCCCGTCTTGGTCACGGCGAGCGTTCCCGCGCCGTTCTGGAGCACGCCCGAAAAGGCCGTGGAGGTGTTGTTCCCACCCGCGTTCAGCGTGACCGCGCCCGCAACGCCGCTCGTGACCGTGCCGCCTCCGGCGAGCGACCCGATCGTGTCGCTGAACCCGTTCAGATCGAGGGTAGCCCCTGCCGCCACCGTCACCGCGCTTGCCGCGTTTACGGCGTTGGCGATGCCGAGCCTCAGCGTCCCCCCGCTGACGGTGGTGGCGCCCGTGTAGGTATTCACGGCGCTCAAGAGCAGGACGCCGGTGCTGTCCTTGGTCAGCGACCCCGTAGTCGTGCCGATCACTCCGCTGATGGTGGTGTTGCCCGCGCCTCCCACCGTCAGCCCCAGGCCAGCGCCGCTGATCGTATTCGATACGGTGAGCAGCCCCGCGTCGGAGTTGATGCGCGCGGCGCTCCCGAGCGTGATGGCGCCCGAGAGCGTGTTGTTGTTGGCGAGATTGCGCAGCGCACCGCCGTTCGCGATTCCCGTGCCGTTCAGCGTGAGCGGCTCCGCGATCGCGAGACCCGCCCCGTTGATCCGCAGCGACGCCCCGGCCGAGACGATCGTGGCGCCCGCCGTCGTGCCCAGCGCGGTGTTGTTCCGCGCGTCGACTATCCCTGCCCCGATGGTCGTCACGCCGGTGTAGGTGTTGGCGGCGCTGAGCGCGAGCATGCCCGCGCCGGCTTTGGTGAGGCCGCCCGCGCCGCTGATAATGCCGCTCACCGTGAGGGTCGTGCCCGCATCGCTGACCGTGACGGTGCGGGTGGCCGCGAATGCCATCGCGAGGCTGATGGTATTCGCGCCCGCAACGCTCGAGTCGGCCAGGTTGCCCGCGCCGAGGGTGATCGCGTTGCCGGCGAGCGTATAGCCGCTGCCGGTGAGGGTGATGGAATTGAAGGTGGTCGCCGCCGCGAGGCCGTTCGTGTTGGACAGGTTCGCGGCGCCGCCCGGGAAGATCAGATCCTCACCGCCCACGAGCGGCGTGCCGCCCAGGCCGATCCAGTTGCCCCCATTGGTCCACTGATTGTTCACGGCCCCGGTCCACGTGGCGGTCGTGGCACGGGCCAGCGCCAGCGTCTGCCCGACGCCGACGTCCGCCTGGGCCGCCGCCACCGCCGTCTTCGCCCCCGTGGCGCCGGCGGCCGGCTGGACCACGTAGTTCATCTCGAGCGTGATGCCCAGCGCGCCACCCGCTTCGGACGCGATCTCCACCGTCTCCGTCATGCCACCCGGCGGCGTGAACGTCGTCGACGAGCTGATGGCGTGGCTCGTGACGATCATGTCGTAGGCCCGCGTGGTGACCACGCTCGGCGCAGTGATGTTCAGTCCACTGGCGTTCACCTGCCCGTTCTCGACGTCAACGGGCGCCGCGGCGTTTACGCCGTAGAACGCCATGATGCCGCCCGCGCCACCGGTGTGTGTATTGGGCAAGGTCCACGTGTAGTTCGCGGGCTCGCCCGCGGCGACGACCTTGCGATAGGTGGCCTGCGCGAGGGAATTGGTGGCGGCCTGGTTGGTGCGACGAATGAGGGTCCAGCCCGCCGGCGCGGTGATGGTCACGCCGGACGGCCGCGAGGCGATGGCGGCGATCATGACGTCGCCCACCTGCGTACCGGCCGGCCGGTTCACGATCAGCGCGGTGACGAAGGAGTCCACTTGCGCCTGCGCGGACGCGCGAAACGCCTGCGCCTCGGCGGCGGGCGCGGACAGCACCAAGCCGCCGATGGCGAGTATCACCACCGGCACCCAGCGTCTCGTCACACGTCCGTGGGTCATCAATTCACCCCCGTGTAGGCAGAGCCCCACCGCAGAGTGAGGGAAACGCCTACGATTCCTTGGGCCGATCATCTCGGGCCTGTTAGGGGCAACCGGCGTGCCCCAGTAAGCCGGGGCCACAACTCTGCATTTCAGGAGGGTTTACGCCAGATCGCCAAGCCAGGTGGTGCGGGGATGTGTCGTTTTGGTAACGTAAAAAGTGACGTCAGTCCTTCAGCAGCCCGTATTTCTTCCTCTTCTCCCAGAGACTCTTGCGCGAGATACCCAGCGCTTCGGCCGCGCGCTGAATGTTGCCATCATACGCGGCGAGCGTGCGCTCGATGTGTGCCTTCTCGGCCTGCTCCAGTGTGCCCGGGGGGGGGGGCGTCGCGTCCATTCCCGGTGCGCTCGTGCCACCCCCGGTCGGCGCGCCCAGCGCCTCCAGCGGTGGCAAATGCTCGAGCGCGAGCTCCGTTCCGTCGGCGAAGATCATGGCGCGCTCGATCACGTTCCGGAGCTCGCGCACGTTCCCCGGCCAGCGCCACGCTCGCAGCCGTGCTAATGCCTGCGGCGCAATCGCCCGGATGTCCTTCTTGAACTCGCCGCTGAAGTACTCGCGAAAATGTTCGGCCAGAACGGGAATCACGGCGGCGACTTCTCGCAGCGGCGGGAGTGTGATCGTGGCGACCTTGATACGATAGTAGAGGTCGGTGCGAAACCGTCCGTCGGTGACCGCCTGCTCGAGGTTCCGGTTCGTGGCGGTGACGAACCGGGCCCGGACCTCCAGCTCCTCCGTTCCGCCCACGCGACGGAACCGCCGCGACTCGAGGACGTTGAGCAGCTTCACCTGCAATTCCGGCGACAGCTCGCCGATCTCGTCGAGCAGGATCGTGCCGTCTTCGGCTACCTCGATCAGTCCGCGCTTCGACTCACGAGCGTCGGTAAACGCCCCCTTTTGATAGCCGAACAGCTCCGCCTCCAGAAGCTGCGCCGGCAGCGCCCCACAATTGATTTCCACGAACCGGCCGGCGCCGGTCCCCGAGTAGTGAATTGCGTGAGCGACCAGGTTCTTGCCCGTACCGCTTTCACCCAGGAGCAGTACCGTCGCGCCCGGGGCTTCGGCCACGCGCCGCACGAACGCGCGCACCGCCTCGACCTTGGGATGAGCACCGAGAATGGCACCCGGGGCGAAAGTCTGCTTGCGCGTCTGCTCCAGGGACGCCGCTGCCTCCTTCAGCGGACGCTCCGCGAGGGCCCGCTTGAGCAGCGTCGTCAGCTCGTCCAGGTTGACCGGCTTGGTGAGGTACTCGGTGGCGCCGGCTTTGAGCGCCTCGATGGCCGTGGTGATCTCGCCGTGTGCCGTCAGCACGAAGACCGGGAGGAGCGGGTCGTTCTCGCGCAGGCGCCGCGTCACGGTGATGCCGTCCACGCCCGGCATCACGAGGTCGGTCACCACAGCGTCGGGCGGTTCCTCGGCCCGGCGCGCGAACAGCTTCTCCGCCTGATCGAACACCTCGATGCGGAACGTGCCCGCGCCTCGCAGGTTCGCTGCGAGCAGCTTGGCAAACGAGAGATCATCGTCCAGGATGTAGACTTTGGGCGGCATCAGGCGAATCTTTCCTTTGAATGAACGCCCCACAAGAGCAGGCCATAGCCTTACTGCGGCGGGAGTTTGCGGACACGCTCCCGGCTCGGTTGGACGTCATGAGTGCAGCCTTGAGCCGCCTCAGGCAGGGGATTACGGGAGAGGATCTGCGGGCCTTCCACATCCCGGCTCATGCGCTGCAGGGTACGGCCGGGTCATACGAGGCTCACGAACTTGTGCCCCACGCCGCGCGTCTTTCGACGCTGGCCCGTCGCTGGATCGACGCCGGCGGCGCGCCGGGCAGTGAGCTGGAGGAGGCGTCCCGGGAGCTCGAGGCACTCAGCGTTGCGATCGAGCGATTTCGTCGCCGTCTTGGTGCGTAGCCACAGTCTGGCAGCGGCTGGTTCCTACCTCGCGCCCGGCTTGTACTCACGCTCGAGATGCGCGCGAATCTCGGCGAGCGTAAACCACGCCGGCCGGAACTGCCCGCGTGCATACAGCGGCGCCTATCGAAGTAATGCGGTGACGCCGGATCGCCGCTCTCACCCATCGTGTGCACCGCCAGCCGCCGCACCACCGGTCCGAACTCGACCACGCTCACGTACGTCCCGCCCGCGACGCCGTAGCGCCGCTTCTGGCCGGGCACCGGTCGCGTGATGTAGCTGAACACGACCCCATGCTGCTGTCCCGCGCCGCTAACGGCGATACTCGGCCGCTCGTCGGAGGGCTGCTGATCGATCCGCTCGTCGAGACGCTGCAGGCGATTGAACTGGCCCCACGGCACCTGCCAGGTACCCCAGTCGCGCTCCAACTGAGTGATGGCACTATCGAGCGCGCGTACAGCGATGGCGCTCCAGTCCCCTGCTCCCTGTTGCGCCGCGTCGAGCCACCGATCAAACAGCGTCATGGCAACCGAAGCGCTGTCGCTGTTGCGATCCCAACGTTCCAGCGTATCGCGCGCGGCTCTAAATCGGGAGTCCGCCGGGACGGTAGCGATCAGGAGCGGAAGCATTGAGTCGGCGGTTTGGACGTGTGTGTCAAACGCCGCGCGCACCCAATCGTCCCACGTGAACTTTGGCGTGGAGCTGAGGATCCGGCGCGAGCTGAGACCGCGCCAGTTGTCCGACTCCCGCACCATGTAGCGTGGAAACCTGGTCGAATCGGGATTGCCGCTGCTCGTGAGCCGGAACGGCGTCGTGTTGCAGTTCTGCATCCAGCCGGTCAGCGGATTCAGCAGCTGCGGCAACGCATCGATCTTGTGATAGCCTTGCCACTCCGTCGCGGCGTCACTGCCATCGACCGGGCCCGACCAGTCGAACCGCGTATCACGCACCGGCACGGCGCTGTTGTAGAGGTACCACGTGTTCCCGCCCGCATCCGCCGCCATCACGTTGCCGAACAGCATGTTCAGCGGACGCATTGCGCGCTTCAGCTCGGCGACCGAGCGCGCGCGCGTCATGTTGTACCACTCCTCGAGCCAGCCGTCGCCCGCGAACTTGGCCATGCGCAGCGCGAGTGGCTTCCCGTCGCGCCGGCCCACGATGGGACCGTGATGCGTTTTCATGAACGTGAAGACTCGGGATTCGATGCCGGTGTCGGTCTTCACGCGAATCGTATCGGTCCACCGGGTCACCGGGCGCAGATCTTTTCCGTGGACATACCACAGCGAATCTCGGAACGTTTCCGCGTACAGATCCGCCTGATCGGCGGCGTTATCCGTACTCACCCAGCCGAGCGTCTCATTGTGCCCTACATAAGGAAAGGGAAACCCGAATCGGGTGTAGCCGGTGAAGTTCCAGCCGCTCTCTTTGCTGTTGACATGCCCCTCGTAAACCTGCCCGGGGCCGAAGAATGACAGATGCGGATTGATGAACAGCATGGCGTGGCCAGTGGCGCTTTTACCTGGTCCTATGACCCAACCGTTTGATCCGAAGTCCTTGCGACTGTCTACTTCTTCGAGGGCGGTCTCCAGATCACTAGGTCGAATTCCCGAGCTGAAGAAAAAGCCTTGCATGTAGTAGTTGTAGCGAATGAACGCG
>Ga0137455_1000338_pt1 | contig 12386 bp, 11 predicted proteins | sample EasRivERMGT600_2_FD_102334 | JGI IMG/M metagenome (GOLD analysis project Ga0137455, IMG submission 102334) | Soil microbial communities from meander-bound floodplain in the East River, Colorado, USA - East River MetaG ERMGT600_2 | ecosystem: Environmental > Terrestrial > Soil > Floodplain ... | reverse complement strand
TGGCGCGCGATCTCCGATCGCCAGAAGTCGCCTTCGACGACCTCGGTGCCGTCAACGATGTTGCCGATCGGTAACGGATGCTTGTGTTCGGCCGCGTAGCGTTCGATCACCTCAGACGAAGGAAGCCCCTGATTGGCGATGACCACGTCGACCTGCCGGCCGATCGTCTTGCTGACCCACGCCACTTCGTCGGCGGCCGCGAACCCGTGCATCCCCTGCCCTTCGGTGAGGAGGTTGCTGACGACGATGACCGGTCCTTTCACCGCCGCGATTTCCCTGGCGACGCCATCGACCAGCAACGTGGGCAACAGGCTGGTGAAAAAGCTGCCCGGGCCGATCACGACCGCGTCGAACTTCGCGATCGCGTCGCGCACCGCGGGATGAATCGGCGCCGGTGGCTCGAGCCAGACGCGGGTGATGTGATGGCCGCGCGCGTGTCCCTGGTCGACTTCGACTTCGCCGCGCGTGATCTCGCCGTCGGCGTATTCGGCGCAGAGCGTCGAATGCTCGACGCTGATTGGCCACACGTAGCCGCGGCAGCCCAGCAGGGCGCGCAGGCCGTCGACGGCGGCGAGGAAATCGCCGCTGTAGCGCTCCATCATCGACAGCAGCAGGTTGCCGCCGGTGTGACCGCCGAGGCGCGCGTGCTCGAGTGTCGGCAGCCGCGCCAGCAGGACGCGGCGGGCCTCCCCTTCATTGCGGGACAACGCCAGCGCGCACCGCAACACGTCGCCGGGCGGCAGGACGCCAAGCTCGTCGCGCAGCTGGCCGGAGCTGCCTCCCGAGTCGAACATCGTCACGACGGCGTTGAGGCGCAGCCAGGGGTTGCGCTTCAAACCGCCGAGCAGGCTCGGCAGACCAGTGCCGCCACCGAAACAGCCTAGGTTGATTTCACGAAGTCGCATAAGGCGAACAGCAAGACCGGACGAGTCGTATTCTATGAGAGATGGCTACTTCTCACGGCGGTGCTCTCGCCGTCGCCTTGCAGGATCTCCAACACATCTTCGGCGAGCGGCTTCAAGCGGTCGTGGCGTACGGCCAGCCGGGCGCGGACCCGGCGCCGTCTCTCGCGCTGGTGCGCGCGATCACCGCCGCCGATCTCGACGACTGCGCGTCGCGCGTCGCGTCGTGGCATCGCGCCGGCTGCGCGACGCCGTTGCTGCTGACGAAGGACGAATTCGCTGGCTCGCTCGACGCGTTCCCGATCGAGTACGGCGAGATTCTCGAGACACGCCGCATGGTGTTCGGCGTCGATCCGTTTGCCGGGCTGACGATCAAGACCGAGGATCTGCGGCGCGAATGCGAGACGCTCGTCAAGAGCCACCTCGTTCACCTGCGCGAGAACTATGTGGAATGCGAAGGGCGGCAGTCGCACGTCGGCGCCCTGGTCGCGGAAGCGGCGCCGCATTTCGCCCTGATTCTCCGCCGGCTCGCCCGCCTCGATGGCGCGCCCGCGGCCACCAACGCCGACCTCGGCGCCTACGCGGCACGCCGTCCGCGGCTCGACGCCCGCGTCGTCGGCGACGTGCTCGCGCTGGCCGGGAACCACGCCGCCGGTGTCGACGCGATTCGGATCTATCCGGCCTACCTCACCGCCGTCGAACAGCTCTGGCGCTTCATCGACGGCTGGCAGGTCACGCCACGCGAATGAAGATTTTTCTTGCCGTGTGCGTGTTGGCCCTCACGCCAGCCGCCCTGAGCGAGCGTGTCTTCGCGGAACGCGGAGACACGCGAGTCGAATGGGCTCAGGCCGATGAAATTCCCGAGCTGACCGCGCCGGTGAACGACTTCGCCGGCGTGATCGATTCCGCGTCGAAGAATCAGATCGACGCGCTCGTCCGCAAGCTGAAGGACGCGACCGGCGACGTCATGATCATCGCGACGATCAAGACGTTCAAGCCGTACGCCGATCTCCCGTCATACACCTTGAGGATGTTCGAGAATCACGGCAAGGGTATCGGCGCGAAGGGCAACGACAACGGCGTCCTGATCGTGCTGGCGGTCGACGATCGCGCGGTGCGTATCGAACCCGGATACGGACTCGAGGGCTTCATCACGGACGGATTCTCGGGCGCCACGAGCCGCGCCATGGTGCCGTACTTCAAGAATGGTGAATACGGAGCGGGACTTGTTGAAGGCGCTACGGACGTTGCCGAGCGAATTGCCCAGGGCCGCAATGTCAACCTGGCGGACGGCACAGCGCGGCCGGCCAATGCCCGGCGCCGAACGGGGCGGTTGCCGATCGGCTTCTGGATAGTCCTGTTCATCATCGTGATGTCGATGCGGAAACGCCGGCGGCGCGGCCGCTGGATCAGCGGCGTTGGCCCGTTCGGTGGCGGTTTCGGCGGCGGGTTCGGCGGCGGTGGTTTTGGCGGCGGCGGCTTCGGCGGTTTTGGTGGTGGCCGCTCAGGCGGCGGTGGTGGTGGAGCCAGTTGGTGATAGAAAGGGAGATATGAACACTCTGAAGCGTTTGCTTGTGGTTGTGGCTTTGACCGGCGTGGCGTTCGCCTCGTCCGGATGTTCCTACAACCGCTTTGTGAGCCAGGAAGAGGCCATCAAGGCGCAGTGGGCGCAGGTGGAGAATCAGCTCCAGCGCCGTAACGACCTCATCCCCAACCTCGTGGAAGCCACGAAGGGGTTCGCACAGCAGGAACGAGACGTGTTCCAGGCAATCGCCGACTCGCGCGCGAAACTCGTCGGCGCTGGTACTCCGGACGCAAAGATGGCGGCCGCCAACGAACAGTCGTCGGCTCTCGCGCGACTGCTCGTCGTGGTCGAAAACTACCCCACGTTGAAATCTGACGCGACGTTTGCCCGGCTGATGGACGAACTCGCCGGCACCGAGAACCGCATTGCCGTTGAACGGATGCGCTACAACGAAACCGTCCAGGCGTACAACACCAACCGGCGCCAGTTCCCGGCCAACATTACGGCCTCGATCTTCGGGTTCAAGGGCGACTACAAGCTGTTTGAGGCGCCTCCCGAGGCGAAGATCGCGCCAAAGGTCGACTTTTCCCGGCCAAAATCCTAGGTTTTCTGGTTTGGGGGTCCTCCGGGACCCCCAAATCGTTCCAACCCTCCACCTCTTTCCCTCATCCAAACTAGTGCCGGTGGATGACGTCGTCCTTGCGACTCAAGGGGATACGGCGGCTTTCGAGCGGGTATACCGGGCTCACATGCCGCGCATCTTCAACCTCGCGCGGCGGATGGCCGGACCCGACGCAGCCGAGGAATTGACGCAGGACGTGTTCGTCCGGGCGTGGCAGAAGCTCGCGTTGTTTCGTGGCGAGTCTTCGTTCGCGACCTGGTTGCATCGGCTGGCCGTGAACGTGATCATCGAGCGGTTCCGGACGCTCGGCACCGCGAGGGAAAGGTTCCTGGCGGATAGCGAGGCGGTGCTCGACGTGGCGCCGGCGGTTCGCACGAAGCACATGGACCTGAGCATGGATTTGCAGGCAGCGATCGAGCAGCTGCCGCACGGCGCCCGGCAAGTGTTTGTGCTCCACGATGTCGAGGGGTATAAGCACGAGGAAATCGGCGACATGCTCGGCGTATCGCCGGGCACGTCGAAATCGCAACTGCATCGCGCGCGGCAAACGCTGCGCGGGTTGCTGAACAAAAAGATGGGCAGCCCCAAAGAAGGGGCTGCCCCCACAGGCTGAAGTGCCTGAAAAGTTATGAGCGAACAGAGACGATTCGGTGAATCCGATCACGAGCCCCTGCAGCAGGACGACGTCCTGAAGCAGGCGATCAGCGAATGGCGCGACGAGCTGCCGACGCGCGATCTGTGGGCCGGCATCTCCACTCGCATTGCATCGCAGCCGGTCACGACCTCGCGCCGCGTCGTCTTCACGCTGCCGCAGCTCGCGCTGGCCGCCACGCTCCTGATCGCGGTCGCCTCGGGCCTCACCTGGATCGTCGCTCACCCGCCGGCGGCGGCGAACAGCAATGGACCGGTGATCCAGGCCTACGGCGCTTCGGAAGAAGAAACGCAAGGCAAGATCGTCCAGGCGAATTTCGCGGACGCGCAGTTCAACGCCGCGGTCACGGATCTCGAGCGGATTCTTCGCGAGGAGCGCGATCGTCTCGATCCGCGCACCGTGCTGATCATCGAACGCAACTTGAAAGCCATTGATGCTGCAATCAACGAAGCCCGGATGGCCCTGAACGACGACCCCGCAAACCCCTATTTGAATTCACACCTGGCGGACGCGCGTCGGCGAAAGCTCGACCTGCTGCGGACCGCCACAACGTTAGCTTCAGCAGGCGGAGATTAAATGGCAATCCTAGTTGAGTCCCCCTTTGGTCGCTCCGTTGTCGCGACCAGTTCGTCAAACTTGAAGGGCCCTGTCTTGTGTTTTCACGTCGCCCTCGGGTTGGCCGCGATCGCGCTCACGTTCAGCACGACCGCCTTCGCGCAGCCGCGTGGCGCATCGGCCGAGGCGCAGCAACCAATCCAGGCGCGGCCGGGCGGACCGGACGTCGGTCCCGGATCCGAGAAGACCGTTGACGTCACGAAAGGCACGCGCCTCGTCCTCAGCAACCAGGCCGGCGAGGTCGTGGTGCGCTCGTGGGATCAGGATAAGGTTCGCATCCAGGCCTCGCACGGAGCGCGCGAAACGATCAGCGCCGAGACGACCGACAACACGCTGCGGATTCGCACGCAGCGCGCGACCGGCAGCCGCGGTCCGGGCGGCCTCGTCGATTACCAGATCACCGTGCCGCGCTGGATGCCGGTGAATCTCACCGGCACGTATCTCGACGCAACGATCGAAGGCACGCAGGCGGAAGTCACCGTCGAAACCGTTCATGGCAACGCGAAGGTTACCGGTGGTAACGGCGCGGTCTCGCTGCGGTCGGTGGAAGGCGTGATCACGGTGGACAAGGCGAGCGGACGCGTCCAGGCGAACTCGGTCAACGAGGGCATTCGCATCACCAACTCCAGCGGCGAGATCAACGCCGAGACGACCAACGGCAACATCTTCATCGACAACGCCACGACGTCGAACCTCGAGGCGTTCACGGTCAACGGCGAAGTGACCTTCAACGGCACGATCCGCGACAGCGGCGTCTACAAGCTGGGCACGCACAACGGCGACATTCGCGTCGGCCTCGGCGGCGCCAACAACGCGACGATCTTCGTGCGCACGTTCCAGGGCGACTTCGCCGCGGACTTCCCGGTGCAGCTGCCGGAAGGCCAGAACGCGCGCAGCGGCAGCAAGCGCTTCAACTTCACGCTCGGCAGCGGCAGCGCGCGAATCGAGCTGCAGTCGTTCGGCGGCGACATCGTGCTGGCGCGCAAGGCGATCACGAGCCGGGAGGAAGAGCGTCAGCGCCGCCGCCAGAATCAGGCTCCGGTGGCGCAGCCGCCGCAGCCGCCCCAGGTTCAACCCATGCCGGCGCCCACGCCGAAGCCACCCAAGCCACCCGGCTGGGATGACTCGAAGTGGGATACCGACTTCAACTTCGAATTCGATTCCGACTTCGACTTCGACTTCGATTTCGACAGCAGCGAGTTCGAAGCGCACATGGAAGAGTGGGGCGAACAGTTCGGCAAGGATTTCGAGAGCAATTTCGAAAACAATTTCGAAACGAACTTCGAGAAGACCTTCGAGCAGTCATTCGGCAAGAGCTTCGAGAGCGGCTTCGACAAGGTCGGTAAGGCCATCGAGAAGGCGCTCAAGCCCAAGGCCCAGTAGCGCCGGAGTTGCGCCAAGATAAAATAGGCGGCTTATGCCGCTTATCGATTCCTTGCTTCCGGAATTCGATCGTGAAATGGGCCTGACCCGTCGGGCGCTCGAACGAGTGCCCGACGGGCAGTTCGATTTCAAGCCCCACCCCACCAGCGTCACGCTGGGCCGGCTCGCCGAGCACCTCACCGAAATGCCCCAGTGGGCGACCATCACGATGACGCAGACCGGCATCGAGATGACGACCGAGCGTCCACCCGAGTACGTGCGGCCGGCGACGCGTGCGGCCGTGCTCGCGCAGTTCGACACCTACCTGAAGGAAGGCCGCGGCAACGTCGCCGGTAAGACGGACGGCGAGTTTCTCGCGCTGTGGACGCTGAAAGCCGGCGGCAAAGAAGTGTTCACGATGCCGAAGATCGCGGTGATGCGGAACTTCGTGATGAACCACATGATTCACCACCGCGGCCAGCTGCTGGTGTATCTGCGCATGCTCGGAGTGCCTGTCCCGTCGATCTACGGTCCGAGCGGCGACGAAAATATGTAGGGCGAACTTTAGTTCGCCCCGCCAGGGAGCGAGCGACGCGTCATGTGTCTAGTCGATTCGCAGCAGCTTCTTCAGATTGCCACCGAGGATCGCTTCTTTATCGGCATCGCTGAGGAACTTCGCGTTGAGCACCAGATCGACGGTGACCGGCCAGTTGAAGGGCAGGTCGGTGCCATATACGACATTGCCAACGCCGGTTTCTGCGACCAGGTGACGTAAGCCTTCGTCCGAGAACACCATCGTGTCGATCACGATTTGCGACCTGAGATATTCACTGGGCTTCTTCCTGTTCGCGCACTTGGCGTTGCCTCGGAACTCGCAAGCCGCCTCGGTGCGTCCGAAGTACGACGGTAAATAGCCGCCGGCGTGCGCGCCGACAACGCGCAGGCCAGGGAACTTGTCGAAAGTCCCGTCGAAGATCAATCGCGACAGCAGGTACGTGGTCTCGAGCGGATTGCCGATGATGTTGCCGAGATCGCCGCGACCGCGAAAGGCGCCTTCCTTAACGATATTCTCGGCGCCGCCAGGGTGGGTGAACACCGGAACACCAAGCTCGGAGGCCTTGGCCCAGAACGGATCGAATTTCGGCAGCGAGAGGTCCTCGCCATTGACGTGACAGCCGATCGAGGCGCCGCGGAGGCCGAGCCGCCTGACGCCATCCTGAAGCTGTTCTGCCGCCAGCTCGGGATGCTGGAGGGCAACCGAAGCCGCGGCGACAAAACGATCAGGATGGGCCGCGACCCACTTGGCAAGTCCTTCATTCTGCCCGAGCACGATTTTGCGCGCCAGGTCCGCATCGGCCGCATACCACCAGAAGTTGTTAATGGTCAGCGCCTGCACGTCCACGCCCTGCTGATCCATGATCTCCAGGCGTTGCGGGCCAAGGAGGTTGTTGCCGCCCCCGCCGCCGAGTTTCTCGAGCGGAGTGCCCTTGACGGCGTCCAGAACCGGCACCACGCAGTGCGCGTGCCCGTCGATAATCTTGATGCGCCGCCCGCCGATCGTGACTTGGCGGCGCGCCGCCTGGCTCGCGGACGCGGTGAGGCCCGCCCGATGGGTCAGGGCATACGCGCCGGCCGCACCGGCGACGCGCAGGAATGCTCGACGGTTTCTCATAAAGTCCAGAGCAGAGGATACGTTAGAATGCGCGGCGGAGGCTTCTATGGCCGCTTCAGTTTCCCGTCGCGATTTCGCCCGTCTCTTTGCAATCGGTGGCTCCGCGGCGCTTTTCGCCGATCCGGTCTGGGCGGAGCAGAACGCGCAGGCGCCGGCCTTCGCGCCGACGATTGGCGGCTCCGGTGAAGCCTTCTGGAAATCCGTGCGGGCACAGTTCGTCATGCCGGCGGATCTCGGCGTGCTGAACGCCGCCAACCTGTGCCCCGCGTCGCGTCCGGTGCTGGAAGCACTGAAGCGCGAATCCGACTTCGTCGACCGCGATCCGTCCGGACAAAACCGCGCCCGATTGAGTGGTGAGAAGGAAAAACTCCGCACCACGCTGGCCGCGTTCCTGCGCGTCACCCCGGAAGAGATCGTCATCACGCGCAACACCAGCGAGGCCAACAACATGGTCTCCAGCGGTCTCGATCTCAAGGCCGGCGACGAAGTGATCGTCTTTCACGACAACCACCCGAGCAACCTCACCGCCTGGAACGAAAAGGCGAAGCGGTTTGGATTCAAGGTCGTGGAGATCGATCAGAAGAACCCGCACCCCGGGATGGAGTACTACATTGACGCCTACAAGAAGGCGATCACCTCCAAGACCAAGATCCTGACGTTCACGCACCTCACGAGCTCGGTTGGCGACCTCTTCCCCGCCAAGGAGCTGTGCGCTCTCGCGAAGGAACATGGTGTGATGTCGCACGTCGACGGCGCGCAGTCGTTCGGCTTGCTCGACGTCAACATCGCGGACATTGCTCCGGACTTCTACACCGGCAGCGCGCACAAGTGGCCATGCGGCGCCCGCGAGTGCGGCGTGCTTTACATCAATACCCGGGCGCAGAAAAACATCTGGCCGTCGATCTACAGCGCCTACCCGGGCGCGGTCGGCATCTCGAAAACGTTCGAGAGCTTCGGACAGCGTGACGAAGCGACGATGATCGCGTTTCGCGAGGCGCTGGAGTTCCAGACCAAGGTCGGCCGCGAGGCGATCGAGAAGCGATCGCGCGCGCTCGCCAATCAGCTGATCGCCGGGCTGTCGAAGCTGCCCGAGGTCAAGGTGTGGACGTCGCCCAACCCGTCGCTCAACGCCGCGGTGGTGTCGTTCCTACCGGGCTCGCTCAATCCGCCGCGGCTCGGGCAGGCGCTGTACGAGAAGGACAAGATCGGCACGGCGGGCCGCGGCCAGGATCGCGGCGGGCTGCGCGCGTCGCCCCACTTCTACAACACGCCGGAAGAGGTTGACCGTCTGGTCAGCGCGGTCGGGCGCTACCTGAAGTCCGGGGTATAGGCGTCTATCAAAAAGCTCACTGATCACTCGACGCGAGTCTCGATCGCCGCCGTTGTCGTCATCATCGTGACGACAGCGGCGATTTTGTTGTCGATGGGACACGAGCCGATCTGCAAGTGCGGCTACGTCAAGCTCTGGCACGGCGTCGTCGTCAGCTCAGAAAACTCCCAGCACATCGCCGATTGGTACACGCCGTCGCACGTCATTCACGGCTTCGCGTTTTACGGATTGCTGTTCCTCGTCGCACGGAAGTGGCCGATCGGCGCGCGATTGATCGCGGCGACGATGATTGAAAGCGGCTGGGAGATTCTCGAGAACACGCCGCTCATCATCAACCGCTATCGCGAGGCGACGATCGCGCTGGATTATTACGGCGACAGCGTCCTCAATTCGGTGTGCGATATCGGCTGGATGATTCTCGGCTTCGTGCTGGCGTCACGCCTGCCGATCCTGGCGAGCATCACGCTGATCGTGATCGCGGAGATCGGCGTTGGCTACGCGATTCGCGACAACCTCGCGCTGAACATCTTGATGTTGATCTATCCGTTGGAAGCGGTCAGGCGGTGGCAGGCGGGCGGGTAAAGATGTCTGATCTCGGATCGAGCGGATCTCGGATTTATTTCCGATTTCAGCCATCTGAAATCGATCCGAAATCCACTCGATCCGAAATCCGACATCGTTACTGCTGTCTCACCGTCGGGTACTTGATGCCCAACTGATCCAGATACGTCGGGAACTTCGTCGGGTCGTAATAGAACTTCCGCATCTGATCGCGATACTTCTCGAGGATCGCCTTGTTCAAATGCGTCGCCGGCGGCGTGTCCCTGGTGATGAACGGGATGTACTTCTCGTCCTTGGTCTGGACGTTGTTGAAGTAATCCCACGCGCCCTTGATCAGCTCCGGCTTCGTCAGCAGATCGAGCACCGTCATCGCCTGCACCTTCGCGCCCGCGACCACGCCCTTGTGCGCGATCGGAGTGGCGCTGGCGATGCCGCTCGACCAGTTGTGCCCGGGAAGACCGGGAATATTCGCGGGATAGCCGAGGGTCACCGTCGGCATGTTCCACGAGATGTCGCCGATGTCGTCCGATCCGCCGCCGTTGTTGTTCTCGAGCGGCTGCGGCTGGCCCAGGTTGCCGATCTTCACCGACAGCCCGTTCTGCGTCGGGTTGCCGAGCTCCTTCTGCAGCGCCTTGGCCAGCGTCTGATCCGCGTCACTCCACACCGGCAAGCCGACCGTCTTGATGTTTTCGTACATCGTCTCGGCGACCACCTTGTTGAAGTGGCGCGGATAGGCGGTGCCGAGGATCCGGTACGACATCTTGGTGTTGGTCATGAGTGCCGCGCCTTCGGCCATCTTGACGCCGACGTCGACCAGCTCCTTGATGTGCGGCTGATCGATTTCGCGGAAGTAGAACCAGATGCTCGCGTTGCGAGGCACGACGTTCGGCTGATCGCCGCCGTTGGTGATCACCGAGTGCGAGCGCTGCGACAAACGCAGGTGCTCGCGGCGGTACTGCCAGCCGATGCTCATCAGCTCGACGGCGTCGAGCGCGGAGCGGCCGCGCCACGGCGCGCTGGCGCTGTGCGCGGTCTCGCCCTCGAAGGTGAACTCCATCGAGACCAGCCCGGTGCCACCCTGCTGGCCCCAGCCGACGTTCAGGTTCTGGCCGACATGCGTGAACAGGTTGATGTCGACGTCCTTGAACAATCCGTCACGCACGAACCACGCTTTCGACGCGACCAGCTCTTCGGCGACGCCCGGCCACAGCATCAGCGTGCCAGGCAGCTTGTCGCGCTCCATGATGCGCTTCACCGCGATCGCCGCGATGATGTTGAGCGGCATGCCGGTGTTGTGGCCTTCGCCATGACCCGGCGCGCCTTCGATGATCGGATCGTGATACGCCACGCCCGGCTTCTGCGAGGACTGCGGGATGCCGTCGATGTCCGAGCCCAGCGCGATCACCGGCTTGCCCGATCCATACGTCGCCACCCACGCCGTCGGCATGCCCGACTGGCCGCGCGTGATCTTGAAGCCGAACTTCTCGAGCTGCGCCGTCAGGTACCGCGAGGTCTCCACTTCCTGCATGCCGAGCTCGCCGAAGCTGAAGACCGAGTCGACCATCTCCTGCGCCAGCTTGGCCATCTCGTCGACGCCCTTGACGGCTTCCTTCTTGTAGCCATCGAGCTTCGCGCTATCGGCCTGCTGCGCCGCAACCGGCACCGCTCCAAACGGCACTGCTCCGAAGGACAGCGCCGCCGTCACCATCACCAATGCCACTGCACGCGTCATGTTTCCTCTCAAGGCGCCTTAGCTAAGGCGCCGAACTGTCTCTTATTGTTGCGGCGACGAAGTCGTGGTCCGGACGGTCGGGTACTTGATGCCCAGCTGGTCGAGATACGTCTTGAACTTCGTCGGGTCGTAGTAATACTTCTTCATCTCCTCGCGGTATTTGTCGAGGATTGTCTTGTTGAGATGCGTCGCCGGCGGCGTGTCCTTCTTGATGAACGGGATGTACTTCACGTCCTTGGTCTGGACGTTGTTGAAGTAATCCCACGCCGCCTTCACGAGCTCGGGCTTCGTCATCAGGTCGAGGACCGTCATCGCCTGGACCTTCGCACCGGCGACCACGCCCTTGTGCGCGATCGGCGTCGCGCTGGCAATCGCGCTCGACCAGTTGTGTCCCGGCAATCCAGGAATGTTCGACGGGTAGCGCAGCGTGACCGTCGGATAATTCCACGACACGTCGCCGATATCATCGGAGCCGCCGCCGGTGTTCTCGCGCTCCGGATTGGGCACGCCCAGGTTGCCGAGTTTCAGTGCGAGGCCTTCGATGCGCGGATTGCCGAGCTCTTTCTGCAGCGCCTTGGCGAGCGTTTGATCTTCTTCGGTCCACGTCGGCAGGCCGACCGTCTTGATGTTTTCGTACATCGCTTCCGCGACCGCCTTGTTCATGTGCTGCGGATACGCCGTGCCCAGGATGCGCGAGGACATCTTGGTGTTGGTCATCATCGCCGCGCCCTCGGCCATCTTGTTGCCGATGTCCCACAACTCCTGGATGTGCGGCTGATCGCTTTCACGGAAGTACCACCAGATGCTGGCATTGCGCGGGACCACGTTCGGCTGATCGCCGCCGTTGGTGATGACCGAGTGGGTGCGCTGCGACAGGCGCAGGTGCTCGCGGCGGTACTGCATGCCGATGCTCATCAGCTCGACGGCGTCGAGCGCCGAGCGGCCGCGCCACGGCGCGCCGGCGGAGTGCGCGGTCTCGCCTTCGAACGTGTATTCGACCGACACCATGCCGTTGCCGCCGCCTTCACCCCACGACACGCCCAGGTTATTGGCGACATGGGCAAACAGCACCACGTCGACGTCCTTGAACATGCCGTCCCGTACGAACCACGCCTTGGTCGCCAGCTGCTCTTCGGCGACACCGGGCCACAGCATGATCGTGCCGGGCAGCTTGTCGCGTTCCATGATGCGCTTCACCGCGATCGCCGCGATGATGTTCATCGGCATGCCGGTGTTGTGGCCCTCGCCATGTCCCGGCGCGCCGACGATGATCGGATCCGCGAAGGCGACGCCGGGCTTCTGTGACGCCTGCGGGATGCCGTCGATGTCGGAACCGAGCGCGATCACCGGCTTGCCCGATCCCCATGTCGCCATGAACGCGGTCGGGATGCCGGCGATACCCTCCTGCACGCT
>Ga0137455_1000337_pt1 | contig 12393 bp, 10 predicted proteins | sample EasRivERMGT600_2_FD_102334 | JGI IMG/M metagenome (GOLD analysis project Ga0137455, IMG submission 102334) | Soil microbial communities from meander-bound floodplain in the East River, Colorado, USA - East River MetaG ERMGT600_2 | ecosystem: Environmental > Terrestrial > Soil > Floodplain ... | reverse complement strand
TCGCCACACCCGGCCCGAGCGCGATCGCGAGGCGACGCGGACGTCGACGATCTCGCCGACGCCGTTCTCGGGCAGAGCGACGCCGAACCCTGGCCCGAATCGCCCGAGGTTGGACGCCAGCTCGAGCGGTGCCCACTCCTCTTTCCAGCGGTAGTGCGGCGACGCGCCGCAGAAGTCGGCGCCGTCGCCGGATCGGTCGCGATGGCTCACCAGGTAGGACAGCGGCGCCGTCGCCCATCCCTCCCACACGTCGGCCGTGACGCCGCCGCAGGTCGAATGGTAGTTGGCGCGAATCGGCGTCGCCCCGGCGAGCGCCACCCGACCGGCCGTGCTCTCGACGCAGCGCGTCGCCAGCGGTCGCTCGCTCTCGACGGCGCCGTAGACCTGATCCTCGACCGTCGCGTACAGGTCGAAGCCCTCGGCGGCGCGGCGTCCGCGATAGAACAGCGTGTAGCTGCGGGCGGCGATCGCCTGCGCCCGGCCGGCCTCGATCAGGGCGGCTTCCAGCGCGCCGATCTCGCCGGGCACGACGCCGCGGAGGTAGGCCTCGAGCGGCAGGCGCGCCACCAGGGTGAGTCGGCCCCGCGGGTTGACGAAGGCGCGCAGCTCGCCGCGCCACGACGAGCCCTTCCAGCGAATCAGCCGGGCCGGGCCATCGGGCGGACCGTCGATCCCCGTGACCCGGAGGGTTTCATCGGAGGCGAGTGTCATCTCCCAGCGCGAGTCGGTGCCCAGCGCGCGCACGACGGCGCGGCGGCGCTCCAGCCGCACCTCGAGCCGCCCGGCGGCGTCGAGGACCCGGCGCCCGGAAGCATCGACCTCGGCCCGTCCCACCGGGTCGAGCATCAGCGAGTCGAGATCCCAGACCAGACCGACCGAGACCATCGGCTCGCCGACGTCGAGCGGAGCGGGCGGCGGCGTGGGCACGGGCACGCGCTCCGGTGGCGGGGCCCCGGTGGACGGGGGTGGCGTGGGAGGCGTCGGCGGTGCGACCGCCGGGGCGCAGCCGGCGATGCCGGCGAGCACGAGGAGCGCGAAGGCGATTCGTTTCACGACAGGCCTCCGGGAGTGATCTGGCCCAGCACGACGGCATGTGCGGCGCCGGTCGCCGTGGGCACGTTGCCCGCTCGTCCGCAGAGCGTGAGGTGGGCGAGGAACGCGAAGGCGAGCGCCTCCTTGGCATCGGACGGCACGCCCGCGCCGGCGGCGCGCTCGACCCGCGCCGGCGCGAGCCGGCGCTCGAGGGCCGCCATCAGCGAGCGGTTGTGCGCGCCGCCGCCGCTCACGATCCAGGCGTCGGCGCCGCCCCGGGACGCGAGGAAACGACGCGCGGCGTCGGCGATCGACGCCGCCGTCAGCTCGGTCGCGGTCGCGAGCAGGTCCTCGCGTCCCAGCCCGAGCGCCTCGCCGCGCCCGATCAGGCGCTGGGCGTAGGCCGCGCCGAAGCGCTCGCGGCCGGTCGAGCGCGGCGGTGTGCGGGCGAAGAAGGGATCGTCGAGCAGCTCGGCGAGCAGCGCCTCCGACGCACGGCCGGCGCCGGCGCCGCGTCCCTCGGGGTCGTGGCGCTCCCGCCCGTGGCTCGTGATCTCGGCGACCGCGTCGATCACCGCGTTGCCCGGCCCGGTGTCGAAGGCGAGCACCGCGTCGAGCCCCGCACCGCGAGGCAGATGGGTGAGGTTCGCCATCCCACCCAGGTTGAGCAGCGCGCGCGACTCGGCGTCGGAGCGGAACAGCCACCAGTCGACGATCGGCACCAGCGGGGCGCCCTCGCCACCGGCCGCGGTGTCGCGAATCCGGAAGTTCGACACCACCGGGATGCCGGTCCGCTCGGCCAGCACCGCCGCCGAGCCGAGCTGGAGCGTCAATGCGGTGCCGCCGCCGTCCTCGCGCGGCACGTGGCGGACGGTCTGGCCGTGGAGGCCGATGGCCTCGATCCGGCCGCCATCCGGGATCGTCGCGGCGAGCTCGAGCACCGCGGCGGCGTAGTACTCGCCGAGGGCGACGTCGAGCCGCAGCAGGCGCTCCGGCGCCAGGGTCTCGGCGGCGGCGACCGCGAGGATCTCGCGGCGCAGCGCCGCGTCGAGCGGTGTCTCGCGGTAGGCGACCATCTCGTGCGACGACTCGAGTCCGAGTCCGACGAAGTCGACCAGCGCCAGATCCAGCCCGTCGGCGGAGGTGCCGGTCATCAGGCCGGCGACCCGGTGACGGCTCCGCGCCGTCCAGCCGCGCACCGCCTCGAGCCCGTCGGCCGGGCGCCTCGTTGTCGTCGCCGACGTCATTTCTCCGCCCCCGCGAGGAGTCCGGACAGGATGTGGCGCTGCGAGGCGACGAACACCGCGAGCACCGGCAACGAGGCCACGGTGGAGCCGGCCATCAGGAATCCCCAGTCGACGCTGTGCTCGGTCTGCGAGAGCAGGGCGAGCCCGACCGGCAGCGTGCGGAGCCGGTCCGAGTCGATGAACACCAGCGGGAACAGGAACGAGTTCCAGTTGGTGAGGAACGACTGGATCGCCACCACGGCCAGGGCCGGGCGCAGCAACGGCAGCACGACCCGGCGGAAGGTGAGCCAGTCGGAGGCGCCGTCGACCCGGGCCGCCTCCTCGAGCTCGGGCGGCAGCGCGGCGACGAACTGGCGCACGAGGAAGATGCTGAAGGCGTCGGCGGCGAAGGGCAGGATCAGCGCGGCGTAGCTGTCGAGCAGCCGCAGGCGCGCGAGCACCAGGTAGAGCGGGATCATCAGCACCTGCTTCGGAAGCATCAGCGTCGCCACGATGCCGAGCGTCCACCAGCGCTCGCCCGGCACCCGGCGGCGGCCGAGCACCCAGCCCGCCAGCGCCGCGGTCGCGACGTTCAACGCGACGACGGCGAGGGCGACCACGGCGCTGTTCACCAGATAGCGGTTGATCGCCGCGGTCTCGAACAACGCCCGATAGTGGCCCAGGTCCCACGGCCCGCGCAGCGCCCGCGCGAGCGAGCCTCCCGAGACCGGGGCGAGCGAGACCACCAGCATCCACGCGAACGGGAACAGCATGGTCGCGAGCAGCGGGCCGAGCCACAGCCACCGCGAGACGCCGGCGCGCTCGGTCGAACTCATCGGGCGGCCTCGGGCGTGGTGCGCAGCGTGCGCATCTGGACGAAGGCCAGCCCCAGGGTCACGACGAAGAGCAGATAGGCCACCGCGCTCGCGTAGCCGAGGTCGAAGCGGTAGAAGGCCTGCTCGTAGAGGTAGTAGACCACGGTGTTCGTGCTGCGCAGCGGGCCGCCTCGGGTCATGACGAACACCTCGGCGAAGATCTGGAGGCTGCGCACCGTGTTGACCACGAGCACGAACAGCAGCGTCGGCCGGAGCAGCGGCAGCGTGATGCGGGTGAAACACGCCCAGGCCGAGGCGCCCTCGATGCGCGCGGCGTCGTAGAGCTCGCGCGGGATGGCTTCGAGACCGGCGAGCAGGATGATCATGTAGTAGCCGCTAGCGGCCCAGACGTCCATCACCATGATCGCGGGCAGCGCCGTGCGCGGGTCGTTGAGCCACGCGGGCTGCGGCAGGCCGAGCGCGGCGAGCAGGCCGTTGATGGCGCCGTCGGTGGCGTAGAGCCCCTTGAAGATCAGCGAGAGCACCACGACCGACACCACGCTCGGCATGAAGAAGCCGACGCGGAACAGCGTCCGCCCGCGGAAGGCCGGCTGCACCGCGACCGCGAGGCCGAGCGCGAGCGCGGTGGTGAACGGAATCGTGCCCACGACGAAGACCGCGGTGTTGCCGAGCGCCGACCAGAACGCGGGGTCGACCAGCGCGCGCCCGTAGTTCTCGAGCCCGACGAAACGGCTGCCGCCGGCCCGCACCGGCGAGTAGTCGGTGAACGAGGCCCAGAGCGAGAACGCGAACGGATAGAGCCCGAACAGCGCGAAGGTCGCGATCCAGGGCGAGAGGAAGAGCCAGGCGGTCGCGTTCGTCGTCCCGGGCGGCGGCGGTTCGCGGTGCGCCAATGTCAGCGTTTCCCCACCAGCTCGGCCAGCCGTTGCTGCGCGGCGGCGACCGCCTCCGCCGCGGTCTTGCGGTCGAACAGGGCCTGCTCGATCTCGTCCTCGATCGCCGCCTCCATGTCGACCCACGCGGGATGGTTCGGCGTCGGGACCGCGGTCTCGAACTGCCGCACCATGAGCGCCTCGTCCGGATGCTCGCGGTAGTAGGCCGCCGTGTCGATGCCGACCCCGGCCGGCTGCACGCTCTTGGCCGACGCCGCCAGCGCCAGCGCGTTCTCGGGCCGCACCAGGAAGCGCGCCAGCTCGAGCGCCGCCTGCCGCTGCTTCGACCCGGCGAAGCTGACCAGCACCTCGCCCCCGGCGAACGACGCGTGGGTGCCGCGCTCGCGCTCGGGCCGCGGCACCAGCGCCACGCCGTAACGCAGACCGGGCGCGTCGCGCGGGATCGACTTGAACAGCCACGCCCCGGAGACCTGGAGCCCGATCTTCCCTTCCTTGAAGGCGCGGTCGAGCACGTCCTGGCGCTCCATCACCCCGACGGATCGAAGGCCGACGTAGAACTCGAGCGCCGCACGGTTCTCGGGCGAGTCGAACACGGCGGAACGGAGGTCGTCGGCCAGGATGCGGCCGCCGTTCCCCCAGGCGAAGGGCATGAACTTCTTGAACAGCACGTAGCGCTCGCCGGACTGCACGCCATAGCCGCTGACGCCGCCGCCCAGCCGGTGCACGGCCGCGGCCGCGGCGCGCAGCTCCTCCCAGGTCTCGGGCGGGCGCGTCGAATCGAGGCCGGCGCGCGCGAACAGCGTCTTGTTGTAGAAGAGCGCGCGGGTTCCCATCACCCAGGGAATGCCGTAGACCGCGTCGCCGATGGTGCACAGCTCCCAGCCCCGCAGCTCCGGCCTCAGGTCGGCGACCCCCGCGCTCCAGTCGGCGAGCTGGCCGGAGTCGAGCATGCGCGGCATCCAGGTCGAGCCCAGCTCGCACAGGTCGGGGACGTTGCCCGACGCCAGCGCGGCGGTGATCTTCTCGAGGCCGCTCTGCCAGGTGAGCTGCTCCATGCGCACCCGGGTGCCGGGATGCTCGCGCTCGAAACGCTCGAGGATCGGCGTCACCACCTCCGCCGGCCAGAACTGCCAGAACACGATCTCGTGGCCGGCGCGCGCGCACGACGCCGTCGCCGCGAACACGGCCGCCAACAGGAGCGCCGCGCGTCCGGCCGCCCTACGTCCGATCACGATTCCTCCTCGAGGGCCGCGCGCACGAAGCCGCCGGCGCGCGCGAGCCGCGTCTCGGCCTCGGAGCGCGAACAGCCCCGCTTGAGCATGACGATCGCGGTCTTGACGCTCTTCCCCGCGGCGTCGATCGATTGCGCCGCCGCATCGTAGTCGACTCCGGTCACCGTCATCACCGTGCGCCGGCTGCGCTCCACCAGTTTCCGGCTCGTCGCCATCAGGTCCACCATCATGTTCTCGTACACCTTGCCGCTGCGGACGAAGGCCGCCGTCGTGATCATGTTGAGCACCAGCTTCTGCGCCGTGCCGGCCTTCATGCGCGTCGAGCCCATCAGCGCCTCGGGGCCGACCTCCGGGCAGATCGCGACGTCGACGTCGAGGGTGAACTCGGAGCGCGGCGTGCAGGTGACGTAGGCGGTGCGGGCCCGGCGCGCGCGGGCGGCGCGCAGCGCGGCCACGACGAACGGTGTGCGGCGGCTGGCGGCGAGGCCGATCACCGTGTCGCGCGGGGTCACCTCGTGTTCGGCGATCGCACGCTCGCCTTCCTCCTCGCGGTCCTCGGCGCCTTCGACCGCGCGCACCAGGGCCCCCATCCCGCCGGCGATGATGCCCTGGACCTGGTCCGGGTCGGAGCCGAAGGTGGGCGGGCACTCGGAGGCATCGAGCACGCCGAGGCGGCCGCTGGTGCCGGCGCCGACATAGAGGAGGCGGCCGCCCTCGCGAAAGCTGGCGATCACCAGCTCGACGGCGCGGGCGATGTACGGCAGCTCTCCGGCCACCGCGGCGGGCACGGTGCGATCCTCGGCGGCGATGCGCTCCAGGATGCCAGGCACGTCGAGGGTGTCGAGGTCGAGCGTGCGCGGGTTGCGCTGCTCGGTCGCGAGGCGGGCGAACTCTTCGAAGCGGGTGCGATCGTCCATGGAATGCGTTCCAGAGTGGAGCCGTCGTCCTTGACCGGGCGAGGATGCCACGCGACCCCGGGCCGCGCAATCACCCCCGCGGGCACCCGGCCGCGTTGACGCCGGGGGCCGCGCGTCGCCACAGTGTGTCCATGCCCGAGCTCCCCGAGGTCGAGACCGTCCGCCGCATGCTTCACGCGACCGTCGTCGGGCGCACCGTCGCCTCGGTACGGCTCTCCGGTCTGCGCCTGCGGAGCCCCATCCCGGCCGGACTGCCCGCGCGCGCGCGCGGACGGCGCATCACCGCGGTCCGTCGCACCGGCAAGTACCTGCTGATCGACCTCGACGGCGAGGTCACGCTGCTCTCGCATCTCGGCATGAGCGGCCGCTGGCTCTTCCACGCCCGGCCGCCGGCGGCGCTCGAGCCTCACGTGCATGCCCGCGTACGTTTCGGCGACGGCGCGGAGATGTGGTACCAGGATCCGCGGCGCTTCGGGCTGCTGCGCCTGGTCACCACCGCCCGCCTCGCGCGCGACCCGGCCCTGGTACGGCTCGGCCCCGACCCGATCGCGGAGCCGCCGACCGGCGCCGGGCTCGCCGCGCTCGCGCGCGGCGTACGAACCAGCGTGAAGGCGTTCCTGCTCGACCAGCGCCGCGTCGCCGGAATCGGCAACATCTACGCCAGCGAGATCCTGCACCGCGCGGGCGTCGACCCGCGCCGCCGCGCGGGGACGCTCGGGCGCGGCGAGTGGGACCGGATCGCCGCCGGGACCACGCGCGTCCTCGGCGAGGCGATCGACCGCATGGGCACCACGTTCAGCGCCTATCGCACGTTGTGGAACGAACCGGGCGCCTACGGCGAGCGGCTGCTGGTCTACGATCGCGCCGACGAGCCTTGCCGCCGCTGCGGCGCGCCGATCCGTCGCATCGTCCAGGCCCAGCGCTCCACCTTCTACTGCCCGAGCTGCCAGAAGGCGCGCCGAAAGGCCCTCCCGGGCCGCGCGTGACAACGTCCGGACCCGCGGAATTCGCGCGTCCGGCATGAAAATGTGGCGGCGGCGACGATTTTCGTGGCCCCCGCCCGGCAAAAGCCCCTAATCTGTCCGCCGCTTCCGTCTACTGGCGGAGCGCTCGATTCTCCGGCCGCCACCCCGGAGATCTCTTCCCAACCAATGGAGGTTCCGTGCCATTCGCCACTCTCGGCCTGCCCGCGATCATCGTCAAGGGCGTGCGGGCCGCCGGCTATTCCGAGCCGACACCGATCCAGCGCAAGGCCATCCCGATCATCCTCAAGGGCAACGACCTGATCGGCGCCGCCCAGACCGGCACCGGCAAGACGGCGGCGTTCATCCTGCCGATGCTGACCCGGCTGCTCGAGGGGCCCCGGCGCTTGCGCGCCCTCGTCCTGACGCCCACCCGCGAGCTCGCTGCTCAGGTCGAGACCAACGCGCGCGATTACGCGCGCTTCACCAACCTGAGGGTCGGCGTGGTCTTCGGCGGCGTGCCGATCGGGCCCCAGGAGCGGGTGTTGCGTCACGAGGGCGTCGACCTGCTGGTCGCGACCCCCGGCCGCCTGCTCGACCTCCACGGCCGCCAGTCGGTGAGCTTCGAGGACATCGAGATGCTCGTGCTGGACGAAGCCGACCGCATGGTGGACATGGGCTTCGCACCCGACCTGCGGCGCATCCTCAAGCAGCTGCCGGAGACGCGGCAGACGCTGATGTTCTCCGCGACCATGCCGCCCGAGCTCAATCGCGTGGCGAAGGAGGCGCTGGTCGAGCCGATCCGCGTGGATCTGGCGCCGCCGAGCAAGCCCGCGGCGGGCATCACACAGGCGATCTATCCGGTCCCGCGCCACCTCAAGACCGACCTGCTCCACGAGATGATGTCGCAGCACGAGGCACGCTGCGTGCTCGTCTTCACCCGCACCAAGCACGGTGCGGACCGGCTCGCGCGCCAGCTCCAGAAGCGCGGCCTCACCGTCGCCGCGCTGCACGGGAACCGCAGCCAGAGCCAGCGCGAGCGCGCCCTCGGCGACCTCAAGCGCGGCCGCGTCCAGATCCTGGTCGCCACCGACCTGGCCTCCCGCGGGATCGACGTCGAGGGCATCTCGCACGTGGTCAACTACGACGTGCCCCACACCCCGGAGGACTACGTCCACCGCATTGGCCGCACCGGACGGGTCGACGCCGTCGGCGACGCGTTCACGCTGATGAGCCCGGAGGAGTCCAAGGACGTCGCGACGATCGAGCGCTTCCTCGGGCGCACGGTGCCGCGCGTGATGCTGCCCGACTTCGACTACGGCATGAAGCCGGCCGAGATCCGCCAGGCCCTGAGCTATCGCGATGGCCGGCCGTCCGCCCCGCCGTCCGCGGGTGCGCGGCGTCCCGCCGCTTCGGCGCCCGCGCACGCCCACGCACGTCCGGCGCCGACCGGCGCGCGTCCCATCAGCCTCGTCATCCCGCGTGTCGATGCGGCGCGGGTCGCGACCGTGCCCGCGGAGGCGCCGTCGTCCGGCCACGGGCGGCGCCCGCAGAAGATCAAGCCGACCGACCGGCGCGGCGGGAAGCGGCGCTGAACTCACGCGCGGCCGCGGGCCGCGCTGTCACGGGCCGAGCCGCTCCCACCCGGCGAGCCCCGGGTTGCTGACCTCGACCCAGCGCGCGCCGGCGAAGTCGTAGACCTGTAGCTTGCGCGGCGGGGCGGCGGCGGGATCCGCCAGGATCAGCCGGGCGCCGCTCGGGCTCGGGTAGAAGCGTCCGCCCCGCACGCGAGGCGGCTGCGTGTCCACCAGGGCCCGCGCCGCGCGATCGACGAGGAGCAATCTCGGCGCGCCGTCGCCCTCGGCGGCGAGCGCCAGCGCCCCGTCCGGGCTCTCGAACAACGCGACCGGCTCGACCTTCCCCAGCGGCACCGCCGTGAGCGCGTCGTCGAGGCGGTCCCAGAGGTGCAGCGAATCGCCCGCCACCGCCGCGCGCCAGCGGCCGCGCGGCCCCCCGAGCACCGCGGTGATCGGCTTCGTCGTCTCGAGGACGCGCTCCGCGTCGCCACCGTCCACCGGCTTGCGCGCCAGCCTTCGATCCGCCGCCCAGGCGATCGTGCGCCGCTCGGGCTGGGCCTCGAGCCACACGAGATCCTCCGACTCGCGGGCCTCGACCGTGGGCGTGGGGTCGTGCGCGCGCACGGCGCGCAGGTCGCGGCCCGAAGCCCACCAGATGGTGGCGAAGTCGGCGGACCACCGCGAGGCGAGGCCGAGCCCCGAGGCGCGGAAGAACCGCCAGCGCTCGCGCGTCGGATACACCAGATAGGCGCCGATCTCGAGCCCCCCGGTCACGACGGTGACGTCCGCCAGATAGACCGGCGCGGGGTCGAGCAGCAGCATGTCGGTCACCAGCACCGAGCTCACCTCGAGCGCCGCGACGCTGTCGGCCGAGATCGTGGCCAGGCCGCCGTCGTAGCCGAAGACGACCGCCGATCCCTCGGGCGTCCAGGCCAGCGTGTTGCTGCTGCGCCTCAGCATGGTCGGGTTGGGCGCGATCAGCCGAGCGCCGTCGACCACCTCGTCCTGAATGCTCGGCACCACCGGCTCGAAGTTGGGCGCGCCGCGCAGGAGCGGCTGGAGGCTGAAGAAGCGCGCCGCCAGGCGCGAACGGCCGCCGCCGTACAACCAGAGCCGCGTCGTGTCGGTGTCCTGGACGCGGGTGAGCCAGGCGACGCGGCGGCGGTCGGGCGACACGCGGAGCCGTGCGACCCGCTCGCCGGGGGAGGGATTCCACAACGTCTCGCGCGTGGCCAGGTGAAAGGGCGCCCGCCACAGCTCGGTGCCGGCGCCGATGAAGACGACCGTGTCGGACTCGGCCGCGAAGACCTCCGACCATTCGGCCGCGCCGGCCGGCGCGGCCGCGAGCGCGACCGCGAGCGCGACGGGTGCCGGCCAGGCGCGACCGCTCATGGGTCCCGTGGCGCGCGGCCGGTGCGCGACGCCAGCTCGCCCGCGATCCAGGTCCGGGCCACGTCGGCGGCCGCGGCGTCCCGGGCCGACGCCTGGATCAGGTCGGGGCTGCCGCCGCCGCGCCCCCCCGCGCGCTCGAGCAGCCCGGGCACCAGCGTCCGCAGGTCGAGGTCGAGCGACTTCGCGCGGCCCGCGACCACCACCGCCTCGGGCGCGCCGGCGGCGACCACCACCCACGGCGCCCCCGCCTCCAGGCACTTGATCGCCAGGCGGCGCACCTCCTCCCGCGGCCGCGCGTCCGACCAGAGCGACGCCGGCGATTCGCCGGCGACCGCCGCGCGCGCCTCGGCGAGCAGCAGCCGGTCCGACATCTCGTTCAGACGCTTGCGCAGCTCGTCGCGCTCCTCGACCGCGCGCTCGAGGTGCGCGAGCAGCTCGCGGTCGCCGAGCGTGCGGCGGCGCGCGGCCTCGACCAGCGCCTCGGTGCGCCATGCGTGGTCGCGCAGCGCCCGGCTGCCGCAGACGAACTCGAACCTCAGGTGGCCGCGCACGCGCTCCCAGCCCACCACCTTGATCGCGCCGACCTCGCCGGTGCGGCGGGTGTGGGTGCCGCCGCAGGGAGAGACGTCCCAGCCCGGGATCTCGACGATGCGGATGCGGCCGCCCGCCCCGGCGCGATCGCGCGGCGGCGGCTTGCGCAGCTGGAACCGAGCCAGGTCGTCTTCGCCGACCCAGTGCCGCTGCACCTCGCGGTCCTCCCAGACCACCGCGTTGGCGGCGTCCTCGACGCGCTCGACCGCGCGCCAGTCGACGTCGGCGCGCTCGACCTCGATCGTGCCCCGCTCGCCCAGCCGCGACGAGACCGTGTGCGCGGCGAGCACACGCTCGAAGGCGGCCGAGAGCACGTGCTGCCCGGTGTGCTGCTGCATGTGGTCGAAGCGCCGCGTCCAGTCGAGCACCCCCTCCGCCGGCCCCTCGAGCGCGGCGGCGTCCTCGAGCAGGTGCCAGACGCGACCGGCCTCGTCGTCCTGCACGTCGACCACGCGCGCGCCGCCGAGCGTGCCGCGGTCGGCCTCCTGGCCGCCGCTCTCGGGATAGAAATAGGTGGACTCGAGCTCGACCGCGTCGCGGTCCTCGCGCCGCTCCCGCGCGGCGACCCGCGCGGTGAAGCGCGTCGTGTAGGCGTCGTCGTAGTAGAGACGCTCCGAGCTCATGCGTCGGTCCGCCGCAGGCCGTACTCCTTCAGCTTGCGCCACAACGTGGTGCGTGAGATCCCGAGCTGCCGCGCGGCCGACGTGGCGTTGCCGCGGTGACGCGCCAGCACGCGGCGGATGTGATCCTTCTCGACCTCGGCCAGCGACCAGTCGTCGCGGTCGGCCGCGGCCGCGACGGAGCGCTCGGCGCGGGGTTCGTCGCCGGTCGGCAGCAGGCGCGGCGTGCGGATCTCCGCCGGCAGGTCGGCGGCGCGGATGATCTTCCCCTCCGACAGCGTGACCGCGTGGCGGACCGCGTTCTCCAGCTCGCGCACGTTGCCGGGATAGGCATAGCGCTGCATCAGCTCCATGGCCTCGGGCGAGAACTGGAGCCCGTTCCTCCCCGCCAGCCGGGCCTCGCGGGCGAGGAAGTAGGACGCGATCAGGCCGACGTCCTCGGGGCGGTCACGCAGCGGCGGCAGCTCGATGGTGACGACGTTGAGCCGCCAGAACAGGTCCTCGCGGAATCGGCCGGCGGCGGCCTCGGCGCGTAGGTCGCGATGCGTGGCGGCGATCACCCGCAGGTCGACGACGCGGGTCGCGTTGTCGCCGAGGCGACGCACCTCGTTGCGCTCGAGGGTGCGCAGCAGCTTGACCTGGGTCGCGAGCGGCATGTCGCCGATCTCGTCGAGGAAGAGCGTCCCGCCGTCGGCCGCCTCGACCAGGCCCGCCCGGTCGGCGGTCGCGCCGGTGAAGGCCCCGCGGGAATAGCCGAACAGCTCGCTCTCCACCAGGTTCTCGGGCAGCGCCCCGACGTTGACCGGGACGAACGGCCCCTGGGAGCGCCGTGACTGGACGTGCAGGGACCGGGCGACCAGCTCCTTGCCGGTCCCGCTCTCGCCGAGCAGGAGCACGGTGCTGTCGGTCGGGGCCACCTTGGCGATCAACCTGAAGATTCGCTGCATCTTCGGGCTGGCGCCGACGATGTCCTGGTACAGCCTCGCTTGGGGGTCGCTGGATCGGCGGCCGGATGGGGTGCCGCCGGTGTTGCTCGTCATTTCGGGAGGGCTCGGGGCCGGGTAATTCGGGCCCGCATCGCGGGCCCGATGACTGTTTCAAAATGCCACGCGAGT
>Ga0137455_1000336_pt1 | contig 12396 bp, 11 predicted proteins | sample EasRivERMGT600_2_FD_102334 | JGI IMG/M metagenome (GOLD analysis project Ga0137455, IMG submission 102334) | Soil microbial communities from meander-bound floodplain in the East River, Colorado, USA - East River MetaG ERMGT600_2 | ecosystem: Environmental > Terrestrial > Soil > Floodplain ... | reverse complement strand
TCAGGATCGTGACCTTCGACCTTCGCGTCGCGGGTGGCCCGGCCCGCTGGGAGCTGGCGTTGGGCGACCTGGAGCGCGTTGCGGACGCTTTCGTACCCGAGCCGGCCGTGGTGATCGGCCACTCGCTGGGCGGCGCGCTGGCGCAGCGCTGGGCGCTGGCGCGGCCCGAGCGGGTGCGCGCACTCGTGCTGTCGAGCAGCTTCGCGCGCGTGGGCAGCCTGCGCGGACAGTGGCGCAAGCGCGTGTTCGAGCAGCTGGTGGTGCTGGCGAGTCAGCGGCTGCTGCCCGAGGCGCTGGCGGCACCCCTCGCGCGCCGCCTGGCGGCGCGCGAAGCATGGGTCTACGACGATCGCTGCGACGAGCGTACGCTCGCCTTCGTCCGGCACGGCATCCGCACCGTGTCGCCCCGGCTCGCGCGCGCGTGCCTCGGACTGGCCTTCGCGCACGACACCCGCGCGGAGCTGTCGCGGGTCGGCGTGCCCACGCTGGTCGTCGTCGGCGAGCGCGAGACGCCGTGGGCGCGCTCCGCCGCCGTCGGGTTGGCCGCCGCGATCCCGGGCGCCGTGCTCGAAGTGGCACCCGGCGTCGCCCATCTGCACCCGCTCTCGGCCCCGGATTGGCTCGCCGCCACCGTGACCGACTGGCTCGAGGTCGAGAACCGATGCGCTGCTCGGTGACGCTGGCCCGCGAGGGCGGCGCGGTGGTGGCGCGCTGCGCCGAGTTCCCCGAGTGCACCGGGCGCGGCGCCGGCGGCGCCGAGGCGATGACCCGCCTGCGCGAGTCCGTGCTGTTCTGGCTCGAGAGCTGCCCCTGCGATCAGACCGCCGGCCCCGGCCTCGAGCTGATCGTCGTGAGGGACGACACGCGTTGATGGTTGAACGCTGACGGCGCGCCGCCCGACAGGCCCGGCCGTGCTAGTTTCGCGCGCCATGCTCACCGATGCGCTGCGCGATCGCTTCCGCTCGCTCCGGCACCGCGACTTCCGGCTGTTCTGGAGCGGCCAGATCGTCTCGCTCGTCGGCACCTGGATGCAGAGCGTGGCGCAGGGCTGGCTCATGCACCGGCTCACCGACTCCGCCTGGATGCTCGGGCTGCTCGGCTTCGCCCAGTTCCTCCCCGTGATGCTGTTCTCGCTGCCCGCCGGCGTCGTCGCCGATCGCGTCGACAAGCGGCGGCTGATCCTGACCACCCAGACCTGCGCGCTGATCCAGGCGACGGCGCTGGCCGCGATCGTCTCCGCCGGGACCGTGCGGCCGTGGATGATCATCGCCCTGGCGCTCGTGTTCGGCACCATCAACGCGTTCGACCTGCCCGCGCGCCAGTCGTTCCTGATCGAGATGGTGGGCAAGGAGGACCTGCCCAACGCGATCGCGCTCAACTCCGCGGCTTTCAACTCCGCCCGCGTGCTCGGGCCGGCGCTCGCCGGGCTGATCGTGGCCACCGCCGGCGAGGGGCCGTGCTTCTGGATCAACGCGGGCTCCTACCTCGTGGTCATCGCGATGCTGCTGCGCATGGGTCGCGGCAGCCCGGCGGCCGAGGGTGCTGCCGACGGCGGGGCCACGCTGGCCGAGGGCGTCCGCTACACGCTCGGCGTCCCGCCGATCCGCAACCTGCTGATCCTGCTCGGCGTCACCGCCGGGTTGGGGTTCCAGTACATGGTGCTGCTGCCGGTGTACGCGCGGGACCTGCTCGGCGCGGGCCCCCGAGCCTACGGCCTGCTCGTCACCGCGTTCGGCATCGGCTCGCTCGCCTCGGCGGTGCGGATGACGGGCCGGCAGGATCGCTGGGCGCTGCGCCGGAACCTGCTGACGGGCCTCATCACCGCCGGGATCGGAATGGCCGTCTTCGCCTGGTCGCGCTCGCTCCCGCTCTCGTTCGCCATGGGCGTCGCGGCGGGATTCGGGCTCATCCTCTATGTCGCGAGCACCAACACGCTGCTCCAGCTCACGACCGAGAACCGGCTGCGCGGGCGGGTGATGAGCCTGTACACGCTCATGTTCATCGGCACCGCCCCGATCGGCGCGATCGCCTCCGGGTGGATCGCCCAGCGTTGGGGCGCGCCGGTGGCCACCACCGCATCCTCGCTCGTGCTGCTCGGTGGCGCCGGGTGGGTGGCGTGGCGCCTCCGCGTGCTGGCGGCGCGCGAGGCCGTCCCGCCCACCGTGCCGGCGGTTACCGAGAAGGTGGGCTAGGGCCTCGCCGGCTGCATGCGGTGCCGGCGCGGCGGTCGCCGCGGTGATCATCCCGCCCCCTCGCGGCGCGGCACGATCGATCCGCAGAGCCACCGCAGCGTGTCGGCGCGGTGGATCGTCAGGAGCGAGCCGAGCGAGGTGCGCAGCAACTCGCCCCGCGAGATGCGCGGCCGGCGCGGCCCCCAGGGGAACTCGGGGTCGGACATTGCGGCGCGCAGCGACGCCCCCGCCCACAGCGCGGGCCAGAGGCAGAAGAGCCGGTAGCGCACCTGGCGCTTCGGGAACAGGTCGAGATAGTCGGGCACGCGCGCGAGCGATTCGCGCGCGCGGGCGGCGAGGCGCTCGGCGAGCGCGCGCGCCTCCGGGCGATCCGCCCCGACGAGGTCCGCCGGGGTCAGGCCGTGCTCGGAGAGCCAGCTCGACGGCAGGTAGCAGCGGCCGCGCCGCACGTCCTGAGGCCAGTCCAGCAGGATGTTCGTGAGCTGCAGGGCCCGCCCGACGATCGGAGCCAGGTCGAGCCGGCGCCGTGCGGTCACCAGGTCTCCCGCACCGTGTTCGACCGCGAACAGCTGCGTCAGCATCACGCCCACGCAGCCGGCGACGACCCAGCAGTAGTCGTCGAGCTCGGGCTCGGTGTCCAGGTAGGACCCGCCCGGCGGCCGCGCCGCCGCGCGCGAGGCGTAGCGACACATGCCGGTGGCCAGCACGGTGACGCCCTCGACCACCGGACCGCGATGGGCCATGGGCAGCGCCGCGAGCAGCCGAAGCAACTTCGGCAGACGGGCGACCAATCCGAGGTCGTCGCGTCCGTCCGCCACGAACTCCGCCCGCGACGCCAGGGCCGCCGCGGCGTCCGCGTCACCCTGCAGCGCGCGCGTGAATCGCTCGAACCGTTCGCGAATGTCCTCTGGTCGTCCTGGCCACGAGTCCTCGAGGGCATCCGCGGCGCGACACAGGAGGTACGCGAGCCGGACCGACTCGCCCAGCGTGCCCTGCAGCAGGCGGATGTTGAGCGCGAAGGTCCGCGAGACCCGTGGGAGGATCTCGCGACTGAAGCGGCGGTCCGAGGAAATGTCGTGCACGGCGTCCGGCATCCGTTCTAGACTCCTCGCCTCCCCTCTTGCTCACGCCGTCGCGTCCGCGCGGGTCCCTCAAGGGCGCCGGCGAAAGAGCCGATAACTCCCCGGTCCCACCAGAGGATTACCATGTCCCGCACCGCGCACATACCCGCCGCCCTCGCCATGGGGATCCTCGCTTTGGCGGCGTCGGGCGCGCTGGCCCAGACCCATCCACGGCTCGGCCTCTATCACCAGATCAGCGGCAGCGGCTTCCCGTACACGACCGGCGGCATCATCCAGGGCCCGTTCGACACCGCGGTGCTCGACGCGGTCGCGCGCTACGACGAGGTCGTCCTGGCCTCCACGCCCGTCACCGAGTACCGCCCCCAGCTGCTGGCCGAGCTCCGGCTGCGCAATCCGGAGATCTCGCTGCTGGCCTACGTGCTCGCCTGCGCCGCCCTGGAGGGTCAGGACGGCGCCGACTCGACGGTTCACTACCCCACCCGCTACCGGCGGCTGATGCGGGACCTCGACGGCTACCTCTACGACCAGGCGGGCGGGCACTACACCTACAACGTCAACCTGGCCAAGAAGAGCCCGCTGGGTCGCTACGTCGTCGCCGAGGCGGTCGCCGATCTCTGGTACGACGGGATCATCCGCACGGGCTACTGGGACGGGCTCTTCCTGGACATGTATTGCGACGGCATCCTCTGGTCGCAGACCGCGGGCGAGCAGATCGACTTCCAGCGCGCGGGCTACCCGAGCCTGGCCGCGTTCGACGCCGGCTGGAAGGCCGGCACGGAGGCCATGGCCGCGCGGCTGCGGCAGTGGGGTGGCCCGGACTTCGTGCTGGTCGGCAACTGCGGCCAGGGGACCAAGTACTCGACCTTCAACGGGTGGATGCGCGAGAACTTCCCGTTCCAGAACGGCGGCACGTGGCAGACGAACATGTATCGCGCGCCGGGCGGTTACTTCACGGACGACGCCAACTTCCGTCAGCCGACACACAACTACATCTTCGGCGCGGCCGACACTCCGATATCTCCCTACGCGGCCAACAGCACTCGGGAGGTGCGTTACGTGCTCGGCTCGGCATCCCTCGGCAACGGCTTCGGCGTGTTCGGCCCGGGGAACATCGACGTCCGGACCTACCCGTACCACTTCTGGTGGTACGACGAGTATGCCGTCGACCTCGCGACCGGGCGCTCGAGCTCGAGCCTCGCCCACACCGGATGGCTCGGCGAGGCGATCGGCCCCTACCGGCAGATGTGCTGGCTCGGACCCGGACCCGAGGCCAGCACCAACCCCGAGTTCGAGAGCGACGTGACCTCGGGCTGGGTGATCGACGCCGAGATCCCCGTCACCGTGACCCGCGATGCCTCCACCGCGGGAAGCGGCGGGGCCTCGGCGCGGATCGACCTGCCGGCGCGGGGCGGGCACGAACAGGACGTGCAGTTCGCGACCACCGGCAGCATCTCGATCGCGGCCGGGCAGTCGTACTCGACCACGTTCTGGGCCCGGGCTGCCGAGCGCTGCACCATCACGGTCGCCGCCGGCGTCCCCAACGTGTCGTCGGGCGAGACCCAGGTCGCAATCGGCACCACCTGGCAGCACTACCAGGCGGTGATCGTCGCCACGCGCTCGGTCTCCGCGGGCACCATGTTCTTCCTCGGTCGGGCGCCGAACCGGGTGTGGCTGGACGACGTTCACTTCCGGCCGGGGGTGACGCACGTCTATCGCCGTGATTTCCGCAACGGTATGGTGCTCGTGAACCCCTGGGGCGCCGCGATGGACGTGGCGCTCGGCCGAAACTACCGGCGGATCCTCGGCGTCGCCGATCCGGTCCGCAACGACGGCGCGGTCGTCAGCACGATCACCCTGCCGCCCAGCGACGCCGCGTTCCTGATCGGAGACGGAATGTCTCCCGCCAGTGTCGTCGACCTGCGCCCGACGTCGCCCTGAAGTCCTGAGTCGGTCGCCCGGCGCGGAGCGCTACGCCACGGGTGCCTCTTCCTCGATCTCGGCCGTCCAGTCGATCGCGACCGCGCCCGCCAGCGTGGCGGCCGTCGGGCACTTCTCCTGGTGGCGGGCCAGCGCGCGGTCGACGGCCTCGCGCGTCCCGGCGGGGATCTTCATACGGTAGCGGACGCGGACCGACGCCAGCACCGGCAGGCCGCCGCGCATCTCGTGGTGGCCTTCGACCTCCGCGTTCAGCACACCGGGCGCAAGCTTGACCTGACGCACCTCGAGCGCGCCGACCAGGGTCCCCAGCATGCACCCGCCGACCGCGGCCACCACGTGGTCCACGGGCAGCGGCAGCTCGCGCGGGGGTGAGAGCCGGAACAGCTCCTTGATCGGGCCGTGCACGCCGAGATCCAGCGTGACGCCGGTCACGATCCGGGCGCGGCGGTGGAGGTCGGCGACGGTCGTCAGCGTCGCCCTGGAGACGTAGAGCGGCTCGGTCATCGGTGTCCTCCCGTGGATGCGCGATCCTTCCGCGAAACCGGGCCATTATGCTAGCGTCGCGCGCCCGTTCCCAATGACCCGGTGGGGCCGCTCCGACGGACGGGTCCGCCGCGCGATCCGCGGCCCGCGCCGCCGCGCAGGAGACCTCTTGTCGACCGAACGTCGCTTCCGAGTCGCCTTCCGGCTCGGACTCTCGACCGTCGTGGTGATGTTCGGGCTCATGGTGCTGGGCTCGATCGTGCGGACCACCGGCTCCGGCCTCGCGTGTCCGGACTGGCCGCTGTGCCACGGGCAGCTGATCCCGCCGATGCGCTTCGACGTGCTGATCGAGTGGTCGCATCGGCTGGTCGCCCTGATCGTGAGCCTGCAGCTGGCCGCGCTCTCGGGCTGGGTCGTGCTCCATCGCGAGCTGCGGGCCCGGCTCGGCGGGCTGGTCGCGCTCGCCCTCGGCCTGCTCGCCGCCCAGATCCTGCTCGGCGCGCTCACGGTGTGGAAGCTGCTCGATCCGGGGATCGTGGGCGGCCACCTGGCCGTCGCGCTGATGCTGTTCTCCACCGTGCTCACGCTGACGCTCGCCGCCGGCGCCGAGGCCGACCCGGTCCCGGCCGCAGGCCACCGCCCGCCCGGCCTGCTGCCGCTGGCCGCGCTGGCGACGATCGCGACCTTCGGCCAGGCGGTGCTGGGCGGCATGGTCAGCACCCATCACGCCGGCCTCGCGTGCCCCGACTGGCCGACCTGCAACGGCGAGTGGCTGCCGCCGCTGGTGGGCGGCGTGGCGCTGCAGGTCTTCCACCGCTTCGCCGCATACGCGCTGGTGATCCTGGTGGTGATCGCGGCGATGCGCGCCCACTCGGCGCCGGACCCCGCGATCCGGGCGGGTGCGGTGCTGGCTTCGAGCCTCGTGCTGGCCCAGGTCGGGCTCGGGGTCTGCAACGTCCTGCTCGGGACCCCGACCTGGCTTTCGGCCCTCCATCTCGCCACGGCGATCACCATTCTCGCCATGCTGGTCACCGTCACCTTCCGCACGGCGGCGCTACCCGCGGCCGCGACGCGCCTCGAGCCGGCGCCGGCCTGATGACGCCGCATTCGGTCGGCCGATGAGCGTGGCGATCGCGCCGGCGCGCCCCGCGCGCCTGGCCCTCGCGTGGCTGGAGCTGACCAAGCCGCGCATCGTGCTGCTCGTGCTGCTCACCGGCGTGCCGGCGCTGCTCATGGCCGGCGGCGGGCTGCCGCCGCCCCGCGTGTTCTGGGGCGCGATCGCCGGCATCACGCTGGCGGCGGCCTCGGCCGCGAGCTTCAACCACTTCGTCGATCGCGACATCGACGCGCTGATGCGGCGCACCGCGGCGCGCCCGCTGCCCTCCGGCCGCGTCCCGCCGTGGCATGCGCTCGCGCTGGGGTTCGCGCTCGGGCTGCTGTCGTGGGTCGTGCTGGTGGCGACCGCCAACCTGCTCTCGGCCGTGCTCGCGGTCGCGTCGATCCTCTACTACGCCGTCGTCTACTCGATCTGGCTCAAGCGCCGCACGCCCCAGAACATCGTCATCGGCGGCGGCGCCGGCGCCTCGGCGCCGCTGATCGCGTGGGCCGCGGTCACCGGCACGGTGGAGCTGCCGGCGATGGCCATGGCGGCGATCGTCTTCCTGTGGACGCCCCCGCACTTCTGGGCGCTCTCGCTCTACCGGCGCGACGACTACGCGCGCGCCAAGCTGCCGATGCTCCCAGTGACCCACGGCGAGCCCGAGACCCGGCGGCAGATCCTGCTCTACTCGCTGGCGCTGGTGCCGACGACGCTGGCGCTGCTCCCGCTCGGCGCGGCCGGCCCGCTGTACGGCGTCCCGGCGGCGGTGCTGGGAGTCGCCTTCGTGGCGCAGGCCGAGCGGCTGCGGCGCTCCGCGTCGAGCGCGCACGCGATCGCGCTGTTCCGCTTCTCGATTCTCTACCTGTTCCTGCTCTTCCTGCTGCTGCTCGCCGACGCCGGCGTGCGGAGCCGCACCATCCCATGAGACGCCGCCTTCACTCCGGCACGGGCCCGTGGTAGCTTCCCGCGCGGTCCGCCGCGCGCGTGGCGGACCTTCACCTTCGAGACCTCGGATGGAGATCGAATGACGGCGTCTCGTCGTCGCCCTCGGATGATTCGGATCCTCGCCGCCCTGATCGTCCTGGCGCCCCTGGCGCTGTTCGGCTGCACGCTCCAGGAATTCCCGCAGAGCACGCTCCATCCCCGCGCGGACTACGCCGGGGAGATCCAGGAGCTGCTCGAGAGCCTGCTGTTCTGGGTGGCGATCATCTTCGTGCTGGTCGAGACCGCGCTCATCGTCGCGGTCGTCCGCTTCCGCAACCGGCCCGGGCTCCCCGAGCCCAAGCACGTCCACGGACACACCGGGCTCGAGATCGCCTGGACCATCGCGCCGGCGATCGTGCTGGCCTTCATCGCGGTGCCGACCGTGGTCACCATCTTCAAGACCCAGGCCAAGGCCCCGGCGGACGCGCTTCAGGTGCGCGTCATCGGCCACCAATGGTGGTGGGAGTTCCAGTATCCCGAGCAGAGCATCACCACGGCGACCGAGATGCACATCCCGGTCGGCCGGCCGATCGCCGTGTCGCTCGAGACGGCGGACGTCATCCACGCCTTCTGGTTCCCGGCGATGGGAGGGAAGCGCGACGTCGTGCCGTCACGCGTCAACCACATGTGGTTCAAGGCCGACAGCGTGGGGACCTACATGGGGCAGTGCGCCGAGCTGTGCGGCACGTCGCACGCCAACATGAAGAAGCTGCTGGTGGTTCAGACTCCGGAGGAGTTCGAGCGCTGGGTCGCGAGCCAGCAGGCCCTTCCGGTCGAACCCGAGTCCACGTCGATGGCCGCACGCGGCAAGCAGGTGTTCATGGATACCGGGTGCCTCGCCTGTCACTACATCGAGGGCGTCGCCCCCGGAGTCATCGGGCCGAACCTGAACCACGTCGGCAGCCGTCGCTCGCTGGCCGGCGGCCTGTTCGAGAACACGCCCGAGAACATGGCGAAGTGGATCGAGAACCCGCCGGCGCGTAAGCCCGGCGCCATCATGCCCGCGCTCGGGCTGCCCGCCGACCAGATCGCCGCCCTCGTCGCCTACCTCCAGAGCCTGCAGTAGGGCGCGCCGGGGAGCCATGACCACCACGACCGCACCGGTGACCGGAGTCGGCGCCGCCGCCCACGCCGACAGCGGCCTCTGGAGCTGGATCACGACCGTCGATCACAAGCGGATCGGCGTCCTCTACGGCGTGACCGCCTTCATCTTCTTCCTGATCGGCGGACTGGAGGCGGTGCTGATCCGCATCCAGCTCGTGCGCCCCGAGAACACCTTCGTCAGCCCCGACGTCTACAACCAGCTGTTCACGATGCACGGGACGACGATGATCTTCCTCGCGATCATGCCGTTGTCCGCGAGCTTCTTCAATTATCTGATCCCGTTGATGATCGGCGCGCGCGACGTCGCGTTCCCGCGGCTCAATGCGTTCAGCTACTGGGTCTACCTGCTCGGCGCCATCTTCCTGAACCTGAGCTTCTTCCTGGGCGGCGCGCCCGACGTCGGCTGGTTCGGGTACTCGAACCTGACCTCGAAGCAGTTCGCGCCCGGCGTCGGCGTCGACTACTGGGCCGTCGGCCTGCAGATCCTCGGCATCGCCTCGCTGGCGGCCGGGTTCAACTTCATCGTCACCATCATCAACCTGCGCGCGCCGGGGATGAAGCTGATGCGCATGCCGGTGTTCGTCTGGATGACACTGGTCACGTCGTTCCTGATCATCTTCGCCTTCCCGGTCATCACGGTGGCGCTGGTGTTCCTGCTGTTCGACCGCATGACCGGCACCAACTTCTTCATCCCCGCGGCGGGCGCCGATCCGGTGCTGTGGCAGCACCTGTTCTGGCTCTTCGGCCACCCCGAGGTCTACATCCTGATCCTGCCGGCGATGGGGATCGTGTCCGACATCCTGCCGACCTTCTCGAAGAAGCCGCTGTTCGGTTACCCGGTCGTCGTCTACTCGGGGATCTTCATCGGCTTCATGGGCTGGGGAGTGTGGAGCCACCACATGTTCTCGGTCGGCCTAGGTCCGGTCGCGGACTCGTTCTTCGCGCTGACCACGATGCTGATCGCCATCCCCACCGGCGTGAAGATCTTCAACTGGATCGCGACCATGTGGGGCGGGCGCATCGACCTGAAGAGCCCGATGCTGTTCGCCGTCGGGTTCATCGCCCTGTTCATCATGGGCGGGCTGTCGGGGGTCATGCACTCGTCGCCGCCGGCCGACCTGCAGCAGACCGACACCTACTTCGTGGTCGCCCACATCCACTACGTGCTGTTCGGCGGCTCGATCATGGGCATCTTCGCTGGCATCTACTACTGGTTCCCCAAGATGACCGGCCGCATGCTCAACGAGCGGCTCGGCCAGCTGCACTTCTGGCTGACGATGATCTCGATGAACGTGACCTTCTTCCCCATGCACTTCGTCGGGCTGCTGGGCATGCCGCGCCGCGTCTACACCTACGCGCCCAACATGGGCTTCGACCAGATGAACTTCTGGTCGACGGTCGGCGTGTTCGGGATCGTGCTCTCGGTGCTGGTCTTCATCTGGAACGTGCTGCACAGTCGCAGCCGGGGCGCGGTCGCCGGGCGCGATCCCTGGGGTGGGCCGACGCTGGAGTGGGCGATACCGTCGCCCCCGCCGCCGCACAACTTCGCCACCGTGCCGACCGTCCACTCCCGCGATCCGCTGTGGGAGAAGGACGGCGAGCAGATCGTGCGCACCGCCAACGAGCGGCGCGGACCGATTCACATGCCGCCCAACTCGTACTGGCCGTTCCTCGGCGCGCTCGGCATGACCATGCTGCTCTCGGGAATGGTCTACGGCTGGTGGGTCGGGATTCCCGGACTGATCCTCATGCTGGTCGCCTTCTACGCCTGGGCCTTCGAGCCCGTCCACTAGGGAGAGTCGCTTGGCCGTCGCCGCCCACTCCACCGCCCACGAGCACGAGCATCCCACCAGCACCGGGCTCAACAGCCGCAAGCTGCTGTTCTGGGCGTTTCTCGGCTCGGAGTGCCTGTTCTTCGGCTCGCTGATCGCGACCTATCTGGTCTATCGCGGGCGCGACCAGGTGGGCCCGCATCCCCACGAGATCCTGAACATCCCGTTCACCTCGGTGAGCGCCTTCGTGCTGCTGATGAGCAGCCTCACGATGGTGCTCGCCCTGGCGGCGTGCCAGCGCGGCAACCAGCGCGGCACCGCGATCTGGCTGGCGGCGACCGCCCTGCTGGGCGCGACCTTCGTGGGCGGACAGGTCTACGAGTTCACCGAGTTCTTCATGCACGGCCTGACGCTGCAGAAGAACCTGTTCGGCTGCACCTTCTACGTGCTGACCGGCTTCCATGGCACCCACGTGACCGTCGGAGTGATCTGGCTGCTGACGCTGTTCATGCTGGCGCTCCGCGGCCGGCTGCCGGCACACAAGGCCCTCGACGTCGAGATCGCGGGCCTCTACTGGCACTTCGTCGACGTCGTCTGGATCGCGATCTTCACCCTGATCTACCTGATCCAGTAGGAGACGGGCTCATGACCGATCACGAGACCCCATCGTCCCACGCGCACGAGGAGCACGCCCACCCCGGGGCCAAGCAGTACGTCGCGATCGCGGTCGTCCTGCTCGTGCTCACGGTGATCGAGGTGGCGATCTTCTACATCCCGGCGCTCAAGGGCATCCTGGTGCCGACGCTGCTGGGGCTCTCGGCCCTGAAGTTCGCCCTGGTCGCCGCGTTCTACATGCACCTCAAGTTCGACCACCGGCTCTTCTCCTGGCTGTTCGTCGTGCCGATGTTCTTCGCGGTGGCCGTCATCCTCGCCCTGATGGTGCTGTTCGGGGTGCTGGCTCGCCGGTGAGCCGCGCACCCGCGTCGGGCGCGTGCGAACGCCCCGGAGGAGACTCCGGGGCGTTCGTGTGGACCCGAAAAGGGTCGTGCCCCGGGCGGACGAGCCACCCGGGGCACCCATGTGGTAGCGGGGGCTGGATTTGAACCAGCGACCTTCGGGTTATGAGCCCGACGAGCTACCAGACTGCTCCACCCCGCAGCAACGGCACGGACCCTACATGGGCGCTCCGCGAGAGTCAAGGCGGCGAGCCGGGGAGGTGCGCCGCGCCTGCGATTGCGTCACGGACGCGTCATGGCTATTCTCCCCGCCTTCCGAACGGGCGCGATTCCCCTCTCCGTCATCTCATCGCCGCCATCATCCGCCGTCGCGTGGAGGTTCACCTTTGATCGGTTTCCGGCGCACCGTCCGGCTCGCCCTCGTCGTCGCAGGCGTCCTGGCCTCGCCCGCCCCCGGCGCCTGGGGAGCGGCGACGGTCCACCGCTTCAACCTGGTGCTATCCACCAACCCCTCGTCGATCGCCGCCGGGGACGTCAACGAATACATCAACAACTACAACGACATCATCCTCGAATCGCGCGGGCTCGAGGGTCTCTCGACCATCGGCTTCGGCTGGCTCTACCAGGGGGAGCTGCGTTACTTCGTGCGCCCCAACATCGCCGTCGGGGTGGGCATCGGACAACTGAAGGCCACCACGCGGCGCGAGTTCCTGCCGCGCATCTCGCAGCGGATCGAGATCACCGCGGAGGTGCGCACCATCCCGGTCAACGTCGGCGCCTCCTACT
>Ga0137455_1000335_pt1 | contig 12428 bp, 7 predicted proteins | sample EasRivERMGT600_2_FD_102334 | JGI IMG/M metagenome (GOLD analysis project Ga0137455, IMG submission 102334) | Soil microbial communities from meander-bound floodplain in the East River, Colorado, USA - East River MetaG ERMGT600_2 | ecosystem: Environmental > Terrestrial > Soil > Floodplain ... | reverse complement strand
GTGGGACGCGACTTCGACCTGTCGCCGAGCAGCCTGCAGCCGCTCGAGGCCTTCCGCGACCACATCACGATCGTCAGCAACACCGACGTGCGCAACGCCGAGGCGTTCACCGCGCCGGAAATCGGCGGCGACCACTTCCGCTCGAGCGCGGTGTTCCTGACGCAGATGCACCCGAAGCAGACGCAGGGCTCGGACGTCCTGGTCGGCACCTCGATCGATCAGTACTACGCGCAGCGCAACGGCCAGGGCACGGCGATTCCGTCGATGCAGCTGTGCATCGAGAACGTCGACCAGGCGGGCGGCTGCTCGTACGGTTACTCGTGCACCTACACCGACTCGATCAGCTGGGCGGCGCCCGATCAACCGCTGCCGATGATCCGCGACCCGCGCACGGTGTTCGATCAGTTGTTCGGCGTCGGCGCCACGCCGGCCGAGCGCATGGAGCGCCGCAGCGAGGACAAGAGCATCCTCGACTGGCTCGGCACCGCGGTGTCGCGCCTCAACAAGAATCTCGGCGCCGCCGATCGCGCGCGCTTGTCCGATTACCTCGATGACGTGCGCGAGATCGAGCGCCGCATCCAGCAGGTCGAGGCCGCCAACAGCAAGGGCGAGCCGCGCGAGCTGCCGGGCGCCCCGGTCGGCGTCCCCGACTCGTTCGAGGAGCACGTCAAGCTGATGTTCGATCTGCAGGCGCTGGCGTTTGCGTCGGATACGACGCGCGTGTTCGCGTTCAAGCTCGGACGCGACGCCTCAAACCGCGTCTACGCGGAGAGCGGCTACAAGGCCGCGTTCCACTCGGCGTCGCATCACCAGGACCGCGACGATCGCGTCACCGAGTTCGCGAAGATCAACAAGTACCACGTCAGCATGATTCCGTACTTCCTCAACAAGCTGAAGAACACGCCGGATGGGGATGCGACGCTGCTCGACAACACGCTGCTCGTCTACGGCTCGCCGATGGGCAACTCGAACGTGCACAACCACAAGCGCTGCCCGCTGTTCCTCGCCGGCCACGCCGGCGGCCAGCTGAAGGGCGGCCTGCACCTGCGCGCCGCCGACGGCACGCCGATGGCGAACGTGATGTTGTCGGTCGCGCAGATGCTCGGCATGAACGACTTCAAGAGTTTCGGCGACAGCACGAGCGCGTTCGATCTGAACACTGTGCCGGCAACGACGGCTGCGGTTTAAGACGGACGTTAACCACGGAGACACGGAGTCACGGAGAAACTTTTCCTAAACGCCAGTGCTGCTTAGCAATGGGCCGGCATTTTGAAAAGATTGCTCCGTGTTTCTGTGCCTCCGTGGTTTCGTCCGTGACAGGCAAGCAACTATGCGTAGATTGATGACTCTCGGGTTGGTGATCGCGTTGTCGGTTGGTATCAGCGCGGCTGAATCGCCGGTGGCTGACGCAGCGGCGCGTGGCGATCGCGAAGCGGTCAAGACGTTGCTCAAGCAGGCCGCGGATGTGAATGCGGCGCAGGGCGACGGCATGACCGCGCTGCACTGGGCCGCGATGAACGGCGATCTCGAGCTGGCGCAGATGCTGATCTTCGCCGGCGCGAACGTGCGCGCGACGACGAGGCTCGGCACCTACACGCCGCTCTATCTCGCCAGCCAGCAGGGCCGCGGGAATGTGATCCAGGCGCTCGTCAAGGCCGGCGCCGACGTCAAGTCCGGCACGCCGAACGGCACGACGCCGTTGATGGTGGCCGCGGCCTCCGGTGAGATCGAGGCGGTTCGCGCGCTGATCGATGCCGGCGCCGACGTGAACGCCAAGGACGGCGTGCGCGCGCAGACGCCGCTGATGTACGCCGCGGCGTCGAACCGCGCCGCGGTGATCGAGCTCCTCGCCGCGAAGGGCGCGGATGTGAAGGCGACCAACAAGACCTCCGATCTCGCCAACCTGTCGCGCGAAGGCGCCGGCTTTGGTGGCAATCCGGGCGTCCCCGGCGGTGGCCCCCCCGGACAGGGCGGACCCGGTGCCGCAGGCGCCCCGCCCGCTCGCCGTGCGCCGCAGCCCGGCATCGATCGCAACTATCAGTTGAATGAGTTGATCATCGCGCAGGGCGGCCTCACGCCGCTGCTCTACGCAGTGCGCCAGGGTTACCAGGAATCGAGCGACGCGCTCCTCAAGGCCGGCGCCGACATCAATCAGCCGTCCGCGGGCGACGGCACGACGCCGCTCCTGATGGCGGTGATCAACGGGCATTTCGATCTCGCGAAGTCGCTGATCGAGAAGGGCGCGGATGTGAAGAGGGCGAGCACCAACGGCGTGACGCCGCTGTACGGCGCGCTCAACGTCGAGTGGGCGCCCAAGGCGCTCTATCCGCAGCCCCGCGCGCACATGCAGCAGAAGACCGGCTACCTCGATCTGATGACGCTGTTGATCGACAAGGGCGCCGATCCGAATGCGCGCTTGAAGATGAAGGTCTGGTATTCGGGTTATAGCTTCGATCTCTCGGGCGTCGACGAGATCGGCGCGAGCCCGTTCTGGCGCGCCGCGTACGCGAGCGACGTTGCGGCGATGAAGCTCCTGGTCGCGGCCGGAGCCGATCCGAACGTCCCGACCATGAAGCCGGCGGGACGGGCGCGCTTCGGCGACATGCTCGAGGCCCGTGAAGTCGTCGACCAGTCAGGCTTGCCGCCGGTGCCCGTGGGCGGGCCGTCCATCACGGCGCTGCAGGCCGCTTCCGGCGCCGGCTATGGCGAAGGCTTCGGCGCCAACTCGCATCGCTTCGCGCCGACCGGCATGCTGGCCGCCGTGAAGTACCTCGTCGAAGAGCTCGGCGCCGACGTCAACGCCGCCGATCACGAAGGCCACACGGCGCTTCATCACGCCGCGTCGCGCGGCGACAACGAAATGATTCTCTATTTGGTGTCGAAAGGCGCCAACGTCAAGGCTGTCGATCGTGAGGGGAGAACGACAGTGGACATGGCCAACGGGCCCGTGCAGCGCATTCAACCGTTTCCCGAGACCATCGCCCTTCTCGAAAAGCTCGGAGCAAAGAATAACCATAAGTGCATTTCCTGTTAGTCGCTCTACTCCTTCTTCTCTCGACACTCTTTTCGCCGCCCACCCTTCACGCTGCTGAGCAGAACAGCGTGATGGGTGGATCTGCGCCCGCGGCCGATGCGGCCGCCGCGAAAGCGGGCGAGTTCGTCATCGACGGGCCTGCGGCGCCCGAGCAGCCGAACGTGATGGCGCGCGACGCCAACTTCAAGTCGACGATCCGCGCGATCAAGCTGCGCGCGCCGCTCAAGTTCGACGGCCGCCTGGACGACGAGGTGTATGGCGAGTTCCCGGGCTTCGGCGGGATGCTGCAGGCATCGCCGCGCTACAACCAGCCGTCCACCGAGAAGACCGAGATCTGGGTGATGTTCGACGGCGACAACATCTACGTCGCCGCGAAGCTCTGGGACAACGCGCCGCCCGAGAAGTGGATCGCCAACGAGCTGCGCCGCGACACCAACCAGATGCGGCAGAACGATCACTTCGGCGTCGGCTTCGACACCTTCTACGATCGCCGCAGCGGCTTCATGTTCTACGCGAACCCGCTGGGCGGGTTTTCGGATTACTCGGTCGTCGACGAGGGCGCGCCGAATACCGACTGGAATCCGGTGTGGAACGTGAAGACCGGCCGCTTTGACGGCGGCTGGACGATCGAGATGCAGTTCCCCTTCAAGTCGCTGCGCTATACGTCCGGCCCGGAGCAAGTGTGGGGCATCCAGTTCCGCCGCTCGATCCGTCACAAGAACGAGTGGACCTACTGGACGCCGGTGCCGCAGAACATGGCCGGCCCGGGCGCGCTCAATCGCGTCTCGGTGTACGGCACCGTCGTCGGCCTTGATTTGCCGCCCGCCGGCCGCAACCTCGAACTCAAGCCATACGCGCTCGGCAAGATGTCGACGGATCGGCTGACCAATCCGCCGACCTCGAACGATCGCGACGGCGACATCGGTGGCGACGTGAAGTACGGCGTCACCGCGAACCTGACGGCCGACGTCACGATCAACACCGACTTCGCGCAGGTCGAGATCGACGAGCAGCAGGTCAACCTGACGCGCTTCAACCTGTTTCTTCCCGAGAAGCGCGAGTTCTTCCTCGAAGGCCGCGGGATGTTTGATTTCGGCCGCGGCGGCGGATCGAGCGGCGCCGTCGGCATTCCGGGCCAGGGTGGCGGCGGCAGCAGCGACACGCCGTATCTGTTCTACACGCGACGCATCGGCTTGAACCGCAATCGCATCATTCCGATCGATGCCGGCGGCCGTCTCACCGGCAAGATTGGCGCGTTCGGCGTCGGCGTGATGAACATCCAGGCCGGCGACGAAGCGGTGTCGAACACGCCCGCGACCAACTTCACCGTGGTTCGCCTGAAACGCGACATCCTGCGCCGCAGCACGATCGGCGCGATGTTCACCAACCGCAACAACTCGAGCGTGGTCGCGGGCGGCAGCAACCAGGCGTTCGGTGTCGACGCGGCGATGGGCTTTTATCAGAACGTCGCGCTCGGCGGCTATTACGCGCAAACCGAGACCACCGATCTGCAGGGTGACACCGAGAGCTACCAGGGCAAGTTCGACTGGTCGCCGGATCGCTACGGCCTCAACGCCGAAGTGCTGAAGGTCGGCAAGGCATTCAATCCGGAAGTCGGCTTCCTGCGCCGCAGCGATTTCACGCGCTCGTATGGCTCGGCGCGCTTCAGCCCGCGGCCCAAGTCATCAAAGTTCGTTCGCAAGTACACGTCGCAGGCAAGCTACGAGTACTACGAGAACGGGGCCGGCGACGTCGAGTCGCGCCAGGCGACCGGGCGGTTGAACATCGAGTTCAACAACAGCGACCTCTTCAACATCGAGGCGAACGCGAATTACGACCTGTTGGTGACGCCGTTCGCGCCGGCGCCCGGTCACGTGATTCCGGTCGGCGGCTATCACTACAACGACGTGTCGATGTCCTACAACATGGGGCAGCAGCGCCGGCTGTCGGGCAACATCGGCGTGCAGCTGGGCGAGTACTACAACGGCACGATCCGATCGCTGACCTTCTCGCAGGGCCGCTACGCGATCCTGAAGCAGTTCTCGGTCGAGCCGCGCGTTTCGATCAACCACATCGAGCTGCCGAATGGGGCGTTCACGACCCGCCTGTTCGGCGCCCGCACCGATTACGGCTTCAGCCCGCGCATGTTCGCGAGCGCGCTGCTGCAGTACAGCTCAGCCGATCACACCTTCAGCAGCAACGTGCGTTTTCGCTGGGAATACCGGCCCGGAAGCGAGTTTTTCGTGGTCTGGACGGATGAGCAGGACACCAATCCGCTCGAGCCGCAGCGGGGCTCGATTGCCCTGCGCAACCGTGCGTTCGTGATCAAGATGACGCGATTGTTCCGGTTCTAGGCCGATTGCGCAGAATTGCACGCTAGGCGTTTGAGGCCGGTTCGGGATACCTTGGTGGGTGCGTCCGCGCCTTGCGGGCGCATTCGTCTACCTCTATCGGCAGGACACTCAACATGGCGGCAGCAGTTTCAGGAACTATCAAGCGTATCGTGAGCGACAAGGGCTTCGGCTTCGTGGCAGCAGAAGACGGGACCGAATACTTCTTCCACAACTCGGCGTGCGTGGGAACGCGTTTCGACGAGCTCCGTGAAGGACAGCGGGTTAGCTTCGAGAAGGGCCAGGGCCCGAAGGGTCCTCGCGCCGAGAACATCCGGGTCGAATAGTTCGGCACTCGATCTTACGGCTGCTCCTCCCTCAGCGCGGTTGTCAAGCCGGCGCCGGTGGAGCGGCCGTCGATCGAGACGTAGTCGTAGACCATCCTGAAATTCGATCGCCCGAACACGCGGACGCGGCCCGTCGAGGTCATCTCGATCGGTACCACGTGTCCGCCGATGTGTGCGAACTTCCAGATCACTTCGACATCACGCAGCCAGAATGACGGGCTCTTCATGAGCCGTCCCTGAATCCTCGTCAACAGGCCGGAGCCTGGTTCGATCCACAGGCTGCCGGCGACGAGCCCGTCCGATTTCTTGATCGGATTCATCAGGATGCGTTGCAGGCCGTCGTCGGTCATGCCGCCGTCCTCGAACGCATAGTTCTTCGCGTCAAGCGACGCGCGCAGCCGCTTGCCGCGCGCGATCAGGTCCTGCTCGCTCGTCAGGATCGTGCGCAGGGTCTTGTTGCGCACGTACTCCGAGCCGCCTTCGCGAATGATCTCGAATGTGAATCCGCGGCCCGGCTGGTATTCGGTCCATGCTTCGATCCAGCCGCGCTTGTCCGAGCCGTTGGTGAGCCCGCCCTCGAGACGCCTGAACGCGCGATACGCCGGCGGCGCCACGGTGTTCGACTTCGCAAGAACGCGCTCGAAGCCCGGATCGGCTGAGCCGGAGGCCGAAAGCTGACCCAGGCTCCACATCAAGGTGAAGCTGATGGCCAGTATGGGCGTTGCGGCGAGCGGCGATCGGTTCACGACCCTCTCTTCTGCAGATCACGTACCACTGCCTGCACGATTTCTCGCGCGCCAATTGTAACGCCGGGCTCGACCGGGTGTAGAAGAAAACCTATGCCGACTCTGCAGGAAGTCACCCTCGCGCATTCGCGGCGGCTGTCGGAGATTTACCAAACCCGCGACGTCCGCATCTCCCAGGCCCAGTCGCTGCGCGATCTCCAGCTGCGCGCGCTGCCGGCCGCGGCGAAGGTTTACGACAAATATGACGATGAGCTGTCGGTGGCGCGCGAGAAACAGATCGCCACCGAAGCGAAGGCCGCGGCGGCACGCCACGCCGCGTTGCTGGGCGCCGTCGATCGGCGCAGCGATCGCTTTGAGGATGCGCAGATATCGCGCCGCTCCACCGACACCGAGGCGGTCGCATCGAAGCGCCGCGCCGAAGATACGGCGAACCGCAAGTATGAGGCAGCCATCACCAATCTTCGTGACGTGCCGCCAGCCGGCCGTGAGAAGGCGGCGCAGGATGCCGAGCGGACTCGTCGTGTCGAGCTCGAGGCAGCGCGAAAGACGCACGACGAGGCGTTGATGGATGCGCAAAAGAAGTATCGGGAATCCGTGGATGGCGCGCTGTTAGAGGAGCGGCGGGAGAGCCGCGATGCCGAGCGCGCCTACCTCGATGCCGTGCAGCTCGCGGAGGGCGCGATGCGCGGCGCGAAGACCTTCGCCGATCAGAACCTGGCCGCGGCGCTGGCGAAGAATCCCGAGGCCGCGGCACTATTGCGATCGTGGCGCGCCGAGCTCGCCACGATCGCGACTGACACGACGCAGGCCGAGAAGGACGCGTTCTCGCGCTTCCGTCGCGACCTCGAGGCCTTGAAGACCTAAGCAGGCGGGTCTTAAGACCGGCCTCTACGTTCTACTTGCCGTCGACCGGCGTCTTCTTGATGCGCTGCAGCATGTTGTTGAATGGCGGCAGCTGCTCGTTGATCGTCTTCTCCAGGCGATCCGTCTCCGCCTTCAGCTCGGCGACAAGATCGTTGAAGATCGGCTCGACGTTTCCGGTCGGCCGGCCTTCACCCGACACCGCCACTCGCAGCAATGACGCGAGGCGGTTGTTGGTCTTGATCGGGAAGTTGAGCGGATCCTGTCCGCTCTGGTTCTTGACCTGGTAGACGTCTTCTTCCACCGCGACGAGCGCTTTCGTCAGCAGCTCGCCGGCGGCGCGCACTTCCGCCGGCGCGTCCTTGATGCGCTCGGCGATGTCGGTCTTGATGCGGCGGATCCTGATCACCGCCAGGTTCGCTTCGTTGACCTTGTCGCGAATGCGGCTCGCGAGCGTCCACTGGAACATCAGGTCGGCGTCGCTGATCGGGCGTAGCGGGTGCTTCAACACCTGGAACGATTGCGTCTGCGTGACGCCGTCCGCGGTCAATCTCACCGAGTACGATCCGGGAAGGACCGCCGGGCCATTCTGCGTCGCGCCCCACAGGATCATCCCGGGGAACGTGACCACGCCGGTCGAGTTGAGGTCCCACGTGTAGCGGTTGACGCCCGCCGCCATCGGCGCGCCCTGCGGGCCGCGCGGGAAGTCGTCATCGCCGCCAGCCGCTCCTGTCTCACCAGGCTTGCGCGGCGGATTGCCGGTCACCGATCGCACGACCTGTCCCTTCTGATCGAGGAAATCGATGGTCAGCTGCTTGGGCTGCGACTTCAGGTAATAAGTGACGATCGGCCGATCGAGGCCGCGCGTCGTGTTGGCCGGCTTGAACACCGCGACGTCGGTGAGCGGCGCGAGACCGAACTGGCGCAGCGCCGCGATGTCGTCGAGCACGTAGAAGCTGCGGCCGTGCGTGCCGATTGCCAGCGCGTTGTCCTCAACGACGAGATCGGTGGTCGGCGTGTCGGGCAGTCCGTTCTTCAACGGCAGCCACTGCTCGCCGTCGTTGTACGAGACGTACACGGAATGCTGCGTGCCCGCGTAGAGCATGCCGCGGCGCACCGGATCCTCGCGAACGGTATGCACGTAGTCGTTGGCGGCGATGCCGTTGACGATCTTCGTCCACGTCTTGCCGAAATCTTTCGTCCGGAAGATGTACGGCGAGCGATCGCCGAGCAGCATCTTCTTCACCGCGACATACGCGGCGCCGTTGTCGAACGACGAGCCGTCGATCTGGCTGACGCGGCCGAGGTCCGGCATGTCCGGCGGGGTCACGTTCGTCCAGTTCCTGCCGCCGTCGCGCGTGACCTGGATGATGCCGTCATCCGATCCAGCCCAAATCAGATTCACGTCTTTCTTGCCGGGACCGATCGAAAACACCGTTCCGTAGATCTCCGGGCTGTTCATGTCGTGCGTGATCGGCCCGCCCGAGTCTTGCATCGTCTTCGGATCGTGACGCGTCAGATCGGGACTGATCGCTTCCCACGTGTCGCCGCCGTTGGTCGTCTTCCAGATGCGCTGCGAGCTCGTGTAGAGGACGTTGGGATCGACATACGACAGGATGATCGGATAGGTCCATTGCCAGCGTTCCTTCACTTCGGCTGAGTTTTCGCCGGAGAAGAAGCGCGGATACGCGCCGACTTCCTTGAGCTCGCCGGTGCGGCGATTCAAGCGGGTCAGGAACGATCCGTTGTTGGCGCCGGCCCAGAAGATGTCGGGATCGGTCGCGTGCGGCGCGATGTAGCCGGGCTCGCCGCCGCCGACTTGGTACGGGGCCACCACGTTTCCGCCGCCGCCACCACCGCCGCCGCCGGCCTGGTTCGTATTGCTCGGCACGCACAACGTGCTGTTGTCCTGCTGCGCGCCGCAGACGTGGAAGGGCAGGTGAGAGGTCGTGATGACGTGATACCACTGCGCGGTCGGGAAATCCTGCGCGCTCCAGTTCGGCACGCGCGACGCCGCGTCGTAGGTGATCGCGCCGCCGCCGTCGTTGCCGTCGATCACATGCAACGGATCGTCCGGGTCCACCCAGAGGTCGTGGTGATCGCCGTGCGTGTTCTGCCCGATCGGCGCCGTCGTCTTACCGCCGTCGGTCGATCGAAAGAGACCGGTGTTCTGCATGTAGACGACGTCCTTGTTGCTGGGATCGCCGAAAACGTGTGTGTAGTAGAACGCGCGTTGGCGAATGGCGCGGCTCGCGTTGATCAATTTCCACGACGTGCCGGCGTCATCCGAGACGAACAGGCCGCCGTTCTCGTTCTCGACGAGCGCGTAGACGCGATTCGAATCCGCCTTGGTGTTGGCCAGGCCGATGCGGCCGACCATGCCGGCGGGCAGGCCCGCGTTCCGCGTGATCTCGGTCCACGTCTCGCCGCCGTCGGTCGACTTATACATGCCGCTGCCGGGTCCGCCGCTCGACATCTGGTACTCGATGCGATAGGCCTCCCACAACGCCGCATAAAGCACGTTGGGGTTGTTGGCGTCGACGACGATGTCGACGGCGCCGGTTTTGTTGTCCTTGAACAGCGTGCGCTTCCAGGTCTTGCCGCCGTCGGTGGTCTTGAACACGCCGCGCTCGTCGCTCGGCCCGTAGTAGAGGCCGAACGCCGCCACCCACACGATGTCGGGATTGGCCGGATGGATGCGAATCTTCGAGATCGCATCGACGTTCTTGAAGCCGACGTTCGCCCACGTCTTACCGGCATCGATCGATTTGTAGACGCCGTCGCCGGGCATGATGTTGCCGCGAATGCACGACTCGCCCATGCCGATCCACACGACGTCGGGATTCGAGTTCGAGACGGCAACCGCGCCGACCGAGGAGCTCGTGATCTGTCCGTCGGTCACGGGCGCCCAGTTGTTGCCGGCGTCGGTGGTCTTCCACAAGCCGCCGCCGACGGCGCCGAAATAGGCTTCGCGCGGGCGTCCTTTCACGCCGGCGACCGCGATCGATCGGCCGCCGCGATCGGGGCCGATGCTACGCCAGCGATAATCGTTGAGCAGCGCGGGATCGATCGCCTGCTGTTGCGCGTCGAGCTGACGGGTGTCGGCGATGGAGAAAAGGGTCAGGACGGCCAGCGCGGCCGCGCGCCAGGTGCTCGTCGATACGGTCATTCCAGGGCCTCCAAAGGGAAGAGTCTACCAAGCCCAACCGCCCGCCACGTAACCGCATGTAAGTCATCCATTACCCACCACGAACCGTCCCTTACCCAATCAGGCCGGATTAGCTACTAAAAGAGCTGGCATAGCCGTTGCTGTATAGGGCTGTGTGAAGAAGTTGACCGCCACCGCCACCGTCGTGAAAGCAGCGCTGTATGTGCTGCTGGCCAGTGCATGCGCTCGCACCGAAGCGGTCGAGAGCATTCCAACGGGCACCGAAGTGACGGTCGTCACGCAGGATGGCACGCTCGTCCGCGGCAAGATCGCCAAGGTCGATGCCGACGTCGTCACGTTGACCGGCGAGCGTCCGAACACCTCCACCGAAATTACGCGGACCAGCATCGCGGAAGTGAAGCGCGTCTCGAGTGACGATCGCGAGCCAGCGACCGCTTCGCCGAATGCGCCTGTCGCGGCAACGAAGTCCGCGGCGATCGTCCGCACCTACACCGTTCCCGACAACACCGTGCTCGACGTCACGCTCGGCACCGCGCTCGCGTCCGATACGAGCCGCGTCGAGCAGCCCGTGCGCGGCACGGTGGCGTCACCAGTTGTGATTGACGGGACGACAGTCATTCCGTCCGGCGCTACGTTATCGGGTCACGTCACGCATGTTGACGACTCCGACAAGGTCAAGGGCCGCGCGGAACTGTCGTTCCGCTTCACACGCATGACGACCGGCTCGGTCACCTACGACATCGACACGACGCCGCTCGCGTTCGTCGCCGAGGGCACCAAGAAAGATGACGCCGTGAAGATCGGCGTCGGCGCCGCGGCCGGCGCGGTGATCGGCGCGATCGCCGGCGGCAAGAAGGGCGCCGCCATCGGCACCGCGGTTGGCGCAGGCGCCGGCACCGGCGTCGTGCTTGCCACCGACGGCAAAGAAATCCGGCTTGCAGAAGGACGCAAGCTCAAAGTCTCGCTATCTAACCCGCTAACAATCCGCACCAAATAACCCACCAACTGCCGCGGGAGCCATCAAAGGCTCCCGCGCCTCGCCTTGTACGGCATGATGGAATTCCATCGTGCTGCCTTCACCTCTCGACGAATACGCCACCAGACACCAGGCCAGGGAACGAGCCGCAGCCGCGCGTGAGCGCACGCACATCCATCTCGGCAACGCAAAAGTCGCGATCTTCATTGCCGCCGTGATCTATGGCGGCTACGCGATTCGAGGCGATCCCTCGCCGATCGCCTTCGGAATCGGCGCGACGGTCTTCATCGCATTGTCGATCTGGCACGAGGTGGTGATGCGCGCGCTCACGCGCGCGCAGGCCTCGGTGACGCATTACGCGGATGGCATCGCGCGCATCGAAGACCGCTGGATGCGCGAGACGCCGAGCGGCGAGCGGTTTCGCGATCGCAACCATCCCTCCGCCGACGATCTCGACGTGTTCGGTCCCGGCAGCCTGTTCCAGTTGCTGTCGTCGTGCCGGACGCCGATGGGGGAGGAGCGGCTCGCGGGCTGGTTGCTGCGCCCGTCGCCGATTCCCGACATCCGCGAGCGCCAGGCGCGCGTCGCGGCGTTAGGCGCCCGCATCGATCTACGCGAGCGCATCGCCGTCGTCAATGCCGGACGCAAACGGACGATGCATGCCGAGCGCCTCATCGCATGGGCGGAGCAGCCGGCATCGATGCCGCCGCTGCGATGGTTGGTCGTGGCATTGGCGGTCGTGTTCGTCGCCACGCTCACGTGGTACCTCAAGGGCGGGCCGGGCATCTTCGCCGCGATCGTGGCGGTCATCAACGTGGCGATGCTGGTCTGGCTTGGCAAGCGCGCGGACGGAATTGCGGAACGCCTGGCGTCGGCCACTGAATCCGCGGCGCTCGATCTGCTGGCGAACGTGGTGCGTGAGATCGAGCACGAGCCGTTCGGCGCGCCTTCCCTTGCTGCGCTCG
>Ga0137455_1000332_pt1 | contig 12490 bp, 7 predicted proteins | sample EasRivERMGT600_2_FD_102334 | JGI IMG/M metagenome (GOLD analysis project Ga0137455, IMG submission 102334) | Soil microbial communities from meander-bound floodplain in the East River, Colorado, USA - East River MetaG ERMGT600_2 | ecosystem: Environmental > Terrestrial > Soil > Floodplain ... | reverse complement strand
GTCATCATGGTGACCGGAAACGACAGCCGCGAGAACGCCCTGATGGCCATCCAGCGCGGCGCGGTCGACTGGTACGCCAAGCCGATCCAGCTCGAGGAGCTGAAGGTCATCCTGCGGCGGGCGTTCCTGGTGCGCGAGCTGGAGGCCGAGCACGCGGTGTCGGTCAAGGCCGGGCGCAGGCGCTATCACCGCCTGGTCGGAGAGTCCGAGGCGCTGCAGCGCGTCTTCGGCCTGATCCAGCGCGTCGCCCCGACCGATGCGACCGTGCTGGTGCTGGGCGAGAACGGCACCGGCAAGGAGCTGGTCGCCCACGCCATTCACAAGGCCAGCCCGCGCCGGGAGGGACCGTTCGTCCCGATCAACTGCGGCGCCATCCCCGAAACGCTGCTCGAGAGCGAGCTGTTCGGGCACGAGCGCGGCGCCTTCACCGACGCCTACCGCACCCGCGAGGGCAAGCTCGAGCTCGCCGGCGGCGGGACCATCTTCCTCGACGAGATCGGCGACCTGCCGGTCCACCTCCAGGTCAAGCTGCTGCGCTTCCTCCAGGACCACACCCTCGAGCGGGTCGGCGGGCGGGAGTTGCTGCGCATCGACGCCCGGGTGGTGGCGGCGACCAACCGCGACCTCCAGGCTGCGATCGCGCAGGGGCAGTTCCGCGAGGACCTGTTCTACCGCCTCAGCGTGCTGACCATCCAGATGCCGCCGCTGCGGGAGCGCGGCGACGACACCCGGCTGCTCGCCGAATACTTCCTCGACTTCTACGCCCGCCACCACAAGCGGCGGCTCAAGGGCTTCACCCAGTCGGCGCGGCGGGCGATCCAGGCCCACGCCTGGCCGGGCAACGTCCGCGAGCTCGAGAACCGGATCCAGCGCGGCGTCATCCTCGCCCGCGATGCCTACCTCCGGCCCGAGGACCTCGAGCTCGGCGAGGCGCCGGCCGAGGGGCCGCGCACGCTCCAGGGGGCGCGCGATCGGGCCGAGCGCGAGCTGCTGGTCGACGCACTGACCCGCCATGCCGGCAACATCACGCGCGCGGCCCGCGACATCGACGTCAGCCGTCCGACGCTCCACGACCTGTTGCGCAAGCACGGGCTCGAGGCCGAGCGCTACCGCCGCACCGACCTGCCGGACGCCGCGGACGACGGCGACCAGGAGGGGGAGGCCGGCTCGCGGGAATCGCGCGGCTGATGCCCGGGCCGGTGCTGGGGACGCAAAACGATGGAGCCCCGGGGGATCCTTCCTCCGAGGCTCCAGAAAGATTAGGGGGACGTCGTTCGCAGAATCGCGGGCCGCACGCGAGTTTCGTTGAACTAGCCCCCCGATACGAACACTGAGATGCCGGTGGGCCCGCCGAAGTTGCGCCTTTTGTCGACCCGCCCGCGAGCGGCCGCCCGGGGTGCGCCGATGACCCCGAGCCCGGCTTCCTGAACAAAGTGCTGACAGGACGGGGTCAAGGACGATGAGCTATTTCCTGGCGGTGGCGGGCAACATCGGAGCCGGCAAAACCGAGATCACCCGCCGGCTGAGCACCGAGCTGGGCTGGCTCGCGTACTACGAGCCGGTCATCCAGAACCCCTACCTCGACGACTTCTACCGCGACATGTCGCGGTGGAGCTTCCACCTCCAGATCTACTTCCTCAGCGAGCGCTTCAAGGCCCAGGTCGAGATCGGGCGCAGCGAGCTCCCGTTCATCCAGGACCGCACGATCTACGAGGACGCGGAGATCTTCGCCCGGGTGCTCCTCGAGCAGGGCTCGATGACCGCGGTCGACCACGACAACTACACCGCGCTGTTCCGGGTCCTGACCGGGTTCCTGCGCCGCCCCGACCTGATCCTCTATCTCAAGGCGTCGCCGGAATCGCTGATCGAGCGCATCCGTGGACGCGGCCGGTCGAGCGAGCTCGGCATCCCGATCGAGTATCTGGCTCGGCTCGGCCGCGCCTACGACGACTGGATGGCAAGGGTGCGGGAGGAGGTCGAGGTGCTGGAGATCGACACCGACCGGGTGCCGCTCCAGGGCGAGACCGAGGCCTTCCAGCGGCTGGTCGAAGACCTCAAGCGCCGCTATCCGCGCCAGGCGGAGCTGGAGCTGCCGGGCTGAGACCCGGGCCGGCCCCGCGCGCGGCGAGGGCCGCGGTGCACCGCCCGCACACGCCGTCCGAGATGTCGGGGCGATGGGTCCAGCAGCGCTCGCACTTCGGCAGGCTGGTCTTGCGGACCTCGACCGCGAGCTCCGGCGACTCGCCCGCCACTAGGTCGGCGCGGGCGACCAGCAGGAAGCCCAGCCGCTCGTCCCCCAGGCGCGCCAGCCGCGCGATCACCGGCTCGGGGCCAGCGATGACGACCTCGGCCTCGAGCGTGGTGGTCAGGACCTTCGCCGCCCGCAGCGGCTCGATGGCGGCGTTGACCGCGTCGCGCACGCCGAGCAGGAAGCTCCAATCGTCGTCCCCCGTGTCGGCGGCCGCGTCGGCGCGCTCGGCCCAGGTCGCCAGGTGCACGCTCTCGGCCAGGCTGACCAGGCCGGGGTGGCTCTGCCACACCTCCTCGGCCGTGAACACCAGCGCCGGCCCCGCGGCGATCGCCAGGTCGCGCAGCGCCTGCCAGAGCACGGTCTGGGCCGAGCGCCGCGCGGGATCGTCGGGGGCGAGGGTGTAGAGCCGGTCCTTGGCGACGTCGAGGAACACGGCGGAGAGGTCGACGGTGCAGACGTCGAGCAGGGCGTCGAGCACGCGGTGGAAGGCGAAGCTCTCGTAGTCACGGCGCATCCGGGCGACTCGCGCGGCCAGCCGGGCGGCGAAGGCGCGGTCGACGGCCGTGAGCCGCGACGCCGGCAGGGCGTCCGCCGGCGCGAAATCGCTGAGGTTGCCGAGCAGGAAGCGAAACGTGTTCCGCACCTTGCGGTAGGCGTCGGCGACCCGCTGCAGGATCTCGTCACCGACGCGCACGTCGCTCCGCCAGTCGGTGGCCAGCGCCCACCAGCGCACGACGTCGGCGCCGTACCTGGCGATGATCTCGGACGGCGCGATCACGTTGCCGAGCGACTTGTGCATCGCCCGACCGTCGGCGTCCAGCACCCAGCCGTGGGTCAGGACGTCGGTGAACGGAGCCTCGCGCGCGACTCCGACGCCGACCATCAGCGATGAGTTGAACCAGCCGCGGTGCTGGTCGGGGCCCTCGAAGTAGACGATCCGGCCGCCGGTGGAGCGGGCCTGCGACCAGGCGCGGTCGAACGCCGGATGAGTGACGCGCGCCGCGCGATGCGTTGAGCCGGAGTCGAACCAGACGTCGAGGATGTCGGTCTCGGCCCGGAACGGCCCGGCGCGGCCGCAGGACGGGCAGGCGAAGCCCGCGGGCAGGAAGCGCTCGACCGGCCACTCGTACCAGACGTCGGAGCCGTGCTCGCGGATCGCGGCGCCGACCCGGGCCATGACGCCGGCGTCGAGCGCGGCCTCGCCGCAGGCCTCGCAGTAGACCGCGGGGATGCCGACCCCCCAGTAGCGCTGGCGGGAAAGGCACCAGTCGGGCCGCAACCGCACCGCATCGCGGATGCGGTTGCGCGAGCCCTCCGGCTCCCACCGCACGCGCTCGATCTGCTCGAGCGCGCGGTCGCGATGGGCGTCGTGGTCGATGATCATGAACCACTGCTTGGTGGCCCGGAAGATGACCGGCTTGCGGCACCGCCAGCAATGCGGGTAGGCGTGGACCAGCGTCGAGGCCGCGAGCAGCCGGCCGCGCTCGCGCAGCCACGCGATGATGTCGTCGTTCACCTCCAGCACGCTCCGGCCGACGAACGGCTCGGCGCCGGCCGTGAACCGGCCGGCCTCGTCGACCGGGCTCAGCGCCTCGAGGCCTTCGCGCGTCCCGACCGCGAAGTCCTCCTTGCCGTGGCCCGGCGCGGTATGGACCAGGCCGGTGCCATCCTCGAGGCTGACGAACGGCGTGCCGTCGACGACGCGGGCCGGCCGTCCCCACGGGCCCTCGAAGATCACCCCGACCAGGTCGCGGCCCTTGATCCGCCGCGTGACGACCGGGCGATCCCAGCCCGCCGCCGCGGCGACGGCTTCGAGGCGCGCCGCCGCCAGGATCCAGTGTCGGCCGCCGGCCTCGACCTGCGCGTAGTCCGCCTCGGGGTCGGCCATCAGCCCCTGATTGGCCGGCAGCGTCCAGGGCGTCGTGGTCCAGGCCAGCGCCGCCACGTCGGCGCCGGGGGCGAGCACACCGCGCGGGTCCTCGCGCAGCGGGAAGACGACGTGGATCGAGGGGGAGGGATCGTCGTGATACTCGATCTCGGCCTCGGCGAGCGCGGTCCGGTCGGTCGGGCACCAGTGGATCGAGCGCAGGCCGCGCTGCACGAAGCCGCGGGAGGCGAGCGCCGCGAAGGTCTCGACGATCTCCGCCTCGAAGCGCGGGTCCATCGTCAGGTAGGGATCGTCCCATTCCCCCCAGCCGCCGAGGCGCTCGAACTCCTCGCGCTGGATCTTCACCCACTTGGCGGCGTACTCGCGGGAGTGGCGGCGCAGCGCGATGCGATCCGGCGGGCCGCCGCGCTCGCGCAGCTCGCGCCCGACCTGGATCTCGATCGGCATGCCGTGGTTGTCCCAGCCCGGCAGGTAGGGCGAGTCGTAGCCGAGCACGGACGCGCTGCGGACGACGGTGTCCTTCCAGATCTTGTTGGACGCCGTCCCCATGTGGAGATGGCCGTTCGAGTAGGGGGGCCCGTCGTGGAGCAGCAGCACGGGCCGGCCGAGGCGGGCCTCGCGCAGCTTGGCGTAGAGGCGCCGCTCGCGCCACCACTGGAGCCGCTCCGGCTCGCGGCGCGGCAGGTCCGCCTTCATCGGGAAATCGGTGCGCGGCAGGTTGAGCGTGTCGCGGTACCCGGCCACAGAGCCCTCCTTGCGAACACGAAACGAAAACGCCCCAACGGCAAGACCGTTGGGGCGACGAGGTCGCGGTACCACCCAACTTCGCGGCGGGCGGTGCCCGCCGCCTCATGGGCCCTTCACGGGGGCCACTCGGCCGCGCCTACTGTGGACGCCTCGTGGCGATCCGGTTCGGGCGGCGGCTCGGGGGTGATCTTCGGCGCGCGCGTTGGCGCCGGGCTCGCACCGTCCCCGGCTCGCTGCTGCGCGTCGCGCGCCTACTCGTCCCCGTCGACGCCTGTGCCGCGCAAGGTGACACGCGGCCTGCGGCGCGTCAAGACCGGTGGAGCTCGAGACTAGTGGGTGGTGACGAGGCCCGAGCGCTGGATGCCGATCGTGTCGCGGAAGCCGCGCGCATCGACCAGCACGATGGACCCGGCGTGCGAGGCGCGGCCGTCGCGCTCGAGTCGCAGCGTGTCGAGATCGTCGGCCGGGCTCTCGTCGTAGACCACACCCGGAGGCAGACTCCAGACTGCGGCGACCGAGCCGGCGTGGTGGAGCCGGTAGTCCGAGTGGAGCGTGTCGAGCTGGAAGTAGAGCGTCTGCTCCACGCCGGTGGCGATCGCCCGCTCGCGGGCGATACGGATCTGGGCGGCGATGTTCTCGGTGGCCCCGCCGAGGCGATGGCGGTCGCTGAAGCCCCGGAACACCGGGATGCCGATGGCCGCGATCAGCCCCAGAACGAGCAGCGTGGCGGCCATCTCGATCAGCGAGAATCCGAGGTCGCGTCGATCCGTCATCGGCCCTCCGCGTGGGCCACCCGAGCGTCACGCGGGACGGCCTCCGTCGGAGGTATCGTTCGCCGCGAGGGTCGACTTGACGATCGCGGCGCGGGCGCGCCGCGGCGGCCGCATCACGGCCGTGCGGGTCGGCGGATCAGCGGGGCGAGGCCCGTTGGGCGGTGGACGGGCCGGCCGGCGGCCCGGCGAGATCGGCGAGCACCAGGCATACGGCGGCGACGCTCGGCTCCCCCTCGAGGCGACCGAGCGCGTAGAGCTCGCGGGCCGGCGAGGCGATTCTCAGCTCGCGTCGGGCGTCCTGGGCGCGCGCGAGCGCGTCGACCGGCGCTTCGGGCAGCCGGGATCCCGTCTCGCGAAGGCGGTCGAGGTCCCGGACCAGCTCGGACCACGGGGGCGTCCGATGCGGCTCTCCGCCAGCCTCGAAGCCGTCCCGGAGCAGGCCGGCACGGAGCGTCTCCGGCGGGGCGTCGAGGCGGAGCTCGCCGCGCCGGGTGGCGCCGGCCAGGACCCGCCACCAGGTGGCCCGCGTGAGCGAGCGTTCGTTCACCCGCGTGCCGTCGATCAGCCCGGCGCGCTCGGCCCACACCCGATAGGGTCCGGCCCATGACGAGTCCGACCGAGCGGCGGGCAGCCGCGCGCGCACGAACTCGACCGGGTCGTGCGCCCGCGCTTTTTCCCAGCGCTGATCCGGTTGCTCGGGGGTCCGCAGCTCGAAGTGGAGATGCGGCGAGGTCGCGCGTCCGGTGTCGCCGACCCGCCCCAGGACGGTCCCCGCCGCCACCGGCTCCCCGGCCCGTACCGCGGTCGATCCCGACTCGAGGTGGGCGTAGACGGTGAAGACCGTCGATTCGTCGATCCGCCGGTGAGCCAGCACGACGTGCTCGCCGTAGCCGCCGGCCGCGGCCACGAGCACGACCAGCCCATGGGCGGCGGCGCGGACGTTGCCGCCTCCCTGGCGGTTGGACAGGTCGACCCCGGCGTGGCGGCTACCCCGTTTGCCCAGCAGTCCGCGATTGGCCCGGTAGGGCGGATCCGCCTCGGGCCCCGGGCACGTGAAGTCGAACGGATCGCCGACCGGAAAGGTCAGGGCACCGCTCCAGCACCAGCGGTCGACCATGCTCGAATCGAGGGGCAATACCCCCGCGAGCAGGATCGGTGCGGCCCCGAGCCAGAGCGACGAGAGGCCGAGGGCGCGCGGAGCGGTCCATCGCGGCCCGAAACGGTCGGTCACGCCGGCGACGCTAGCAGGCCGGAGGTCCTGCGACCACCGTCCGGGGAGGTCTGGCGTCGAGCGCCAGGCTAGGGGAGGACGACGAAGCGCATGGCGGCGTCCGCTCGACCCGAGGCGCGGACGAGATAGAGGCCGGCCCGCCACCGCCGGGTGACCGAGGGCTCGAAACGCGCCTCGGGGCCGGCCGCGCCGGCGACGACCGACGCGGAAGCCACCCGCCGGCCGGTGATGTCGAAGACCTCGATCCGCTCGCCGATCCGTGCCCCTTCGCCGGGTCGGAAATGCAGCGCCTGTCCGGCGCGCAGCGGATTGGGGCCGGCTCGTGAGCCGGGTGTCGCGGCTCTGGGCGCGGGGGCGTCGTCGACCGCGGTCGGCGAGTTGGGGGCGACGAAGTCGCGCTGGCGATCGAACAGATGGGCGTCGCCGTCGGGGAAGGCGGTGTAGAGGATCGAGACCACCCGCGGATGCTCGGCCAGAAGGGAGGGCCGCACGCCGCCGCCGTCCTCGGGCGCCACCACCTGGGTCGTGCCCACGTCCCAACCCCGATCGGTCTCGCGATGCGTGTAGAGCAACTGCGGCGCCCCGCCGGTCGAGGCCTCGACCACGAGGTGGACGGCGCCGAACCGGTCCACGGCGACGGCGGGATTCTGCATCGATTCCCCCCGCGCCTCGAGCACGGTGTCGCGGGGGATCGGCGCCGCCCCCCCGTGTCGAAGCTGGTAGCGCAGTTCGCTGGCGATTCCGAACGCGGTCCAGACCGAGTGGAGGCGACCCTGCTGGTCGACGAACGCGTTGACCGCGGGCTCCGACAGCCCGCCGCCGGGGCTGAGTCGCTGCCGGCTGCGGAATCCCGAGTCGGGGTGGAAGCGTGAGAACCAGGCCCGCGGCACTCCGGTCTTGTACTCCGGCCAAACCACGTAGCTGGCCCCGTCCGGGGCGGCGGCCACGGTGGGGAGGTCGGGGACGTTCGAGGTGTCGGTGACGGCGCGCGGCATGCCGAACGGAGAGGTGTAGGGGAAGTAGAGGAACATGATCTGCGCCCCGATGGGTCCGTTGTAGTGCCATGCGACGTGGACCCCTCCATGTCCGTCCGCGCTCACCGCCGGTGCCCGGCTGGAGCCGGGCATGTCGGTCAATCGACGCTCGGGGGTCCAGGAGCCCCGGATCCGGGCGCGGTAGTACAGCTCGTGCGAGCCGTGACGGGTATCGCTCCACACCACGGCGACATCACCGCCCGGCAGCGCCGCCACCGTGGGTTCGACGGCCCCGGTGGGCGAGGCGCTGATGACCTCGGGGCCGGACCACACCCGATAACTGTCCCGGGAGCGCATGACCACCTGGGGCGGACCGCCGAGCTTCTCGCTGCCGACCACCACCGCCGTCATGTCGTCGAGCAGCACCGCGCGGCGGGCGGGTCCGGTCGCGACCACGGGCGTGAACGACCCGTTCGTCACGTCGAGGGGCGCCCGCCAGCCGGCGGACCGGACCTGGGCATCGAAGCGCATCAGATCGCCGATCGGCGTGATGTTGCGCAGCGCCGTGTTGGTGGGTGCGCCCGCGTTGGTCCAGGTGGAGGGGGACGTGTCGTCGTCCATCGTCGTCACCTGGCCGGTGCCGGGGAACGGATCCCAGGCGTCGCCGCGGGAGAGGCCGAGGATCAGGTCGCGTCTCCCGTCCGCCTCGACCAGGCGAAGGCCCGGCGGCGTTCCCGAGTTGACCCGGTTGGAGGCCAGCCGCGCGGCGATGAGGCCGTCGTCGACGTGGTAGACGATCAGGCCTTCGCCGTGGAGGTTGCGATCGAAGCCCAGTTGCTGACGGTTCTCGATCAGGAAGTGCTCGTTGCGGTCCTCGCCCTGGAAGCTGAACTCGACGACCGGTCCGCCGGAGGCGAGCGGCGGCAGGACGAACGTGGAGTCGCGGCTCGGCCGCACGCTCGTCGCCCACCCCAGGTGGAGTGCCGGCCAGGCGCCGAGGTGGGCCGGATACTCGGGCGAGAAGCCGTTGGCGCCGTAGAGCCCGGTGGACATCAGCGACCAGTTGCCGGGTCCCTTGTTGGCGGCGCCACCGAGCGAGGAGGCGTCGTAGAGGTCGGGCAGCCCGAGCGTATGCCCGAACTCGTGGCAGAAGACCCCGATCTCCGCCGGGTTGCTGTGCTGGAACATGCTCCGCTCGGGGACGATGGAGAACCCGTTGAGCCGCACGTACTGGAGCGGATTGCTGCCCGGGATCGCGTCGTTGGTGGTGTAGAAGTTGCTGTTGCTCCAGTTGGTCAGGCGCGAGGTGATCGACCACATGTTGTCGGTCTCGCCCAGGCTCGCCTCGCCGCCGTACCCCGAGTGGAGCACCCACACCACGTCGACGTAACCATCCCGGTCCTGATCGAACGGCCTCCAGTCCACGGTGCCGTCGCAGGCCGCCACGGCGTCGCGCACCAGCCCGGCGGCGTTGCGCGGGGTGGAGTGGAAGTTCACGCCCCAGAAGTCGAAGGCATACCAGTTCTTCTCGCGCGGCAGGTGCACCGTGGCGACGACCTTGCCGGTGATCCGGGCGCGGTTCCCCGAGACCCAGCGGAAGTAGTCGAAGACCGATCCGGTCGGCGTCGAGCCCGTGGTGTCGAACAGGGCAGAATCGAAGTGGCCCGCGGTCCACGTGAACGGCTGGTCGCTGAAGTCGACCATGATCACCGGTACGTGCCAGACCGACTGGACGGCCTGGGGCATCATGATGCGGGCGCCGGCGCCGTCCGAGCGCTGCGGCAGCGCGAAGACGCCGGAATCGAAGGCCTGGGACATTCCCTTCGGCAGGGGCCCGCTCGCGGGTGGGGCGACGGCGCCGGCGGTCCGAAAGACCAGGACCACCAAAGCCGCGGCAAGGAGGGGGGGAGCGAAACGGATGCGCGATCGTGACAATTCGGCTCGACGTCCCGGTAGGGCGTTGCCCGGCGCGAAAGACTATGGCGGCCCATGGGCGTGCGGTCAAGAGCCCGGTCGCGGGCGGATTCGGACGTGTGCTAGCGTCGAGGCCGTCGTGGGTTCCCATTCGCTCAAGCGACCTTCACCCCGCCTGCCGTGGCTCATCGCGCTCGTCGCGCTGGCGGGGGTCCCGCACGCCGTCCGGACCGACGACATTCCGCCGCTGCGCTCCGCTCAGCCGCCCTTCTTCAGCGCCGATGTGTCGCTCGCCCTGGATCCCGACGGCCATCCGGCGATGGGTGTGGCGGTCACGGTGCCCTACCAGGAGCTGCAGTGGATTCGCCTGGCGGAGGCCGGCGACCGGCGCGCCGCCCGCGCCGAGCTGACGGTCATCTTCGAGCCCGACTCCAGGACCAAGTCGAGGCGCAAGTCGGAAGCGCTCCAGGGCGACGTCTGGGAGCGGCGGCTCGTGGTTCCGGGCTTCGCCGCCTCGCGATCGCCGAACGCCACGATGGTGGAGAAGCGGACCTTCGACCTGCCGCCCGGACGCTATGAGGCCCGGGTGATGGTCAAGGACCTCAACGCGGGCATCCAGTCCTCGGCACGCCAGGAGGTGACCGTGCCCGACTTCAGCCGCGTCCCGGTCGGCTTCGCGGATCTCGAGCTCGGCGTGGTCGACAGCACCGGCGCGTTCACCGCGATGACGACCCGCCGCTTCGGCACCGATGTTCGCGCGCTGGCGGCGCGCGCCGTCCTCTTCGACCGACGCGACGGCGCCTGGCCCCGCACTTATCCCTTCCGCTACAAGGTGCTGGACGACCTCGGCGAGACCGCCGTCAGCGGCGTGGTCGACGCCACGATGCAACGCTCGGCCGAGGCGGTCATCGTGCGGCCCTCCTCGAGCGACCTCTTCCTCGGCGGCTACGTGTTCGAGGTCGAGCTGGTGGAGGGCAAGTCGCGGTGGCGCGTCGAGCGATCGTTCGAGGTCGACGAGAGCGGCCCACCCCGCGGCCGCGAGTTCGAGCGCATGCTGGAGCCGCTGTCGTACATCGCCCAGGGCGAAGAGATCGATCAGCTGCGGCGATTGCCACCGGAGCAACAGGAAGCCGGGTGGACCGAGTTCTGGCGGCGGCGCGACCCCACGCCGGAGACGGCGCGGAACGAGGCGATGCTCGAGTTCTACCGCCGGCTGCGCTACGCGGAGCAGCATTTCCAAGGCTATGGTCCAGGGTGGCGCTCCGACATGGGCCGGATCTACATCAAGTTCGGCCCCCCCGACCAGATCGAGTCGCGCCCGGCGTCGACGCAGTCACCGCAGCTCGAGATCTGGTACTACAACCAACCCTATCGCCGCTTCGTCTTCGGCGACCGGGAGGGGTTTGGCCGCTACGTGCTCCTCACGCCCGGCTCCGAATGAGCTCCGGCTCGCGGGGCGGCCGCCGGGCGCGTGCGCTGCCCGGTCACGGCGTGATCACCCTGGCCACGCTCGATCTGAGACGCCGGCCCGACCATCGGTCCGAGCTGCGCAGCCAGCTGTTGATGGGCGAGACCGTGCGGATCCTCGGTTCTTCGGCCGGCGGGCGCTGGTGGCGCATCGAAAACCGTGACGACGCCTACGTCGGCTGGGTGCGGGCCTGGGGGCTGGTGACGGCCGGCGCCGCCCGTGCGGCGCGATGGCGGCGGAAGGCGAGGGCGCGGGTCGTCGTCACGCACCTCGAACTGCGCGAAGCGCCGGGCCGGGGCGCCACGGTGTCCCCGCTGTTCTGGAACGGCCGCGTGATCCCTCGCCGCCGGCACGGGAGCGCGATCGAGGTCGAGCTGCCCGACGGGCGCAGGGGCTGGGGGCCGGCGAAGGGATTTGGATCCGGGCGATCGCGGCCTCGCCTGTCGGCGCGGCTGCGCGGCCTGCTCGGGATTCCCTACCTCTGGGGCGGCCGCACGCCGCTCGGCTTCGACTGCTCCGCCTTCGTCCAGCAGCTCCTGGCGGAGCAGGGCATCGCCGTGCCCCGGGACGCGGATCAGCAGCACCGCTCATGTCACGCCGTGCGGGCCGATCGCCTGCGTCAGGGCGACCTGATTTTCTTCGGCGACCGCGGGCGGCCCCGTGGCCACGTCGGGATCGTGCTCGGGGGCGGCTACTACGCGCACGTCCGCGGTTGGGTGCGGATCAACAGCCTCGACGAGTCCAATCCATTGTGTGATAGGGAGCTGCTGGATACCGTGCGAGGCTTTGGCCGACCCGGCGACGCCTGATCGCCCCAGGCCGCGCACGTGCGCGACATTCCTGTTGACTCTCTTTCGGGCTCGAACCTACCCTGCCGTGGGCGTTCGCCAGGACCCTCCATGAAGGAGGCATTTCCTGGTTTGTATCTTTAGAGCTCCATCACACGGAGGCGATGGGGCTTTCGTCATGCCCTCAGCGCGAGATTTCGCGAAACCCAGGGAAAGGGGGTGGGGCTCGGGAGACACCCGCGTTGTAGTCAGCAGGCCACGGTAGGTACCGGCTTGATCTGCATCGTGGCAACGTCGCTCTCCAGATCCTTCCATCAGGAGGTCTAACACCCATGAATCGCGTTTCGAAGCTTCTCGCCCTCTGCGCGGCCGCGGCCATGACCCTTCCGGTCGCGGCTTCGGCCCAGACCTCGCGCGTCGCGGGGATGCCGCTCCAGGGCGATTACATCAAGGACT
>Ga0137455_1000330_pt1 | contig 12513 bp, 9 predicted proteins | sample EasRivERMGT600_2_FD_102334 | JGI IMG/M metagenome (GOLD analysis project Ga0137455, IMG submission 102334) | Soil microbial communities from meander-bound floodplain in the East River, Colorado, USA - East River MetaG ERMGT600_2 | ecosystem: Environmental > Terrestrial > Soil > Floodplain ... | reverse complement strand
GTTTTCGGAAGCGGTCGATGCAGGCCCGCTCGAATGCCGCCCGTGCCGGCAGCGCACGTGCGCGCCGGGTGACTTCCGGTGCCTGACGCGCATCACTGCGGAGCAGGTCACGGCGGCGGCGGAGCGGGCGATGAGTTCAGTGAGGAGGCGACTCCACGGATGACGACAGCAGCGATGAGCATGACGCATCCGCGCGCCGTTCCAGGCCTGGAACGCGTGACCGTTGCGCTGCTCCTCTGCTTCGTCGCATCGCTGCAGATCTCGATTGCCGCGGCGAACGTCCTCCTGGCACTGATGCTCGTGTGCTGGATCGTTGTGCTGGTGCAGGAGAAAACGGTCCCTTCGGTGCCGCGCTTCTTCTGGCCCCTCCTTGCATACGGCGCGGTCACGCTGCTCATCTCCGCTTTCTCCGTCGACCCACGCGCGAGCGTCATCGACGACAAGCAGCTTGTCCTCTTCGTGATCGTTCCCGCCGTGTATCACATCGCGCGCGGGGAGCGAGCGGCTGTCGTCGTCGACGTGATCGTCTCTGTCGGCGCGGCGAGCGCGGCGTTCGGAATCATCCAGTACGGTTTGCTGCACTACGACAACCTGGGTCGCCGCCCCGAGGGCGCAATGTCGCACTACATGACGTTTTCGGGTCTGCTGATGCTCGTGATCTGCGCGGCGGCGGCTCGGCTGATATTCGGGCGGCGCGGTCGCACGTGGCCGGCCCTCGTCATGCCGGCGCTCGTCGTGGCGCTTGCGCTGACGCTGGGGCGGAGCGCGTGGATTGGCGCCTCGGTTGCGGTCGCACTGCTCCTCGCTCTCAGGGATTTCCGGCTGACGGCGCTCCTGCCGGTGTTTATCGCGGTCCTGTTCGCCATCGCTCCAGGGACAGTGACCAACCGAGTCAAGTCGATCTTCGACGTCCAGGATCCGACGAACCAGGATCGCCTGGCGATGGTGGAGATCGGCGCGAGGATCATACGGGACCGTCCGCTCACCGGGGTCGGTCCGAACATGATTCCGCGCGTATACGCGGACTATCGCCCCGACTACGCGGTCAATGCCGTCAACCCGCACCTGCACAACGTGCCGCTGCAAATCGGCGCCGAGCGCGGCCTGCCGGCGCTGTTGATCTGGATCTGGTTCGTTGCGTCGCTGGCCGTCGCACAGTTCCGGCTCTTTCGCACGCAGTCGGACAAAGTGCCCGCAGCCGCGGGGCTGGCCGCCGTGGCTGCGATGCTGGCGGCGGGACTCTTCGAGTACAACTTCGGCGACTCCGAATTCCTGATGCTGTTCCTGGTGCTCGTCACGCTGCCGTTCGCGGCGGCGCGCGGCGATGATGCTGTTGCTGCCACCGCTCGCGCCTGAGCGCGCGAGGCGCGTGGCCGCCGGGTTCTCCGGCGCGCACATTCTCGTGATCGGTGACGCGATGCTCGACCGGTTCATCGCCGGCCGTGTCACACGCATCTCCCCCGAGGCCCCGGTCCCTGTCGTGACATTCGACCACGAGACACATCGTATCGGCGGCGCGGCCAACGTCGCGCACAACGTGACGGCGCTTGGCGGCACAGCGGCGCTTCTGGCGGTGACCGGGGAGGACGACGCGGGCGCGACGCTCGCGCGGGCGTGCCGCGACGCGGGCATCGCTGCCTCATTTGCCACCGACCCCTCGCGCCCCACCACCACGAAAGTGCGCATCGTCACCGAGCGCAACCAGCAGGTGGCGAGGATCGATTATGAGAACGACAAGGAGATCTCCGCGGATCTCGAGGCGCAACTCGTCGCCTCTGTCGAACGACAGGCGGCGAGCGCCTCAGCCATCATCGTGTCGGACTATCTGAAGGGGTGCGTCACGAAGGGGATTATGGAATCTGCAGTCCGATCCGCGGCGAAGCACGCAATCCCGCTGCTCGTCGATCCCAAGATTCCACACATCGACTACTACGCCGGCGCCACCGTGGTCACCCCGAACCACCACGAGGCTGAGACTGCGACGCACACGCGCGTGCGATCGGCAGGCGAGGCGAGCGGCGCCGCCAGGGCGTTCCGCGACCGTGTCCGCTGCGAAGCCGTGCTGATGACACGAGGCGACCAGGGGATGTGGCTCCTGGCGAAAGACGTGGAAGGAGAGCTGCCGGCATCCGCCCGTGAGGTCGCGGATGTCACCGGCGCCGGCGACACGGTCATTGCGACGATGGCGCTGGCGATGGCGGCGGGGGCAACGGTCGTCGAAGCGGCGCGGCTGGCGAACGAAGCCGCCGGGGTCGCCGTCGGCAAATTCGGCGCCGCGACCGTCACACCGGAGGAGCTCCTCCGCGCGCTCGAGATGTCGGCCGAACACTGACAGGAAATGGGATGCGCCGTATGACTCGGCGACACATCGTCGTCATCCTCGACGTCCTCACGGCTGGCCTGATTATTCTGGCGGCGACGATCGCACACGGCGGCGGTTTCATCGTTCGGTTCGCAGGTATCCGCATCTCATTCGGGACACCGACGCGCGCGCTGCTCTGGCTTGGCGTGGCCGTGGTCGTCCGGCGCGCCCTCGGCAGGGGCATCGGCCCGTTCGGGATTGGGCGCGCGCAATGGCGGCGCCTGGCGCCCTCGAGCGATTCGTTTCTGGTGCGCGCGCCCGAGGGATTCTGGAGACGCACCGCGTTCGCATCTTTTGGGATGGCGCTGGCGCTCGCGATCCTGCTCCACGATCAACTCCTGCACATGCACTCCGTGCCGGACCTTGGCGATCCGCTGTTTTCAATGTGGCGAATCGGGTGGGTGGCACACGAGATCGTCACGGATCCGGCGCACCTCTTCGACGCCAACATCTTCTATCCCGAGCGCCTGACCTTGACGTTGTCGGACCCGATGATCCTGCCGGCGCTCACGGCGGCGCCTCTGCTCGCTCTCGGCGTTCATCCGGTGCTCGCCTATAACCTGCTCTTCTTTTCAGGTCTCTGGCTTTCGGGCATCGCGACCTCTCTGCTCGTCGAGCGGCTAACCGGTTCGTCGCGCGCGGCATTTGTTGCCGGACTGATGTACGCCTGCTACTCGTACCGGTTCGATCACTACAGCCACCTCGAGCTTCAGATGACCCAATGGATGCCGCTCGGCCTGCTCGCGCTGCATCTCTTCCTGTCGACCGGCCGGTGGCCGCACGCCATCGCACTCGCGCTCGCGTGCGTTGCACAACTCTATTCGTCGATGTACTACGCTGTGTTCTTTTTCGTGTATGCGACGGTAATTGGAATCGGCCTGCTCATCATTCATCGTCCACCGATCCGCCGCCTGGTGCTACCGATGGCCACCTCGGTCACGGTGGCCGCCCTGCTCGCGATACCGATTGCGCGTGCCTTCGCGGCTGCGCAGCCGGCGAAGGGCGACCGTGGCGTTGATGAGGTCACGTTGTACAGCGCAACACCGATCGACTACCTTCGCGCCCACATTTACAGCGGCCTGTGGCGGCATCGCATCCTGCCCGCAGCGCCGGAGCGGACGCTGTTCCCAGGCGCCGCCCCGCTTGCGCTGGGCGCAATTGGTCTGGCACCCCCGCTGGGCGCGATGCGGCTCGCGTACACCGCAGGTCTGCTCGTGTCATTCGACGGCTCTCTGGGGCTCAATGGGGTGCTGTATCCGTACTTGTACCGGTGGTTCGCTCCTGTCCGCGGACTTCGCGCACCCGCGCGTTTTGGCGCCATCGTCGGCCTCACGCTCTCGATATTCGCGGGGTTCGGCGCGCGGCGCGTACTCCGGTGGTGCCGGTCGCGCACATGTGAGCACGCGGTATTCGCAGTGCTGATCGCGTTCGTCATGATCGACGCGTGGCCGGTGCTGACGTTGAGGCCCGTATGGACGGAGCCGCCGACGATCTATAACGCCTTGAAAGGCACGCCGGGCGTGATCCTCGCCGAGACACCGATGCTGGACGACGAAACCGGCAACATCCCGTTCATGTATTTCTCACTGTGGCATTGGTTGCCAATGGTGAACGGCTACAGCGGATTCATCCCACGGTCGTACGCCGACCTCCGGAAGGAGATGGCGACGTTTCCGAGTGCGGAGGGAGTCGCCGCGCTTCGCAAGCGGGGGGTGACCCACGTCACCATCAACTGTGCGCTTGGTTACCCGGGGTGCGACTCGCTCCGGGGTGAGATGAGGTATTCCCCGTATCTCCGATTGATCGCGGACACCCAATGGCAAGGGCGGCCCGTTCAGCTCTACGAGTTCGCGGGTTCGCCGCCCTAACGCGGTCTCACTGCAACGTAGCCACGGACCCACGAAGACACGAGGAATTCGTAGGTGTGGACTCAGTGGGCTCCGTGCCTAAGTGGCCCGTTGAAGTGAAAAATAGTCTAGCTAGTGAAAGCCGCGCGTCTTCACGACGCCACCTTCGGCCCCGGCCAGCGCGTGATAGACGATGAAGGCGCCGGGGTCGATCTCCCTGACGATCGCTTTCACCTTTGCGATCTCGAGCCGGGTCACGACGCAGTACAAGATGTCGCGCTCGACGCCGGTCATCCCGCCGTAGCCCCTATAGATGGTGACGCCGCGCCCGAGGGCGTGCATGATGCGCTGCCGGATCTGCGTGTTGCTGTCGGACACGATCGTGACGGCCGTATATTCGTCGATGCCGTGGAGCACGAAGTCGAGCGTTCTCGCGGCTGCCACATAGGTCACGATGGAATAGAGCGCTTCGTTGACGCCGAGCACGGCCATCGCCGCCAGAAAGAGGACCACGTTAAAGCCGAGAATGACGTCGCCGACCCTGAGGAGATCCCCCCGCCGGCTGATGAGCAGGGCCGCGATTTCCGTTCCGTCGAGCACCGCCCCGCCGCGAATGGCGAATCCGATGCCAGCGCCGAGAAAGAAGCCGCCGAATATCGCGGTGAGCACCAGGTCCGGCGTGACGTCGGGAAACGGAATCAGGGCGAGCGCGCCCGCCAGCCCCGCGATACCGATGGCGCTTCGGATCGCGAACGCCACCCCCATCTGATGAAGCCCGACCGCCACGAACGGCAGATTGATCGCCGGTAGCAGCACCGCGAGCGGCACCCCGGTCGCCTTCGACACCAGCATCGAAACACCGGTCACGCCGCCGTCGATGAAGTTGCTGGAGAGCAGGAACCCTTTGATCCCCATCGCCGCGGACAGGATCCCCGCAACGATGAAGAGCGCGTTGAGCGATTCGCGGCGAAGCCTGTGCCTCAATGTCGGAAATGCCTGCGTCCCGTGAACACCATCGCGAGACCGAGCTCATCGGCGGCCGCAATCACTTCCGGATCGCGCACTGAGCCGCCTGGCTGCACGACCGCCGTCGCGCCGGCGTCGGCCACGGCATCCAGCCCGTCGCGGAAGGGAAAGTACGCGTCCGACGCCGCGGCGGATCCCTTCAGCACAAGTCCAATCGCCGCAGCCTTCATCCGTGCCACTTTCACGGCATCGACCCGGCTCATTTGCCCGGCGCCGATCGCCAGCGTCCGATCCACCGCGGTAAAAATCACGGCGTTCGACTTGACGTGGGCGCATATGCGCCACGCGAACCGGAGCGCCTGCCACTCCTGCGGCGCCGGCTCGCGCTTCGTCACGACGCGAAGGTCGCCTGACGGCCAGGGCTGCGAGGCTTCGGTGACCCGATCGCGCGATTGCACGAGGGACGCGCCGAGAATCGAGCGGAGCTCGCGCCCCGCGTCCTCTGCCAGCCTCGCAAAGTCGGCCGTCACCACCCGCAGGTTTGCTTTGGTCGCAAGAATCCTGCGTGCCTCGTCATCCACGCCCGGGGCAATCACCGCTTCGATGAACGTCGACACAATCGCTTGCGCTGTCGCCGCGTCGATCGCGCGGTTCAACCCGACAATGCCGCCGAACGCCGCGAGCGCGTCCGCTTCACGCGCGCGCACGTAGGCGTCTGCGGCGCTGCTTCCGGTCGCCGCGCCGCATGGATTCGTATGCTTGATAACCGCTGCCGCCGGCTCGCCGAACTCGAGCACGATGCGCGCGGCGGCGTCGAGATCGAGCAGGTTCGTGTAGGAGAGCTCCTTGCCCTGGAGGACGTGCGCGTCGCCCAGGGCGGTAGCCGGCTCCTCCGCGTACCACGCCGCCTTTTGATGCGGGTTCTCGCCGTACCGGAGATCGCGAAGCTTGCGCAGGGCGAGCGTCATAACGGCCGGCGCAGCGTCTTGCGCCGGGCGATGAAACCCGGCGTCGTCTGCGGTGATCGTGGCAAGTGTCGACGCGATCACCGTGTCGTAGCTGCCGGTGTGCCTGAAGGCCTTGCGCGCCAGGTCGAGGCGGAACTCGCGCGCCGGGCCGCCTGCGCGATCGATCTGCTCGAGCACCGCACCATAGTCGACTGGTGAGACGACGACCAGCACGTCCTGAAAATTTTTCGCGGCGGCGCGGAGGAGGCTCGGACCCCCGATGTCGATCTCCTCGATCAACCCCTCGAACGGCGTCTTGGGATCGGCCGCTGCTTTGACGAATGGATAGAGGTTGACGACAACCACATCGATCAGCGTGATGCCGTGCTCGGCGGCGGACGCGAGGTCGTCGGCTCGGCCGCGGCGCGCCAGGATGCCGCCATGCACCAACGGATGAAGCGTCTTGACGCGGCCGTCCATCATTTCGGGAAAACCGGTGACGTCGGAGATGCCTACAACGGCAAGACCCGCCTGCTGCAGCGTTTTGGCGGTCCCGCCGGTCGATACCAGCTCGAAGCCGCGAGAAACCAATCCTCGGGCGAACTCGACCAGGCCGGATTTGTCTGACACGCTAATCAGTGCACGGGGCATCGGGGTTCAGGTCCTCGGCTCTCAGGGCTCAGCTTCGGGAGTATTGGGGGCCATCGTGTTGCAAAAGCGGCGGTTCCGGCTGCCAGAACTTGACACAAATGTGACGGATGCTTAGGATAACGCTGCGTTGAGGGGCGTTCCCTAAGCGTAGAAGTCGAGGCCGCGCAATACCGGCGGTCTTTTTTTGTGCCCCGAAGCTCATCGGCGGCTTTGGGAGCACGCGAACAAGCGGGCCGGCCAGTTTACCGCCAGCCCGCCCAGCAAGCGGGAAGAAGAACGATGCGTATCACAGGTAAGGTCAAGTGGTTCAACAACGCCAAGGGCTACGGTTTCATTGAGCGGGAGGGCGGCAGCGACGTGTTCGTGCATTATTCCGCAATCAGTGGCAACGGCTTCCGGTCCCTTGAAGAGGGCCAGGCGGTCGAATTCGAGATCGTCGACGGCCCGAAGGGTCCGCAGGCGGGGAACGTCACCAAACCCTAGAATCACTTCACGACCTGCCCGGCGCCGTTCGGCGGCGCCGGGCTTCACTCCCGGCTTTCCCACTCAACCTTCGTCCTCGGATTCCTTCATCGCCCGCGCGGTGAACGCGACTTTGCCGTGCTTCACGGCGACCCGGAACGCCACCTCCGCGGTGCCTTTCTGCTTGAACGTCCCGACCTGCGCCTTGATCAGATCCGCGAACTTGTGGAAGGGAATTGCATCCTCTCCGACTTCGCGGCGGGCTTCCGCCAGACTGTCGTAGAGCTCCCGGAGCTTGTCCATCTCGTGGAGCGGATCTTTGAACGTCTGGACGTTCAGAATGCGATCGGGAGCAACCTTCGGTTTTTCCGCGACGACCGGGCGCGGCTGTGCAAAGGGACCAGGCCGTCCATCCTCGCGCGCGCGGAGCCCACGGTCCCAGAGCTCGACGAACGTCGCGTAGCGGGATTGCAGCGTCGAAAAACGGAAGCGGGCGCCGGTGTTGCTGATGTGCCCGCGGTCGATCTTCTTGACCATCGCGTCGACGCGGCCACGCGTCTCCCATGGGGGTCTCGGAAGCCTCCCGGCGAAGAACATGTTGTACTCCGCCTCGAGACGCTTCAGCTCCGCCTCGAGCGTGTTCAGCTCGCGATCGATGTCAGAAGCGACCTGCGCCACACCGAACATTCTGACACAGGGTGTTCACAATCGATGACAGGAGACTAGAAGATCGTGGCGATTGATTGCGCGGCGAGGTTCAGCACCTGCGTCGGCAGGATGCCCAGGTAGACGATCGCGACAATGGCGACGGTCAGCGCGACCATGCTGACGGCGGTTACGTGGATCTTCGGCGCTTCCGTGGCGCGTTCCTGCATGTACATCATCACGACGACGCGCAAGTAGAAGAAGACCGAGATCACGCTCGTCAGCATGCCGATGATCGCGAGGCCGTAGTAGCCGGCGCTGATGGCGGCGCTGAAGACGTACCACTTGCCGATGAAGCCGGCGGTCGGCGGAAGGCCGCCGAGCGACAACAGGCAGACAGTCATCAACGCTGACAGGCCCGGATGGCTGTACCAGAGGCCGGCATAGTCGCGCAGTTCGTCGTTCGCGCGATCCCGCGAGCCAAGCAATGCAATCACGCCAAACGCAGCGAGGTTCGTGATCGCGTAGGCGGCGAGGTAAAAGAGAATCGCGGCCTTCCCCACCTGGTTGGCTGCCACGAGGCCGACAAGCAGGTACCCGCCGTGCGCGATGCTGGAGTACGCGAGCATCCGCTTCAGGTTCGTCTGCGCCACCCCCACGACGGTCCCGAGGATCATCGTCGCCGCGGCAATCACCCAGACGATTGGCGCCCAGTCGGCGCTGAACGGCTCGAACGCGGAGAGAAACACGCGGGCGAAGGCGGCAAACGCCGCGGCCTTCACGCCGGTCGACATGAAGCCCGTGACGATGGCGGGCGCGCCCTCGTACGCATCGGGCGTCCACATGTGAAACGGCACTGCGGAGATCTTGAACGAGAAGCCGACAAGCAGCAGGCCGAGCGCCACGAGGATGAGCGGGTTGTCGGAGAGCGACTGCGCCGCCAGGTACGACCCGATCCGGTCGAGACGCGTACTGCCGGTCAGTCCGAAGGTGAAAGCGATGCCATAGAGGAAAAACGCGCTCGAGAACGCCCCCAGCAGGAAATACTTGAACGCCGCTTCGGTCGCGCGCGGATCTTCCCGGCGGATTCCCGTCAGCACGTACACGGCGAGGGACAGAATTTCCAGGGCGATGAAGATAACCAGCAGGTCGTTCGCCGTCGCCATCATCATCATGCCGGCAATCGCGAAGAGCACGAGCGAGTAGTACTCGCCGGCTGGGATCCCGTCGCGATTGACCACCTGCGACGAAAACATGATCGTCAGGACGCCGACGGCCACGAGCACGAGCGTGACGAACAGCCCGAAGTTGTCGGCCACGATCACACCGAAGCTCGCCGCATTCCGGTTCCAGAGCAGCGCCGACGCAATCGCCGCGCCGATCAGGCCAACGATGCCGAGCCCGGCGATCGGCATCCGTTCGCCGCGGCTGCGGAAGGCCTCGGCGCCCATGCACGCAAGAGCGGCCAGGGTCACGCAGGTCATCGGAACGATGGCGTCGAAGACGGAGTTAAACATGTTTCAGTAATTCAAAATGCAAAATGCAAACTCTGCTTGTTACGGGACAATGGGATGAACGCCGTCGCGCTGTTCACCCACCTGCTGCGAAGCACGTATCGTTTGCATTTTGAATTTTGCATTTTGCATTTCGTTCTTCACCCGCAGTGTCTGCGTATTTTGCAGACGCTCCACAATTCGAGTCACCGCGGGCTCCATCGGCTTCAGAAACACTGCCGGGAAAACACCCATCACCAGCGCGACCGCGCACAGCGGTATGACCGAGCTCCACTCGTGCGGCAGCAGATCCGGCAGCGTGCGGTTCTCGTCGTGCGTCACCGTACCGTCGTAGACGCGCTGGAACATCCAGAGCATGTAGACCGCCGACAGGATGACCCCAAGTCCGGCGCCGACGACGTAGCGGGGATCCCACCTGAACGCACCGAGCATGATCAGGAACTCGCCGATGAAGCCGTTGAGACCAGGCAACCCGATCGACGCAAGCGTGATGATCAGGAAGGCAGCGGACAACCGCGGCACCACCTTCTTCAGCCCTCCGAACTCGCTGATCAGGCGCGTGTGCCGGCGATCCGAGAGCATGCCGACAATGAGGAAGAGGCCGCCGGTGCTGACGCCGTGTGCGAGCATCTGGTAGACCGCGCCCTGCACCCCCTGCACGTTCATCGCGCAGATGCCGAGCACGACGAAACCGAGGTGGCTGACCGAGGAGTACGCCACCAGCTTCTTCATGTCCGGCTGCACCATCGCGACCAGTGCGCCGTAGATGATGCCAATGACCGCGAGCACCGCGATCCCCGGAGCAAAATACGTCGCGGCCGCTGGAAACAGGGGGAACGCGAACCGCACGAACCCGTACGTGCCCATCTTCAGGAGCACGCCGGCGAGGATCACCGAGCCGGCGGTGGGCGCCTGAACGTGCGCATCGGGGAGCCACGTGTGGAACGGGAAGAGCGGCACCTTGATCGCAAACGCGACAGCAAAGGCGAGGAAGAACCAGAACTGCGTATTCGGCGCAATGTCGAGCGTATAGAGCTTGAGCAGGTCAAAGCTGTACGAGCCGTTCGCGGCCATGTGCAGGTAGGCCAGGCCGAGGATGGCCACCAGCATCAGCACGCTGCCGGCCATCGTGTAGAGCATGAATTTGATGGCCGCATAGATCCGCTGGTCGTAGCCCCAGACCCCGATGAGGAAGTACATCGGGATGAGCATCGCGTCCCAGAAGACGTAGAAGAGGAACAGGTCGAGCGAGAGGAAGACGCCGATCATCGCCGCCTCGAGCACGAGGATGAAGATCGAGAACTCCTTTACTTTCCGGTCGATCGACGACCACGACGACAGCAGCGCGATCGGGGTCAGAAAGCCGGTCAAGACGACCAGCAGCAGGCTGATGCCGTCGATGCCAACGTAGTAGTCGATGCCGAAGGCAGGGATCCACGCACGCCGTTCCACGAGCTGGAACTCCGGCGACGCGGCATCGAAGGACGCCCAGATCGCCAGCGTCACCGCAAAGACGGCAATCGACACCGCCAGCGTAAGCCAGCGGATCAGGCCGTTGCGGCGCCCGTCGGCGTTGCCGACGAACAGGAGCAGCACGGCGCCGGCAACCGGCAACAGCCACGATATCGATAGCAGCGGAACGTTCAATAGGTCTCCCGAATCATCGGCGGGTCCTTTCGGACCCGCCTTACCTCCAGAGGTAATACCCGAGGATCAGTACGACGCCGATGAGGAGCGACCCTGCATAGGTGCGCACCGAGCCGGTCTGCAGCCGCCGCATCAGCGACGATCCGCCCTCGACAATCGACGCGGTGCCGTTCACCGCGCCGTCGATCACGTGCACATCGACACCGCGCCAGAGGCCTTCCTGCGACACGATGCGGATCGGCTGCACGATTGCCGCGTCGTAGATCTCGTCGACGTAATACTTGTTGAGCAGGAGCGTGTACACCCCGTGGAAAGCACGCGCCGCGTTGTCGGCGATCTCTCGCCGCTTCAGCCAGATAAATGCGGCGAGCCCGATACCGAGGAGCGCCACGAGGCTCGATACGACCATCAGCGTCAACTCGAGGCTCTCGTTGCCTTCCGCACCAGCCTCACCAGCGGGGATGGCTCCAGGCTCGCCGGGCGCTGCGACCTGCTCGCCAGCGAGCGTCGTGACCGAGCGCGCTTCGAAGGAGGGCTCCAGCCACGCGGCGAGGGCGTTAGTACCGCCAAGCGCATGCGGGACGCCGACGTATCCGGCAAGCACGGAACCGAGCGCCAGCACGATCAGCGCTAAGGCCATCGCAGCGGGTGCATCGTGCAGGTGCGATGCGGCACCAGGCTGGTGCGAGATCGCACTGTGGTCGTGCGAGATTGCACCAGCGTCGTGCCCGATCGCACCGACCTCACTTGCGACCGCACCTTGTCGCCGCTCGCCATGGAAGGTCAGGAACACGAGCCTGAACATGTAGGTCGCCGTCAGCAGCGACGTGAGGACCCCGATGACCCACAGGATGGTGTGTCCGTGCGCGAACGTCTCGAAGAGAATCTCGTCCTTGCTGAAGAATCCAGCAAGGCCAGGCACGCCTGCAATCGCGAGCGATCCAATCAGGAACGTCCAGTACGTGATCGGCAACGCGGCCTTGAGGCCGCCCATGTTGCGGATGTCCTGCTCCCCGTGCAACGCGTGAATGACCGCGCCCGATCCGAGGAAGAGGCACGCCTTGAAGAAGGCGTGCGTGTACAGATGGAAGATGCCCGCGCCAAACGCGCCGACGCCCATCGCGAGGAACATGTATCCGAGCTGCGAGACGGTCGAATACGCCAGGACGCGCTTGATGTCGTTCTGGACCAGGCCGATCGTCCCCGCCATCAACGCCGTCGCCGCGCCAATCACCGCCACGACGCCCATGGTCTCGGGCGCATGGCTGAAGAGCACCGCGTTGCGGCCGATCATGTACACGCCGGCGGTCACCATCGTCGCGGGATGGATCAGGGCGGAGACCGGCGTCGGGCCCTCCATCGCGTCCGGTAGCCAGACATAGAGGGGAATCTGAGCCGACTTACCGGTTGCACCGATGAAGAGGAGCAAAGTCGCCAGCGACAGCATGCCGAACATCGACTCCGGCGCGAGC
>Ga0137455_1000329_pt1 | contig 12546 bp, 15 predicted proteins | sample EasRivERMGT600_2_FD_102334 | JGI IMG/M metagenome (GOLD analysis project Ga0137455, IMG submission 102334) | Soil microbial communities from meander-bound floodplain in the East River, Colorado, USA - East River MetaG ERMGT600_2 | ecosystem: Environmental > Terrestrial > Soil > Floodplain ... | reverse complement strand
CGACCGCCGGTCGGGCTCGAAGGTGATGACTCCCGCCGGCCGCTCCACGCGGCTGCGCCCGACGTAGATCTCGCCTGAACCGTCGAGCAGCAGTTCCCGCCGCAGCACGTGCACCTCCTCCCCGCTCCCGAGCGTGACGAAGGTGCCGTTGATGCTGTGGTCGAATAAATAGAAATGCGTGCGCACCAGCTTGATCGAGAGGTGCCGCCGCGATGCGAAGTTATCGGTCACCACCAGGTCGCAATCCTTCGAGCGCCCGATGACGATGCCGGTGCGCCACTGGTCCACGCGCACGCGCTCCTCGTCGAGAGTGACCAGCAGTGCGCCGGTGTCGCCGGGAATCATCTTGTTGGGTTGCAGGTTGACGTCGGTCAGCTCCGTCCGGTCGGTGCGCCACAGCACCTGATAGACGGTCGACTCCTGCTCGCTGCCCTTCAGCACCGCGTTGAAAATCGGCCGCACGCAGGTCTTCAGCGCCGCAGTCAGGCAGCGCTCGACGGCATCGGTGGTGAGGATCTGCTCGGCGGTTGCCGCCGCCCTCAGGTAGGCGGCGACGTTCACCGTGTCGCCAAACACGTCGTTCTCCTCGATCAGCACCGGGCCGTAGTGGAGCCCGACGTGGATGGAGACCGGGTAGTTGCCGGGCTTGGTCGTGCTCACCTGCGCCTGCATGTCGCTCGCGGCGAGCACCGCGAGGTCGGCATCGGGGAAGACGCACATCACCTCGTCGCCGATGGTCTTCACCAGCCGCCCCTCGTAGCGCGCGAGCACGCCGTTGATCACCTGAAGGCAGGCGTTGACGATGTTGCGGGCTGCAGCATCGCCGAGCTTCTGGTAGAGGCTGGTGCTGTCGCTGATGTCAGCGAACATCACTGCCAGGGTTCGCGTCTGTCTCTTCATGCGGCGCGATTATAAACCCCGTGAATCGTGATTCGCGAGTCGTCGCCCGTACCAGCAGGCGGGTACGCGGCTCTTCGAATCACGACCCACAAATCACGAATCACGGTTTTTCGATCAGGCAATGCCTGCTGTCTCCCCGGGTTCCTCCAGCTCCGAAAACCGGACCGGCAGGATTTCACGGGCGGAGAGGCTGCCCGTGGCGGACTTCTCCACCAGCGTCAGGGACTGCTTGTCGGGGATTCCGGTCGGGATCACCATGCGACCACCCGGCTTGAGTTGCGCCAGCAGCGGCGGCGGAATCAGATCGGAGGCGGCGGTCACCATGATCCTGTCGTAAGGAGCGTGCTCCGGCCAGCCGTAGTAGCCGTTCACGACTCCAACTTCCACGTTCTCGTAGCCGAGGCGCTTCAGCCGCCGCTCCGCGCCCTGCGCCAGCTCCTCGATGATGTCCACCGTGTAGACACGCCTCGCGAGCTCCGCCAGGATCGCCGCCTGGTAACCGGCCCCGGCGCCCACCTCCAGCACCACGTCGCCTGCGTCCGGGGCCAGCAGGTCGGTCATGAGCGCCACGATGAACGGCTGCGACACGGTCTTCTCGTAGCCGATGGGCAGCGGGCGGTTGAGATAAGCGTAAGGCTGCAGCTCGACCGGAACGAACTCGTGGCGCGGCATGCTGCCGATGACGCGCATCACTCGATCGCTGAATGTAGCGCGGCCGGTGTGGCCGACAGTGAGCGCCGCCTCGGTCACAATCTCCTCGATCATCTGCTGCCGCAGCTTTGCGAACACGTCTTCAGCCATGCCGCATAGTATCCTTCCCCCAACACCAATCGCAAGAAATCCTGTAAATTCAGTCCGATCATTATAATTTTTGCATGATTGCAAAAATTATCCGTCATTCGTGGAACCTGACGCCGGGCGCGGCGATCGCCCTGCAGCACCGGCTTCGCTCCAAAGTCGTCCGGCTGGGGCGCCCGCGGCAAGTGCGCACCGTCGCGGGCGTGGACGTCGGCTTCGAGCGCGGCGGCTGGGTCGCGCGCGCCGCGGTGGCGGTGCTTTCCTTCCCTCAGCTCGAGCTGGTCGACTACGCCGTGGCCCGGCGGCCGGCGCGCTTTCCCTACGTGCCGGGCTTGCTCTCATTCCGCGAAATGCCCGCGCTGCTGGCGGCGCTGGACAGGCTGCGGGTCAAGCCCGACCTCATACTCTGCGACGGTCAGGGGCTCGCCCACCCGCGCCGCTTCGGCATTGCGTGTCACCTGGGGGTGATCTGCGGCGTTCCCACGATCGGCGTCGCCAAATCGCGGCTGATCGGGGAACACGGCGAGCCGATGCAGCGGCGCGGCGCGTGGGTAGCGCTGCGGGACAACGGGGAAGCCATTGGCGCGGTGTTGCGATCCAGGGCGGGCACTCGACCGATCTACGTCTCCATCGGACACCGCCTGAGCTTGCCGCTGGCGGTGCGCTACGTCATGGCCTGCACCACTCGATTCCGGCTCCCGGAAACGACGCGCTGGGCGCACCGGCTCGCCTCTGGCGGCGAGCCTCCGAGGGGTGAGGGATGAGGAATGAGGAATGAGGGATGAGGGATGAGGGATGAGGGAAGAAGGTAGAATGACGTTTCACGCTCGTTCGCCCGATTCACGAATCACGATTCACAAATCACGCACTTAGGGAACCACTCATGGCCGCACAAAACGACACCAACAACCTCGCGCTGTTCTGCGACTTCGAGAACGTCGCCCTCGGCGTGCGCGAGGCCCGCTACTCGGATTTCGACGTCAAGAAGGTGCTCGAGCGGCTGCTCCTCAAGGGCAACATCGTGGTGAAGAAAGCCTACTGCGACTGGGATCGCTACAAGGATTTCAAGAAGGCGATGCACGAGGCGGCGTTCGAGCTGATCGAGATCCCCCACGTGCGCATGTCGGGCAAGAACTCGGCCGACATCCGCATGGTGGTGGACGCCCTCGACCTGTGCTACACCAAGTCGCACGTGGACACCTTCGTCATCATCAGCGGCGACTCCGACTTCTCGCCGCTGGTCTCCAAGCTGCGCGAGAACAACAAGACCGTTATCGGCGTCGGGGTCAAGAAATCGTCCTCCGACCTCCTGATCGCGAACTGCGACGAGTTCATCTACTACGACGACCTGGTGCGGGAGAAGCCGAAAAAGCAGCCCCGCAGGAAACCTGCAGCCGCCGCATCTGGCGCGACGCAAGTCCCGGCGGCAGAGGGCGGCGACAAGAAGCAGGAGGCCCTCGACCTGGTGCTGGAGACCATCGAGGCGCTCGTCAGCGAGCGCGGCGCGGAGGAGAAGATCTGGGGCTCGATGGTGAAGCAGGCGCTGAAGCGCCGTCAGCCCGGGTTCAACGAGTCCTACTATGGCTTCCGCTCCTTCGGCAAACTGCTCGACGAGGCGGAGGCCCGCAAGCTGCTGACGCTCGAGCACGACGAGAAGTCCGGCGGCGTGATTGTCAAGAGCCTCAATCCCGATGCTTGAGAGCTTATGCGTGACCGGTAGACGAGCCTGCTCTTTGGCGTTGCTTGCTGGAAGGGCTTCGCCCGCGCACACGTTTCCATTCCCGCCAAGCGAGTCCCGATGACCAGAGATGATCCGGATGCCGGCCCGAAAGCGGCGCTCCCGGCCGTCGGCGCGATCGCGGAGCGTATCGTGCTCGCCGCCGCCGCGCTGGCCCTTGTCGTGCTGGGTTTCTTTTTTCTGGCCGCTGCGCTCATCGCGGGTGCAATGCTGGCCGGGGTCATATTGATCCGCTTATGGTGGCTGCAGCGGAAAATCAGGAAGGCGGAGGAAGCCGGATACCTGACCACCGAGTACACGGTCGTCGACCGCGAGCGCCCAAAGAGTCCCCGCTTGCCGCCCGGCGCGTGAGTGGCCACCCTGCTGCCAATACCCGCTGATCGGCTACAATCACGCCAACCGTCGGGTCCACCCGCGGGCCCGATACCGGCTTATCTCGCGCTGTCAGCCAGGAGAACATGGAGTGCAAGTCACCGCAGTGCGCCATGCGGACGTCCTCGTGGTCGCCGTCACCGGACGGATCGACTACATGAATGCTGAGGACTTCAAGTCGGCCTTGCAGCCCTACCTCGCGAACTGCGCCGCGGGCGGCGACCGGGTGGTGCTCGACCTGTCGCGGCTCGAGTACGTCAGCAGCGCCGGGCTGCGCGTGCTCATGATCGCGGCTAAGGATGCCCGCGTCCGGAAGGGCACGCTGGTCGCCGTGTCGCTGCAACCCGTGGTGCGCGAGATCTTCGAGATCAGCCGCTTCACGCTGGTATTCGACGTCTTCGACTCCGTGCAGGACGCCTTGCGCGCGATCTCCCCGGGGGCGGCCGCCGCGTCCCGCTCCGGGTAGCCGGCGATGCGCGTTCGTTTCTGGGGCACGCGCGGCTCGCTGCCGGTCTCCCTCACCGCCGAGGACATCAAGAACAAGATCGTCGAGGCGCTGCTCGCGGCCGCGGGCTGGAACCTGAAAACCCGCGCCGATGCCGAGGCGTTCGTCGAGCGCGATCTGCCCTTCGCCATCTCGCACACCTACGGCGGCAACTCTTCCTGCGTCGAGCTCGATATCGGCACCGAGGAGTATGTGCTGTGCGACCTGGGCACCGGCGTGCGCCCATTCGGACTTCACGTGCTCGCGCGCAAGGGTCCGCGAACGCGGTGCACCTTCCATGTCTTCCTGTCCCACCTGCACTGGGACCACATCATGGGGTTTCCGTTCTTCCCCCACGCCTACATTCCGGGCAACCGCATCGTGATCTACGGCTGCCACGACGGCATCGAGGAAGCCTTGCGCAGGCAGCATGCCGCGCCGTGCTTCCCGGTGGACTTCTCCGGGCTCCCCGCAAAGATCGAGTTCGTGAAGCTCGAGCCAGGCAAGCGCTCACGCCACGCCGGTCTCGACGTCACGCCCAAGCGTCAGCTGCATGGCGGGGATTCCTACGGCTACCGCTTCGAGCACGGCGGCAAGGTCGTGGTCTACTCGACCGATTCCGAGCACAAGACCGACGACGCCGGCTCTACCCAGGACGTGGTCAAGTTTTTCCGCAACGCGGACCTCGTGATCTTCGACGCCATGTACTCGCTGGCGGACACCGTCTCGGTCAAGGAGGACTGGGGACACTCGAGCAACGTCGTGGGCGTCGAGCTGTGCCAGCTCGCGCGCGCGAAGCACCTCTGCATCTATCACCACGAGCCCGTCTACAACGACGTGCAGATCGCCTCGGTGCTGCAGGAGACCCTCCGCCTCGAGGAGATCACGCGCGGGGATCACCCGCTGCGCGTCTCCAGCGCCTATGACGGCCTGGAGATCGCGGTCTGATTCCCACGATGCGCGCGTGAGCGGGTGACGGCATGAGCGCCCAGCCGCAGGCAGCACCGGCGGGCATGGCGTGGCGCGGGCGGCTGGCGCGCCCGCGGGCCCTCGGCGCCGTTCTCGTAATCGCTCTTGCCGCCCTGCACCTGCTCGCCGATACGCCCATCCAGTCCTGGCTGCGCAACGCCTGGTTCGACGCCTACCAATCGATGATGCCGCGGCAGCGCGTGTCGGCGCCGGCGGTGATCGTCGCGGTGGACGAGAAGAGCCTCGCACAGCTCGGGCAATGGCCGTGGCCACGCACCCTGATTGCGCAAGTGTTCGACAGGTTGGCGGAGTACCGTCCGCTCGCGGTAGGCGTGGACGTGATCTTCGCCGAACCCGACCGGCTCTCCCCGGGTGCGATCGCCGAGAACAACCCGCATGTCGGGCGCGCCCTTGCGCTTCAACTGAAGCGCCTGTTGAGCAACGACGACGTGCTTGCCGCCGCGATCAAGCGGCTGCCGGTGGTGCTCGGCGTTGCGGGGGTCGATGAGCGCGGCAAGGAAGCCCCGCCGCGCTCGGCGGCCGCGTTTCAGCTGCAGGGTGATCCGCTGCCTTATCTGTGGCATTTCCCCTCGGCGTTGACGAGCTTGAAACAAATCGACGCTGCCGCGGCGAGCCGTGCCCTCCTGAGCGCGGACATACCCCACGGCGTGGTGCGCCGAGTCCCGCTGCTCGCAGCGGTCGGCAACGTGCCGTTCCCATCGCTCGGACTGGAGACGTTGCGCGTCGGCGTGGGGGCTCCCGCGTATTCGGTCCGCACCGGCGCGCACGGCATCGAGTCGATTGGAATCGGGGACGTCCTGATCCGCAGCCAGGCAGACGGCCATCTCTGGGTTCGGTTTGGCCGCCACGACCCCGCCCGCTTCGTCTCCGCGACGGACGTCATCGCCGGCACGGTGGACCGCGAGCGCATCGCGGGCAAGCTGGTCCTGTTCGGCGTCACCGGCATCGGGCTCCTCGACCAGCAGGCGACGCCCCTCGGGGAACGCATGTCCGGCATGGAGGTCCACGCCCAGATCCTCGAGAATATATTCGACGGCAATCTGCTCACGCGCCCGCACTGGATGCGCTGGGCAGAGACCGCACTGATTGCGGTTCTCGGCGCTCTGCTTGTGCTTGCCGTGCCAGCGCTCTCGCCAGTGCGCTCCTCACTCGTCCTGGTCGTGGTGACGGGCGGGCTGCTTCTGCTCGGCATGGCTCTCTTCCATTACGCCGGCGTGCTGCTCGACGCAGCGGCGCCGGTCATCGACCTCAACGTCCTGTTCGGGGGCCTGTTGCGCGCGACACTCGCGGAATCCGCGCGTCAGCAGGAGCGACTGAAGCGCGAACTCGAGGTCGAGCGGGACGCGGCGGCGCGGATGGCCGGGGAGCTGGAGGCCGCGCGCCGCGTTCAGATCGGGATACTGCCGGTTCCGGCCCTTGCATTCCAGGGTGAGAAGCGCTTCGACCTGCACGCGAGCATGGAGCCGGCGCGGGAAGTCGGCGGGGACCTCTACGACTTCTTCATGGTCAGCCAGTCACGCCTGTTCTTCATGGTGGGCGACGTCTCCGGCAAGGGGATGCCCGCCAGCATCTTCATGGCGCTGTCGAAGGCGCTCTACAAGAGCGCCGCGTTGCGCAGCCTGCCTGACCTCGGCCGGACAATGGCGGATGCCAACGTGGAGATCACGCGCGAGAATCCCGAGTTTCTGTTCGTGACAGTGGTCGCCTGCATGCTCGACGTGGAGACAGGGGAGCTTGCTTACTGCAACGCCGGGCACGAGCCGCCCCATGCCATCGCCGCCGATGGAAAGAGAATCAGGCAGCTCGAAGGCGGCGGGCCGCCGCTGTGCACGCTGGAGAACTTCCCGTATCAGACCGCGCACACCCGCATGGAGCCGGGTGAATCGCTGGTCCTGGTAAGCGACGGCGTGCCGGAGGCGATGAATCCCGCCGGGGAGCTGTTCGGGCGGGCGCGATTGGGCCGCCTGCTGGCGGCGATGCCAGCGGGGCTGAGCGCCGAGGAGCGGGTCAAGGCGATGAGCGACGAGGTCCGCAGCTTCGCCGCGGGTGCCGATATGGCCGATGACGTAACGATTCTGGTGGTCCGCCGGCTCGGACCGGTGACTGACAAGACGTGACTGATGAGCTGCGACTGGTGAAGCGTGACTGGTGACGCGTGGTCTGCAGGGCAGTGTAGAAAAGACAGCGATTTGTCGGTCGCTGTTTCTTCAGCGGACGTTGATCTCCACCCGCCGGTTGCGGGGCTCGCTGACCTCGTCGGCGGTCGGCACGATGGGTTCGCGCTCGCCGCGACCGGCGACGTTGATGGCGCTGGTCGGAATACCACGGTCCACGAAATCCTTGCGCACGCGCTCGGCACGTCTGAGCGACAGCGTGTCGTTGTACTCGACAGCACCGACACGGTCCGTGTGGCCGATCACGGCGATTTCCGCCACCTTCCGTCGCGCGACCTCCGCGAATACCTTCTCAAACGCGTCCTTCGACGCCGGCGTGTACTCATCGGTATCTTGCAGGAAATAGAGCAGGAACGAGATCGCGCGCTGCGGCTGCGCAGCGATGGCGTACGAAAAGAGCTTTGTCACCTCATCGCGCTCTACGGGAGGCGCGTCGACCCGGTCGCCCCTCTCGAGGAGTGCCGCGGCGTAGGGCTTGCTCAACACCGAACTGGCGCCTCGGGGATTGGTGACGACTACCGCCCCCGTCTTGCCATCCGCGTCGGGGACGAGAACTACCAGTTCCCGCGTATTCGGCGCGGCTGCACACGCGCCGAGGATTACCGCGGCTGCTGCAATCAGTCCCCCGCGCAGCGTGTAGCCCATGCGCGAGCAGCTCTAATTCAGGGGAACGACCTGAACGAAGAATTCCGTCCCGCGCGCCCCGAGGATCGCGGCCGGTGTCCTGACCGTCATCGCCTCTGGCGATTGCTTCGCGATCTTGCCCGAGATCACGGAAAGCGTGCCACTGCGCATCGAGGTGTCGAGCTTTCCCTCGTGGGTGGTCGAGTTGAAGGAGAACCGGTCCAGCGCCAGCGAGCTGTTGGGACCGGCCGACATGATCGTGTTATCGACAAACGTGATGCCAACCGAGCCGTCAATACCGGTGCGGATGACGTCCGCCTGCTGCAGCTTCATGCCCGCGGCGCCCAGGATGCGCTGCGATCCGCGCTCGACCACCACGGTGCCGTTCATCGTCTTGATCTGGGCGATGTCGTTCGCCGCCAACGGACCTGCGGCAAGCAATCCGGCTGCCAGCGCGGCACACGCAAGGAACCTGATGATGCAATGTAGTGCGGTCATGAGCTTCTCCTTTCCAGATACGCCAATTGTGACTTTTTTCCGCTAATGGGCAATGCGGCATTATGATGGCATAAATATCGCATTGGATTAATGTATTCTTTCTCAGATGGCAGGCCTCCCCCTACCATGCATCTGACGCTATCGGCCGATAATCGGGAATACCCGCGGTTGCGGGAGTTCGTGGACCGCGCCTGCCAGCAGGCCGGCTGCTCCCCGGGCCAGCGCACTCGCGTCCAACTCGTGGTGGAGGAACTGTTCAGCAATACCGTGAAATACGGCCAGCGGGAGGCGGTGCCCGCTTCGGTCACCATCTCGGTCGATTTTGCGGGCGAGCATCCAATGACCGTCCACTACGAGGACGACGCGCCGCAGCATGACGCCTTTGACCAAGCGGGGACCGACGACTCACTCAAGGTTTCGGTGACCAGCCGCCGGGTGGGGGGGCTCGGCATCGTGCTGGTCCGGGAACTGGGCAAGGACGTGAGTTACTCGTGGTCCGGCGGGAAAAACCGCGTCACATTCTCCGTCGCGGCCGATACGCCATGGCCCAGAAGACCGCAAACGTAGCGGGCGGCGGGTTCGCGGCTGGCCGCGGTCGTCACTCCATTTGCCGGGGCTGATCCGTGGCAGCCTTGGGCGTTGCTTGCAGCTCCGATTCGAATCGCCGCAGCTGTTGTTGACTCTGCTGTTGCGCCTTCTGTAACTCCATCTGCGCCTTGGCACCGCGCGTGCCCTCGTCGTCGGACGGCTGGGCGCCGGTCGGTTCCATGCCTTGCCGGTAGTGCAACTCCTGCTGCTGTTGCCGCTGGTTGATCTGAAGCGGGTCCAAAGCTTGCTGCTGCTTCGCACCAGCGGGCGGTTCCTGCACGCTTCGCTGTTGCTGCTGCATGCGCAGTTGCAGCGCGTCCTGCTGCTGCTGACGCTGCAACTGATGCTGCTGCAGCGCGCGTGCTCCCGGGTCATCCGCGCCCCATGCCGCAGTAGCCAGTGCAATCCAGCCGATGAACATCATCAGAACCTTCATGGGCGATCGCGCCCCGAGATAGGGGTCCCCTCCGGATTGATATGGAAGCCGCGAGCTCGATCCACAACCGTTCGCATGCCACGCCTAAACGATCCGATCGAGCGGCACCTGGAACAATCGTATCCTGTCATCGGCCCGTGTTATTTCGTGATTGGCGTCGGTGATCCTGCGTATCAGGCCCTCCAGCGTCGAGTCGTCCTGGAAAGCGATCATCAGGACGGCATTGGTGCTGGCGAAGCTGCCGGTGCCGAGGTGTGGCTCAGTGCCGCGGCCTTTCCCCTGCGCGCGTTCCCAGCGGGTGTAATAATCGATCCCGGCGTCCTTGAGCAACTGCATCACGCGCGGGGTGAAATATTCATTGTGAACGATAAACGCCATTTTCATGATGGTTTCTTTCCATGATCAGGAGCGCGCACCATTGTACGCGGCCGCGGAAACGGGGGTTTGATCTCGATCAATCCCGCACCGCTTCCTGCCGCGAAGCAATCACCATCACTTGCCCAGCTTCTTCTGCATGCGCTGATCGAACCGCTCGACGTTGATGATGAGCCGCTCGTGAACGCCCTCCCCGACTTGCTCGCGCTCATCCTCGGCGTGGATCCTGAACGTCAAAGTGCGCCCCTCGATCCTGACCAGCTCCGCGCCGGCTCGCACTCGCAGTCCCACTGGAGTCGCCGCGAAATGCTTGACGTCGAGGTGCGTGCCCACCGTCTGATATCCCGGCGGCATGTAGCGCTCAACGGCCTGGAGCGCGGCAGACTCCATGAGGTTCACCATGATCGGGGTGGCGAGCACTCCGATCTTGCCGCTGCCCACGTGCGGCGCGGTGTCGCGCGTGCCCACCACGATCTCAGCCGCGCCGGTGAGGCCTGCTTTGAGCTCCTGCGGGAGATTCAGGACCAGGGAAGCCTCCTGTCAGGCATGGGGTGCTTCATGATGTCATCCAGTCGATATTGCTTGCCCGGCTCGTTCCCGGTCTGTTACCTGATGGACAAGCTGAACCAAGCGCTGTCCATCCTCAGATAGCCCGCAAACGAAAAAAGCCGCATCACGCGGCTTCTCAAGCGGTTCGGTTCAAGCGGATCCTTGAAGCTATCCCGATTCCGTGCGCGCTTACTTGACGGGGGGCGGAGAAGCCGCATGCCGTGCAGGCTTGACCCTTCGAAGGATGACCAGACGCAATCCCAAAAACTGTCGAGCTCTGACGAGCTTTACCGTAGTGGAATTGATCCCTTGAAAGAGCCGGGCGACCTCGTTGCGGTACTGGTCTTCAGTCCAGACCAGCACTATATGCGACCCGCCCAGATCCAGACGCATCATCGCCTCCTTGGCGCAAGACTGCTGCCCGACAATAATGAAAATCGGGTGCCGAGTCAATTCCCCGATAGTCACGCATTATTCGCCCTGCACCACCGCGTTCTCAAGTACGCGGGCGCGATCAACAGGAGAAGCGTCCCGAGCTTTGCCAGTCTCATCACGGGTCGCCGGTTCTGGACCATCCCGGGGGTGCCGCAACACGCCCGCGATGCGATCGCGACTTCGCTTGATACCCTATAATCTCCTGCTGCGAGGAAGACGAAAACGCAAATGCTGGTCAGATTTAAAATCAATGGCGATCCCGTCGAAGTGAACCTCAAGTCGGGCGACCGGCTGCTGGTGGACGTGCTGCGGGAAGACCTGCGGATGACCGGCACCAAGCACGGCTGCGGCATCGGCGCCTGCGGCACGTGCACGGTAATCGTGGACGGCTATCCCATTGCGTCCTGCCTGCAGCTCGCCGCGATGTGCGACGGCGCGGACATCCGCACAATCGAGGGGTTGGCCGGCGCCTCCGCACTGCACCCGGTGCAGCAGGCGTTCGTGAACAAGTCCGCCCTGCAATGCGGCATCTGCACCCCCGGCCACGTCATGGCAGCGTGCGCCTTGCTTGAAAAAACACCCAACCCCACCGACGAGGAGATCCGCGCCAGCGCCGATAGCGTCTATTGCCGCTGCACCGGCTACGCCCGCATCCTCGAGGCCTACAAGGAGGCGGTCGCCCTTGCGCAGAAGGCGACCAAACGATGACTCCGCGCGACCCCCGGTTGGCTGCGGCCGCAAGTTTCCTCGTCGTCGGCAAGGACGTTCCGCGCACGGACGCCGTACCGAAAGTCACCGGCGCGGCGCAGTATGTCGCCGACCTGCACTTCCCCGGCTTGCTGCACGCCGCGGTGCTGCGAAGCCCCCACCCGCACGCCAGGATCGTTTCCATCGACGTCAGCGCTGCAGCGGCCGTGCCCGGCGTCAAAGCGGTCGCGACCGGCGCCGATACGGCGAAGCGCAAATGGGGCGCTTTCCGCCCGGATCTCTATCCGCTCGCAATCGGCAAAGTGCGCTATGTCGGCGACGAAGTGGCGGCGGTCGCGGCGGTGGACCCCGACGCCGCGCGCGCGGCGGTGGACAAGATCGTGGTCCGCTACGAGGTCCTGCCCGCGGTGCTTTCGCTCGACCAGGCGCTCGCGCCCGATGCGGCGCTGGTGCACGACGACGCACCCGGCAACGTCGCGCACCAGTTCGCCTTCGAGCGCGGCGACGTGGCGGCCGGGTTCAAGGCCTCGGATGTCGTCGTGGAAGGCACGTGGGAATCGGCGCGCCAGTGGCACACGGCGCTCGAGACCATCGGCTGCGTCGCCCGATGGGACAGCGGCCGCGTCACGATGTGGTGCAACACGCAGACGCCGTTCCTCGCGCGCGGCCGCTATGCCAACGCGCTCGGCCTGCCCGAAGCGCAGGTGCGCGTTATCCAGACCGAGGTCGGAGGCGGCTTCGGCGGCAAGTCCGGAGACGACAACGCCTCCGTCGTCTGCGCCCTCCTCGCCCGGCTGAGCGGCCGCCCGGTCAGGTTGATCCATACCCGCGAGGAGGAATTCCTGGCGAGCCACCCGCGCATGCCGATGCGCTACTG
>Ga0137455_1000328_pt1 | contig 12561 bp, 11 predicted proteins | sample EasRivERMGT600_2_FD_102334 | JGI IMG/M metagenome (GOLD analysis project Ga0137455, IMG submission 102334) | Soil microbial communities from meander-bound floodplain in the East River, Colorado, USA - East River MetaG ERMGT600_2 | ecosystem: Environmental > Terrestrial > Soil > Floodplain ... | reverse complement strand
GCGGTGTCACTGGACAAATACTCCAACACGATTGCGGGGGAGTTCACGCCAGCCCGCGGATTCGATCTCGTCAGGACGAAGCGGGGCAGTCTGAACCTCAGCATGTATGGTGCGTTCCGGTACCTCAACCAGATGCCGGGCGACCAGACCTACACCGACCATCTCGGCCGCGTGCGCACGGTCAAGGCGCGGCACGATCTCAACTGGCATCGCACCTTCGTGTGGCTGACAGGATTCTTCTACGAGCCCAAGCTCCGCTACAACATCTCGATCTGGTCGCTGCCGACCACCCAGCAGACGCTCGTGTTCGGCAATCTCCAGTACACCGTCAACCGGGGCTTCCGAGTCGGCGCCGGTCTCGGGCCCAACCTCACCAATCGCTCGACGCAGGGGTCGTGGCCTTTCTGGGCCGGGAGCGATCGTCAGATGACGGAGGAGGCGCTCCGTGGCGGATTCTCGTCCGGCGTGTGGATCACTGGAGAGCCGGTCGACCGGTTCTTCTACACCGCATCGGTGAACACCAACCTCAGTCAGCTGGGAGTGACGGCCACCAACGACACCCGGGACATGGCGGTCAGCGCGAGCCTCTGGTGGATGCCCACCACCGGTGAGTTCGGGCCGCGCGGCGGGCTGGGTGATCTCGAGGAGCACCAGCAGATGGCGACGCGATTCGGCATGTCGACGGCCCACAGCCGCGAGAATCGATATGCGCAGCTCAACGCGCCGCCGAACGCGACGCAGATCCGGCTCTCCGACGGCGTGTTCCCGTTCGAAACGGGCGCACTGGCCGACACGGTGACGGTCGAGTTCCTCGACTATGACGTCGTGTCGTTCGACGTCGGCGCGAAGTACAAGGGCTTCTCTTTCCAGGGCGAATACACGGTACGCAACCTGTCGAACTTCGACGCCACCGGGCCGCTGCCGTTGAGCTCGATCCTGGACCACGGCTTCTTCGTGCAGGCCATGCACATGGTCGTCCCCAAGCGGCTCGGCCTCTACGCCGCCACCTCGTACATCGCCGACGACTTCGGCCGCAACCCCTGGGAGATCGCGGGCGGAGCCAGCTACTACCCGTACGGGAATCGCAGCTGGCGGCTCAACCTGCACGTCATCCGGGTCGAGAAGTCTCCGGCGGGTTCGAACTTCGGCTATTACACCGCCGGCCAATCCGGCACGACGATCTCGCTGGGGACGGACATCCTGCTCTGAGATGAGGGATCGGGCCATCACGCACCTCGGTCGTGCGCCGTTCCGTCTCGGACTCCTGCTCCTGGTGTTGGCTGCGATGATCGCCGCGACGGCACGGTCGGCCCCGGCGCCGAAGTCGGCCAAGCCGACCACTCCGACACTCTCCGCCCGTGTGGCGGAGCAGAAGAAACAGATCGACGCGCAGCGTACGACGATCGAGGGGCAGAGGGCGCTGGTCGACACGCTCAAGGCTGCGGCGGACAGCCAGAGCGTGCGCCTCGGCGCGCAGCAGACGCGCCTGGTCGAGCTGGAGGCCCAGCTCGTGGAGATGAAGAAGCGCCTCGAGATCCTCGAGAGTCAGGCGAACTTCCCGGCGTGGGAGGACTCGCTGGAGGCGCGCATCCGACAGGTCGAGGCCGCCACGCAGAAGTCGCCCGAGCTGCCCCCCGACATCGTCTCGGCCGGCGACTTCCCCGGCTCGATCCGGATCCCGGGCACCGACGCGGCGATCAAGTTCGGCGGGCGGATCCGGACCTCGGTCGTGCTGACGCTGGATCCGCTCGGCACCGACGACCGCTTCCTCACCAACTCCATCCCGGTCGGGCAGCCGGTCACGGGCGACGACCGGCGGACCAGCATCTCGGCGCGCGCAAGCCGGCTGAACATCGAGTTCCGTACACCCGGTGGGCGCGAGGAGCTGCGAGCCTTCTTCGAAGGCGACTTCGCCGGCGCCGGCAATAGCTTCCGCCTGCGGCACGCCTATGCCCAGTATCGCGGGTTCATCGCTGGACAGACGTGGTCGACCTTCTCCGATCCCGGGATCGACCTCGAGGATCTGGACTTCGAGGGCGTCAGCTCCGAGAACGTGATCCGCCAGCCGCTGATGCGCTACTGGTGGTCGCCGGAGCCGGACACGCGCCTTGCCCTGGCCGCGGAGACCCCGTCGGTGTCCATCACCGGAGGCGTGGGGGTGAACCTGTTTCCCGACCTCGTCGCGCGCGGCTACTGGGGTCGGCCGGCCGGAGGCCATTTGCAGCTCGCCGGCGTGCTGCGCCAGATCCGCGGTGAGACGTCGGCCGGCGACGTGCGCTCCGAGTGGGGTGGGGGCGGGAGCGTCAGCGGCGTCCGACATGTGAAGTTCCGTGGGCTCACCGACCGCATCATGTTCCAGGCCAACGGCGGGCTCGGCATCGCACGCTACATCAACGACCTCGGCTCCGCGGGCGGCATGGACGCGGTCTTCGACACCACCACCGGCGAGCTGAAGGCGCTGCCGGTGCTCGGCTGGTACGTGGGCTACGAGCACCACTGGAGGGAGTGGAAGGCTGCGGAGACCATGAACCTCCGCTCCACCGTGCTGTGGAGCGTGGTCATCGTCGACAACCTCGACTTTCAAGCCCCCGACGCCTATCGGCGAACGCATCGCCTCGCGGCCAACCTGGTCTTCTCGCCCACCAGCCGGGCGGACCTGGGCCTCGAGTACATCTTCGGAACCCGCGCCAACAAAGACGGACAGAGCGCCAACGCGAATCAGTTTCAGTTGGTCGCACTGCTTCGGTTCTAGGAAGAATCGTGTCAATGATCGGAGAGGAAGCGATGAAACGACCGAATCTGTGTTCGCGAGCCCTGCATGCGGCGCTGGCGGTCCTGTGGGTGACGGGCGTGGGGGTCGTCGGAGCGGCGAGCGCAGCACCTGCCGCGAAGCCCGCCGGCCCGCTGTTCCACGACTGCCACGTGCATCTCACGAACTACGTCCAGGAGGGCATCACCGCGCGCGAGTACCTCAAGCTGATGGGGAATCGCGTCGGGCGCGCGGCCCTGTTCGGGATCCCGCTGCAGCAGCAGTGGTCTCATCGCGTGGACGGCGACCAGGCGCCGACCTACTACCTCGACTCCGACGCGCCGCTCTACTACTACTCGTTCTGCGACGCGTTCATCGCCATGCAGTACCGTTCGCTCACCAAGAGCGAGCAGGCCCGCTTCGACCCGATGATCATCGGGTTCAATCCCACCGACATGTACGCCGCGGACCACATCCGCCGCGCCCTGCAGACCTTCCCGGGCGTGTTCACGGGCATTGGCGAGTTCACGATCCACAAGGAGTTCGTCTCCCCGAAGGTCGCAGGGGGCGTCGCCAGTCTCAGCGACCCGGCGCTCGATCGTATCCTCGACTTCTGCGCGGAGACCGGGCTGGTCGTCCTGCTCCACAGCGACATCGCCAAGCCGTTCCCGAAGGCGGCCACGACCGACTACCTGCCGGAGATGAAGGCGCTGTTCCTGCGCCATCCCCGCACGTCGATCATCTGGGCCCACATCGGCCTGGGCCGAATCATCCACCCGGTGCGCGACCAGATGGCCGCGATCGAGGAGATGATGCGGGATCCGCGCTTCGATCACGTGCACTTCGACATCTCGTGGGACGAAGTGAACAAGTACGCGGTGGCGAGCGAGACGGCGATCGAGCGGGTGGCGGACGTTCTCAACCGGTATCCGGGTCGGTTCCTGTTCGGGACCGACACGGTGGCGCCGCGGGAGGAGAAGGCGTACTTCGGCGTGTACCACCTCTGGGATCCGGTGTGGGCCCGCCTGACTCCCGAGGCGCGGGAGAAGGTTACGAAGAAGAACTACGAGCGGCTGTTCGACGCCGCGCGGGTCAAGGTGCGGGCCTGGGAGAAGACCCACCCCATGTGAGGCCACGGCGTTCCGCCCCTGGTTGCTTGACGCCGGGGTCGGGCGCCATCACTTTCCCCCGCGGTGAAACTCCCGGACCTGCTCGCCACCAAGGCCGGCCGCATGACGGCCTTCTTCGCCCTCTATCTCACCGAGGGTATCCCGCTCGGCTTCACCGCCACGGCGATCGCCACCCAGATGCGCCGCCAGGGGCTGGGGCCGATCGAGATCGGCGCCTTCGTCGGGTCGCTCTACCTGCCGTGGGCCTTCAAGTGGATCGTTGGCCCCTTCGTCGACGTGCTCTCGTCCGACCGCTGGGGCCGGCGCCGGATGTGGATCGTGCTGGCCCAGGGGATGATGATCGCGACCTTGCTCGTCGCGCTGCCGGTGAACTTCACCACCGAGCTCAAGCTGTTCACCGCCATCATCTTCCTCCACAACCTCTTCAGCGCCACGCAGGACGTCGCGATCGACGCGCTCGCGGTGAGCGTGCTGCGTGAGGACGAGCGCGGGCTCGCCAATGGGCTCATGTTCTCCGGGGCCTATCTCGGCCAGACGATCGGCGGCGCCGGCGTGCTGCTGCTCACGCCCTACGTCGGGTTCCAGGCGACGTTCTTCTTCGTGGCGGGTGCGATCGGGCTGGTGACCCTGCTGGTCGCGCTGCCGCTGCGGGAGCGCCCCGGCCCGCCGCGCACCGCCGTCGGCTCGCCGGTCGCCGCGGCCAGCCGCCAGATCATCGAGTTCGCGGTGTCGTCGTATCGGGCGTTCACCGGCAGCCGGGCCGCGTTCCTGGGCCTGTTCCTCGCGCTGCTCCCGCCCGGCGCCTTCGCCCTCGGGCTCGCGCTCCAATCCAACCTGGCCGTCGAGCTGGGGCTCAGCGACACGCAGATCGGCATGATCAACCTATGGTCGACCGTCGCCTCGGCGGCGGGCTGTGTCCTCGGCGGTTGGCTGTCGGACCGCTTCGGCCGACGCCTGATGCTCGGGCTCTTCATCGCGTCGATGGCGGTCCCCACCATCGTATTGGCGATCGGCATGCAACGCTTCGGCTGGATCATGCCGATCGATCCGCAGGCCGCCGGGCGCCCCACGCCGGAGGCCGGGTTGATCGCGCTGTTCTGGGCCATGACCATCGTCTACTCGGCCTTCAACGGGCTCATGTACGGCACGCGCTCGGCGCTGTTCATGGACGTGACGACGGCCCGCGTGGCCGCGACCCAGTTCACCGCCTACATGGCGCTCTGCAACCTGGTCATCTCCTACACCGCCGTCTGGCAGGGGCACGCCGTCATGCGATGGGGCTACCCGATCACGCTGACGGTCGACGCCCTCTTCGGGCTCGTCTGCCTCGTGCTGCTGCCTTTCATGCGGCCCGCCGCGGCACGGAGCCCGGTGCCACAGCCCGGGCAGGCCATCCCCGAGGCCGTTCAGCCCTGACCACGGGGCGCGCGCCCGTTCGTCCCGGCCGCCGCCGCGTTCCATCCTGCCGCCGCGCGTTCAAGACGGCGCGGTCGCTCCCGCTCAGACTCCTCCCACGCGTTGATCCGGGCGAAACGGGTGGAAGTCCCGGTGGGAGGGTTTCATGCGTCTCGCTTGTGCCGGCCTGGCGCTCGCGGCCGTCGTGCTCGCTGGCTGCTTCACCGAGCGTAGTCCCGGCCCGCTGGAGCGATACGAGGTGGTCCGCGAAGACGTGGTGAAGATCACGGAGGCCGAATGGTCGGTCGACCGATCGTCGCCCGCACCACGCGCTGGTAAGCTCATCGGCGGTCACTTGGAGGCCATGGATCGGTGAGCACGACGGCGATCTCGGTCCGGAACGGGTCTTCCGACCTCCGCAGCATGGAGGTGGGGGGCTTCCGCGTGACCGACGTGGTCTTCCCGCCCGGGCTCCGACTGGCGGCCCACTACCACGAGCGGGCCTGCTTCGCCGTGATCCTCGAAGGCTCGGTCCGCAAGGCCTTCGACCGGGTGGTCGACACGCTGGGGGCGGGCGGGGTCGTGACCATGCCCCCGCGCGAGCGTCACCGCGACGACTTCGAAGGCGCGGGCGCCCACATCGTCGTGATCGAGCCCGATCCGGTGCGGGAGCCGCCGCCGACGGCGCCGGACCTGTTCCAGCGCGTGCACCTGTTCCGCGACGGGGTCGTGGCGGCCATCGCCTGGCGGATCCGCCACGAGCTCAACCATCCCGACGCGGTCACGCCGCTCGCGCTCGACGGCCTGACGCTCGAGCTGGTCGCCGCCGGCGCGCGCCGGCTGGCCGCGATGCGCGAGGAGTCCACGGCGCCGGCCTGGATCGGCCAGACCCGCGAGCTGCTCCACGCCCGCTTCGCGGAACCGCCGGCGATCGCCGAGATCGCGGCGCTGCTGGGAGTGGAGCCCGAGCGCCTCGCCCGGGCCTTCCGCCATCACACCGGCGTGCCGATCGGGGCCTATGTGCGGCGGCTGCGGCTGGAATGGACCGCGATCCAGCTGGCGTCGACCGACGAGTCGTTGTCGGAGATCGCGCTGCGGGCGGGATTCGCGGACCAGAGCCACTTCACCCGCCTGTTCCGCCGCCACACCGGGGTCGCGCCCGGGGCATGGCGTCGCGCGGCGCGCGCGGGTCGACCGCTCGCGGCGCGCCCGCGGGGGCGCGATCGGCGGTCCTGAGGGAACGTCCCGCTACGCGACGACGACCGGGGCGCGCTCGTCGGCTCTCAGTCCGTAGAGCGGCGCGTACTTCTCCCACAGGTAGTCGAGGTAGGGCTCGATCGACATCGGGCCGCCGGTGACGCGTCGCACCAGCTCGTCGGGCGTGAACTTCGAGCCATGCTGGTAGACCTGCTCGCGCAGCCAGCCGTGGAGCATGTCGAACCGGCCGGCGGCGATCTCCTGTGGGATCGCGGGTCGTGCACGCAGGGCGGCGCGGAAGAACTGGGCGCCGAGGATGTTGCCCAGCGTGTAGCCCTGGAACGCCCCACCCACGGGCCCGGAGTACCAGTGCACGTCCTGCAGCACGCCATCGCGGTCGTCGGGGGCGCGCAGGCCGAGGTCGGACTGGTAGCGCGCGTGCCAGGCCTCGGGCAGATCCTTCACCGCGAGCCGGCCCTCGAGCAGCTCGACCTCGAGGTCGAAGCGGATCATGACGTGCAGGTTGTAGGTGACCTCGTCGGACTCGATGCGCACCAGTGAGCGGCTCACGCGGTTGATCGCGCGATAGAAGTCGGCGAGCGGGACCTTCGCCATCACCTGGAACGCCTGCTGGAATCGCGGATAGAAGTGCTCCCAGAACGGCCGGCTGCGCCCCACCAGGTTCTCCCAGGTGCGGGACTGGCTCTCGTGCACGCCGGAGGAGGTGCCGTTGGCGAGCGGCGTGCCCTCGAAGTCGGCGCGGATGCCCTGCTCGTACATCGCGTGTCCGGCCTCGTGCATCGTGCTGAACAGCGCGTCGACCAGGTCGTGCTCGCGCGTGCGGGTGGTGATGCGCACGTCGCCGAGCGAGAACTTGGTCATGAACGGGTGATGAGTGAGGTCCTGGCGTCCGCGGGTGAAGTCGTAGCCGAAGCGACGGATGACCTCGAGGCCGAAGCCGAGCTGGTCCTCGGCGGGCGCCGAGTGCTGCAGGATCCGGTCGTCCGGCGTGGGCCGCGCCGTGATCGCGGCGGCGAGCGGCACCAGGTTGGCGCGCAGCGCGCCGAACAGCGGGCGGATGCTGGCCACCGTCATGCCGTGGTCGCTCTGGTCGATCAGCGGGTCGGCCGGGCTCGCGTGGCCGGGGAAGAAGTCGGCGTAGCGCCGGCTCAGCTCCACGGTGCGCTCGAGCATCGGCCGCAGCGTGGCGAAGTCGTTGGCGGGCCGCGCCGTGACCCAGGCCTGATACGTCGTGGAGCAGTGCTCGAGCATCTCGGCGACGAACGCGGCGGGGACGCGGGTGGCCCGGTCGTAGAGGCGTCGTGTCAGGCGGATCAGCGCCGCATCGTCGGAATCGTGCGGCAGCTTGGCCGCCTGGGGCTCGAGGACATCGAGCAGGCGCCCGATCTCCGGGTCGGTGGTGCGCTCGTGGGTGAGGCGGCCGATCAGCGCGAGCTGGCGGCCGCGCGCGTCGGCGCCGCCGTCCGGCATGTAGGTGGCCTGGTCCCACTGCAGCAGCGAGCGCACCATGTCGAGGTCGTAGCCCTCGCCGAGCAGGGCGCGCAGGCGGGTCATGGAATGTAGGGCGTTCGCAGGCATGTCCATGGGATCGTCCTTCACCATTTCCACCAAGTCTTGTCGTGGAGAGGGTTCGAAGGGTGAGGCGCGATGACCGGCCGCGCACCTCGCGGCAACGAGAGTGCTGACCAGAACTCGGAGGGGGAAGCCAACCAGGTCATCGTGTGGGAGCCGAGCTTCGCGACAAAGGTCTTGTCAGAGGTGAGCAGGACAGCGATACCTGCAGCCTCCGTCTCCGCCAAGATCCGACAATTGTCAGCACCACCATGAAATCTGCGCAACACTTCTGCTCGTTCCTCGATTCGGGTCATCGGCCAGCAGATGTCGGCATCCTCGAGAAGATCCAAATGAAACCCCTCATGATCGTTGCGTTTCTTGTCCTCCGAGATGCGAGCGTATTCGACCGCAACCCTCGGGACGAGAGTCAGCTGACGTCTTGAGTAGTAGTCGATTCTCAACATCGCGACTCTTTCGGACCGTTCCTTCGACGCGTCCGAAGCAGGATCGTAGTCAGGCGCACATGCGTCGATGAGGCGAGTCAAAGCGTTCGAATCGAGGGCCACTCTCCGGTCGTAGCGCCATCGGCTCTGCTCGACCGAAGCGAGGATGGGTGAGGACCTGCGATCCTCGATCTCGTCACGCGTGAAGGGGAACAGGTCGACGGGAACGGGGAAGGTGTCGGGCAGAAAGTCGGAGATTCGATCGCGAACCGGCTTGGTCGAGTGTGAAAGAAAAAGAAAGACGTCGAGATCGCTGCCGGGGGCATAGGTGTCATTCTCGAACGAGCCGAAAATGACAATCTCCTGAATCTCGGCATGATGGGCAAGCAACTGGGCAGCCCACCGATCCATCTGTCGGCGAACATCCGATTCATCGATCGATTTGACGACGACAGTGCTCAAGAATGGCCTCTGCGTTGGCGATGGCTCGCTCAGCTTCCGCACGAGTGTAGAAGTCGGTAGGTGCCCCGCGTTCGAAGCCATTCGGGTAGCGGGCAGGGATGTAGTGCTTGTCGAGCTCCTTGCCCAGATCGAGCAACTCCCGTGGCGGACGGGCCGCTGGCGGGAGGCTCTCGAGCAGGGGCCCAATGGCATGGCCCCAGGCCTCCAGATGCAGCCGCTGAAAGACTGCCTTGATGGCCTTCTCCGCGGCCTGATGCGATGCGAACGCCGACCACTCGTAGTGCCCACCGTCACGCGCGTGACGTGCGAGCTTCAGGTCCGCCTCTGACTGGCGGAACCAGTCTTTCGATCGCTCGGCCATCGGACCGCGCAGTGTAGGGGGCGGTCCCGCGGTGGGCAACCCTCCCTGCCAACGTATGCCAACGTGCGCTACGTCTCCATCTCCTCGAGGGTGCGCGGCCAGTCGTCGCGCAGCAGCCGCGACAGCGCGCGATCGGCGAGCAGCCGCCCTCCGGTCTGGCAGCGGGCGCAATAGTTGGTCTCGCGTCCGGAGTAGACGATGCGCTGGACCGGTGCCGCGCAGGCGGGACAGGGCCGGCGATAGCGGCCGTGGACGGCCATCTCGTCGTGGAACGCGGTCACCTTTTCGGGGAAGTCGTCGCCGGTCTGCTCCATCAGGCGCCGCGTCCACTCGGTCAGCGTCGTACGGGTCGCCTCCAGCAGCCGGTCGAGCTCGGCGTCGTCCAGCTGGGGGGTGCGCCGCAGCGGCGAGAGGCGGGCGCGGTGCAGGATCTCGTCGGAATACGCGTTGCCGATGCCGCTCAGGATCCGCGGATCGGTGAGCGCGCGCTTGAGCGTGTGGTCCTCGCGGCGCAGGGCGGCGCGGAACGTCGCCGGCGTCGCCTCGAGCGGCTCGAGGCCGCCGGGATCGAGCGCGCGCACGGCGGCCTCGCCGTCGAGCACGTGGAGCGAGGCGCGCTGGCGGCTGCTGGCCTCGGTGAGCAGCAGGGTGCCGGCCGGGAAGTCGAACGCGGCGAGGCCGATCTTCCCCGGGATCGCCGTATCGGCCGGTCGCCAGCGGAAGCGCCCGGCGATCATCAGGTGGAACACCAGGAAGAGGGACGCGGCGCCGTGCACGGGCCCGCCGTCCATGGCCAGCACGATGCGCTTGCCCAGCCGCGACACGGAGGTGACGCGCCGGCCCTCCGCGGCCTCGAGTGGCGGATCCGCCGTACGCAGCAGGTTCAGGCTGCGCACGCGGGCGCGCGTCAGTGGGGTGCCGAGCAGGCGGCGCCTCAGGTGCTCCATGTACACGACCACGTCGGGCAGCTCGGGCACGTCTAGTGGTCCGTCCTAACGGCGTTCGCGTGCGTGGCGGGTTCGGTGGCAGGATGAGGCCGGTGGCCGCCAGGGACCCCGCCGCGGTCCCCCTAACCCCAGGAGTCCGACGATGTCCTCACGATCGATGCTCGCCCGCTGCGCCCTCGCCGCCACCCTCGTCGTGTTGTCCTCGTGCGCCCAGGCCACCGGCGGCGACCAGGCCGCGCCGGCGGCGTCCTCCGCCCCGCCGGCCAGCGCCGCGATCGCGACCTTCGCCGGCGGCTGCTTCTGGTGCATGGAGCCTCCGTTCGAGAAGCTCGACGGGGTCTACTCGGTGATCTCGGGCTACAGCGGCGGGCCCGAGAAGAATCCGACCTACGAGCGGGTGTCGTCCGGCCGCACCGGCCACGCCGAATCGGTCCAGATCGCCTACGACCCGGCCCGGATCGGCTACGACCGGCTGCTCCAGGTGTTCTGGCACAACATCGACCCCACCTCGGCCGGCGGGCAGTTCTGCGACCGCGGCAAGCAGTATCGCTCCGCCATCTTCTACCACGACACGACGCAGCGCCGCCTCGCCGAGGCGTCGAAGGCGGCGATCGAGCGTGGCCCGCGGCGCTTCCGCGAGCCGATCGTCACCGAGATCCTGCCGTTCACCGCGTTCTACCGGGCCGAGGAGTATCACCAGGACTTTCACCACAAGGACCCGATGCGCTACCAGAGCTACCGTCAGGGCTGCGGGCGGGACCGCCGCCTCGAGCAGCTGTGGGGGAAGGATTCCGGTACCGCCGCGAGCCACTGAGCCGGCGCGGCCCGCGGGCGCTCCGGGTATACCGCGCTGGATCGAGCGGTTGGCCTGGCTGCTCGACGACGCCTTCCCGATTCCGTTCACCCGTCTCCGCTTCGGCCTCGATGCGCTGCTCGGGCTCGTCCCGGGGGCGGGGGATCTGGTCTCCGCGGCGTTCGGGCTGACGATCGTGGTGGCCGCGGCGCGCCTCCGAGTCCCCCATGTTGTGATCGCGCTCATGGGGATCCAACTCGCGGCCGACGCGTTGCTCGGTTTAGTGCCGGTCGCCGGCGACGTCGGCGATGTCTTCCTCAAGGCCAACCGCCGCAATCTCGAGCTGCTGCGACGCCACGCGCATGGTGCGGCGCCGCCCAGACTGACCGACCGGCTCGTGGTCGGCGCGGTGGTCGCCGGGGTCCTGCTCGTGCCCGCCGCGGGCGCCGCGCTGCTGTTCGCGGCCTTCGTCTGGATCCTGGGTCATCCGTGGTGAGCGGCGCGCTTGGAGCGCATGCGTTCGCGCTCCGATGCGGCGCGCACGCGCTGGCGTCGGGTCGCGGTCGCGCTTAGACTGCCGCGTCCCCGCCGGCGCGCCGGCGTCGAAGCCGTTCCCGAGGACCCTGCCCGAAGATGCAGATCAGCCCACTCAGCCGCGACCGCCACGTTCTCTACGAGCTCTCGGTGCAGGGGGTTGAGTACGACCTCGACTTCTTCGAGCGCGTCTATCGCAACCTCCGCGGCCGCCGATTTCACACCCTGCGCGAGGACTTCTGCGGCACGGCCGCGAAGGCCTGCGCCTGGGTCGCGCGCGGCCCCGACCATTTCGCCTGGGGCGTCGATCACAACGCGAGGGCGCTGGCCTGGGCGCGCCGGCATCACCTCGCCCGGATGGGCCCGGCCGCGCGGCGCGTCGTGCTGGTCCGCGGCGATGTCCGCACCCGCCGGCGCCCGCGAGTCGACGTGGTCGCGGCGATGAACTTCTCCTTCTGGGTGTTCAAGCGCCGGGACACGCTGCTCGCCTACTTCCGCAGCGTGCGGCGCTCGCTGCGCCCGGGCGGGCTCTTCTTCGCCAACGCCTTCGGCGGCACGGACGCGACGGGCACGCTGGTCGAGACCCGCCGGATCGCCCCGGCCCAGGGGCCCGACGGACTACGGGTGCCGTCGTTCACCTACGTCTGGGAGCAGAAGCGCTTCAATCCGATCACGCACGATCTGCTCTGCCTCATCCACTACCGCTTCCGCGATGGCACCGAGATCCGGCGCGCGTTCACCTACGACTGGCGGTTGTGGACGCTGCCCGAGATGCGTGAGCTGATGGACGAGGCCGGCTTCGCGCGGTGCGAGGTCTACGTCGAGGGCTGGGATGAGAAACACAACCGGTCCGACGAGGTCTACCGGCGCCGCGTGTCGTTCGAGAACCAGCTGGGCTGGCTCGCGGTCCTGGTCGGGGTGGCCTGAGGGCGTCCGCTAGCCCTTGATCTTCGCGTAGCGTGCCGACACCGCGTC
>Ga0137455_1000327_pt1 | contig 12574 bp, 1 predicted proteins | sample EasRivERMGT600_2_FD_102334 | JGI IMG/M metagenome (GOLD analysis project Ga0137455, IMG submission 102334) | Soil microbial communities from meander-bound floodplain in the East River, Colorado, USA - East River MetaG ERMGT600_2 | ecosystem: Environmental > Terrestrial > Soil > Floodplain ... | reverse complement strand
CGTCGAAGGTCAGTGTCGCCTCGCCCTCGTCCAGCGGCGCGACGATCAGATCCTGCGGTGACACCGACACCCACGGCGCGCTCGGCGCGAACACCGAGACGTCGTCGATGTACCAGCCCTCGTTGATCAGACAGTTGCCGCAGTCCCAGCCGGCGTGGAAGCGGAGCCGGATGATCTGCCCGGTGAAGCCGCTGAGGTCGAAGGTGTCGGGCTGGAACGCGCCCAGGCCGTTCTGGTGCGCGTAGGCCAGGCGGAAGGCGAGCGGATTGCCGCAGATGTCGTCCAGCACGTACGGGTAGCCACTTCGCGGTTGGATCTGCATCCAGCTCGCGCCGCCGTCGGTCGACACCTCGACGATGCCACCGTCGGGCTCGAAGTCGGCCGTGCCGGAGCAGTCGTCGAACTGGTACCAGTGCATGAACGTGAGCGTCGCCTCGGTGAGGCCGTTGAGATCGATCGGCGGCGACTCCAGGGCATCGGCGCCCTGGAAGTCGTGCTGCATCACCCGCCAGCTCGTCACCCCGCTGCTCGAGCGGTTGTGGCTCTGCGCCCACAGGTCGACGGACGACACGGAGTCGCCGGCCGTCGAGCGATGCGTCCAGCCCCCGATCCCGTGCTCCATGTCGTCGAAGAAGATCGAGTAGGCCTGGGTTCGAGGCGGCGCCGGTGTCGCCGCCCAGGTCGCGGCAGCCGGCCGCTGGATGGTCGTCGGCGCGGTGACCCGGGCGCTCGGGGCCCCGTAGCGGGACCGCAGCGCGAGATGCTCGGCGGATGTCCCCGCGGGGGGCGGTGCCTGCGCCACGACGGCCGGCCGGGAGGCGACCGGCGCCCCAGCGATGCGCAGGCCGAGATGCGCGAACAGCGTGCCCTCGCCGTGGTTGGCGATCCGGAGGGTCTTCGAGCCGGTCTCGCCGGGCAGCAGGTCCGCGGTCACGCGCGTGCTGCCCACCGCGATGTCCGGCGCGGCCAAGGCCTCGCCGTGGAGCGCGATAGTGACCACCGGCTCGTCGGGATCGTTGGTGGTGAGCGTGAGCGTGCCGTCGAAGATCCCCGGTGTCGTCGGGCAGAAGCTCACCATCACCGTCGCACCGCCACCCGGCGGCAGGACGAGCGGCGGCGGCGCCACGAACTCGGGCCGGCTGCTGGTGAACGTGACCTGCAGCTCCTCGGAGCCGGTGTTGGCGACGTTCAGCGACTCCGGGCGGCAGCCGCCGGCGAAGAGCGAGCCGAACTGCAGCTCCGTCGTCCGGCCCTGGTAGACGACCTGGACGGTATGGCGGTTGACGAAGCAGAAGGGATCGACCTGGGGCGAGTTCCGCACCTCCGCGTGAACGACGCCGTCGGCCGTCCACGTCGCCATCAGGGCCGCGCTCGTGAAGAAGGCGCCCCCGAACTGCCCGCAGGCGAAGAACCCGCCGACCTCGCCGAGCACCGTGCCCTCGACGGTCAGTGTCGCGACGGCGGCCGAGTCGAAGTCGCCCTCGGCCAGCAGCACGATCACGCCCGGGCCCTCGGACGGAGTCGGGACGGCGATGTCGTGCAGGGTCGTCGCGCCGCTGGTGGCGAAATCGATCCCCGAGAACTGATTGACCTGGGGGCCCGGCAGCGACAGGTCCGGGGAACCGGTCACGTGGAGGGCCACGCTCACCGGCGTCTCGGGCTCGTCGGGATCGTTGCTGCGGACGACCAGCCGGGCCTGGTAATCGCCGCCGACGAGGCCCGACGCATCGAGACCCACGCTGACGTCCACGATGCCTCCCGGCGGCACCGAACCGGAGCGCGGGAAGGCCGACAGCCACGGCGGGCCCTTGCGGAACGAGAACGGAATCATGTTGGCAAGGATCTGGCCCGCCGACTGGCCGTACCAGTAGGCGTATTCGAGGATCTGGGTCGCCGCGATGACTTCGCCCTCGCCGAGGCGATAGGCGACCAGCGTCGGGCGTCCCTGGTCATCGGCGGCCAGCAGCCGGGCGTCGGTCGGGACGTTCCCGAAGTAGGCATGGCTCGCCGAACTGCCGAAGAACGGATCGGGGACGCCGGCCATGATCGGATGCGACGGATCGAGCACGTCGTTCATGGAGCTGTAGTAGAGGTTGATGTTCATCCCACCCGGGACCGTGACCACCGACGCGTCGCCGCCTTGCCAGCCCCATCCGGCGGCGTGGAATTCCAGCACGCCGCCCTGTTCGACGTAGGCGGTGAGCTGAGTCTGAAGCCCGGCGAGCGTGAGGTAGCTCGTGGTGGGCTGATCGCTGGCGACGATCACCAGCCGATAGGCGGAGAGATCCGTCGACGCGATGGCGCTGGTGGGCAGCGTGACATAGGCGATCCCGTTCGTCTGCAGGACGCTCTCATTGGCGAAACTCCCCCAAGGGGACGCGTCCTGGATCAGCAGGACCGGAGCCGAGCCGGTGATCCGCGACGGCGCGGTCGCGGTGTAACCCTGCGGCGCCCGATCCGACCGCAGCACCGCCGGGTCGCCGGTCCGGCTCGCGAGGAGCCCGAACGCGGTGAGGCGCCGGGCCGCCAATTCCGGCGGGAGCGGCGCCCACGCCGCGAGGTCGCCGACGGCGCGTTCGAGATCGACGGTGAAGACCAGCGGGCTGCCGCCGGTGTTGTGGATCGACACCGTGCGCGTCGCGATCTGTCCGGTGAGCAGGTCCGCGCTCAGCGAGGTCGGCGAGACCTCGACGTCGGGCGGCGGAACGCCGACGCCGTGGAGCGCGATCACGACCTCGGACTCGTCGGGATCGTTGGTCGTGAGCGTGAGCGTGCCGTCGAAGATCCCCGGTGTCGTCGGGCAGAAGCTCACCATCACGGTCTGACCGCCGCCCGGCGGCAGGACGAGCGGCGGCGGAGCCACGAACTCGGGCCGGCTGCTGGCGAACGCGACCTGCAGATCTTCGGTGCCGTTGTTGGCGACGTTCATGGAATCGGCGCGGCACTGCCCCGCGAAGATCGAGCCGAAGTCGAGCCTGGTCACCCGGCTCTGGTAGACCAACTGCACGGTGTGGCGGTTGACGAAGCAGAAGGGATCGACGGCGGCCGAGTTCCGCACCTCCGCCTGAACGACTCCGTCGGCTGTCCACGCCGCCAGGTTGGCCGCACTCGCGAAGAAGGCACCGAAGAACTGTCCGCAGGGGAAGAACCCGCCCACCTCGCCGAGCTGTGTGCCCTCGACGATCACGGTGGCGACGCCGGCCGAGTCGAAGTCGCCTTCGGCCATCAGCGCGACCACCCCTGGGCCCTCGGATGGAGCCGGGACGGCGATGTCGTGCCGGGTCGTCGCGCCGCTGGTGAAGAAGTCGATCGCGGAGATCTGATTGACCTGCGGGCCCGGCAGCACCAGATCCGGGGCGCCGGTGACGTGGAGAGCCACGCTCACCGGTGTCTCCGACTCGTCGGGGTCGTTGGTGCGGACGACCAGAAGAGCCTGATAGTCGCCGCCCGCGAGGCCCGCGGCGTCGATGCCTACCGTGACATCGACCGCACCCCCCGGCGGCACCGAGCCGGACCTCGGGAAGGCCGAGAGCCACGGCGGGCCCATGCGGAAGGAGAACGGGATCATGTTGGCCAGGATCTGCCCGGCCGGATACCCGTACCCGTAGAGGTACTCGACGGTCTGCGTGGTCGCGATGACCTCACCCTCGCCGAGGCGATACGTGACCAGGGTCGGACGTCCGAAGTCATCTCCCGCCAGCAGCCGCGAGCCGGTCGGGACCTCCCCGAAGTAGGCGTGGCTCGACGGGCCGCCGAACGGATCCGGGACCCCGCGCAGGATCGGATGCGAGGGATCGAGCAGGTGGTTCAGGCTGCTGAAGTACAGGTTGATGCTCATACCGCCGGGGATGGTGACCACCGATGCGTCGCCGCCCTGCCAGCCCCACCCGGCGGCGTGGAACTCCAGCACCCCGCCCTGCTCGACGTAGGCCGTGAGCTGACCCTGAAGCCCGGCGAGCGTGAGGTAGCTGCTGGTGAACTGATCGCTGGCGACGATCACCAGCCGATAGGCGCTGAGATCCGTCGACGCGATCGCGCTGGTGGGCAGCGAAACGTAGGCGATCCCGTTGTTCTGCAGAACGTTCTCGTTGGCGAACGTCCCCCACGGGAGCACGTCCTGGATCAGCAGGACCGGCGCCGAGCCGCCGATCCGCGAGGGCGCGGTCGCGCGATGGCCCTCCGGTGCTCGATCCGTGCGCAGCACGGCCGGGTCGCCGGTCCGGCTCGCGAAAGACCTCGACGGGGTGAGGAGCCGGGCCATGAGCTCCGTCGGGAGCGGCGCCCGCCCCACCACGTCACCGATCGCGCGTTCGGGATCGGCGGAGAAGTCCAGCGTGCTGCCGCCAGTGTTGCGGATCGTCACCGTGCGCGTCGCGGTCTGACCGGTGAGCAGGTCGGCGCTCAGCGCGGTCGGCGAGACCTCGACGTCGGGCGGCGGCACGCCGACGCCGTGGAGTGCGAGCACGACCTTCGGCTCGTCCGGGTCGTTGGACTGGAGGGTCAGCGTGCCGTCGAACGACGCGACCGCCGACGGGCAGAAGTTGACCATGACCGCCGCCTCGCCTCCCGGCGGCAGGGAAAGCGCCGGCGGGGCGACGGTGAACTCCGACGCGCTGGTGACGAAATTGACGTTCAGCACGTCGGTGCCGACGTTGGCGACGCGCAGGCTCTCCGCCTGGCACCCGCCGACGAAGGTCGAGCCGAAGTTGAGCGCCGTCGCGGGGCCACGGTAGCGCAGCTTGATGGTGTGACGATTGATCGGGCAGGTCGCGTCCAGCGAGGGCGAGTTGCGGACCTCCGCCTGGATCACGCCGTCGGCGGTGAAGGCCAGCAGATCGGTCTGGCCGATGCCGAAGAAGCCGGTGAACGGCGCACAGGGCGGGAAGGCCCCGCCCAGCGCGGCGACGAGGACGCCATCGAAGCTCAGGACCGCCACGTCGGTGCTGTCGCTGATGTCGCCCTCGATGCCGAACGTGATCAGGCCGCCATCCTCGGGGGCGGCGGGCGTGAGCAGCGTGTGGTGGGTGACCGCGCCGCTCCCGGTGAAATCGGCCGACGATTCGATCTCGATCGCCACGCTGCCGAGCTGGAGGTCGGGCGCACCGGTGACGTGGAGCTGCGCCGGCACCTGCGTGATCGCCTCGTCGGGATCGTTGCTGGTGATCGCGATCATGCCGTCGTAGGTGCCGCCGAACAACCCGCTGGCGTCGAAGCGCGCCTGGAGATCGATGCTGCCGCCGGCGGGGATGACGCCGTTCGCAGGCGTGACCGACAGCCAACTCGGACGGGCCGCGATCTCGATCGCGAGCCCGGGGTGCAGGTACTGGGTCTGGAAGGCGATCGTCAACCCGTCGCTCTGCGTCGCGTTCTGGAACCCGACGGTCGCGAACGGCTGGATGCCGCCGAGGTCGAGGTACTGGTAGACGATGCGGCCGGTGGGATAGAGCTGGATCTGGAAGGTTAAGGGAATCGAGCTGCCGAGGAAGGAGACGTTGCGGTACTCGACGATCAGGCGCGTGCCATCGTGGTGATACAGCACCTCCCCGGAGTCGGTGTAGAGATCCCCCCAGAACGCCGCCAGTAGATTCTCCGGGGCGAACGGGCTCGGCAATGGCACGGTCCCGAACTGCGCCGAGAACGAGGTGAAGCTGATCCAGCCGTTCGAGCAGACGTTGACGGTGGAGAATCGCTGGTCGTAATAGGGGAACTCGAAGCCGATCGGGACCGGCCCGGAGTTCCAGTCGTCGCCGGAGAAAGGAAGGGCAGTCCCCACGCCCGCGATCTCGACCCAATCGAACGTCGGGCCGCCGGGCTCGTCGCTGTCCACCCAGCGGTAGCCGAAGGCGTCGGGGCCGCCGCGCCCGTGGATGACGGGGGGGCCGCGCCGCGTGTCGGCCTCGCCCTTGGCGAGCCGCACCTCGGCCTGCGGGAGGATCGGCGGGTTCTCCACTCCAGCCGCGAACACCAGGTCGCTGCCGCCGGTGTTGCGCACCGTCAGGGTCCGAACCTCGGCTTGCCCGGTGAAGAGGTCGGCGCTCAGCGACGCCGGCGAGACCTCGATCTCGGGAGGCGGCACGCCCTGGCCGTGGAGCGCGATCGCGACTTCGCTCTCGTCCGGGTCGTTGGTTTGCAGCGTGAGCGTCCCGTCGAAGACGTCGACGGTCGGCGGGCAGAAGGTGACGACCACCGGTGTCTCGTCGCCGGGCGCCAGGCTGAACGCGCTGGGATCGACCACGAACTCGGGGCGGTTGCTGGTGAGCTGGACGTCCAGCACGTCGGTGCCGGCGTTCGCGACCCGCAGGGTCTCGCCGTGGCAGGCTCCGACGAATCGCGTGCCGAGGTCGATGGCCGTGACCGCGCCCGTATAGATCAGGCGGACGGTATGGCGGTTGACCTGGCAGATGGGGTCCACACCGCTCGAATTGTGGACCTCGGCATCGACCACGCCGTCGGCGATCCACGCCGCGAGGGTCGCCATGTCGACACCGATGCCCCCCACGGTCGTTCCGCACGGCGTGGGGACCGGACCGATCGAGAACAGCTGCGTGCCCTCGACGGCGAGGACGGCGAACTCGGCGCTGTCCGGGAAGTCACCGGCGATGCCGAGCTCGATCTGGCCGTCGCCTTCGGGCGCGGAGGGCGTCGGGAGATGATGCATCGTCGTCGCGCCGCTGGTGGTGAAGTCGATCTCCGACGTGACCACGATCGGCCGCGGCTCGATGCTGAGATCGGGAGCGCCGGTGACGTGCAGATCTGCAGGCACCAGGATCTCCCCCTCGTCGGGATCGTTGCTGGCCACGATCAGCCGGCCTTCGTAGTCGCCGCCGTTCAGTCCGGTGGCGTCGAAGGTCACCAGGACTTCCGCCTCGCCGCCCGGCGGCACGCTGCCGCTGCGGGGCTGCGCGTCGAGCCAGGCCGGCGCCAGGCCGAAGGCGTACGGGATGAGATTGGCGAGGATCAGGCCGGTGTGCTGGCCGGCGACGTAGCCGTATTCCATGGGCTGGGTCGAGGCGATCACCGTCCCGCGGCCGTGGGGATAGACGACGAGCGTGGGTCGGCCCTGGTCGTCATTCGCCAGCAGATCGGCCCCGGTAGGGATACTGGTGAAGATGCCATGGCTGGTCGGCGTGCCGGTGAAGGGATCGGGCACGCCGGCCATGATCGGGTGGTCGGGCATGAGGACGTCGTTGAAGTTCCACGCGTGGTACTGCTGGACGTGCATGCCCCCGGGGAGCGTGACGATCGAGGCGTCTCCGTTGGCCCACCCCCAGCCGGCGGCGTGGAAGTCGAGGACGCCGCCGCCCGCGACGTACGCAGCGAGCTGCTGCTGCCGGCTCGCGATCGTCGCGTAGGTCGTGGTCGACTGGTCGCCCGCCACGATCACCAGCGAGTAGGCCGACAGGTTGGTCGTGGCGATCGAGCCGGTGGGAATCGAGGCGTAGGGGATCCCGTTGGCCTGCAGCACGAGCTCGTTCGAGATCGAGCTCCACGGGGCCGTGTCCTGGATCAGCAGCACCTGCGCCGAGCCTTCGAGCCGCGCGGCCTTTTGAGGCGCCCAGCCCCTGGGTGCGCGATCGGCGCTGGTCGCGAGCGACTTCCCGCGCGGCGGCGGCGCGGGGGCCCGCGTCGCGGTCGTCTCCGCCACCGACTCGACGTCGATCTCGAACGCCAGCGCTTCCCCTCCCGTGTTTCGGACGGTCAGCGTGCGGACGGCGGTGGCGCCGGTGAGCAGGTCGGCGCTCAGCGCGTCCGGTGAGACCTCGATGTCCGGCGGCACGACGCCCTCGCCGCGCAGCTCGATGGTGAGCTGGGGCTGGTCGGGATCGTTGGTCGCCAGCGTCATCGTGCCGGTCACGACACCGATCGCGGTTGGGCAGAAGAAGATCTGGACCTCGCGGGACTCGCCCGGCTGCAGCTCGTGGAACGCGGGCGCCGAGAACTCCGGCCGGTCGCTGGTGATCTCGACCGTGAGCGGCTCGCTGCCCCGGTTCGAGAGGGCCACCGAGAGCGACTCGCAGGCGCCGACGAGCCCGGTGGCGAAGTCGAGGCTGTCCGACGGGCCGCGGTAGGACAGCCGGACGGTGTGGCGATTGACGACGCAGAACGGGTTCACGTCGAACGAGTTCTGCACCGTGACCTGGACGACCTGGTCGGCCACCCAACCGGCGAGGTCCGCAGCCGCCAGGACGAAGCGCGAGGAGGCCGCCGTGCAGTCGTTGCCCGAGGCCCCGAGGGTGCCGAGGAAGCCACCTTCGAGGACGACCGTGGCGGTCTCGAACGAGTTGCCGAAATCGCCGTCCGCGATCACCTCCAACGTCCCGTCTCCCCCCGGAACGATCACGGCGTCCAATGCGTGCGAGGTGGTGGCGCCGTCGAATGTGAAGTCGATCGCAGACTCCGACAGGTTGAGCGAGCCTTCGAGCAGCAGGTCGGGCGCGCCAGTGACTTCGAGGTGCGCCGGGACCGGGATCTCCGGCACGGCGGGATCCAGCGGAGCGACGACGACGACGGCGTCGTAGGCGCCGCCGGGGAGGCCGGCGGCGTCGAAGCGGACGTTGGCGGTCGCCTGTCCGCCGGGAGCCACGACGCCGCTGTCGGGGCTGGCCGAGAGCCAGGTCACGGCGTTCGCGCTCCACAGCATGGCGTTGCGCAGCAGGATGGGGATGTCGCCGGTCCAGAATCCCGCGTCGGCGACGTACAGGTTCAGCGCGACGACGCTCCTCTCCCGCGTCGCCACGAACGGCTCGCCGTTGTCCCAGCTCGCCACCAGCTCGGCGCCGGGGGCGAGCGTCGCATCGGCGATCAGCGCCCCGGTGGCAGCGGATACCCCCGCCATGATCGGGTGCGTCGGATCGAACGCGCCCAGCGTCGCGCTGCCGATCGGCCCGCCGGTCGCGCTCAGCGGGTGGTAACCGCCGGCCATGAAGCGCCCGCCGACGTCCCAGCCGGAGACGAAGGAGGCCAGGGTCAGCATCACGCTGCCGCCGGCGTCGACGTAGTCGGCCAGCGCATCCCCGGTCGCGACCGGATCGGCGAGCGCGGAGTTGATCACCACCAGCACGACGTCGTAGGTCGCGAGCTCGGCGAGCGACGGGGTCGCGACCTGCCCGTCGAACACGTCCACCTGGCCGATGTCGGGCAGGGCCGCGAGCACGGCCTGGATCTCGATGACGCCGGCTCCGCTGGTGAGGATCAGCACGCGGAGGTCGGAGGCCAGCACCGCTCCGCTCTTGGCCGCCGGTGCGAGCCTGGGTCGCAGCGCCGGCTGACCAGTGTGCCAGGGCTTGAGCGCCCGGGGCTGCTCCGGCGACTGTGCGATTCCCCGCGGAGCGCCCTGCGGCACGGCGGCGAGTCCGCGAAGCCGCGATCGCCTCAGGTTCCGCACCGCGACGGCGTCGGCCGACGCGATGCGGAGCGCGTAGGAGATCGCCGAGGCGCCGGAATTGGTCAGGGTAAGAACGCGGTCGGCACTCTGACCCGTGAGCAACTCAGCGCTGAGCGACGGCGGCGAGACGACCAGGTCGGCGCGCGAGGTCGCGATGACGGACGAGCTCGTGATCGCGAGCGCCAGGATCGAAACCGTGAGTCGGCGGAACGGAGCGTGCATGGCGGCTCTCCCTGTCGGTTCGGGCGGCGGAGCCGATCGCAGGGAGACCCGAGCCGGCACGTCCATGCGCGCGGCCCGAGGCATCCGGTGCGACCGTGCAGGTGCGGCTCGACAACGGGCCGCGCCGGCCGACGGAAGGCCGAACGGCGTCGGCACGCGCAAAGTGGCCCGGGGATGCGGGCTCGACGGCGTGGGTGGCGGCCGCGCCCGTGCCCGTGGGTGCGGCCGATCGACGACATCCGGAAATCCGCTTGGAGGGATGATCCGGAGGTGTGTCTCCCGCGTCAAGGACCATCATGGGCTCGAGATGGCGCGCGGGTGCGGTGCCGGGTCCCGGACGTCGAGCGCAACGCCTTGGCGGCCCGCGGCTTCCGCGGGCCACGGTGTTGGCGGGCGGGTGTCCGGTCAGCTACTCGTAGCGCAGCGAGTCGATCGGGTCGAGGCGCGAGGCGCGCATGGCGGGATAGAGCCCGAAGAAGATGCCGACCACGGCCGAGAACAGCAGCCCGGTGACGACCGACCAGGGTGAGACATAGGTCGGTAGCTTGCTGACGGCGTGGATCGTCCACGAGATCGCCGCGCCGAGCCCGATGCCGATCACGCCGCCGATCGCGGTGAGCGCCACCGCCTCGGTCAGGAACTGCATCAGGATCGCGCGGCGCGGCGCGCCCAGCGCCTTGCGCACGCCGATCTCGCGGGTCCGCTCGGTGACCGCGACCAGCATGATGTTCATCACGCCGATGCCGCCGACCAGGAGCGCGATCGACGAGATCAGCGTCATCAGCGCGAAGATGCCGCCGGTGAGGGTGTTGTAGAGCGACATGAAGGCGTCGTCGGTGAAGACGACGAAGTTGTTGCCCTTGTTGCTCGGCAGGTTGCGACGGATGCGCAGCGTCTCGATGATCTGCTGCTGCGCCAGGTCGCTCTGCTCCGGGGTGACCGCGACCGCATCGAGGAACAGCTCGCCCTTCTTGGGGAACCACGGCGGGGCGTCGGCCGGCGACTCGAAGTACTTGTCGATGGTCGAGTAGGGAATCGCCACCACCTGGTCGAAGTTGTTGCCGAGCATCCGCCCCTTGGCGGTGAACTCGCCGATCACGGTGAACGGAATCCCGTTGATGTGGACCCGCTCCCCCATGCCGGTGGCGTCACGGAACAGCGCCTCGCGCACGTCCTTGCCCAGCACCACCACGTTGGCGCGGCGCTCGACCTCTTCGCCGGTGAAAAACCGCCCCCGCTCGAGATCCTGGCCATGGGTGATCAGGTAGTCCTCGTTGGTGCCGTAGCAGAACACGAACCGGCTGCGCCGGTTGCGATACTCGAGCCGCACGTCCTGGTAGGGGTACTTGAAGGGCGAGATCGCGCGCACGGCGGGCGCCCGCTCGAGGATCGCCCGCGCGTCGTCCATGGTGAACGCGCGTCGCTGCTTGAGGCTGTCCGGCACGCCATCGGAGAACTGGATCCCCGGCCGGATGCGCCGGATGTAGATCGTGTTGTTGCCGAAGGCCTGGATGCTCTGCCGGAACGAGCGCTGGAAGCCGTTGACCAGCGCCACCATGCCGATCACGGTGCCGACGCCGATGACGATGCCGAGGAGGGCGAGCGCGGAGCGCATCCGGTTCGCGACCAGCGCCCGGCTCGCCATCCCCAGGGTCTCGCGCAGCAGGAACAGGTTCACGTCGCTACTCGTAGCGCAGCGCTTCGATCGGATCGAGGCGCGCCGCCCGCCAGGCGGGATAGGAGCCGAAGAAGACGCCGATCAGCGCCGACATCGCCAGGCCGGCGAACACCGAGGGCACGCTGACCGCCGCCGGCAACGGCGTCAGCATGCCGGCCAGCAGCGCGATGCCGATGCCGATCAGGATCCCGATCATCCCCCCGGTCAGCGACAGGGTGGTCGACTCGACCAGGAACTGGCTCAGGATGTCGCGGCGGCGGGCGCCCATCGCCTTGCGCACGCCGATCTCCCGGGTGCGCTCGGTCACCGACACCAGCATGATGTTCATGATCACGATCCCGCCCACCAGCAGCGAGATCGCGGCGACGCCGATGGTGACGACGAAGATGCCGCCGGTGAGGGTCTGGTAGAGCTGCATGATGTTGTCGGAGGTCGTGATGCCGAAGTTGTCGGGCTGGCCCGGCCGGAGGTGGCGCCGCCCGCGCAGCACGTTGCGCGCTTCCTGCTGGGCCACCGGCAGCGAGGCCTGGTCGACGCTCTTGACGGAGATGTCGATCGAGCCGCGCTCCTGCTTGAACTTGAGGAAGGTGCGGATCGGAATCACCGCGAAGCGGTCCTGGCTCTGGCCGAACATCTTGCCCTTGGGCTCCGTCACCCCCACGACCTGGTAGCCCTCGGAGCCGAGGCGGATGATCCGACCCAGCGGGTCGAGGCCGGGGAACAGATCGTCGGCCACCTCGGGACCGATGACCGCGACGCGGCTGGCGCGCAGGTCGTCGGCCTCGGTGAGATGCCGGCCCGAGGCGATGGCGAGGTCGTCGAGCACGTCGTACCCCGGGCTGCGACCGCGAATGCTGACGCCGCGCATGTCCTTGTTGCGATGGCGTGCCGTGACCGAGGTGTTGGCCTGCGCGATCACCAGCGAGGCGTGCTCGACGCCGCGCCTCAGCGCTTCGGCATCTTCGATCGTGACGTCGGGCCGCCCCATGGCGTCCTCGAAGTCCTCCTGGCTGGTGATGAAGCCGTACTTGTCGACGTAGAAGGCGTTGGAGCCCTGGTTCAGGAGCTTCTCGGAGACGAAGCGATTGAGCCCCTCGACGAACGAGAGCACGGCGATCACCGACATGACGCCGATGATGGTGCCGAGCAGCGTCAGCCCCGAACGCAGCTTGTTGGCCCGCAGCGCCGTCAGCGCGATGATCAACTCGGTCAGATTTCCAAGCGTGGCGTTGAGCAAGCCACCAATCGTGTCGCCTGTTTTCGCCGCGACGGACTCCGTGGCGTGGCTG
>Ga0137455_1000326_pt1 | contig 12575 bp, 10 predicted proteins | sample EasRivERMGT600_2_FD_102334 | JGI IMG/M metagenome (GOLD analysis project Ga0137455, IMG submission 102334) | Soil microbial communities from meander-bound floodplain in the East River, Colorado, USA - East River MetaG ERMGT600_2 | ecosystem: Environmental > Terrestrial > Soil > Floodplain ... | reverse complement strand
GCGTCTGATTAGTCATCCGTTGTACGACCTCGGCCAGCAAGCTTTCGAGCCGGGCCGGCTCCACCCATTCATGCAGCACGTACTCCAGCGCCGCCACGTAATCGGGCTCGTCGCCGCGCGCGATCAGCCGCAGCACGACGCTGTAGGGATCGAAGTGTCGCAGCTCGATCTCGTTCCCGGCGACATCCTGTCCGATCATCGTGGGCCGAGACCGCTCCTCAAACCCCGCCGGCAGCGGGATCACGTCGGCCGGAGACTCCCACACCACGCCGACGCCCAGCGCCCGGCCGGCCTCGCGCACTGCCTCGCCCAATTCGGCGCTGTTCGAGTCCCCCGCCAACTCGAGTTCGGGCACCCGATCACACCAGCCTTCGGCCAGGTGCGAAGTGCGGGAGACCAGGTAGAGCCGGGCCGGTGCGGCGACGCTCCCATCTTCGCCAAGGCTACGGTGGGCAAGCCGGCCGACCGAGGCGATCAGCGTGCGAAGCTCGGCGAGTCCCGCTTCCTTCATTTGTGGCGGCGCTTCGGCGTCTTGTCGTGCGCGCCGACCACCCAGAAGGTGTAGGCATACGGGAAGATCGTTTGCACGACATGGAACGGCTCGTATTCGAACAGCCGCCGCATCGCCCACGAGAAGCGATAGCGGGCATCTTCCTTCGGGATGATCTCGACCGCGCAATCCACCTGGAAGCTGACGAACACGGGCGAATCGCCGGTCCACAGCACTGATGCGAGCGGGCGCTTCGTCAGGTTCTTGTAGGTCTCGCCTTCGAAGATTTCCAGCAGCCCGAGCCGGCGCCAATCGATGTGCTCCGGATGTTTGTAGAACTCGCGAGCGGTCGCGATTCGTAGCGCGCGGGTATGGTCCACGGCGTGCGGCGGCAGCTTGATGATCTGGTCGACGGCGTCTTCGACGAGTTTCACGTAATGCTCGATGAACTCGTCCTTCGGCGTGAAGCCGACGCCCTTGTTCGCCAGGTTGGGGATGATGCCTTCATCGTTCAGCGTGGCGACAACGGGAAGATGCCCGGCATTGAAGGCGATGTATTCGTCTTTTTCGATGGCGTCGTAGACGCGCCGCTTGTAATCGAGTTGCCACTGGATGAAGGCCTGTGGCAGTTCCTGGATCTGAAGCTCGCGGATGACCTCACCGTGCTCGACCAGGCGTGCCACGCCGCCCTCGATCTCCATCCGTTGTCCGACTCGCACATCTACATCGGTCATTACATCTCCTCTTTTTAAACGAGAGGGAACATTAGAGGGGTTGAAGCGGCTCGTCAAGCGCAGAAATCAGCTGGTTGGGGGTCCGCGGAAGGCAGAGTCTTGTGTTTCGGACACCCACCCATATAGAATTGAGCTTGAGAAATTTTTCACATGCACTTGAGAAATTTTTCACAATCTAGCAACCTTTATTGGCGCATTCATTCGGCGTAGAGTTGGTGGGTTTGCCACCTTGAGACACAGCTGAGATAGCCCGTAGGAACGCATGTCGCAGGTATTCCCAAGCAGCGCCAACGCCTGGTCGAGAGCCAGCATTATTACGATCGTTTTGCTGGTGCTTGGCCTCGGCTGGGTCGTCCTCACGTTGCAGCGATCCGATTTCGTCACCAGCGCGAACCAGTTCGTCGAGCAACCGGTGCAATTCAGCCACCAGCATCATGCCGGCGGCATTGGCATCGAGTGCCGCTATTGCCACACCTCGGTGGAAGTCTCGCCGTCGGCCGGCATACCGCCGACCAAGACCTGCATTAACTGCCACTCGCAAATCTGGAACACCAGCCCGTACCTCGAGCCGGTGCGCGCCAGCTTCCGCGACGACAAGCCGCTCAACTGGGTTCGCGTTCACGATCTACCGGACTTCGTCTATTTCAATCACAGCATCCACGTCACGAAGGGCGTCGGTTGTGAAACGTGCCACGGCCGCGTCGATCGCATGCCGCTGATGATCCAGAAGGCGTCGCTGCAGATGGAGTGGTGCCTCGACTGTCACCGCGACCCATCGCGCTACGTTCGTCCGCGAGATCAGGTCACGACGATGGGCTATGTGCCGGCGGAGGCGCAGTCGGTGATCGGCCAGCGGCTCGTGGGTGAATACAAGATCGCCGACAAGGAACACTTGACGAATTGCTCGGTGTGCCACCGATGACGCAGAGAGACACCAGGGCCACAGAAGGCGCAGAAATCACAGATCAAATGCCTGCTCACCGCAGCAAGGCCGTTCCGATTGATCTGGGCGCCGTTCGCTCGAAGCTGCAGCAGACCGGCGCGCCGCAAGTGTGGCGCAGCCTCGATGAAGTCGCCGCGACGCCCGAATTCCAGGAGTATTTACACCGCGAGTTCCCGACGAACGCCTCGGAGTGGCTCGATCCGGTCGGCCGCCGCAGCTTCCTGAAGTTGATGAGCGCGTCGATGGCGCTCGCCGGCGTCACGGCGTGCACCGTGCAGCCGCAGGAGCTGATCGTTCCGTACGTCCGCCAGCCCGAAGAGGAAATTCCCGGCAAGCCGCTGTTCTTCGCAACCGCGATTACGCAGGGCGGCGTGGCATCAGGCCTGCTCGTGGAAAGCCACGAAGGACGGCCGACGAAGATCGAAGGCAATCCCGATCATCCGGCGAGCAAGGGCGCGACCGATCTGTTCGCGCAGGGCTCGGTGCTCACGCTCTACGATCCGGATCGCTCGAAGACGATCCTCCAGTTCGGCGAGATTCGCCCATGGAGTGCGGCGATGGCCGCCATTCGTGGCGGCCTGTTGACGCAGTCGGCATCGAAGGGCGCCGGCCTTCGCATCCTGACCGAGACCGTCGCCTCGCCGACGCTGGCGGCCCAGATCCAGCTGGTACTGGACCAGCATCCGAGCGCGAAGTGGATCCAGTGGGAGCCGGTCAACCGCGACAACGCGCGCGCCGGCGCACGTATGGCGTTGGGCCAGTACGTCGAGCCGCTGTATGACCTGACGAAGGCCGACGTCATCCTTTCGCTCGACGCCGACTTCCTCTCGTCGGACGGCGCGCACAACCTGAATTACATGCGCCAGTTCGCGACGCGCCGCCGCGTTGAAGAACGCGCCGACAATCTCAATCGCCTCTACGTCGTCGAATCGGATTACACGGTCACCGGCGGCAAGGCCGATCATCGGCTGGCGCTGAAGTCGAGCCAGATCGAGGCGTTCGCGCGCGCGGTGGCTGCGGGCGCCGGCGTATCGGGCGTCAACGGCGCGGCGCCGGCGGGATCGGACGCGTTCGCATCGGCGGTTGCGAAGGATCTTGCGGAGCACAAGGGACGCGCGGTCGTGATCGCCGGCGATTCACAGCCGCCAGCGGTGCACGCGCTCGCGCATGCGATCAATGCCGCGATCGGCGCGCCGGCCAGCTACGTCGCGACGCCCGAGATCGTGCCGACGGAGCAGAGCGCCGCCTTCACCGAGCTCGTCTCCGACATGTACGCCGACCGCGTGCAAATGCTGGTGATCGTCGGAGAATCGAATCCCGTTCATACGGCGCCGGCCGACCTCAAGTTCGCAGAGGCGCTTCAGCACAAGGTCAGTCTCGTCGTCCACTCCGGACTGTTCGTCGACGAGACGGCGACGCTAAGCCACTGGCACATTCCCGCGGCACACTATCTCGAAGCGTGGAGCGACGCGCGTTCGATCGACGGCACCGTGTCGATCGTCCAGCCGCTGATCCAGCCGCTCTACGGCGGCAAGTCGGCGCACGAAGTGATCGCCACGCTGACGGCTAAGCCGGAAAGAAACGGCTACGACGTCGTCCGGGAGTATTGGTCCGCCTCCGGCCGCTCCGGCGCGACAGGTTCTCCGGCGACATTTGAGAAAGCCTGGCGGAAGTGGTTGCACGACGGCTTCATGGCAGGCTCGGCGGCGACCGCGGCGACGACGACCTTAGCTCCTGATGTGGCGGCGCGCGTTGCGCGGGCGGGCGCGGCGATCGATGGCATCGAGGTGAACTTCCGCCGCGACCCGACCATCTACGACGGACGCTACGCGAACAACGGCTGGCTGCAGGAATTGCCGAAGCCGATGTCGAAGCTCACGTGGGACACGGCCGCGCACATTTCACCGGCCATGGCTGCCGAACGCCAGCTTCACAACGGCGACGTGATCGCGATTCAGCAGGACGGCCGCAGCATCCACGCGCCGGTGTTCGTGATGCCGGGCCACGCCAAAGACTCGATCACGATCACGGTCGGGTACGGCCGCAAGTACGCCGGTCGCCTAGGCAGCGGGCTCGGCGTCAACGCCTACGAGCTGCGCGGATCGAGCGCGCTCTTCTTCGGCGCGGCGACGATCACGGTCACCGGCGACGACTACGACCTGGCGGTCACGCAGGAGCACTGGGCAATCGAAGGCCGCAACCTGATTCGCTCCGCCACGCTCGAGGACTTCAAGAAGAATCCGGCCTTCGTCAAGGAGATGGAGCACTCCAAGGAAGGCAAGCGCATCTCCCTCTACGCGGACAAGGAATACCGCGGCCAGCAGTGGGGCATGGCGATCGACATGAACGCCTGCACCGGCTGCATGGCGTGCGTGATCGCCTGCGTCGCCGAGAACAACATCCCGGTCGTCGGCAAGGAACAGGTCAAGCGCAATCGCGAGATGCACTGGGTGCGCATCGACCGCTACTTCGCCGGCAATCCCGACGCGCCGGATGTCTACATGCAGCCGCTGCCCTGCCAGCAGTGCGAGAACGCGCCCTGCGAGGTGGTATGCCCGGTCTCGGCCACGCTGCACAGCGCCGAGGGCTTGAACGACATGGTCTACAACCGCTGCGTGGGCACACGCTACTGCTCGAACAACTGTCCGTGGAAGGTGCGGCGCTTCAACTTCCTGCTGTACCAGGACTGGAACACGCCGCAATTCAAGCTGCAGCGCAACCCCGATGTCACCGTCCGCAGTCGCGGCATCATGGAAAAGTGCACGTACTGCATTCAGCGCATCAACGCCGCGCGCATCCAGTCGAAGCGCGAGGATCGCGACATCCGCGACGGCGAAATCGTGACGGCATGCCAGGCGGCGTGCCCGACCGAGGCGATCGTGTTCGGCAACATCAACGATCCGAACAGCCGCGTGGCCAGGCTGAAGGCAAGCCCGCGCAACTACACGATGCTCGAGGATCTCAACACGCGCCCGCGCACGACCTATCTCGCGGCCGTGAAGAATCCGAACCCGGCGCTGGGGAACCAGAACCCGATGGTGGGCGGACATGACACGCACACGACGACCAACGAGGCCGGCGGACACCGATAATGGCTGACCTCAATATCCATCGACCGATGGCGTTGCAGGAGACGCCGGTGATCCTTCCGGGTCACGACTTCGAGACGGTCACCGAGACCATCGCCGAAATCCCGCTGTCGAAGCGGTTCCCGCTCGGCTGGATCGGCATCTTCGCCATCGCCCTGGCCGGCGCCGGCATGCTGCACATGGCGCTCGGCTACCTGGTGCTGAAAGGCATCGGCATCTGGGGCAACCAGATTCCCGTCGGCTGGGCGTTCGACATCATCAACTTCGTCTGGTGGATCGGCATCGGCCACGCCGGCACGCTGATCTCCGCGATCCTGCTGCTGTTCAAGCAGCAATGGCGCATGTCGATCAGCCGCTTCGCGGAAGCGATGACGATCTTCGCGGTGGCGTGCGCGGCGATCTTCCCCGTGTTCCACACCGGCCGTCCGTGGCTCGCGGCGTACTGGTTGTTCCCGTATCCGAACGCGATGGGCCTGTGGCCGCAGTTCAAGAGCCCGCTGATCTGGGACGTGTTCGCGGTCTCGACCTACGCGACGGTCTCGGTGGTGTTCTGGTATGTCGGCTTGATCCCCGATCTCGCATCGATGCGCGATCGCGCCACCTCGAAGCTCAAGGCGGTCCTCTACGGCATGGCGTCGCTCGGCTGGCGCGGCTCGGCGCGTCACTGGCATCGCTATGAGGTCGCGTCGCTGATCCTCGCGGGTCTCTCGACTCCGCTGGTGCTGTCGGTGCACACGGTCGTCAGCTTCGACTTCGCGGTGTCGTTGATTCCCGGCTGGCACGCGACGATCTTCCCGCCCTACTTCGTCGCCGGCGCCATCTACTCCGGCTTCGCGATGGTGCTGACGCTGGCGATCCCGGTGCGCCGCTTCTACGGCATGGAAAGCCTGATCACGATGCGCCACATCGACAACATGGCCAAGGTCATGCTGGCGACGGGCCTAATCGTCGGCTACGGCTACTCGATGGAAGCCTTCTTCGCGTGGTACAGCGCGAATCCGCACGAGCAGTTCATGATGTACAACCGCATGTTCGGGCCGTACGGCTGGTCGTACTGGACGCTGATTTCGATCAACGTCGTGATGATCCAGCTGCTGTGGTTCAAGAGCATCCGCACCAACACGCTCGGGCTGTTCATCATGTCGATCTTCGTGAACATCGGCATGTGGCTGGAGCGCTTCGTCATCATCGTGACCTCGCTCGCCAACGACTTCGTGCCCTCGTCGTGGGGCATGTATTACCCGACGCGCTGGGACTTCATGACGTTCTTCGGGACGATCGGCTTGTTCCTGACGCTGTTCCTCCTGTTCCTGCGCTTCGTGCCGATGATTTCGATCTTCGAAGTCAAGACGCTGCTGCCGCAGGCCAAGGTCAAGGCGGAATCCTGATGGCTGACCTACCAGAGACAACGCCGGCGTTGCACGGTGTGATGGCCGAGTACGACAGCGGCCAGGCGCTGGTCGACGCGGCGCGCAAGACGATGGCGCACGGATTCACGCAGGTCGAGGCCTATTCGCCCGTCCCGATCGAGGATCTCAACACCATCATTCACAAGTCCCGCACCGTGCTGCCGGGGCTGGTTCTCACCGGCGGCCTTACCGGCATGGCAACCGGCTTCGCGCTCCAGTACTGGGCCTCGGTGATCGAATACCCGATGAACATCGGCGGCCGCCCGATGGCGAGCTGGACCACGTTCATCGTGCCGTCGTACGAGCTGACGATCCTGTTCTCGGCGCTCACCGCGGCGATCGGCATGATCGTGCTGAACGGCTTGCCGCAGCCGTATCACCCGGTGTTCAACGTCGGTCGCTTCTCGATGGCGAGCTCGGACAAGTTCTTCCTGGTGATCGAGTCAAGGGATCCGAAGTTCGACGCGGCCGCCGCGTTTCTGCGTGAGACCGGCGCGAAGGGTGTGTATGACGTTGCAGAGTAAGGCGATCGCTCTCGCACTCCTCGCGTCGACGGCGATCCTCGCCGGCTGCCGCCAGGACATGCACGACGGGCCGCGCTACGAGGCGTTCGAGGCGAGCTCGACGTTCCCCGACAACCGCGCCTCGCGCACGGCGCCGGCGGGCACGGTCGCGCGCGGCTGGTTACGAGACGACGAAGCGCTCTACACCGGCAAGATCGACGGGAAGATGGTCGATCAATTCCCGTTTGCGATCGGCCGCGAGGACCTCGTGCGCGGACAGCAGCGCTTCAACATCTACTGCACGCCATGCCACGGAAAGATCGGCGACGGGCAGGGCATGGTGGTGCAGCGCGGCCTCCGCCAGGCGGCGTCGTACCACCAGGATCGCCTGCGCCAGGAAAAGCTTGGCTACTTCTACGACGTGATCACGAACGGCTTCGGCGCCATGCAGGGCTACGCGGAACAGATACCGGTCCGCGATCGCTGGCTGATTGTCGCCTACGTGCGCACGCTGCAATTGAGCCAGCACGCGTCGGTCGAGGACGTGCCCGCGGATCGCCGTGGCGCGCTCGATGCGGCGCCGGAGGCGCCGCAAGGGAACACTGTAAAGCCGGTGGAGAAACGCTAGTGTCAGCGACTGCGACCTCGGAAACCTACCTGCCGTCCAGCGCGCCGCTGCCGGGCATGCGCCAGTTCGGCATGTTCGCCGGCGTGCTCGGTGTCGTGCTGGGCGTGGCCGGCTACTTCATGTCGGGCCCGGAAGGAACACAGCGGTTCTTCCAGGCGTACCTGATCGCTTACACGTTCTGGATGGGCATCGTCCTCGGCTGCCTCGCGCTGTTGATGGTGCAGCACCTCTCCGGCGGCGTCTGGGGCATTGTCCTGCGCCGCCCGTTCGAGGCGGCGGTGCGCACGATTCCGTACATGGCGGTGTTGTTCATTCCGATCCTTTTCGGGATGCACTCGCTCTACGAGTGGTCGCACGCGGACGCCGTCGCCAACGATCCAATCCTGCAGCAGAAGGCGCTCTACCTGAACGTACCGTTTTTCTACGCGCGCCAGGCCTTCTACTTCCTCGTCTGGGGCACGATCGGCCACTTCCTGACGTCGTGGTCGGCCGAGCACGATCGCACCGGCGATCCCGCGCTCGTCGCCAGGCTGTCGAAGTTATCCGGCGGCGGACTGCTCGCCTACGCGATGACCATGACGTTTGCGATGGTCGACTGGACGATGTCGGTCAATCCGCATTGGTTCTCGACGATCTGGGGGATGCTCTACGCCGGCGGCCAGGGCCTCTCGGCGTTCGCGTTCGGCATCATCGTGCTGTTGATGCTGGCGCAGTCGGCGCCGCTCAATCGGGTGTTGACGTCGGATCATTTCCACGATCTCGGCAAGCTGCTGTTTGCGTTCCTGATGCTGTGGGCGTACCTGTCGTTCTCGCAGTTCCTGATCATCTGGTCGGCGAATATCCCCGAAGAGATTCCGCACTATATCGATCGCTGGGACAACAGCTACAAATTCCTGAGCATCTTCATCGTCGTCGGGCACTTCATGTTGCCCTATGCGTTGCTGCTGTCGCGCGATCTCAAGCGCAACATGGGCAAGCTGCGCGTCATCGCCACCTGGATTCTGTTCGCGCGGCTCGGCGACTACTACTGGCACATCGCCCCTGAGCTGCACAAAGGCGGGCTGTCGATCAGCCTGCTCGACGTCGCGCTGCCGCTCGCGCTCGGCGGGATCTTCATCACGATGTTCGTGTCGAACCTCGGCGGCCGTTCACTGTTGCCGGTCAACGATCCGGATCTCGATAAGGCGCTGCATCACCATGTCCACTGAGCACCAGACCGAGCACGATCTCGAATACGGGCCGACCCCGCCAGGGGCGAAGCACGAGCACACCGACATCGATCCGACGATCGGCTACAAGTTCGCGTCGTGGCTGCTGGTGGCGATGCTGATCTCGGCGGGCATCGTCTACGGAGCATTCCGGTTGTTCGAACGCCAGGCGAGGGCGGCCGGCACGCTGGCGCAGAAGTATCCGCTCGCCGCCGGCGTGCACAAGGATCCGCCGACGCCGAACCTGCAGAACCAGCCGTTCAAGGACATTTACCTGCTGCGGCAGGAGGAAACCGAGAAGCTCACCAGTTATGCCTGGGTCGACAAGGAAGGCGGCGTGACGCGCATTCCGATCGATCGCGCCATGGAAGTGATGCTGCAGCGTGGTTTCCCGGCCCGTAGCGACGGCGGCGACACGTTGAACGTGGTGACTCAAGACAGCTCTTCGGGCAGGACAGTCGCTCGGCGATGACGAAGACGACTTGGCGATCGGCGATCGGCGTGATGAGCATCGTGCTCATGTCGGCCGTCGTGTCGGCGCAGGGAAATGCTCCGGGCGTGCGGCCGGATCCGGCGATGCCGTCGCAGCAGGTGCCGTCGGCGCTCAGCGCCGTGTCGTTCGATCAGCGGCTGAACGAGCAGTTGCCGCTCGATCTGGAATTCAAGGACGAGAGCGGGCGCACCGTGAAGCTCGGCGAGTACTTCGGGCGCAAGCCGGTGGTGCTGACGTTCGTGTATTACGAGTGTCCGATGCTGTGCACGCAGGTGCTGAACGGACTCGAGAGCTCGCTGCGGGTGATCAACGAGTCGATCGGACAGGAATTCGACGTCGTGACCGTCAGCTTCGATCCGAAGGAAACGCCGGTGCTGGCGGCGGGCAAGAAGAAGGCCTACCTCGAGCGCTACAAGCGGCCGAGCGCCGAGCAGGGCTGGCACTTCCTGACCGGCGACCAGGCGTCGATCGCGGCGCTGACACAAGCGGCGGGCTTCAACTACTCGTGGGACGAGGCGTCACACCAGTTCGCGCACGCCAGCGGCATCGTGGTGACGACGCCGACGGGCAAGGTGTCGCGGTATTTCTTCGGCATCGACTATTCACCGCGCGACGTGAAGTTCGCGCTGATTGAATCATCGAACGAGCGGATCGGCACGCTGGCCGAGCGGCTGTTGCTCTACTGCTACCACTACGATCCGGCGAAGGGCAACTACGGGTTCATGGCGATGCGCGCGGTGCGGGTGGGCGGCGCTGTGACGCTCGCGGCGCTGGTCGGATTCGTGTTCGTCTCGATCCGACGCGATCGCCGCGCGACCGGAACTGGCAAATGAAAATATTCGGCATTCCCGTCTTCCCCGACCAGGCTTCGACGTTCGCCAGGGACGTCGACGCGCTGTATTACTTCATCTTCGCTGTCAGCGCGTTCTTTGCGCTGACCGTCGCCGTGTCGGTGATCTACTTCGGTCTCCGCTATCGCAAGAAGCACGAGGGCGAGATTGGCGCGCACATCGAAGGCAGCCTGCCGCTGGAACTGCTGTGGAGCGTCATTCCCACCCTCATCGCCATGGTGATGTTCGGCTGGGGCGCCTCGGTGTTCTATCACCTTCGCCGTCCGCCCGACGATGCGATGCACATCTACGCGGTGGGCAAGCAGTGGATGTGGAAGTTCCAGCACCTCGAAGGCCAGCGCGAGATCAACGAGCTGCACATCCCCGCAGGCCGGCCGGTCAAGATCACGATCAGCTCGGAAGACGTGCTGCACAGCCTCTATTTCCCGGCGTTCCGCACCAAGATGGACGCGATTCCCGGGCGCTACACCGAGTTGTGGTTCGAGGCGACCACGCCCGGCACGTACCACATTTTCTGCACGGAGTACTGCGGCACCAACCACGCCGGCATGATCGGCAGCGTCACCGTGCTCGAGCCGGCGCAGTACCAGGAGTGGCTGCAGGGCGGCGGCGAGAGCGGCACGCTGGCGCAGCGCGGCGCCCGATTGTTCGACAGCCTGGCCTGCAACAGCTGCCATCTCGAGAGCGGCCAGGGCCGCGGTCCGTCGCTGAAAGACATCGTCGGCAAGACCGTGACGCTGCAAGACGAGAGCACGGTGGTGGTTGACGACGCCTACCTGCGCGAGTCGATCCTGACGTCGCAGGCGAAGCAAGTGAAAGGGTTCCAGCCGCTGATGCCCACCTTCCAGGGCCTGATCAGCGAAGAGAACCTGCTGGCGTTGATTGAACACGTGAAATCGCTGTCGCCGCAAGCGACGACGGCGGCGCCGGCCGCACCACCGGCCGAGAAGAAATAGCCATGTTGGACAAGCTCAAGATCCCGGACCACCACTTCCTGCACGACGGCCACAGCCTGAGGTCGTGGCTCCTGACGAAGGACCACAAGCGGATCGCCATCATGTACCTGATGTCGATCTCGGTGATGTTCTTCATCGGCGGCCTGTTCGCCGTCGGCATCCGCTTCGAGCTGGCCACGCCGCAGGGCGACTTCGTCAGCGCCGACACCTACAACAAGTTCTTCACCATGCACGGCGTGATCATGGTGTTCTTCTTCCTGATCCCGTCGATTCCCGCCGTGCTCGGCAACTTCCTGATCCCGCCGATGATCGGCGCGAAGGACCTGGCGTTTCCGCGCATCAACTTGCTCAGCCTCTACATCTACTGGATCGGCGGCTTTGTCACGCTCTACGCCATGATCGCGGGCGGCGTCGATACCGGCTGGACCTTCTACACGCCGTACAGCGCCGCCGGCTCGAACACCCACGTCGTGCCCACGGCGATCGGCATCTTCATCGCCGGCTTCTCGTCGATCCTGACCGGCCTCAACTTCATCGTCACCATCCACCGCATGCGCGCCCCTGGCATGACGTGGTTCCGCTTGCCGCTGTTCGTGTGGGCGCACTACGCGACCAGCCTGGTGCAGGTCCTCGGCACGCCGGTGATCGCGATCACGATCGTGATGCTGTTCGTCGAGCGCGCCTTCGGCTTCGGCATCTTCGATCCGGCGCGCGGCGGCGACCCGGTGCTGTTCCAGCACCTGTTCTGGTTCTACTCCCACCCGGCGGTCTACATCATGATCCTGCCGGCGCTGGGCGTGACGAGCGAGCTCGTCTCGACCTTCTCGCGCAAGACCATCTTCGGCTACAGCTTCGTAGCCTTCTCGTCGCTGGCCATCGCGATCTTCGGGTTCATCGTGTGGGCCCACCACATGTTCGTGGCCGGCATCTCGACCTACGCCGCGATGGTGTTCTCGTTCCTGAGCTTCTCGGTGGCCATCCCGTCGGCGGTGAAGGTCTTCAACTGGACCGCCACGCTCTACAAGGGTGCCATCTCCTTCGAGACGCCGATGCTCTACGCCTACGGCTTCATGGGGTTGTTCGCGATCGGCGGCCTGACGGGCTTGTTCCTCGCGACGCTGGGCCTCGATGTCCACATGCACGACACCTACTTCGTGGTGGCGCACTTCCACTACATCATGGTGGGCGGCGCCATCATGGGCTACCTGGGCGGCCTGCACTTCTGGTGGCCGAAGATGACGGGCCGGATGTATTCCGAGTTCTTCTCCCGC
>Ga0137455_1000325_pt1 | contig 12592 bp, 12 predicted proteins | sample EasRivERMGT600_2_FD_102334 | JGI IMG/M metagenome (GOLD analysis project Ga0137455, IMG submission 102334) | Soil microbial communities from meander-bound floodplain in the East River, Colorado, USA - East River MetaG ERMGT600_2 | ecosystem: Environmental > Terrestrial > Soil > Floodplain ... | reverse complement strand
TATTCGCAAGGCCGTCAGGCGGAGTCGTTAACATGACTTCGGTTACGGAACACTAGTTGCAGTAGTGCCGCGATCACGCCGCTGACTAGTCCCGCGATTATCAGGCGCAGCGCTCGAGTACGGTGCTTCATTTCTAGTCGGCCCAACGCAACCGATAGCCCGCGGGCGGACCGGGCGTGCGCCTTGCGACTGCAAGGCGCATGACCGGGATGACCGGCGGGCTGATCGCGTAGTTAGACGTTTGGGCTCCTACTGCTTCTGTTGGTCGTGCCTCGCGACAGTCTCAGCGTACAGCCTATTCATGCCAGGGATGATGTCTGGCGCACCGACAAAGAGCCCGCGAATGGAGAAGCAGTTGTGCGTTGTGCACGCCATCGCCATTCGAAACTTTTCGTTCGGCTGGAGGGTCACTTCCGGAATCATGGCGACTCCATCCTTGCCGGTCTTGCCTTCACTGCGCTTGCCGCTATCCGTAACGAGGAACACTGGAACGTCTGGAATGGGGGTTGCGCAATTGTTCCAATGCTCCCTTGCCTCGTCATTGAACCAGAGCTGGAGCTGATCTGTGCCCTCGCAGATCCTGATCGTGAACTGAATCGCGCCTCCGACAGACTCCGGAACGGTTGAGCTGGTTTCCGACGCGGAGCCCGCATTGGGCAAGGCCACAAGCCCAATGGTGGTCAGTGCACACGCCGCGATTCTCTTCATGCTTGCTCCAATACGTCTAACTAGAAATAGACAGGTCTAGATTCCTACCCCAAACGCTGCGTGCGCAAGTCGCGTTTCTCCGGATGGCAGATCTGGGCTCGCGGCGCATGTCCTCTAGATACTCCACTTGCCGCGAAGTGGCGAGAACTTCCGACCGGCAAACGCTGCGAGCGGCCCGCTGCGTTGGCGCCTCGGTTAGCGACGGGTCGCTTCGCGCAGCGCCGCTCGCGCGAGGATCCGGGTCGAATCGAGCGCGGGGAGAGGTGAGTCGGCCTCGGAGATCAGCAGCGGGATCTCGGTGCAGCCGAGCACGACCGCGTCGCACCCGCGCTCGCCGAGGTCGCGGATGATGCGCTGCACGTCGCCCCTCGCGCGGTCCTCGAAGCGGCCGTAGACCAGCTCGTCGAAGATGATCGCGTTGATGCGCTCGCGCTCGGCGGGTCCGGGGATCTCGAAGGCCACACCTCGGGCGGCGAGGCGCGACGGGTAGACCGGCCCTTCCATCAGCCAGCGGGTCCCGAGGACCCCGAGGCGCTTGAATCCTCGCGCGGCGGCGACCGCCGCGACTTCTTCCGCGATGTGGAGCCACGGGACCGGCGCGCGGTCGCGCACAAGGTCGAGCGCTTGGTGGGCGGTGTTGTCGGGGCAGATCAGGATCTCCGCGCCGGCCTCGACCAGCTTCGACGCGGAGGCCAGCAGGAGCTCCCCCGCCTCGTCCCACCTTCCCGCTTCGATGGGGCGCATGTGCTGGGCGAGCGGGAACGTGTGCATCGTGACTTGCGGGTGGTCGTGCGGGCCGAGGATCGCCGCCCCCTCGGCGCAGATCGTGCGATAGCACAGCGCGGCGCCTTCGGCGCTCACCGCAACGATGCCGATGTGCTTGGCACGCGCCATGAGCCGTCCATGTTACGAAATCGTGCGGCCGCCGTCCGCGCCGTTCTGGCGGTATCTTCAAGAGCCATGACCCTCGCGTGGTGGATCCTTCCACTCCTCCTCGCGGCGGGCTCGGAAGAGCCCATCCGGGACCCGCGCGCGCCCGGGGATCAGGCGATCGTCGAGCGGGGGCTCGTCACGCTGCGGCTCGACCCCAAGCGCGAAGCGGCACCCGGGGAGTGCGACGACCTTTCGGCGGCGGAGCTGGTCGTCTCGATCGGCGCCACGCGCGTGCCGGTGACCTCGGTCGAGCGGGTGCCGCGGCCCGAGCGGCACTGGCTGCTCCTGGACATCAGCGAGAGCGCCGAGGCGCGGCGGCGCGAGGCGAAGCGGTCGGCGGCGGAGTACGCGCGCCAGGTGATGACGCCGGGGATCGACGCGGCGGCGCTGCTCACCGTCGACGAGGACACGCTGCTCGTCGCGGGGCCCGACACGGACCCGGAGGCGCTGGCGCGGCGGATCGAGGCGGTGCCGGCCGGAGGCTCGAGCGCGCTGCGGGACGGGCTCGACCTGGTGCTGCGGCAGGTCGAGGGAGACCGGCACGAGCAGCTGATCCTCTACTGGACCGACGGGCAGGACAACACGAGCCTGGGTCGGGCCGAGGACCTGCTCGAGACGCTGCGGCGCGCACCCAACGCGACGATCTTCCCGATCGCGCTGATGCCGACGAAGGTGCTGCGCCCGGGCGAGACGCCGATCGGGGCGTTCCTCTTCGACGTCGCGAAGCGCTCGGGGGGCGAGGTGTTCATGTCGTCTGACGAGCGCTGGCTCGACCAGGTGCGCGGGTGGATCGCGAGGCGGTTCGCGGTCGCGTTCAATCCGCCGCCTCACGCGTCCGGGCGTCTCGCGCTGGCCGTGGCGGGGAAGCGCTGCCAGATCACCGTGCTCCCCGATCCGTTCGCGCGCCCCGACGCGGTAGCGGGGCAAGCGGCGCCCCTCCCCGGAGCGTGGACGCGGCTCCATGCGAAGCAGCGGAAGTTCACCGACGACCCCGCGTGCATGACCGCGTCGGACGTCGCGCCGTGGGAATGGCCGCTCCTCACGGGGAGGGACCAGCTCGCGGGCTGCATGATGGACGTGCTGAGCCCTCCCGGGGACCTGTTCGGTCGGCGCCCCGATTGGAAGTCGCTCCTGCAGGGAAGCGTGCGGGTGGGCACGCGGGACGTGCGGGTGCGGACGCCGCAGCTGGCGCGCCTGCCGCGATCGCTCGTGGAGGCGATCGAGATGCTGGTGCCCGCCGACGGCGCGGAGACCGACGCGCGCTCGCCGTACGTCATCGAAGGGGCCGCCCTGCTCGCGCAGCGCGCGCGCATCGCGTCGTCGCTGTTCGCGTCGCGGGCGGACTACCGCGACTTCGCTCTGGCGCGCCTCGACCGGATGGCGAGGGAAGACCTGGCCGCGATCGAGCGGGACTTCCGCGAGGCGTTTCCGGAGCTCTCCGAGGCGCAGGTGGCGGACGTGGCGAAGGCCTCGCGCGCGGGCCGGCGCGTGCTCGAGGCGACGCGGACCCCGACCGACGCGGACCTGGCGCGCGTCCTCGCCGCGTGGCTCGGCGACATCCCCGCTCAGGATCTGCTGCGCGAGTGGGAGCGCCGGCTCGTCAACCGGCGCTTGGCGGGATCGGCATCCGAGGAGGGCCCCCGGTGGAAGCGGCTGCGCGACACGTGGGCGATGCCGCAGGTCTTCCGCGTGGCCGCGCCCCTCATCCTCGTGCGCGACCCCGAGCGGGACATCGTGGGGTTCTGGCGGGTCGTCCTGCCCCGCCCCGAATGGTTCGCCGAGCGCGCCGCGTCGAGGCCGGTGGCCGAGCGGCCCGAGGACCGGCTTCCCGAGCGGCCACTCGCCCTGTGGCTGATCGACGAGATCGGGAAGAGCGGCGACGTCATGGCGCGTCTGTCCGGGTACGCGTGCTCCGCGATCGACTACGAGTCGATGGACCCCGCGTGGCGCTCGACTCCCGCACACCCGTACCGGCGGGTGCGCGTGGCGCTGACGTTCGACGGGAAGGAAGACGTCGGGGCACAGCACCGTGCGGTCGTTCAGGCGGAGTTCGAGGTGCCGCCGGAGGCTCCGGTGCGGCTCGTGGATCTGGCGTCGGACGTGAAGGGGGACGCGGAGCTCGATCGGGCGCTGGCGGAGGCGCGCGGGCGGCTCATCGAGGTGGTGAGCCGCGGGGCCGATGCTGCGCGATCTCTCTCTCCCGCCCCCCGTCACCCGCGACCTGTCTACGCTAGCCGTATCCGCATCAGGAGGTCGCCGTGCGCACCCTGATCGTTCTCCTGCTCGCCGCCGCCGTCACACCCCCCGCGGATTCGCTGGACGCGCTGTGGGAGCGACTGCGCCACGCGGACGAGCCGGAGCACGGCTCCGTGGCCTCGCTCGACGACCAGCTGGGCCCATCCCTGTGGAAGGCGGCGCGCGCACGACGGCCGATCGGCGACGCGATCGCCGAAGTCGCGTCGAGATACAAGATCCGGCGCGAGACGGCGTCGAGCCTCGTCGAGGCGACGCTGATCGCGCTGGAGCTTCCCGACATGTATGGGGACGAGAAGGCGGACCCCGCGCGCCTCGATCGCGTGCACGCCGCGCTCTGGAAGGCCTACGAGCATGAGCCGGCCGCCGAAATCGTCCTGCATCAGGCCGGATGGCTCATTTACGAGCTCGGGCGCGATCCCGCGCTCGACCGACGGGTGATCGAGGAGCTGAGGCGAAGCTCCGACCCCGCACCGCTCGCGGCGCGCATCGCCTGGCTGGGCGTCTGCGACGAGGACACGCGCGAGGCAGGCCTCGCTATCGCTCTCCAGCACCGGCCTTCGCACCCTGCCCTCCTGCTCGCGATGGCAGAGATCCGTTCCGCCGAGCCGTGCGCATCGGCCGCTTGGGCCGGCCAGGCGCTCGAGGCGGCCGCCACGCGTGGCCTATCGGATCGCAAGTTCCTCGCGAAGGTGCGCAACCGGTACTTGGCCGCGCTGCTCACCGCCGCGCGCAGCCGCGAGGCCGTCGACGCCTACAAGGCGATCCCTCCCGCCGAGAGGGACGCCGCGCTGGCCGCGACCTCGGAGGACGAGGAGAAAACCCTCGACGCGCTGATCTACCAGGTCGCGACGGTTGCCCTGCGCCCGTCGCTCGCCGCCGCGGCGTTCCTCGTCGGCGAGGGGGACCTCGCGCGGACGATCATCGGCAAAGCCGGCGGCGGCGAGAGCGCGGAGATCATCCGCTCCGCGATCGAGCAGCTCAGGTCGGACAAGACGGCGGAAGCGTTCGACCCACTCGAGCGCGCCATCGGCGCGATCGGCGGATCGCCGGAAGCGCGCCTCCCCCAGACGCTGTTGCTCGCGAAGCTGGCCCAGCAGGCGGGCTACCCCGCGATGGCGAAAGAGCTCGTGGAACCCGAGATTTATCGGGCGGAGCACCCCGAGAGCGGGACGGTCCCCGAAGAACTCCTCGCACAAGTCGGCGCCTGCCGGAGCGGAACGACCGCGATCCGCGACGACCTTTTGAAGAGCGTCGCGGGCACGATGGATTTCCTTACGGGCCCCGATCCCGCCGCGGTGTTGATCGCTCGCAGCTTCGCCGCACCGCAGGCGAGCGTCTTCGCCGAAAAGCCGCTCCCCGGCAATGTCGTCCCGTGGGATCCCCCGGAGAAGGAGCGCGATCACCTGGAGAGCGGTCTCGAGAAGTGGAAGTCCTGTGGGCTCTGGCCCGTGCGCGTCGAGGAGAGCGGCAAGGAAGTCGTGGCGGTCGGCCTTTCGCAGGACTACGACCCGGCGGGCGAGGTCTCGGGCGGCGGTTACTGGATCGTCCGCTCGCACGACAGCGGCAAGTCGTGGGAGCGTCCGCTGTACACGGGACTGCATCCCATGCAGCCGTACGTCGTCCGTTCGTTCTCGCGCTTTCCGCTTTTTGCGGGAGAGCGCATCCACATCGAGGTGGACATTCGCGAGCTGGACACGGAAGCGATCACGTTCCCGCCGATCGATCGCTCGTTCAAGCGCGAGCGCACAGGGCTATTCCTCGACGCCGCGTGGGCCGACCTCGCGCGGGACCGTGACGGCGACGGCCTGGCCGACCTCGCCGAGGAGCGGCTGATGACCGACCCGCTCGCGGCGGACAGCGACGGCGACGGAATCGGCGACGCGACCGATCGGCTGCCGCACATCCCGCGCTCGGCGGCCACGTCGGCCCGCGCGGCCGCTCTGGCGGCGTTCCTCAAGGTAGCGGCCGACCTGAACGCGCGGCCGATCCTCACCGGCGAGCCCGGCGGCCAGGGCGCCGACGCGGTCGCCCTGACCTCCGAGGCAACGACGTTCATCGTCGGGGACCGGCGCGACTTCGCGGGGCTGGCGCTCGACCGGCGCGTGATCGTGCTGTCGGAGTCGGAGGCCGACACCGCGCACGATCGGTTCGGCGAACACTACCCAGCGCGGTACCGGCTCGTCCTCGATCGCACCGGGACGCGCGCGATCGGCGTCTGGAGCGAGAGCTGGCGCGGGGCGACGGTAGGGCTGAGGCTCGAGAACGGAGTCTGGGTGCCGAAGGCGGTTGGGCAGTGGATCACGTAGGTCCCATCCGCAGTTTCTCCTCCACCAGCTCGCGGACCTTGCGTACGGAGGGGAGCACGCCGAGGAAGCCCAGCGGTCCACCGCCGATCAGCTTCTCACCCTCGACGAGGACGGTGAACTCGCCGTAGCGTCCTTCCGTCAGCTCCACCTCGAGCTGCGGATTGCGCTTGAGCGATGCCGCCACACGGGCGGCCTGGATGCCGGAGATTCAGGTGCTGCAGCGGCGGATCGTGACGCGCATCATGACGCCGGCCACACCGCCACCGAGCTCCCCACCCAGTCGAGGCCCTTGTTGTGATCCACGCCATGGATCTTACCGCGGGACAGGCGCGTCAGGTTGATCGCGAGCGTGTAGTCCTTCGCGGCCTCGGGCTTCAGGAACATCAACCGGACCTCCGCCTTCACGCCCGTGCCGTCGGGTGCGATCAGCGCCGGCGCGTAGTGGACGCGCTCCTGCAGGATCCAGTTGGACCGCTCCGCTTTCGGGATCGCCTCGATCGCGGCCTTGGTCACGTCGGGGTTGACCCCGGTGCCGGCGAAGGAGAACAGCGGCTTGAGGATGAACCCCGAGCAATCGTCGGGGATCGTCTTCAAGTCGGACAGGTACATCGTCTTCGGCGCGCACGGGTGCTGGATCTTCGGCAGCGTGTGCTTCGACCAGATCCAGTACCAGTCGGGATGGCAGACCCAGGTCACATCGAGGTCGTCGCGCCAGTCGAACGGGAGCTTCGTCCCTTTTCTTTCCAGCTCGTCGAAGACGATGCGGTTGTAGATGCGGCTGACCGGGACCATGCGATGGCCCCTCGGCGCGAGAAGGCGGCGTCCGTCCTTCTTGATCGTCGTCGCGTCCACGCTGCGGACGTTCAGCAGGCGCTTGGTCGCATGGAAGTCGGGGCGGGTCTTCTGCTCCTCGGGGTGGAGGTCGAGGAGGATGACTTCATCGGTGGGCGCTTGGCCGACGACCGTGTCGCGCAGCAACTTCAAGTAGCTTGCGCGATCGAGCCCCGGGAATCGCGGCGTCCATCCCTGCGGCATGCCCGGGAGCGTCGCGAGGCACTTCCCCCAGATCTCCCCCTGCACGAGCTGCATCGCGTACAGCGAAGCGAAGCCCTGCAGCTCGATGAGGCGCGGGGCGAGCTTGCCGCTCTCGTCCTTGACGATCGCGAAATCGATCGCGACGAACTGCGGGAGGCCTTCGGCCGGCTTGCCGCGGTAGGCCTGTGGGACGGCCTGCCGTCCCGCTTGGATGATCTCCGGGCGCCTGAGGAGGGCGAGGATCTCGTGTGCCGCGGTCTGGCATCTCGCGCGGAGATCCGCCGGGAGGAAGAGAGGCGTTTCCGCGAGGCGGAAGCCGAAGTCGGGCTCCTCGAGCTGCTCCGCCATCATCGTGCTCATGCGGCGGTAGAGCGCGTCGGAGTAGTGGGCGTTGAAGATCCTACGGAGCGCTGGGTCCACGGTCAGGCCAGGCCGTGCTCGGTTTCCGCCACCACGTAGTCGACGACCGCGCGCAGGTCGTTCGTGGCGCGGAACACGGCGAGCTGGCGCTCGGCGCCCGTCCCCTCTTCCAGCATCTCGCGGGCCTGGCCGCACTGCTCGCGGGTCCCGAGTTCGTCGACGACGTCGTCGATGAACTCGAGCAGCTCGTCCAGAAGGTGGACGTAGGGAACCTCGGTCTGCTTCCCGTAGTCGATGAGCAGCCCGCGGACCCCCCAGCGCGCCGCGCGCCACTTGTTCTCCATGATGAGCGAGCGGCGGTACGGGCGGAAGGTCAGGTTGCGCGCGCGCAGCAGCCACAGCTTCGCGGTGATCGCCTGGAAGAGCGCGGCGATCGTCACCGTCTCCTCGGCGCGCAGCGGGATGTCGCAGATCCGGTACTCGAGCGTGCTGTACTTGTGGTGCGGGCGCACGTCCCACCAGATCTGACCGCCGTCGATCACGCAGTTCGTCTTGACGAGAAGGTCGACGTATTCCTGGTACTCCCCGTAGGAGCCGAAGAAGTCCGGGATGTTCGTGCGCGGGAACTTGTCGAAGACCTTGCACCGGTACGACAGCCACCCCGTGTCGCGCCCCAGCCAGAACGGCGAGTTCACCGACAGCGCCAGGATGTGCGGGAGGAAGTACCGCGCCTGGTTCATGATCGAGATCTGGTGCTCGCGGTCCTCGACCCCGACGTGCACGTGGAGCCCGAAGATGAGGTTCGCGCGCGCCACCATCTGGAGGTCGGCGACGAGCCGCTCGTAGCGCTGGTTGCCGGGGGAAATTGCGACGTTCCCCCAGTGCGTGAACGGGTGGGTCCCGGCGGCGGCGATCCTCAGGCCGTTCTCGCGCGTCAGCTTCGCCAGCGAGGCGCGCTGGGCGAGGACCTCGCGCTTGGCCTCGGCGATGTCCCGGCACACCGACGTGCCGACCTCGACGACCGGCTGGTGGAGCTCGGGCTTGAGCTTGCCGCCGAGCGCGTCCTTCCCCTGGGCGAAGATCTCGGCGATGTGGGAGCGCAGCTCGCGCGATTCCGGGTCGATGACCTGGAACTCTTCTTCGATACCGACCGTGAGGCTCGGCCGCTCCATCAGGCCTTGAGTGGGGCCGCCGCCAGTCCGCGCATCTTCTCGGGCCAGTTCCCCGACAACTCGATCGGCCGCGGGTTGTCGGCCCGGTCGATGAGAAGCTCGGCGACCGCCTTGAGCACCCAGTCGAAGTTCTCGCGCCCGACCGAGAACAGGTCGCAATCGGGCGCGGGGTTCATGAAGTCGATCGCGTAGGGAACGCCGTCGCGCACGGCGAACTCGATCGTGTTCATGTCGTAGCCCAAGGCGCGGCAGAGCGCGAGGCAGTCGGTCTCGATCTTGCGGAGGAGCTTCGCCTCGGTCGGGCCCGCGTTCTTGACGTAGCGGTTCTCGAACGACGCCTTCGGGTCGTATCGCATGACGCGCACGTCTCTCCGCCCGATCGCGTAGCAGCGGTAGTACTCGGTGAACTCGATCGCCTCCTGCGCCATCATCGACAGCCGCCCGGTCTGGTCGTAGGCGCGGAAGAACGACTCCCGGTCGTCCACCTTGTAGACGTCGCGCCACCCGCCGCCGTCGGCCGGCTTCATGAAGATGGGAAAGCCCAGGTAGCGGAAGACCGCGTCCCAGTCGATCGGGTAGACGAGGTTCGCGAACGACTCCGCCTTCGTGTTGGGCGGATGGTCCTTGTGCGGGAGGAGGACCGTCTTCGGCACCGCGACGCCGACCGCCTGCGCCACGACGTTGTTGAGGTACTTGTCGTCGCAGCTCCACCAGAAGGGGTTGTTCACGACCTGCACGCCGGAGGCGGCGGCCTGCTTCAGGTAGGTCCTGTAGAAGGGAACCTCATGGCTGATGCGGTCGAGGATGACGTCGTAGTCGGCCGGGATGTCCTGGCACAGCGGCCCGACCTTCACCGGCTCCGCGGTCACGCGCCCCGCCGCGCGCTTGCTGACCTCTTCGATCAGGGCCGGGGGGAACGACCGCTCCTGACCGTAGAGCAGGCCAATCTTCTTGGGCAATGCCGTCGACTCCCGTAGAATGACGGGCCACTCTAACGGAAGGCGCCAGAGAATGCACGTCGAGCACCACCGCTGGTTCAGCCCGTCCTTGGGGCGCGACATGGAGCTTCTCTGGTACGGGAGTTGGGGGCGCCCGCTGCTCGCGTTTCCCACCTCGCTCGGCTCCTGCCGGCAGAACGAGGACTGCGGGCTCCTCCGCGGACTGACCGACAAGATCGAGGCCGGAGAGGTCCAGGTCTGCTGCGTGGACGCGATCGACGCGGAGCACTGGTACAACGACCACGCGCACCCCGGATTCAAGGCGCACCGCTACACGCAGTACGACCGGTACCTCGCGGACGAGGTCGTCCCCCTCATCCGGAAGAAGGCGGAGCGCGACGACGTCGCCGTGTTCGGCGCGTCGTTCGGCGCGTACCACGCGGTGAACTTCGCGGGGCACCATCCGGAGCTGGTGTCGCGGGTCATCGCCTTCTCCGGGATCTACGACGTCCACAAGTTCCTGCACGGGTACTGGGACGACAACTGCTACTTCAACTGCCCGACCGCGTACTTCCCGAACCTCCCGCCGCAGGAGGTCGACCGCATGCGCCACATCGGCTGGGTGATCGCCACCGGCGAGCAGGATCATCTCGTCGGGGAGAACCGCTGGTTCGCGGAGATGCTCGCCGGCAAGGGGTTCGGCGTTCACTCCGAGTTCTGGGCGGGACAGTTCGGCCACGACTGGCCGTACTGGCGGGACAACCTGCGACGCTTCGTACCCTAGGAGACGCGCACCATGATGAGCGACAAGGTCGGAAAGGCAATCAACGAGCAGATCCACGCCGAGCTCACCGCGTCGTACACGTACCTCGCGATGTCGGCGTACTGCGAGCGGAGCAGCTTCACCGGCGCCGCGAGGTGGCTAAGGCTCCAGAGCCAGGAGGAGTACGGCCACGCGATGCGCCTGTTCGACTTCATGCTGGCGCGGCACGCCAAGGTCGAGCTCAAGAACCTGGCGTTCCCCAAGAGCGAGTTCGAGTCGCTTCAGGACGTGTTCGAGACCGCCTATGCGCAGGAGCAGGCGGTCAGCGGCCAGATCGAGAAGCTCTACGAGCTGGCCTTCACCGAGAAGGTCTACCACGCCGCGGTCCAGCTCGAGTGGTTCCTTACCGAGCAGGTCGAGGAGGAGAAGACCTGCCGCGAGGTCGTCACCAAGCTGCGCATGGTCAAGGACGACCCGGCATCGCTCCTGGAGATCGACCGTGAGCTGGGGGTCCGCACCAGCGCCGAAAAAGGGGCCTGACCCTCTAGCCCTCCAGGTGGGAGCGGAGCATCCACGCCATCTTCTCGTGCTCTTCCATCAGCGTGGTGAGGAAGTCCATCGTACCCTGGTCGTCGTAGGTCTCCTCGCACGCGCCGATGTCGTCGCGGAGCTGCCGGATCAGCCTTTCGTGATCCGAAAGGAGCATCGCGATCATCTTGTTCGCCGGCAGAGGCGAGGTATTGGGGGCCTCCTCGAGCCGCGCGAGCTCGAGGAACTCCTCCATCGTCCCGACCGCGTCGCCCCCCAGCTTCCGGGCGCGCTCGGCGACCGCGTCCACCGCCTCGTCGAGCTGCCGGTACTGCTCCTCGAAGAAGACGTGGAGCGGCTTGAAGTTGGGGCCGGTGACGTTCCAGTGGAAGTTCCGGGTCTTCGTTGAGAGCACGTACTCGTCGGACAGCACCGCGTTGAGGATGCCGACCACCGCGATCCGGTTTTCCTCGTCGATCCCGAGCTTTGGGGTCATCTCGAGTCCTCCCGATGATGAGGACCTTGATATACCCCGCGGACGTGTTGCGCTACGGCGCGCGCTTCATCGCCGCTTGCATCACAGGCTCGGGGACGCCCGCTCTCTTCCACGCGACGAGATCGTCCGCCGAGAATCCCGAGGCGAGCGTCTGCTTCGACACGTAGGCGACGAGCACGTTCGTCCCCAGCTGCTGCTTCCGCAGCTTGTTCACGTCCTGGAGGAGCTGCGAGGGGGTCTTGCCGGGGCCTCCCGCCGCGTCGCGCGAGCCGGGAGACGGTGCCGCGGCCGCAACTGCGACCGGGGCGGCGTGGGGCTTCGCGGCGACCCACGCCTCCTGGAGCGCGGCGGTGTTCAGGAGGTTGGCGGCGGCCTGCTCGAAGGCGTTGGAGAGGACCTCGCCGCAATTCGCGGCGTTGTGCTTGCGCCCCTTTTGCTGCGCCGTCCCTAAGGCGGCGCCCTCGGCGTAGACGTGGCCCGCCCGATCGCGCAGGACGAACGGGAGCTGGACCTCGGCCTGGTAGGTCGAGCCGAGGACCATGTTCGTCTCTCGCACGAAGAACCGGCTCGCCTTCACGGCCAGAACGAGCTGGGACTTCTCGTCCACGACCACACCCCAGGCCGAGAGGCGGTCATGGAGCGTCGCCTTGGCGAACGACGGGACGTGGCCCCGGGCGCGGATGCGGAAGACCGAGTCGTTGTCCGCCGTCCCCTCCCCGACGAGGTCGACGGACTTCATCCCCCGCGCGTCCTCCACCACGATCGCGACGGAGCGGCTGGAGATACCCTCCCGCAGCTGGGCCGTGACCGTTCCCGGCTTGGTCGTCGGGACGAACTTCAGCGGGATGACGAGATCCTGCGCGGCGAGCGCAGGGACGGCAGCGAGAACGATGACGGCGATGGCCGAGGCGCGCATGGACGGTCCCTCCCGCCCCGGCCTAATGCAAGAAAGGCGTCAGGTTTTTCCTGACCCTCTTATCCGATCTCGGTCGGTGCTTCCTTCGCCTTGCGCCCGCGGACGGAAACGGTGCCTGACCCCTTTTTCGTCGGTGGGGTTACGACCTTGTAAGTCTTCTTGCGGGGAGCGAGGGCCGTGT
>Ga0137455_1000320_pt1 | contig 12682 bp, 9 predicted proteins | sample EasRivERMGT600_2_FD_102334 | JGI IMG/M metagenome (GOLD analysis project Ga0137455, IMG submission 102334) | Soil microbial communities from meander-bound floodplain in the East River, Colorado, USA - East River MetaG ERMGT600_2 | ecosystem: Environmental > Terrestrial > Soil > Floodplain ... | reverse complement strand
TTTCTCCGTGCGCTTCCGGTCGGGCGGGCGTGCCGAGACGACCGGGTATTCCGGCTCCGGCCGGAAATAGAACCGGTTCGCGAGCCGACCCCACAGGGTCGATTTCGCCTTCTCCAGCCAAGGATCGTCGGGCATGTCCTTCGTCGCCCGCAGCAGCCCGATCCAGACCCCCTCGCCCCGGTCGTGGAAGCCGTTGCTCTGGCGCAGCACCACGTCCTCGTAAGCGATCAGGTCGTCCCCTTTTAGATCGGCAGGGCGCTCGCTCTTCTCCAGCGCCTCCCCGAAGCCGACCAGGGCCTCGCCGATGCGGAAGGTCGCGGCGTGGGACCACTCCGGCACCTTGAGCTCGACCGCCTTCCCGTAGGCCGCCATCAGGGCGTCCAGCCGGGTCTTGCGGGCGTTGATCGACTTCTCGAGCGGCTGGGTCAGGCGCACTGCCGAGTACTTCGCGAACGCCTCCTCGCCCTCGAGGAATCGGCGTTGGGCGAGCAGCGGCTTGGAGGCCAGGTCGGGCCTGGCCTCGGCACGGCGCAGGTACTCGGCGAGATGGGTGGGCGGCGACGGTGGCGAAACGACCCCGGCCGCCGTGCCCATGCCCGCCTTGGCGAGCTTCTTCGCGGCCACCTTCTTCTTCGCCGCCGGCGGCGGCGAAGGGAGGAGCATCGAGATCGGACGCTCGGGCGTGACCGATTCCAGCTCGCGGCGGGCGAGCGGCTCGAGGATCTCCATCGCCGACTCGAGGTCGTCCGGCCAGCGCTTGATGTACGCCAGCCGCAGCTCCTCGGCGCGGGTGTCCTTGCCGGCGGCCGCCAGCAGGTCGGCGGCCTCGAGCCAGGCGTCGTCGGCGGTCGAGTCCCGGGGGTAGCGCTCGGCGAAGGCGAGCCAGGCCTCGGCGGCCTGCTCGCGGCGGCCGGCGGCCTTCCACGCGGTGGCGACCTGGAGGTGCGCGTCGCGCACGTACTCGCTTTTTGGGAAGTCACGGATCAGGCCATCGAAAGACTTCACCGCGTCGGCGCGATCGCCGGCGGCGAGGTGGGCGAGCCCGGCGCGGTAGCGCGCGACGTGGGCGTGCTCGAAGCGCGGCCAGCGATCGGCGACCTTGCCGAACAGCTCGGCGTGCCGGCGGAAGGCTCCGGAATCCGCCGCGACCGTGGACTCGGCGTGGCGGAACGCGCACACCGGGGCCGCCGCCTCGGCGCGGCGCGCCAGCGAGTCGAGCCCGGCGCGGCGCGCCGCGACCAGCGTGCTCTCGTACGCGACCGCCGCCGCCTCGAACTTGCCTTCGCGGAACAGCGCGTCGGCCTGCATCCCCGCGGCGCGCGGGGCGCGCGCATCCTTCGGCCAGCGCGTGGCCATGCGGCCGAGATCGGCGGCGGCGCGCTCGTTCCAGCCATGCGCCAGCGCGAGCTGGCCCTGGCGCCAGGTGAGGTTGGCGCCGTTGCGGTGATCGGGGAAGCGCGCCATCAGCGCGTCGCCCGCGGTCAGCACCGCCTGGGCCAGCGAGTCGCGGCCCACGCCCTTCGGCCCGGAAGCCGGCGCGGGGCGCGTGCTCTCGTACCAGGCGTCGGTCACCGCCAGGCGCTGCCACAGCGCGTGCGCCGCCAGGCTGTCGACGCCGGTGCGGGCGGTGGCGGCGTAATGTTCGAGCGCGCCGGCGTGATCGCCGAGGCGGGCGCGGGCCTCGCCGGAGTGGGCGTGGAGCTCGGCCGCGTCCGGGTCGTCGGGCCACTTGGACAGCACGGTCTCGTAGAGCTCGAGCGTGGTACGCCACTCCTCGTCGGCGTTCTTCGCCCGAGCCTTCTCGTGGTGGACCCCCGCGACCATCAGGTACGAGTTCTTGGCGAACCGCGCGCCCTCGGCGCGCACCGAGTCCGAGGCCTGCGAGGCGGCCCACGGGCTGCCGGGGGCGAAGCGCGGCGCGAGGTCGAGCCGCGCGCGGTCGGCCTCGTCGGTGCGGCCCCAGCGGCCATAGGTGTCGGCGAGCCGCTGCGCCGAGGCCAGCGCCTCGGGGTCGAGCGGCTGGCGGTCGAGCACGAGGCGGTCGACCTCGGCGGCCTCGGCGAACATGCTGTAGCGCCGGAAGTGGTGACCGAGGCCCATCAGCACACGCACGGCGTAGGGCCGGCCGCCGATCCCGTCGAAGTAGGACACCCAGACCTTGGCGCCGCCGGCGCGCCCGAGCGAGTGGATCAGGTTGGTCTCGGCTTCGCGCTCGACGTCCACCTGGAGCGACTCGCCGCGGCTCTCCGCGTAGAGGTCGAGCACGGCGCGGAAGGCGTCGACCGCGGGCAGGAAGCGCTCGTCGTTCGAGTGCGCCCAGCCGGTCTTGTAGAGCGCGATCGCCCGCAGCGAGACGTCGGGCCCCGCAGCGGCGTGGCTGTAGAGGTCGACGCACTCGGCGAACCGGCCCTGCTGGAAGGCGAGGTCGCCCATCCGCAGCCACGACTCCTGCACCCAGGGCGAGTTGGGGTGATGATCTACCAGCTCGCGGAAATAGACGGCGGCCCCCGGGTCGCTGCGATCGGCGAGGATCATGCCGGCGTTGTAGAGGACGGCGTCGCGGCGCGGGAAGTCCGCGTCCTCCTCGAGGATCGCGCGGTACAGCTCGAGCGCGGGGTCGACGGTCAGCACCGGCAGCTCACCCGACCCCCCCTCGGACTGCTCCTGGACGAAGCGGGCCATCGCCTCGCGGAAGTCGGCGCGCGCGTCGACGATGAGCAGATCGGCGAGCCGGAAGCGCATCTCGCCGCGCGCCGCGGAGCCCGGGTGGGCGGCCAGGAAGCCGCGCAGCCGAGCGATCGCCTCGTCGCGGATCGCGGCCTCGGAAGCGTCCTCGGGGCCGTCGCCCTCCGCGTCCGTGACCGGCGCCGCGCTCGCGGAGTCCGGGGTCGCGAGCGCGACGCGCCCGTAGCTCGCGGCCGCGAGCCCGTAGTCGATGCCTTCGCGCTCGGCGTCGAGCGCGGTCATCGCCCGTCCGATCGCGGCACGGGCGACCTGATCCTCGAGCCCCGCGTGCGCCGTGCGCGCGGAGTCGGCGGCCCGTCCCAGCGCGGCCTCCCGGGCCTCGAGCGCGAGCAGCGCCGGGCTGGTCGACGCCGCGACCCGGCCGGAGTCGATCGAGGTCTCCAGCGCGCGCGCCCACGCCAGCAGCGTGTGGGCCTCGATGCCGAGCCCCGCGGCGCGGTCGATCACGCCCGGACGCCAGGCCTCGAGGTAGGAGCGCGAGATCAACCCCGGGGCCTCGGCGGCGACGCGCGCGGCGTAGTCGCGGATGGCGCGGGCCAGCGCGTACTCGTTGACGACGAGGTCGCCGGGGGTGGGCGAGTGGGGCGGCAACGGCAGCAGCCGTGGCGGCGTGCCCGAGAAGGCGGGCGCCGGGCCGTCGAGATGGAAGCGGCGCATCGCGCCGAGCCACACCAGGTGCGCCTCGCAGGCCGCGAGGATGTCGCGGGTGCGGCGCTCGACGCGCAGGCTCGCGGTGTCGCCCGCCGCGCGCAGCCGGGCGTCGAGCAGGTCCAGCACTTCGCGCAGCGAGTCGAGGTGCGCCGCGCGCCCGCCGAGCGACGAGCCTTCGCGCTGCGAGCGGTCGACGCCCACGCCGAGGTAGCGCCGCAGCTCGGCCAGCCGCTCGCGCTCCAGCGCCGCCTCGCGGCCGGCGCGGCCGAGCGCGTAGCCGGCCTCGTCCGCGGCGCGCGCCGACGCCTCGACGGCCGCCAGCTCCTCGGCGGTGGGCGGGGGCACGGCCCGGCGCCCGGCCGCGGGCGCCGGGGCCATCGTCGGATCGGGGGGCTCCAGGGTGGGACGCGCGGCCAGGTCCTGCGACGCCGCAGCCAGCGAGTCGGCGAGCGCCTCCGGCGCGGCGCCGTCGATCGCGAGCGCGTCGGAGAGCGGATCGCCCGCCCGCCACGTGGCCCACAGCGCAGCGAAGTCGGAGTCGGCGAGCGAGCGCTCGAGCGTGGCGCGGTGCGCGGCCCAGTCCGCGTCGGCCGCGCCGTAGCCCTTCCGCGCCGCGTCCCAGCGGCCCTCGTCCAACGCACGCCCGGCCACCGCGTGCTCCACCTCGCGCCGCGCGGCGTAGGTCGTGTCCTCCGCCAGCAGGGCCTCGAGGGTGGCGACGCCGAGCGCGTGCTCGCCCCGCTCCAGCGCGACCAGCCCCGAGAGGTGGCGTGCCCGCGAGGCGTAGCGGCTGCCGGGCGGGACGCGGTCGAGCAGCGGGCGCGGATCCTCGCCGCGCTCGAGCGCCGCGACCGCGAGCCGCACGCGCGCGGCGCCGCCGAGGTCGCGGCCGAGCGCGCTCGCGGTGTCGGCGTCGGCGAGCGCGGTCCACGCCCGCGCCGCCGCGGCGCCGCCGTCAGCGCCTGCGGACTCGGCGGCCAGCGCCTCGAGCCAGAGGCCGAGCAGCGAGCCCTGCGACGCCGGGAGACCCGTCGCGTCGCCGCCCTGGACCGCGAGCTGCCACGCCAGCCAGCGCGTGTAGGGAGTGGCTCGGCGCCAGCCGGCCACCCGGCGCGCCAGCGCCGCGAAGCGGTCGGCCGCGCCGAGGCGCAGGTAGGCGCGGCCGAGCAGGAACGCGGCGCGGTCCGCCTCGGCGAACGCGGGCTCGGTCGTGAAATCGAGCGCCTCGAGGTGCTCGACCACGGCGTGCAGGTCGCCGCGAGCCTGCTCGGCGACGGCGCGGCGAAGGTGGAGCTCGTCGCCCGCCACCGCGGTGGTGTCGCGGGCGACGGCGCGCACGGAGTCGCTGGCCGTGCTCGGCGTCGCCGGCGCGTGAGCGGGCGTCCTCCGGGCACCGTGCGCCGGCCACGCCAGCGCCGCCGCAACGGCGAGGGCCGTCAGACCGGGAACGCCAGCCTGTCGTCGCACGGGATCGTCGCCTATCCGTCGGTGGGGTCGATGCCGGCTTGATGGAGCCAGGTGCTGGCGCGGATCTCCGCGGCGCCGCGCCCCGACCGCACCGGAGAGAGGTCCAGGCGGAGCATCGTGAGCCGATCGCGCGCGGGCTCCAGCGTGAGGAACGCGGCGTCGCCCGCCGGCCACGCGGCGCCGGCGAGGGTGACCTCGACCATCTGCTCGCGCGGCTCGACGAAGGTATGGGCGATCTGCACCATGCCGCCCTGCCGCAGCGATTCGCGCTGCTCGGGCGTGAGCGCCACGGTCAGCGTGTCGCCGTCCTCGAGCACGATGGTGATCGCCGAGAGGGCGACGGCGTCGCCCGGCCATCCGCTGGCGAGCACCATCAGAGCCGTCTCCTGCCGGCCGGTGAAATCGGCCTGGAGCACGCCGAGGCGCCCGCGCTGCTCGGCGAGCAGGCGCTCCATCGCCTCGAGGCGCGCCTCGAGGTCGCCGAGCTCGGTGATGCTGGCGAGCAGCTGCCGGCGCCGCCACGCGTCCTCGGCGGCGGCGGTCGAATCCTTCGCCGCCAGCGTGCGGGCGAGCATGTCGCCGTAGCCGAGGAAGCGCGGGTCGAAGTCCTGCGCCTCGGCGCTGCCGGTGCCAGGTCGCTGCCGCAGCAGATCGAATCGCGCCCGGATGAAGGCGCGGTTCTCTTTCAGAAAAGTGAGCGTCGGACGCTTGGTCTTCGCCGGCCGCACGCGTTCGACTTCGATGTCGACCGGCGCCGCGACGACGGGCGCCGCGACGACCGGTGCGGCGGCGGGGGTCTCCGCGGCGGCCGGAGTCTCCGCGGCAGCCGGCGCCGAAGCGTCCGGCGCCGAAGCGTCCGGCGTCTCCGCGGCACGCGCGGGTCGCGGGGTGACCGCGGCCGCGAGCAGCGGCAGCATCAGTAGGGCGAGTCGCAGCGTCCGGGCGCCCATGCTCAACCCCGCCAGGTCCGGCGCACGCGGCCGCCGGTGGCTTCGACGACGACGAACAGCGGCGGCGCGCCGGCGGCGGTGTAGACCAGCGTCCAGGTGGTTTCGTCGGGGTCCTTCTCGAGGAACGGCCCGCGCATCAGCAGCATCGTGGCCAGGCGGGTCTCGGCATGCTTCTCGCGGAAGTCCTCGACTTCCCTCTCGGCCGCCGCCAGGGCGGCGCCGCTGTCGATCCACTCCATCGCCACCGGCGGCGCCTCGAGCTTCATCTCGAGGTTCTCCGCGATCACGATCTTGCCGTCGCGCACGGAATAACCGCGCAGCCGGTCGAGCGCGGGCGAGTGGAAGAGGTAGCCCCAGCGCTCGGAGGCCCCGGAGGGGTCCAGCGGCTCGTCGTTCTCGACGTAGATCAGCCGGGCGTCGGTCGACCAGCTCAGCGCCGCCTCGCGCGCCAGCTCGAGGCCGGCGCGAGCCGGGAACGGCGCGGCCTCGCGGGCCACCGCCGGCTCGGCGCCGAGCGCGCACAACGCCGTCAGCAGCGGCAGGGCGGCCCGCGCGGCCCCGGCGTGCAGCCCGTGCAGCGCGATGCGGAGACGTCCGATGTCGATCATGGCCAATCTCCCTAGAAGAGGAAGGAAGTTCCGAGCGTGAACTCGATGTTGTTGTTGGTCCGGCGCGCGTCGGCCGGGCCGGAGTCGAACAGGTAGGTGCGGACCTCCCAGCGCATCGCGGTCTTCTTGGAGATGAAGAGCAGCGTGCCGGCGCCGACGTTGTAGCTGGCCTCGGTCTCGCCCTGCATGATCGCGGACCCGGCGCCGCCGCTGAGGTACGGCACCATCTGCCGGCCGGGCAGCACTTCGTAGGTCAGGTTGATCTGGTAGAACACCATGTCGAAGTCCTCGGCCTCGAGCGTGAGGCCGAAGAGCGACTCGACGATCTCGGCCGGGCGCCGCACGTGGGTCCAGCCCACGCCGGCCTCCGCCTGCAGCCGGTCGAAGAGGTAGTAGCCGAGGCGGCCGCCGATCACGAGCGAGTTGGACTTGCGATCGAACGCATAGCCGCCCGCGTAGGCGCTGGCGACCATGCTCCCGGTGCGCGAATAGAGCTTCGGGTTGGGCCGGAACTCGAGGTCGGAGAGGTCGTCGAACTCCTTGCACAGCGAGGCGTGGAACCAGCCGGTCTCGGTGTCCGACAGGCGCACGTCGTACCACTCGCCGCTCTTCGCGATCACCGGGAACGCGGCGCCCTTGGCGTAGACGCCGACGATGGCGAAACGGTCGCCCGGTCCGGTGCGCGCGACGTTGTGCGACTTCGAGTCGAGGCGGACCATGCGGATGAAGGTCGGCCGGGCGTTGGGCGTGCCATGGGCGGCCGAGTCGGCCGGCGAGCCGGCCGGGACCGCGTCGGACGTCATGACGGGCGGGAACATCCCCGGCGCCGCCGAGTCGGGCGGAGCGGGTTCCTGCGCCTGCGCCGAGGGGGCGAGCCACGCCGCGAGCACCACGCCGAGCACCAGAGCGCGCATCATCATGTCCCTCACAGTCCGTTGAGCCAGGCGAGCTCGAGACGCGCGCTCCACTCGCCGAACGATTCCCGAGATTCCACGACGGACGCGCCCTCGCGGTGCGCCGCGTCGAGCGCGAAGAAGCGATGATCGACCTCGAGGCCCGCCGCCCATCCCGCCCCGAGCGGCCGGCGCAGCGCGAGCCCGCCGCCGCCGATCCACTCGTGCACCGGGGTGAGATCGACGTCGATCGGACCGCCCGGGGTGGAGACGGTGACCCGATCCGGATCCCACGAGAGGCGCTGCATCCCGACGCCGGCCATCGCCGCCACGTCGACGCCCCACCAGCTCGCGAGCCGCCGCCGCCCCACGACCTCGAGGCTGGTGCGGTGAACCGCGGCCGGCTCGGCCAGCCCGACGTCCTGCGTGGTCGCCGTGCTCCAGAGGCGGAGCCCGCCGGCCCACGGCCCGGCTCCGGCGAGCGCCTGCGCGCCCCACGCGGCCTGCGGCCGGATGTCCCACTGGTAATCGGCCATCCCGGCGGGTGGTTGAGTGGAACCGCCGAGCACGCCGAGCGACAGCCAGGCCGCGTCGGAGGCGGTCGAGCTGCCCGGAAATGCGATCGCCGCCAGGACGGCGATCGTCAACGCGTGCGCGCCCCGCCGGCGCGCCTCCCTGACCCGCCCGCGCACGCGCATGGCTCAGGGGGCCACGGTGAGCTCCATGCCGATCGGGAGCAGCTCGTTGGGCATGGAGGGGAAGGGCGTCACGACCAGGCTGTCGCTGCCGTCCGCCAGCTCGATCTCGTCGCCCGAGCCGAGGTAGCAGACCAGGAAGAGGCCGGTCAGCCCGCCCGAGCTGTCGGGCAGGGCGACGCCGCTGAAGTTGAAGTCGATGCGCTGGATGAGATGGTCCCAGCCGGTGATCGCGCGGGTGGCGCGGCCCAGCGTCACCGAATTGGCGAGGATCAGGTCGATGTCGGTGGCCATGCGCACGCGCTCGGCGTCGGGATGGACGAAGACGTCGAGCGGCGTGAGCGTGCTGCTGCCGCGCAGCTCGGCCACGGCGAAGCCGGTGACGATCCGCCGGTAGGTGATCGCCGCCCGTACCGAGATCGACTCGCGCACGCCGGTGGTGAAGGTCTGGCCGGCGACGACGTTGGACTGCTCGATGTCGAGGCGGGTGAAGCGGTCCTCGATCTCGGGCTCGCCCAGGTCGATGCAGCCCGCGAGCGCGAGGGCGCCCGCGAGCGCAGCGACGATGCGAAGCGGATGGCGGCGCATGACCGACGCCCTAGCGGACCAGCACCAGGCGGCGGGCGAAGCGCACCTCGCCGACGTCGAGCCGGCAGAAGTAGACGCCGCCCGGGAGGCCGCGGCCCTGGTCGTCGGCGCCGTCCCACTGGACCTCGTTGAGGCCCGGCGAGAACGCGGCGCGGAAGGTGCGGACGCGGCGGCCGGTGGCGTCGAACACCGCCAGCGCGACGCGCTCGCCGCCGTCGGGGAGCACGAAGGCGATCCGCGTCGTGGTGACCACCGGATTCGGCGTGTTCCCGAGCAACATGGCCTGCCGCGGGACGACCGCGGTGGTGCCGTTCCACTGGAAGCCCGCCGAGGCGACCTCGGTGGCGCCGCCGGAGTAACCGGAGGCGGCCGAGACGCGGACGGTGAGATGGCTCCCGCTGGCGCCGCGGAAGTCGTCGGCGACGAGCGCGGCTTCGTGGGCGCCGGCGTCGAGCGGGCCGAGGGCGCGGCGCGACAGCGTGCGGCCCTGGTCCATGACTTCGAGCGTGACCGTGGCGCGGTCGGTGGTCGTGAAGCGCGCGACCGGCTGTGCCCCGCCCTCGACGGCGAGATCGCGGACCTCGACGCCCAGGCTCCAGAGCTGCAGGCCGCTGGCGTCGCTCCACTGCTCGAGCGAGAGGCCGTTCGGCTGGCCGGCGCGAACGACCCGGCCGTCGCGGTGGTCGGTGACGCGCACGAACGGGACGTGGAAGTCGCGCGGGCGGTTGACGTTCGCCTGCAGCGCGGCCACCGCTTCCAGCGCGGGGCTGAACTTGCGGATCAGGCCCTGCTGCGGCGCGGCCGCGTAGAGGTTGCCCCACTCGTCGGCGTCGAGCGACGTCAGCAGCTGGTCGTCGACCCGGGTCTCGCCGGTCCAGCGCAGGCCGTCGGCCTGATGGCGCAGGTGGACGATGCGGCGGTTGTGGGCGTCGGCGACGTAGACGTCGCGCGTGTTGGCGCCGCCCGAGCGGCCCGCCGAGATCGCCATCGGTCCGGCGAAACGGTTGGGTCCGCTACCGAGCTCGCCGAGCTCGGCGACCACGCGGGCGCCGTCCGACTCGAGCGCGAGCGCGACTACGCGGTTGCGGCCGGTATCGGCCACGTAGAGCACGTCGTCACCGGGGGCGAACGGCGTGCCGCCGTCCGACCAGGCGACGTCGAACGGGCCGGCGAGGTTCCCGATGACGTGCAGCGGGGTCAGCGTGACCTCGTCGAACGCGGTCGTCGCCTGCAGCACGACGATGCGGTCGTGACCGGTGTCGGCCACGTAGACGCGGTTGGCGTCGTCGACCGCGAGTCCGTGCGGGTCGTCGAGGGCGAACGCGCCGCCACGGCCATCCCAGGCGCGCAGGCTGCGGCCGGCCTCACCGAAGACCAGGCGGTCCCAGCGCGGGTCGGAGACGATCTGGAAGCGCCGCGACTCGACGTAGGGGAAGCGGTCGTAGACGTCGACGTAGGCGATGGTGACCGTCGCCCAGGGGTTGGAGAACAGGTCGCGTCCCAGTCGCTCGCGGGCCACGCCGCGGGTGAGCGCGTCGAGGCCGAGCTCGGGGGCGATCGGCGACCGCGAGAACGTCGCGGCGTCGAGCGGCGAGGCCAGCGCCGTCATCAGGCCCAGGATGCCCAACAGGTGTCGTCGCACGGAGTGCTCCTCTCGTCGTCCCACCGCCGTCAGAAGCGGTAGGTGAGACCTGACTCGACGATGTTCGCCGAGTAGTCGTTGCTGTTGAAGTAACGCTCGACGCTGAACCACAGCCCGAGCGGTCGTAGCGCCTGGACCGGCACGGCGAGCGCGTCGAAATCGAGATCGAACGCGACGCCGAAGAGATGCGACGACAACGCAGCCATGCGGTAATCGCCGGATCGGTACCCGTCCACGCCGTTGGTGGTGAAGTACTCGTCCCGATGGAAGTCAGCCGCCGTCTGCGAATACCAGCGGTACTGGAAGCGCATCGACGCGCCGTCGGTCACGTACTGGCTGAGCGTCGGGGCCAGCTCGTGCGAGTCGATGCCCCAGCTGTCGTTGTAGAAGCGGTAGTGGAGCTTGAGGCTCGAGCGCTGCGACAGGTACTGGTTCAGCTTCACGAATGCGTCGCGCCGCTGCCGGCTGTCGGGATGGCGCTCCGGCACGTAGGTGCCGCCCGCGTAGACGTTGCGATAGGGGTTGTGCTGGAGGCCGTTGACCATGTTGTACTCGAGCCCCAGCCGCACGATGGTGGTCGGCGTCAGCACGCGCGTCGCGACCGCGTCGAGGTGCAGCGTCGTGCGGGTGTCGGCGCCGGTGTCGGTGTCGTCGTCGGCGACCGGCTCGATCACGTCCCAGCCCCAGCTGCTGCCGAGGGTGAGCGTGAGCTGGTCGTCGCTCACGGCGCGCTGGAGGCGGCCCCCGATCATCTGCGCCAGGTAGTCGTTCTCGGACGAGACGTAGTACTCGACGGTGGCCGGGCCGCGGGTCGCGACGCCGGTGACCTCGTTCCGCACCTTGACGAACTCCTGGTAGGCATTGCCGGAGATCGGCCGGCTCGCGGTGGTGATCGCGTCGATCGCCTCGGGGCTGCCGATCGGCGCCTCGATCGCCGGGATGGTCACGTTCTCGCGGTTCCAGTGGACGGCGACGGCGGAGCCGAAGAGCGCGAGCGAGCAGTCGCCGAGGAAGGAGCGCACCCCGATCTTCTCGGAGTCGGTGAACCAGCGGAACATCGAGCCGGCCATCGGCTCGTCCGAGAACGGCGCAGCCCCCGCGCCGGTCGCCCAGGCGCCGAGCAGCGCGGCCGCGAAGGCCGCCGTCCCGATGCGCACGCTCAGTTGCACGCGCAGCCTCCGCCGGCACCGCCGTTGCCGCCGGTCGAGCCCTCGCGGGCCTCGAACGACTTGGTCAGGCGGGCGTCCTTCTTGGACTCGGCCTCGAACGACATGATTCGGTCGACCAGCCGGCCGCGCTGATAGGACTGCACGTGGGCGCAGCCGCCGGCGAGCAGCAGCAGCGCACCGGCCACGAGGACGCCGCGCAGGCGACGGACGAGGGTTCTCATCGCGTGCCTCCCTCGGCGCCGCGCGAAACGACCGGACTGGCCACCGCCAGTAGGCGGCGGGTGACCTGGTCGAGCTGCTCGAGCCCGGCGTCGTCGGAGCGGCTGGTGGTGTAGGCGATCGCGCCCGAGCGGTCGAGCACGATCGTGAACGGCACGTGCGGCAGATCGAGCGCGCGCGCCAGGCCGTCGGGGCCGTCGTGGCAGACCGGCAGCGACAGCTTGTGCTTGCGGGCGAAGCGCTCGGCCGCGCGCGCCTCGTGATCGATCGACACCGCCAGCACGCGGCCGCCCTGCTTGGCCATCGCCGCGTGCATGGCGTCGAGCCGCGGCAGCTCGCGGCGGCAGGGCGCGCACCAGCTCGCCCAGAAGTTGACGACCACGACCTCGCCCTCGAGCGCCGCGATCGAGACCGTGCGGCCCTCGAGGGTGCGCAGCTCGTGACGCCGCAGCACCTGCTGCACGCGCGCCGGTCCGCCGGCCAGCTCCTCACGGTGCCCGGAGACCGGCGCCGCCCCGATCAGGCCGAGGGCGAGCGCCGCCACCAGGAGAGTCGTGCGCCGCATGGGATGTGCCGTGCTCACTTGTACTGGGCGCCCAGCATCACCCAGAGGTTGAACTGCCGCTTCTCCTCCGCGGTGAGCGTGGTCGGGGTGGGATGCGGATTGCCGGCCTGCGAGCCGAGGCCGAGCACGTAGTCGACGAGGATCGAGCGCCGCGGGAAGCCGGGCTCGACGACCTGATGGGCGCCCATCATCGACTCGCCGGAGAGGTTGATGTATCCGCGCGGGAAGATGCGGTCCTCCATGGTCGTGTCGGGCACCGCGCTCAGGTCGAGCGTGGTGCCGGCGGCCGGGATGGTGTCGACGCCCGCGTAGTGGCAGCTCACGCACTTGGCGGCGACGACCGGCCCGATCTGGGACTCGTAGTTGATGACCTGCCAGTTCGCCCGCGGGACGTTGAGGTCGTGGGCCGGGAGCAGCGCCGCGAGCGGGTTGGGATTGGTCGGCACCGGGCCGCCGGCCTGACGGTCCTCGTGGCAGCCGATGCAGCGGT
>Ga0137455_1000319_pt1 | contig 12693 bp, 18 predicted proteins | sample EasRivERMGT600_2_FD_102334 | JGI IMG/M metagenome (GOLD analysis project Ga0137455, IMG submission 102334) | Soil microbial communities from meander-bound floodplain in the East River, Colorado, USA - East River MetaG ERMGT600_2 | ecosystem: Environmental > Terrestrial > Soil > Floodplain ... | reverse complement strand
GACTGGCTTCACGGTCGCGGGGTGACGATCGACCTGAACCGGGAGTCGCCGTGGTTCCGCCAATTGGCGGACCCTCCCGACGATCCCGTGGAGCTTGTGAAGTTCCGGGTGTACCTGTGGCTCAGGGCCTCGAATCCCGAGCAAAATGCCTTCCGCGCCGAGGTGCTGAGGCGATGTACAGGTACGGGGCTGACGGACGTTAACGCGCTGGTCTTCTTCACCAAATGCTTCGTGTGGCAGAACAACCCGGCGATGAAGGGCAAGGAAGTTGGCCCCTTCATCCCGTGGGGGTTCCAACGGGAAGCGTGGAAAGAGACGGTCGATTACCTACTGGCGGACGATGAGGACTGGCAGCGCGAAGACATGGCCTGGGAGAAGTCCCGCGAGATGGGCGCGACCTGGCTCATGCTGATCCTGGCCTTGTGGATTTGTGCCTGCCACAAGTTCAAGCGGGTTTTGGCGCTGTCCCACACCGAAAGGGCGGTGACGGAGAGCGCGAACGAAGACACCCTCTTCGGCAAAATCGAGTTCATCCTGGACCGGATGCCGGTGTGGGCAAAGGCCGGAGCTTACAAGCGCAAGAACGGCTTCCGGTTCCATGAGTCTCGATCGCAGATCATGGGCGCGGCCACAACCAAGCGGTCGGGTGTCAGTAACCGCGTGACGATCGTTCTCGGGGATGAGTTCTCGAAGATGGCGGACGCCGAGGAAATCTGGAGCCAGACGGCGTCCACTGGCCCGAGGCTCATCTGCGGAACGCATTACGGCTCCGGGACCAAGTTCCACTCATTGACACAGGGCCGGCAGCAGATTCGCAAGCAAGTCATTCACTGGTCCCGACACCCGATCTTTGCGAGGGGGCTGTACCGTGTCGATCACCAAGGAAAGGTTGAGGAACTGGATGCTGGATACAGCTACCCTCCTCAATGCCCGGAGTGTTCACGCATCTACCCGAAACAGCTGGTCGGCGAGCGTTCGCCGTGCTGCGGCAAAGACGGCGCCGTGCTTCGTGCGTTTGATTTCGTTCGCACGGGCGAACCAACTGGCGGCCCTTATCCAGGAGTAAGAAGCCCCTGGTACGACCGCGAGTGTAAGCGCCGCAACAATCCTCAGGAAGTTGCGAGCCACTTAGACATCAACCCAAAAGGCGGCGTCCACCAGTTCTTTGACGCCCTGACAATCGAGCGGCTGAAGGCCAAAGCCAAACGCTGGCTCTGGGAGGGGGACGTTGAGGCGGGCAAGCTCGTGGAGCGGGCCTTTGGCCCATTGAGGCTCTGGGAGTTCCCCAATGTCAGGGGCCAGTTTCGTCCCGGCCGGTACGCGATAGCGTGCGACGTGGCCACGGGAACGTCAGCGACCCCTTCCTGCCTTGCCATCATCGACGCCGAGCTTCGCTGCCGGGTGGGATCCTACGCGAACGCCCGAATCGAAGCCCGGCCGTTTGCGACCCTGGCCGTGGACCTGTGCAACATCTTCACTCAGAGGGACGGGACGGGCGCTCTGTTGGGCTGGGAGTTCCAGGGGCCGGGCGTGAACTTCGGCATCCGCGTCGATGAGCTTGGGTATTCCAACGTCTGGTGCCAGAAACCTTCAACTCCCGCAGTCCACGGAGTCAGCCGGGGGACACGGCCGGGCTGGGACCCGAGCGCCACGGGCGCGATCCTCGCGGTCATCGGGGGCTACCGGGATTCGATCCAGGATGGGACGTTGACCGAGCATTGCGTGGACACCCTGGACGAGACATTGAACTACGTTTATGATTCCCTCGGCGTCCCAATTCACCCGATGAAAAAGAGCAAGGGCGATCCGAGCGGGTCGAACTACAACCACGGCGACCGAACCACGGCGGCGGCGATCGCCCTCATGTTAGCCAAAGACCTCGGCATGGGCCGGGACACGATCGGCTCGGGAGAAGAGGCAATCACCGTAGGGGGCTGGCAATGGCGACGGGATCAGGCGATGAAAGAGGACATGGAGAAGGACGGGGTGTGGGTGACGTGAAACCTACTGAGTCATTTGGTTCAGTAGAACCGATGGCTCCCTTCGTCTGGCACGACCGCCTTGTCAAGCTCGACGGCGAGGCGCTGATGTTCAGCGCCAAGGGCGATCCCGACAATTGGGAATTCTTCCCCGCCAAGCCCAACGACGACATGGCGATAGCGATGACTCTCGACGGGCGAATCTACGGCGCACATGCCCGGCCTGACGGAACGCTGGGCATCGAAACCGGGCGCGGGCTGTACATCCTCAACGCCGACCGCTGGTCCGAGTGTATTGTTCAGGCCGAAGATCCCGCACAGCGGGGACTCGACCGCCGCGAGGCCGAAGAGAAGAAGGCGCGGGTGCGAGAGGAAACCGAGGCTTCCATCCGGCAGATCAACGAGCGGGCCGATCGCTGGCTTGCGTGGTTGAGATCGCCCGGCTTCAACGACAGGTCTACTGAACCAAATGACTCAGTAGACACCCCGGCCCTGGTGCCGGCGAAGGAGACGTGAGATGTGGCTGAATGTCTTGGCCGAATCTGGCGATGCCCATGTATTCCCTCTTGGGGACACCCAGCCGCACGCCGAGAGCCGCTATTGCGGGTGCGCCCCGGATTACCAGGACGTGAACGGCAGCCCCGTTTCCTTGACCAGCCCGGACGCCGTGGTGGTTATTCACAAGACCGCCCATGACCAGCCGGGGAGCGCTGAGTCGCGGGCGCTGCACGAGCGAACACTGGCCAAGATGGCAGCCCTGGTGCCGGCGAAGGAGACGCGATGACCGCCCTTGAAGCCGTTCCAATTGTCCAGCGGATCATCTGGGAGCTTGGCCTGGCGCAACAGGCCGCCGACACGCTCCCCGGCTTGTGCAAAGAGATTCGGCCAACGATCGCCGTAGTGGCCGTCCGCACCAGCCCAGAAAAGGTCGCGGTCTATCTGGACGTGGCGGCAACGGCTTCGGGAGAGGAGCGGCTGGCCAGTTGGTCCCCGTATGGCTGGGTGAGGTTCATGATGTGTTCGTGGACCATCGACGTTGACGAACTTGCTTCCAGCACACCCCTCGTGCTGGTGGATACGATTGCCCGGCGCCACGCCGAGGCGACCAGGCGAATGCGGGCGACGACGTTAGGCGAAGTGGTCGAGGTAGACGAGAGCATGGCCGCCGTGGTGCCGGCGAAGGAGGCGTCATGACCGACGACGATATTCGCCGTCTCGTCGGCTTGTTGGGCAAGGTGGCCGCTGCGAGGCTGCGGGTCGCCGAAGCGATCACGTTGGCGGACGTGGCGGGCGCGGCGACAGAAGTCGCCCAGGTCCGGGAGAGCCGGCTTTCGACGCTTTTGGCCGATCTCTCCCCGGCGCAAGCGGATTTTGAGGACGTTGAGTACCAGCAGTTTCTTGGCGTGCTTCAGACGAAGGTGGAAGACGCTCGGTTTCAGTTGGCTCAGGCGCAGGCGATTTCCAACCCGGCGTATGCCCTCCTTGGGGGCGAGATGACCATCTTGACGACGCTCGAAGCGGTCTTATTCGGCTGGCGGATCGCCGACCCGCCGCCACCGCCAACAGACCATGACCAGTAAGGGGCCGTTATGAAACGTGGAAGCGGGGCAAAGCCGCCGGCACTCCCCCGTCGTCGTGAATGGGCTACACGTTCCCGGAGTAGCGCGAGGTCGTTCATGGAATGGCAGTTCGTGGGTGATGACTCCTGGAACTTCGGGGTAATGGTTCGCGGGGCCGTCCGCAATGCTGTTGGCCAAATCTACTTCGACGAAGCCCTCGAAGGCTCGGACGGCGGCTGGGCCTGGATGGCATTCCGTGGCAACCAGCCCACGGCGTGGGGCGTTTCCTGCTACCGCTGGGACGCAATGGCCAAGGTCGAAGAGGCGTTAGGAGTGCCCATGCCAGAACAAGACGCAGCAACGGGCGGGCCGGGTTCGCTGACGGACGCGGAGCTTGACGAGCTGACGCGGAAGGCCAAGTACGACGGATACCTGATGGAGTGGGAGTGCGATCGGCTGACCGCCGAAATCCGCCGCCTCCGCGCCCAGGTCGCCGGCCACGCCAAGCGGGCGGAGAAGTCTACTGAGTCAAATGACTCAGTAGAAACGATGGCGCTGGAAGAACGGGTTAAGGCGGTTATCCGCAAGCGGGCTGCCGACGTTGGATGGGAAGGTGAGCCGGACGAGTCGTTGTGCCCGTATCTGACCGACGGCATGGTTGACGCCATCCGCCAGGCCGTCGCCGAGGAGCGGGAGGCGTGCGCCGAGATCGTCGCCAACGTCCAGCCGGTGAAGTACGTCCATGAAGGCCAGTCGTACTACCTGGCCGATGCTACGCTTGATCGCGCTGCCGCTGCCATCCGTGCCCGCCAGTGACACCTCATCGTCACAGCGCACTTGACGTATCCCAATATCAAACTGCACAATAGCCACGGGGATTCGGAATAGCGGCCGTGCTTGCGGATCGATTACGCACAACTGGCTCAGGGCGTCCGGGATTGCCGGTACGTCATGCGCATCCCGCGGCAGAACCGCGTGGACCTCGCGCGTGAGGTCGCCGGGCACCGCTACGCGGAAGGCGGCACCCGCCACGCCGTTAAGCTCAACCTGCTGGCGATGTACCAAACCATCGTCGGCGGGCTGATGATCGCCAACGAGCCCCGCTTCCTCGGGACCGCTCTCGGCGGCATCCCCCAATACAAGGTCACAACTGAGTTCGACTGGCTCAACGAGCAGTGCGAACGGATCAACCTCTCGGACGAGCTTCAAGCCTGTCTCATCGACGCTCTCTATCTCCAGGGCATCATGCGGGTCGCGTACACGACCCCGGCCGACGACATGATGAGCGCGTGGGGCATTGGCTCGGCTCAGCCCGCGGCGTGGTGCGTGGACCCCGACGATTGGGTCTTTGACGTTAACGCCAAGAAGCAGCGCGAATTTGAGTTTGAAGGCCACTGTTACGATTGCCCGGTGGACGTGGCGGTGAAGCTCTTTGGCCGCAAGGTCAAGGGCATGGCCGACGATGACGACACCGATTTCAACCCCGATGGGGATGAACGCATTGGCCGGATCATCCGGGGTGGTCAACAAGCCGAACAACTCTCCCCGACCATCCGCCTGATTGAGCTTTACCTGCCCCGGCACAAGAAGGTTGTCACGCTTCCCCTCCGAGACATGATCGGGTCGGGCGACCCGAAACCTCTCTACGAACAGAAGTGGATTGGCCCGTGGTGGGGACCGTACATCCACCTGCGCCTCGGAACGATTCCGGGTCAGGCGATGGGTATTGGCCCGATGCAATACCTGTACGAGAAGCACATGGATTTCAACAACGTGGACCGCAAGCTCAACAACATGGTCCGCCGGATGAAGGAAGTGACAGTCTACCGTCGCAAGAACCAGACGGACGCTCAGAACCTAGCGGAAGCCAACGACGGCGACTTCGCCGCGCTGGAGGAACCCGAGTCGCTGAAGAACGTCGTGTCGGGCGGCAAAGCCCTCCCGGCCCTGACGGTGATCCTCCAGCTTTACAAGGAGATGTTTGACTTCGTGTCGAACCTCTCCCTCATCGGTGGGCGTGGTCCCCAAGCAAAGACGGCCACTCAGGAAAAACTGCTGAACGCCAACGCCGGGGCCGGAATGGCGGTCATGACGCGACGGGTCGAGACGTTCGTCTCGAAGGTTGGGTGCTCGCTGCTCGAACTCTCGCACATTCACCCGACCGTGAAGATGACGAGCGACTATCGCGTTCCGGGGACGGGGTTCTCGGACACGCGCACGCTCCATCCGGCCGGGCACCCCCAGGGCCGCAACTGGCCCATGTCGAGCATGAAGTTCCAACTGGACCCGTACTCGATCAACCACCGCGGCCCCGAGGAGCGGCTGGCGTTCATCGACGCGAGCGTGGAAAAGCTGATCCCGATCATGCCGATGCTGGAGCAGAAGGGGACAAGTTTCGACGGGCCGAAGTGGCTGGAGTTCCGCGCGGAGTTGGGCAACGAACCGCGGCTGAAGGAAATCTTCGTCAGCCGCGAGCCAACGGGTGGCGACGGCGCGACCGAGACGCCGCACAACCGCACGCTGCCGATGCAGACGGAGCGGAACTACACGCGGACGAACATCCCACAAGACAACGAGTCGGCCCCGCAACAACTGATGGCGAAGATGGCGGCGGTTGACCTCGGAGGCGACAGCGAATGACTTCCCTGATCGACGGCCTGAACAGTTTCTACGCGGCCCAAGGTTCTACTGAGTCATCCGACTCAGTAGGTCTGATGATCGAAACGAACGATCACAGGAAGGCGCGGACACGGCGGGTCATTGCGCTGAAGGTTCACCCGTCGCAGCGCGAGGAAGCAATGGCTGATGCTGCGGCCAAGGGGGTTCCCACTCCCTTCGATCTGGCAGGATACCCAGAGTTCGGCAGTCGAAGACATCAGCGAGATTACAACCGCGCCTACGGCTATGTGAACCGCGATGGCGGATACTCGGACGTGTAGGCACAGCCGACCATACGAAGCCCGCTGCCCGTGGTGCAAGCGAGGTATCCGCATCGCCCGCGGCCAAGACGGTCGCTGGTGGCATTACCCGGCGAAACAACGCCTCAGGATCTATTGCCCAGCAAGCAAGGTCCGCGAACGATGAAAGACCTCACCATCTCGATTCCCTCGGCCGTCGCGGCCGTGTCTCTGGTGTTCATGCTGGGCACCTGCGTGCCGGGGTGTGGCGCCATCAACCTGGGCACTCCCCCGCCGCCAAAAGCTACTGAGTCTTTTGACTCAGTAGAACTCCCGCGACTCGGGGACGCCGACCGCGCCCTGTTGAGCCGGCTCCTGCCCCACATTCGGCAGACGGCCCAGGAGCAAATTCAGGGCGAGTTCAAGAAGGTCGCCGACGACCTCCAGGCGGGCGACGTGAAGGCACAGGGGTTCGGGACGGCGCTGGGCGCGATGATCGCGTGGTTCGTACACAAGGTGATCGCGGCCGTCATCGTCAGCGTCATCCTGTCGGCTCTGATGGGTTTGGCGATCAAATACTGGATGTACCCCGCCGGGTGCGTCGCCATGTGGTTGGCGGTGACGGCGATGGTATCGGCGCTCGTCGCCAAGAAGGTGAAGTCATGACCCTAGCACAGACCATTCACGCCCGCGGTTGGGGCGACATGTCAACGTGGGGGATCGGCGAGTTCGCCATCGCCCTGATCGTCATTTGCGCCATCTGTGCGGTGGCCTATGTGGCGCTGAACTACTTCGACGTTACAATCCCACCTTGGGTCGTCCGCATCTTTTGGATTCTCGTCGTCGCGTTCGTGTGTATCGCGGCGATCCGTCTTCTCATGAGGATGTGATGGACTCCGAAACCATCATGGGCTGCCTCTGGGTGACATCATGGCTGGCTCTCATGTACGAACTCTGGGCCTGGGGGACGGAAAGCGATGCTTGACATTTTCTTTCACCCGGTCGGCTGGGCCTGCTCGGCGATCTGGTTTGTCTTCTGGGTCTGGGTCGCCATCAAGGCGTACTATTGGTTCTTCCCGCCGAAGCCGCCGGCTGGCTAGGTTGTGGAAACGCAAGGGGTTAGGAATGCTCGCCCAAGTACCGTCCGCCGATCCGCAAATGCTCGGGGTCGTCATTTTAGGAGTCGGCGTCATGGTGTGGGTGACTGTCCAAATCATGCAAGCGATCAACGTGTATCGGAACTGGACAGCGAAGGCGCCTCCGCGGTCCCAAAAAGACCGGTACGTCACGCATGGGCAATTCGACGAGTACCGGCGGGACCAGCGGCAAGAGATGGCCTCCTTGCGAGTTGAGATCAACAACAAGATCGACAAACTCGACAATTACACCCACGAAGCCTTTCACCGCTTCGGCGACTCGCAGCAGACGATGCTCAATGACCTGGCCTACGTCCGCGGCTGGATTTTCAAGATGGGCCGCGTCCCTCCAGAAAAGGATATTGTCCAATGATCCGCTGGGACCGAATCGCCAATTCGTTCATCAGCGCCGCCCTCGGCGCTTTGTTCGTCGTCGCCCTGTACTCCTTCCTGCGGCCACTTCCGCCTCAGCCCGGCCCAGAACCGATCCCCCAGGGCAAGGGCGATCATGTCGTCATCATCGTGGACAATACGTCACCCTCCATCCCTCAGGCGCTGGTCCTTGACAACGGGCTGTCACGCGCGCTGAAGAAGGTTGGCAAACTGGCGATCGGCGACATCCGGGAAGAGTGGACCAAGTCCAAGCGGTATGACACCCTGGTGTCAAAGGCGGGCGGCGCGCCGGCCGTCATCGTCCTCGACAAGAGCGGGGACGACGTGTATGCCGGCCGTCTCCCCACCGACGCGAAGGCGTTCACGGCCCTGTTACAGAAGTCTGTTCTGGACCTTCCCCCGCCGCTGGCGACGGCTCCACGCCCGCGGGTTGTTGACCTTGGCCGAGGGATGCCCTCGGGCGAAGACAACGGCATCCCGTGGATTCAGGTCAACGGCGACAAGCGGATGCTCAACGCCCGGATGGACCCGGTCAAGATGCAGGCCCTTCAGAAGTACGGCGACCACAACCCGACGTTCCCGCAAAGCGAGTGGTTTGAGCTGAACCGCCAGAACGTGTACGGCAGCCCCGAGTGGATTCTGGACCAGAACGGGGTTGGCCAGTGTGTCGCGTGCGGCTGGGTCGGCGCCCTGCGGCGGGGCCGGGCGACGATCGGGGCGAGTGACGTGCCATTGTCGTCGGGGTTTCTCTATAGCCTCATCAACGGCGGCCAGGATCAAGGCGCCGTGATCTCGGACGGCATCGACGCGCTGAAGAACGTCGGCACCTGCACCTTTGCGACGGTCGGCATCAAGCCGTTCTACACGCGCCAGATGCCGCCCGGAGCCCGCGAAGAAGCCAAGCGGTTCAGACTCGCCGACGCCTACCGCTGCGACACCTGGGAGGAACTGGTGAGCGCCTTGTTGACCGGCCGCTTCTACCCCGTGTACGGCGTGATGGTTGGGAACAACTTCAGCCGGTTCGACTCCAACGGCGTGGCCGGGCATGACCGGGGGCCGGGCAATCACTGCATGATGGCCGATGGGCTGCGGAAGCTCCCGGATGGCCGCTGGGTCTTGGACAACGTGAACAGTTGGTCGCCGACGTGGGGGCCGTTCAAGAACGGCCGCTGCTACCTCGACAAGAACCATCTGTTTAGCGGCGGGGTCCAGCCAAACATCTGTGTCCTGCGCCTGCCGAGCCGCGACCCGCAAGACGCCTTTGACCCGCCCGCGTGGAAGGGCAACTGATGGGCGATTACTCCGACATGGCCGGGGCTGCCTGGAAAGTGTGGTGGCTCCTTGTGATCGTCCTGGTCTTGGCGGGCCTGTTGGGATTGGCTGGCTGGGGCGTGGCCCTTTACCTGTGGGTCAAACCATGAACCTGCTTCGCTACTTCTTTGAGGAGAACCCCGTGGACCTACCAACTCCTGCTGTCACGCTCACGCCCGAGTCGCTTATGGCTGCGGCTCCTTTGGCCATGCAGTCGGCTGGCCCCGTTGAGGACGACGTGGGGGCCGTCCTCGACGCCCTGGCCGTTGTGTTCGCCAACCGCCCCATCATCCGCGCCGGCATCCTGTTCGCCCGTGGCGCTGTTGACTTCATCGCCCCCACCTTTCGCTCCGCGCTGGCGGCGGCGGGGTACAAGATCGTTCGCGCGTGAAATCCTACTGAGTCATTTGGTTCAGTAGAAACCTGGAGCATCCCATGAAGCTTTTCATCCGGCTCGTCCTGTTTTCCCTTGGCCTTGTCGCGGTCGGCTCGCCGGCTCGCACCCAACAACACCCCAACGACCCGCTACTGGAGCGGGTCGTTACTCTGGAGCTTCGCCTGGATCAGTACGCCGCAGACCACACGGCGATGATGGCGAAGATTGATGCTTTAGTGGAGAAGTTGGACAAGCTCGTTGACCCGCTGGCGCAGGCGCCAAAGCGGTCTACTGAGTCGCGCGACTCAGTAGCGGCTCCGGGCCGGTTCACCTACAAGATTTTGGCCAACGGTTCGGTGGTCGCGTGCGACGAGAACGGCTGCCAGGTGGTGTCTGGCGTGACCTACCAGACGGGGCTGTTTGGCCGGCAGTACGCCACCTATTCGAGTTGTGCGGGCGGCGACTGTAGCCCGACGCTAGGCGGGTTCCAGAGCGGTCCGATCAGGCGGGGCTTGTTCGGTCGGCGGCGGTGAGTGGCCGGCAAAGACCTTGCTGGCTTCCTGGACGATGACGACAGCCAGTTCCGCCGCCTCTTCCCGAGGGTATCGCGTCCGCAGTGTCGCGTAAGTGGACTCGACGAGTTGTTTCAGGCCAGCGGGCGTTTCCTTTGTGTTCATAAATCGAATTTAGGTTACGAAATCAGGGAGTCAAGAAAAAATGCCGTACCGTTACGCTGATTGGCTTGGCATGGACGTTATCGCCCAGGAAGACCCGCCAGGGTCTGGCAGCTGGATTTATCAGCCTCCGGGCACCAACGATTGGCTTGAGTGGCCAGGTGAAGGTGGCGGCGGCGAGGGTGGCGGCGAGGGTGGCGGCAGCTGGGAGGATGAAATACTAGCGCTCGCCGGTCCGTTTGCCGGCGAGGCCGCGGACCTCGGCCCCGACCAGCCGAACCCTAGTTGGCCAGAGCTGCCTCCAAAGATGAAGCCACCGATCGCCACGGGCTGGCCGCCCGTTAACAGCGACATTTGGCAGGAACCAGACGGCACCTGGCGCGTCATCTCGGCCGACGGGGCGCACGTCGGCGTCTACGAGCCGGACGGCAGGCACCGGATGACCATCAGCCGCGTCACGTTTACCAGCGGCACGTACACCATCACCATGCGGTCGGACGGCACGACGACGGTATCGTCCCCGGACGGCGTTGCCTTCGACATGACCCGGTATCCTGTCAACCTCGAACAAGCCGAGCAGTACGAGCGCACCTACGTCGGAGAATACTACCGAGGCCGCAACAATGGCCTGACGCGCTCGGAGGCCAACAGTGCCGCCCAGGTGGCAGTGTCGCTCGCTGCACTGGCGGGTATGGCTCTGACCGCGCAGATCGCCGCCGGAGTACTCGGCATCGTGCAACTGATCGACTCGACGGCTGAAAACATCAACGCCTGCACGACCGCCCAGCCAAACCTCGTGAGCTTCTGTTGGCTGGTCAAGTCTTACTGCCAGGGGTTAACCGGCTGCCTGGGCACCTTGTCGAACTTCGCCAACACGCTCGCCACGAGAGCGACAATCAACTTTGCCGGTCAGCCGCAGTACAACGGCTACATCGCCTCCGTTCAGGCGAAGAAAACTGAGATCGACAACTACATCAGCGTGGCGTGGGCATGGCTGAGCGAGGCAACGGACGATTGGCAGAAGTGGCAGAGCTTTGACTGCTCGAACGGCGGGGGCCTCCTCACCAACACCGTCAACAACAGCCTGCTCCCGAACAAGTGGAACCCGCGCATGACTGGCGGCGAGGGGCAGGTGGCAGAAGGAAGCTTGATGTTGCGCTATGCGCAGTTCCGTGAGTCCCTGGACGCTCTGCATCAAAACCTACTGTCTCCGTGCCAGGCCGAGTGGGACGCCCTGCCGTTCCCCAGGAACCCCGGCGAGTATTGAGCCAACGGTGCGTTGCCGTTGGGTTGGGAAGCCGCGACCGGCCGGGGTGGAGAGGCCCCGGCCGGTCTACTGAACCAAATGACTCAGTAGAAACTTTGGAGGCTCCCGTGAGTGACGAACTGACCCTAAACGCCACGCTCGCTTACGACGACGGCGTTGACGAAGTGACCATGCAGATCGTCGATCGTTTCGTCACCCTCGGGACGCTGAAGTTCACGAAGCTTCGGCAGTCGATCGGCACGTCTGAAGAGGCGCTTCAGCTTGGCGAAGTCACATCGCCTGGGTGGTTGTTTCTCATCAACCGCGATGCGACGAATTACGTGGACGTGAAGGTGGCGACCAGCGGGGCGATCTTCGCTCGACTGCACCCCGATACCGACTCGGACGGCACGGGCGGCTTCTGCCTTCTTTACCTCGGAACCGGCGCCCAGGCCCCCTTCTTGATCGCCAACACAGCCGCCTGCATCGTGACCGGATTTGTGGCCTCGGTGTAAGTGAGGTATTGACATAAGGTTGTCACCGTTCGTAGATTGATGGCGGGGATTCGGTTAGCGAAAGTCGGTTGGCGCAGAACCTTAGCGACATCGTAGACGACGGTGATCTGCCGGACTTGCCGGCGAAAACGCAGCCCCGTCACCCACAAACACAACATTGGGAATCGCCCCAACAGCCGACGCAGCCGCAGCGCCCGCCGGCCGTCAATCCGCCCGAAGCTCGGAAGGCTCCCGCGGCTCAGCCTCACGTCCACACTCCCTACATCCAGACTTCCGCCCAGCAATTCGGACTCAGTGACGAGGAAATCGCCTCCACGCCGCCGGCCGTTCTGGAGCGGTTCGTCGCTCGCCTTCAGGCCGGCACACCCAAGGCTGAGCCAGCGCCGGAGCCCAAGAAGGCCGAGGAGCCGGCATTCGATTGGGGCGATGACGCGGACGGTAAGCCGCTGACGGAAGCTGAAGCCAAGGCGACCTACTCGCGGCCCATCTTCAACGCCATCAAGAATCAGGCTCGACTCGAAGCGGTCGAAAAGCAGAACGTTGAACTGAAGGCGGAAATCACCAAGGACCGCCAGCAGCGTCAGCACGCCGCCGTCCGCCGCGAGGT
>Ga0137455_1000316_pt1 | contig 12733 bp, 10 predicted proteins | sample EasRivERMGT600_2_FD_102334 | JGI IMG/M metagenome (GOLD analysis project Ga0137455, IMG submission 102334) | Soil microbial communities from meander-bound floodplain in the East River, Colorado, USA - East River MetaG ERMGT600_2 | ecosystem: Environmental > Terrestrial > Soil > Floodplain ... | reverse complement strand
CGTCGTTCCCCGCACGATCGAGTCGTCGACGATCAAGACATTCTTGTCCTTGAACTCGAGTCCGACGACGCTCAGCTTCTGGCGCACAGATTTCTTGCGAATCGTCTGACCGGGCATGATGAAAGTGCGCCCGATATAACGATTGCGGATAAAACCTTCTCTATACGTCACGTTGAGGCCATGAGCCAGTTCGAGCGCGGCCGGCCTGCTTGTGTCGGGAACCGGGATGACGACGTCGATTTCAAGATGGGACATCGTGCGCCTGATTTTTTCAGCAAGCTTCCGCCCCATGTGCAACCGGCTCTCGTACACTGAAACCCCGTCCATGACCGAGTCGGGCCGCGCAAGGTAAACGTATTCGAAGATGCAGGGCGCGAGCACCGGATTGGCCGCACACTGGCGGCTGTTGAACGTTCCGCCTTCATCGATAAAAATGGCTTCGCCGGGCAGAACGTCGCGCACCAGCTCGAAGCCGAACGCGGTGAGCGCGACGCTTTCGGAAGCGACCAGATATTCAGGCCCCTCGTCGGTGTGATTGCGGCCGAATACGAGCGGACGGATTCCGAACGGATCGCGGAATGCGAGCAACCCGTAGCCCGCTATCAAGGCCACCACCGCATAGGCACCGCGGCACCGCCGATGCACGTTCGCCACCGCGGTAAAGATGGTCTCGGGGTCGAGCTTCTGACCCTTTGCGGCGAGCTCCAGTTCGTGCGCGAGTACATTGAGCAACACTTCCGAGTCGGAGTTGGTATTGATGTGGCGCAGATCCTGCCGGAACATCTCCTGCTTGAGGGCTTCCGAATTGGTCAAGTTGCCGTTGTGGCCGAGGACAATTCCAAACGGGGAATTGACATAGAAAGGTTGTGCCTCCCCGGCGTTGAACGCCGAGCCCGCAGTGGGATAGCGGCAGTGCCCGATGCCGGTGCCGCCGGAAAGCGAACGCATGTTCCGGGTGCGAAACACGTCGCGCACCGTCCCGGGCCCCTTGTGCATGTGAAACGCCTTGTGTTCCGAGGTGACGATCCCGGCTGCGTCCTGGCCCCGGTGCTGCAGCAGCAGCAGCCCGTCGTACAGCAACTGATTGACCGGTGTCTTCGCCACGATTCCGAGAATGCCGCACATCTGCGCTATTCCTTCAGCGGTACTTCAAGCGTTGTGCCAGACCCACCGGCAGATAGGGCCGCAACGCGAGTACCGCAGTCTCGAACGGCCCGGAGAGAGCTGCATCGCGCCAGAAGGGTTCGCGCGAAAGCGGCGTCGGCGTCAAACCTGCGAGCATCACTACAATCAGTACGATGAGCAACCCCCTCACCAACCCGAAGACCGAACCGAGTGCCCGATCCGCAGGAGCGAGTCCCGACGCGCGCACCGCGGATGAAAGTGCAAGTCCGGCAATCCAGCCGATGATCAGTACCCCGGCGAACACGAGCAGGAATCCGAGCAGCGCGCTCAGCAGCGGACTCAGGCTCTTCGGCAGATAGCCGGCTGCATAGCCTCCAAAAGACGTCGCCAGTATGAAGCCCCCAACCCAAATCCCGAGCGAGATCATCTCACGCACCAGGCCGCGGAAAAGGCTCACCACGACCGATACGACCAGGACGATCAGCACGCCAAAATCGAACCAAGTCATCTCTGTACCACCTGCCCGACCTCGAGGCCGAGCGATTTGAGTTTGTCCCGCGCCTTTTCCGCGGCGTCCCGGCTCGCGAAAGGTCCGGCGCGCACGCGCGTTTGTTCGCCCTGCTGGCCTTTGAAGTTCTCGGTATAGCTCTTGATGCCCGCGGAAACCGCCCGGTCCTGTACCTGCTTCGCGTTGTCAGAGTTGGTAAAGGCACCGAGCGGGACGACAAACCCCTCGTCGTTCAACAGCGCCTGGGCGCGGCGAGCCTCTGCCACCTGGGTCTTCGCGCGCTCTTTATCCGCGGTCTTCGCGCTCTCCTTCTTCGGAGCGCGAGACCGCGAGGCAGGCTCAGGCTCTCGCGTCGCCTTATTCGACGGATCTTTCGCAGCCTGCGTCGATTCCCCCTTCTGCAGCGCTACAGGGGGCGACTGCAGCGGCGGGAGAACCCGGGTCTTGAACGGCCCTCCATCCTGGCTGGGAATCTGCACGGTCAGCGCCTGGGGCACAGGCCTGGGTTGCTGATCCAGAATGACCGGCAGGACCACGACGATGAGCACCACCAGCGCGATGGCGCCGACCAGCCGGCGGCGGGCGCGGCGCTTAAGCAGGTTGGCGTCGTCTGCCAAAGGAGAAGAAAAGATCCCAAATAAGCTGCGAATTGCGTCGCAGGACCGGCCAAGGCGCTACCCGCCGGAAACATTGATATGCGCCCATCCAAGCGACGCTCCCGAAATGCCCCGTTCGGACTTTCCTCAAGACCCCTGCCGCGCCCCCCGAATCTCGGTCCGGGCGGCCTCGATCCCCTGCATGATGTCGGCTACGGTGTGGAACGATCCAAACACCACGATTCTATCATTTTCGTTCGCCCGCTTCCGTGCGGCGGCATAGGCTTCGAGAGGGTTCCTGAAGCAAAGCACATCGCCTGCCGCACCCACACGCGCAAGGGCATCAGCCAGCACCCGCGCGCCGGCGCCGCGCGGCACCGAAAGGTCGGCCGCAAACCAAGTCGAAACCCTGTCTTTCAGCGCCCGGCAGACGCCGTCGACGTCCTTGTCCCGCAACATGCCCAACACGGCGTAGGTTTCCGGATAAAAACCCATTCCCGCGAGGTTCTCCGCAAGTACGCCCGCGGCCTGCGGATTGTGCGCGACATCCAAAACGACCGTCGGTCTACCCGGAAGTACCTGGAACCGCGCCGGAAGCTCCACGTGCGCAAGACCGTTGCGGATGTCCTGCATGGCGACCGGAAGACGGGCGCGCAGCGCATCGAGCGCGGCGAGTGCCGCGCTGGCGTTCGCAAGCTGGCGCTCGCCTCTGAGCGCGGGGAGCGCAAGCCCGCTTCGGCGCACGCCCCGCCCCCAAAACATCCATTGCTGCCCTTGTTTCCGGTAGCCAAAATCCCGGCCGATCAACTGAAGGTCCGCACCCACGGCAGCCGCGTGATCGAGAACGCTGCGGGGCGGATCCGGATCTGCAACGACCGCGGGCTTGCTTCCACGGAAAATCCCGGCCTTTTCGGACCCGATGCGCTCGCGCGTGTCGCCGAGGTAGTCCGTGTGATCCAGATCAACGGAGGTCAACAACGCGCAGTCGGCATCGAATGCGTTGACGGCGTCGAGCCGCCCCCCAAGACCGACCTCCAGTATCACGGCGTCGAGCGCCTCGGCCGCAAGAATCTCCCACGCAGCCAAGGTACCGAACTCGAAGTACGTGAGCGTGATCTCACCGCGGGCACGCTCGACCGTCTCGAACGCCGCACACAGGCGCGCGTCGCTCAGAGGCAGGCCGTCGAGGCGAACGCGCTCGTTGTAGCGAATGAGGTGCGGCGAAGTGTACAGACCCACCTTGTATCCGGCGGCGAGCAGAATCGCTTCCAGCATCGCGCAGGTCGAGCCCTTGCCGTTGGTGCCGGCGACGGTGAAAAACACCGACGAGATCGACCTGCCGAGCACGTCGCGTACTTTCGCCACGCGTTCCAGACCGAGCTGGATGGATTTCGGATGGATGCGCTCGATGTAGTCGAGCCATTCGGCGAGGCTCCGGCCGGGCATGAAGCGGAAAGGGATCAGTTTGCCGCGGGAGCTTGCCGCTGCAGGAGCGTGAGAAGATTCGCGAGCTTGTCGCGCATCTGGCGCCGGTCGACGATCATGTCGATCGCGCCCTTCTCGAGCAGGAACTCAGAGCGCTGAAAGCCTTCGGGGAGTTTCTCACGCACGGTCTGCTCGATGACGCGCGGCCCCGCGAAACCGATGAGCGCACGTGGTTCTGCCATCACCACATCGCCGATCATGGCGAAGCTTGCCGACACCCCCCCCATGGTCGGGTCTGTGAGAACCGTGATGAACGGGAGCTTGCGCACCGTGAGTTGCGTCAAGGCCGCAGTGGTCTTGGCCATCTGCATGAGCGAAAAAAGCCCTTCCTGCATGCGCGCACCGCCGGTCGCCGTGACGCAAACGAGCGGCAGTTGCTGGTCGAGACACGCGTGCACCCCGCGCACGAAGCGCTCTCCCACCGCGGACCCCATCGATCCCCCCATGAATTCGAACTCGAAGGCAGCGACAATGAGGGGCACGTTTTTTATGGCGCCTTGCATGACGATCAGGGCTTCGGTTTCGCCGGTGGCCTTCTCGGCTTCCTCGAGCCGCTCCGGATAGCGCCTGTCGTCCTTGAATTTTAGGCTGTCGATCGACGCGATCTCGACGCCGATCTCGAAGCGCCCTTCCGGGTCAAGAAGCAGATCGAGCCGTCCCCTTGCCGAAATACGGTTGTGATAGCCGCACTTGGGGCAGACATTGGCGTTCTTTTCCAGATCGGTTGCATACAACACCGCCGCGCAAGAGGGACATTTGCTCCACAGACCTTCCGGGACGTTCTTCTTCGCGCCGGTCCCGGTGCGGTTGATCTTGGGGGGGAGCAGTTTTTGCAGCCAGCTCATGCGTCGATCGCCCCGCGGATTCCCTTGAGCAAGGTCGCGGCCTTCTCAACGCAAGTCTCGGGAGAGGCCTGCTCCATTTCCTGGATTATTCGGCTGCCGATCACGACAGCGTCGGCTATTTGGGCCACGGCGCGCGCGGTCTGTCCATCGCGGATGCCGAATCCTACACCCACCGGAAGCCTCGTCCTGCCGCGAATCGCCGGCAACCTGGCGGCGACATCGTCCAGGTCCAGATTCTTGGCCCCAGTCACGCCGCGAAGCGACACATAGTAGATGTAACCGCTGGCAAGCCTCGCCACTTGTTCGATGCGGGTCTCGGTGGAGGTCGGTGCAAGCAGGAAGATCATATCGATGCCGCGTGCGCGGAGCATTGTCGCGAATTCAGCCCCCTCCTCGGGCGGATAGTCGACCACCAAGACTCCGTCCACACCCGCCTGGCGCGCAGCATCAGCGAAGCGCTCCAATCCCATCGCCTCGATTGGATTGGCATACCCCATCAGGACGATCGGGGTCGACGGATCACTGTCGCGAAATTCCGAGACGAACGCAAGTACGTGGCTCAGCCCAATATGGTTCTTCAGCGCCCTTTCACTTGAGCGCTGGATCACGGGCCCGTCGGCCATGGGATCGGAAAAGGGTACACCCAGCTCGATGACGTCGGCTCCCGCCGCAACCAGCGCGTGCATGAGGGGCACCGTCACCCCGGGTCGTGGGTCTCCGGCCATGACGTAGGGAATCAGGGCCTTTCGGCGCTCGCGCGCGAGCCGTTCGAAAGCAGACTGGATCCTCGGCACCGCGGCTTTCATAGCGCCGCAGCGCTTCGGATCGGGGCCGTGACGGCTCCGACATCCGATTTGCACAAACGGGCCACGCGCCGTTTCGCCAGAGCGCAGTATTCCGGATTGATCTCGAAGCCGACGAAGCGCCGACCGTGCTTGAGCGCTGCAACCGCTGCGGTGCCGCTTCCCATGAACGGATCGAGCACCAGGCCCTCGGAGGGACAGCTCGCCAGCACCATGCGCTCGACGATCTCGAGCGGCTTCTGAGTAGGATGATCCTCGCGTTCCGGATCCTGGCGGTGAATTCGCGTCACGCTCCACACGTCCTTCGGGTTATAGCCCACCTCGAGCCATTTCTTGCCGACGAAAATCGAGCGCGTTCGCGCGCGCTTTGTTTCAGCGTCGTAGGGAATGCGCACCCCGTCGATATCGAAAAAATAGTCCTTCGAGCGCGCGAACAGGCCGATCGTGTCGTGGACGGAGGAGAATTTCCGCGTGCTGCCGCCCATGCTCGGCACTTTCCGGTCCCAGACGATCTCGTTCACCATTGTCAAGCGCGTCTTCAGATAACTGAAAACTTCCGGGCTATGCTGCCAGGTCAGAAAAACATAGAGACTGCCGCTTGGCTTGAGCTTCGGAATCACGGCGTCGATCCAGCGCCGGCTGAAGGCGAGATAGGCTTCCCCGCTCAGGCGGTCCGAGTCGTTCCCGTAGTCCTTGCCGAGGCCGTACGGAGGATCGGCGACGATGAGATCCACGCTCGCCTCGCGCACGCGAGCGATGCATTCGAAGAGATCTCCGTTAAGGAGTGTTGCGCGCGAGTCGCTCAAAACTGGATTCCCGATTTCTCCGCGACGGTGTGCATATCCTTGTCGCCCCGTCCGGAGAGATTGACGAGCAGGATCTTGTCTTTTTGGAGCGTCGGCGCAAGCTTTGCCGCGTAGGCGAGCGCATGCGCGGACTCGAGGGCGGGAATGATGCCCTCGAGGCGGCACAGATTGTGGAATGCGGCGACGGCTTCTTCGTCATCGATGGTGACGTATTGGGCCCGGCCGGTGTCCTTGAGCCAGGCGTGCTCGGGGCCCACACCGGGGTAGTCAAGCCCCGCCGAGATCGAATGCGTCTCGAGAATCTGGCCGTCTTCGTCCTGAAGCAGATAGGTGCGATTTCCGTGCAGCACGCCCGGCTTGCCTGCGCACAGCGACGCCGCATGCTTGCCGCTGGCTACGCCGAGTCCACCCGCCTCTACGCCGATGAGCTTCACCGCTTCGTAGGGGATATAGGGATAGAAAATGCCCATCGCGTTCGAGCCCCCACCGACACAGGCGATCACGGCGTCCGGCTGGCGGCCGCACATCTCCGGCATCTGGGTCAGGCACTCGCGGCCGATGACCGACTGAAAGTCGCGCACCATCATCGGGTACGGATGCGGGCCGGCGACGGTGCCAATGATGTAGAAGGTGTTGTTGACGTTGGTGACCCAGTCGCGCATCGCTTCGTTCAGCGCGTCCTTCAGCGTTTTCGATCCCGATTCGACCGGCACGACCGACGCCCCGAGAAGCTTCATGCGATAGACGTTCTGCACCTGGCGCTTGATGTCCTCCGAGCCCATGTACACGACGCATTCCATGCCGTAACGCGCCGCCACCGTCGCGGCCGCGACGCCGTGCATTCCGGCGCCCGTTTCGGCGATCACGCGCGGTTTGCCCATGCGCCGCGCGAGAATCGCCTGGCCGATGGTATTGTTGATCTTGTGAGCGCCGGTATGGTTGAGATCTTCGCGCTTGATGTAGATCTGCGCCCCGCCGAGCATCTGCGACCAACGCTTGGCGTGATAAACCGGGCTCGGGCGACCGACGTAGTGCTTGAGCTCGTACTCGAATTCGGCGACGAATTCCGGATCCTTCCGGCAAGCCTCATAAGCGCGTTTGAGTTCATCGAGCGCGTGCACCAGCGTCTCGGCGACGAACACGCCGCCATACCGGCCGAAATGCCCCCGCTCGTCAGGAAGCTCACGCATCTTCATTCTTGACCGCTCCGATAAAAGCCGCGATTTTCGCGGCGTCCTTGATTCCCTTGGACGCCTCGACGCTGCTCGAAACATCGACTGCGTAGGGCCCGGTGCGGCGTATGGCGCCGGCGACATTGCCGGCAGTCAGGCCGCCCGAAAGGATGATCGGCCTCGCCATGCGCTCCGGCACGAGGCTCCAATCGAACGAGCCGCCCGTTCCGCCCCAGAGATCTTCGTGGAATGCGTCGAGCATCCACGCCGCGGCAGCTCCATAAGGCGAGAGGTATTTTAGCAAATCCAGCCCGGGCCGAATGCGCGCAGCTTTGATGTACGGCCGGGAGAAACTCGAGCAGAACTCGGGCGGCTCGTCGCCGTGGAACTGCAGGAGCGTCACGCCGCACTCGCCGATCACCCGCTCGACGTCCTCGCGCGCTGGGTTGACGAACACCGCCACGGTCGCGACAAAGGGTGGAACGCTTGTCGCGATCTCCCGCGCCCGATCGAGGGTCACGCAGCGCGGGCTGGGCCGGTAGAACACCAGGCCGATGGCGTCGGCGCCGTGCGCGGCGGCAGCCTGCCCATCTTCCAGGCGTGCGATGCCGCAAATCTTGACTCGCGTTCTCATCGCCCGACTTCCAGATCGAACGGCATCATAGGGGGAAACGCCGGCAGGCTCCAGTGCGCATCGTATCGGACTCCGTGGAGATACAGGCCCTCCGCAGAGAACGTGGGCGCCGCGAGCCGCCGGTCCTGCGCGGCAATCAGCTCGGAGATCCATTGCGGCGGATGCTTCCCCTTTCCGACATACACGAGACATCCGACGATGTTGCGCACCATGTGATGCAGAAACGCATTGGCGGTGAAATCAAACAGGAAATAGGCGCCGCGTACGTGTATCCCTGCGCTTTGCATGATCCGCACCGGGCTCTTCGCCTGGCACTCTGCGGACCGAAAACTCGAAAAATCATGCTCTCCGATCAGGCAATCGACGGCTTTGCGCATGCTCTCCAGGTCGAGCGGCGGATGAAACCACCCGGTGCGCCCTGCGAGCAGCGCCGGCCGCACCGGGTGGCTGTAGAGAACGTAGCGGTAGCTTCGCGAGAGTGCCGAGTAGCGCGCGTGAAAATTTCCCGGTACCGGAGTCGCCCATTGCACGGCGATCTCATCGGGAAGCAGCGAGTTTACGCCGCGCACCCACGCCGACTCGGGGCGCTCCACCGAGGTCTCGAAATGCGCCACCTGGGCGCTTGCATGCACGCCCGCGTCGGTGCGTCCGGCACCGGTCAGCGCGATCGGCTCGCCGCCTATTTCCGAAAGCGCGCGCGTGAGATGATCTTGCACGGTGTTGCCGGAAGGCTGCGATTGCCAACCTTCCATGCCCGCGCCGCAGTAGCTCACTCCGATGGCAAATTTCATTCTACGATCCCGAAAACAACGATCGGCGCACGAGGCGCCGATCGTTTAGGGCAGAACCCGGTGGAGATCAGCCGAGAGCCTGGAGCATCGTATGGGCCTGCTGTTGCTGTGCCGCATCGCCTTCTTTCACCACTTCCTTCAGCAACTCGCGGGCCCCGTCCTTGTCGCCCATCTCTTCGTACGCCTTGGCGAGATCGAGCTTGGTCGCGACTTCCTGCCATCGCGCGTCCGGAACGCCGCCTGAACCGTTGCCGCCGCCGGGCGTACCGAGATCCAGACTGATGTCGGCCAGATCCACGGAGGGCGTCCTGGGCGATTCGGTTTTCGCTTCACCGCCACCTGACGCTGTTCCGAGGTCGAAATCAATCGCTCCCAGGTCCGCGGTGGCGGCCGCAGAGGCGCCCGGTGCAGCATAGGCCGGGGCGGGGTGAACCGGTTTGTCGCCCATCGGCAAATCGAAATCGATGCTGAGCGGCTCCGCAGCCGGAGGGGCTGCCCGGATGGCGCTCGCCGAAGCCGCGGTCCCGACAGCGGCGGACTTGTCGCCGCCGAGACCGAGATCGAAATCGAGACCCGCCGCGGAGTCCGCCGAGGACGCCGATCCAACGCCCAGATCGAGGTCCGGCAGCGGAGCGGGCCCTCCTGATGTCGACGCACCGATATCGAAATCGATGTTGAATAGTGCGGCGGGCTCCAGCGTAGGTTCAGTGTTCGTGCTAAAGGCCGGCATCTGCGCCATGCTTGTGCTGAAAGCCGGCATCTGCGTCGTGCTTGTGCCGAAAGCCGGCATCTGCGTCGTTTGATTGAACCCCTGCGGCGCGTTTCCCGGCTTGCCCCCGTAAAGCGAATTGGCCGGATCGATCGACAATCCCAAACCAGCCACCTTTTCCCATTCCGCCCCGCGTCCGCCGGTTGCGGCGCGCAATTCGTTTGCGGCCGCCTCGAACGACCTTGCATCCTTCCGATTGGCGTAAATCTCGAGGAGCTTGACGCGAAGCGCCTGGCGACTGGAATCCTTGGCCAGCGCGTCTTTCAGGATTTCCTCGGCCTGGGCATCGCGGCCGTAGGCCATATAAACGTCGGCTTCCGCGATCGGGTCGATCTCCTCGGTGTCGGACTTGCCAGCGCCACCGTCGCTGAAATCGCTCTGAAGCGAGTTCGAGCTGGTGTCAACGTTACGACCTCCGGCGCTCCCCAATACCGAGTCCGCGTCCGAAGGCACGACGCTCATGATGCTGTTCTCGAATTGCGAGTTGCGCTTTCTGCGCCAGGCAATAGCCGCGTAAACCGCCAGCAGGAGCACGCATAGGCCCCCACCGCCGAGGTAATAGGGATTGTCGAGCAACTCTTCCACGAAACTGGCTTCAATCGGCGGAGGCGTGGGCGCGGTCTTCGCCTTGGCTGCGGCCTTGGGAGCGGCCTTCGCGACCTCCGTTTTCGAGGGCTCCAGTGCTCTGGCGGCAGATTCGGGAGTCTTCACCGGCTCGGGCGCTTTCGCAGTTTCGGGAGCTTTTGCCCCTTCCGGTGCCTTCGCAGGTTCCGGCGTCTTGGCGCCCTCTGGGGTCTTTGCCGCAGCGGATGCCTTGGCTGCTTCGGGAGCCTTGGGGGGTTCCGGCGCTTTCGCCACCTCCGGCACCTTGGCGGCCGGTGGCGCCGTTGCCAGCTCAGGGGCTTTCGCCGCCTCGGGAGCTTTGGGCGCTGCTTTGGCGGGCTCGGGGGCCTTGGGCGCCTCCGCTTTGGCCGCAGGGGCGACTTTGGCGGGCTCGGCGGCTTTCGCGGCGGGCGCGGCTTTTGCGGCTTCGGCCTGCTGCTGTAACTGGGCTCCGGTCTGGCTTTTTATTTGCGCCAGCTTCTGCATATCCTGCAGATTCTTTTCCAGGAGCGCGATGCGTTCTCTGGCTTCTTTCAGCGCATTGTCTTTGGCTGCCAAATCATCGGCCGCTGCGGTGCCCGCCGCCTTTGCGCCGCGCTTGGCGTCGTCTGCGCGGGAGAGGCGCAGCTCGTCCTTGGGCGGTTCCTTGGACGGCACCGGCTTTTCTTCCTTGGGTGCACCGATCTGACCGGATACCTGCCGGCCCCCCTGAGACCCGGGCGTCGACGCGACCGCGATTCCGAGGCTGCGGCGGTATTCGTTGAAGTCGGCGTACTGAGCGGAGACGATGCGGCGCGCATCAGCTGCCGCCACTGCCCCCGCCGCGTCCTTGTCCGGAATGCTGATGATCTTGCCCGCGCGCAAACGGTTCATGTTGCCGGCCACAAACGCTTCTTGATTCTCGCGGAACAGCGCCACCAGCATCTGCTGCAAGCTCACGCCCTCAACTTGGTTTCGGAGTGCAATCTTCGAGAGTGTGTCCCCGCGCACGACCTCGTAGATATCTGAAATCCCGAATACTTGGACCAGTCCGGCGGGCGCCGCGGCAGCAGGCGACGCGTCCATCTGAACCGGCACGGGTTCCTCCGGCTTCACCTCCGCCGGCAGTACTTGAACTAGCGCCGGCAACTCCGGTTCCCCGACCGTCTCCCGCGTCGGCGCTTCGGTCTCCGCTGCCGCCACCGGAGCGAGCGCAATCGGCTCTGCAGAAGCGGCCGGCGCCGCCGGGACCGGCTCCAGGGGTGACGCCGGTGCAACGGGCTCAGCCGACGGTGCCGAGGCAACCGGTTGCGGCAGTTCGGCCGCCGGAGGCGCGACCCGCAGCGGCTCAAGTTTTGGCGGACCGGCATATTCGGGTGGATCGAGCAGGAAGGTGTATTCGCGGACGAGTCGTCCGTTCGCCCAGTTCAGCTCTACCAGCATGTCGATGAAGGGGTCGTTGATCGGCGCGCCGGACGTGAGAGTCATCACGTATTGGCCACCCGTCCGCCGCTGAACGGCAAACTTGACCGACAGAAGGGCCGGATTCAGGTCTATGTTGGCTTGGCGGAAAAACTCCCCCGGCGCGAGCCGCGCCCCCAACGTGTCGCCTTCACCGCGCTGTAAAGAAACGATCTCGATTTCCGCTCTGAGCGGCTGCCCAAGCGCGGAGAGAACCGACAACTTGCCCAAGCCCGCCGCCCACGCGAGCGAAGGCAAAATCAGGCTGACTACTGCTACCAGACAAGTTTTTGAGGCGAACTTCCCCACTTGCCACCCTGGACCTAAGTGGAAACAAATGAACATACCATCATGGCCTTAGCCTTGCAAGCTCAACTTTCACCTCAGAAATTGCGTCAAGTGACTATTTTTGCACGAAGTTTGCGTGTTTTTCCCTGGAATCCCCGGGAACGAGGGAGGTGACCGGATCCGAAACTCTTGACGACCAGCTTCGGCAACTCAGCCTTCGAGCAGAATGCGCAGCATTCTCCGCAACGGCTCGGCAGCACCCCAGAGCAACTGGTCTCCCACGGTAAAAGCAGCAAGGTAGAAACCCCCTCTTTCGAGAGCAAGCTTGCGGAGGCGTCCGACAGGCACCTGGAGCGTGCCGCTTACCGCCGCCGGGGTCAGCTCGCGCAGGCTGGCCTCGCGCTCGTTTGGAACAACTCTCACCCAAGGGTTTGCCTCGGCGAGTATCTGCTCGATTTCGCCTAGGGGCAGATCGCGCCTGAGTTTCACAGTGAGCGCCTGGCTGTGGCAGCGCATCGCACCGATGCGCACGCAGATGCCGTCCATGGGGACCGGGTTACTTTCGCGGCCGAGAATCTTGTTGCCTTCGGCTTGAGATTTGCATTCTTCGCGGCTCTGGCCGTTGCCGAGGTCTTTGTCGATCCACGGAAGGAGGCTCCCCGCAAGCGGAAAGGCGAACTGCTGCTTTGGGAAAGATTCGTCCCGCAGCGCCGAGGTCACCGCCCTGTCCAGCTCGAGGATTGCGGAGGCAGGGTCCTCCAGGGACGATCTCGCAGCCTGGTGCACGAATCCGATCTGCTTCACCAGCTCACGCACGTGCTCGGCGCCCGCGCCGGAGGCAGCCTGATAGGTCATCGAGGTCATCCAT
>Ga0137455_1000313_pt1 | contig 12805 bp, 10 predicted proteins | sample EasRivERMGT600_2_FD_102334 | JGI IMG/M metagenome (GOLD analysis project Ga0137455, IMG submission 102334) | Soil microbial communities from meander-bound floodplain in the East River, Colorado, USA - East River MetaG ERMGT600_2 | ecosystem: Environmental > Terrestrial > Soil > Floodplain ... | reverse complement strand
TCGCGGGCTACGGCGATGCTGCCGATGCATTGGTTGGCATCGTCGAGCAGAGGCGCGACAGCGATCTGAATGTCGATTGCCGTTCCCGACAGAGTCATGGCTCTGGCCTCATAGGAGAATTTCTCCCCGCCCACCAGCCGCTGCCTGCGTGCTTGCTCCTCTTCCGGCGTCGACTCGCCCACGTTCAGCGCGCGCCCCATGGCCTCGGCCGGGGCGTAACCGAACATTTCGGCGGCTCCGGAATTCCAGCTCGTAATGGTGCCGGCCAGGTCCTTGGTCCAGATCGCTTCGCTGGACTGCTCGACGATAGTCGCCAGCAGCTTGTTCTTCGATTCGCTTTTCCCCAGCGAGGCGATCAGGCCTTCGATGTTGTTGGCCATGTTGTTGAAGGCTTCGGCGGCCGAGCTGACTTCGGGCGAACCTTCGGGTTCGATGCGCACCGCGTAATCGCCCTGACTGAAACGATTCGCGCCTTCGGCAAGCATGCGCAGGGTTCCGAGGTTGCCGCGGAATATCAACCAGATGAATTGCAGCATGAGGAACAGCGTCACAGCCACAATCTGCAACTGCTTGACGAACTGCTGCCAAAGCCGGTTATAGGCCTTGGTCGTCGTCATCGCGGCATTGAGCTTTCCGTATCCCACGCCGCCCGCCGTGACCTCGAAGCTTTCTTCCGCGCGGTCGATGGCGGCAACGGACGTGAACCAGGCCGGCGCGACGAGGATATCCGGCTTGTCCTGGGCGAGCAGCTGCTTGCCCTCCTTGTCGGTCCACTGGAAGCTGTCGACCTCGCCTTTCTGCACCTGGTTTTTCAGCAGCTGGCTGATCACGGCGTATTCACCGATGAGCGCCTGATCGGCAATCAGCGGCGCCATGAAGCTCAGCGTTTCGCTCAACTCGCGCTTCAGCCGGGCAGAGTGCTCGGCCGCACCCTCCGCCACGAGCAGGTAGGTCTGCACGCCGCCGCCCGTGATGATCGCGGCTCCCACGGCAAGCATGAGGCGCGATACCAGTCCCCAATCCTTCCAGAATCGCGTCCCGCGCATGATGCTCATCGTCGCCTCCCCCATGGCTTGCCCGGCGGGCTATTTTACCTGCGTGGTCCTGTAGAACTTGCGGTAGTTGTCGTAGTCGCGGTCTTCGGCCGCCACAAAACCCAGTTCGCCGGTGCTCTTCAGCAGCTCGGCACCGGCCTCGAGCACCTTGCGGCCTTCCTGGTCCTGGACCATGTTGATAAGCGCGGCCCTGACCGCGGCCACTTTGTCCGCGGGCACCTTGGAATAGGCCATGATGCACAGGTCCTGGTAGATCTCCGAAGTCCAAAGTGCGCGGTACGCGAACGATTCGCGGCGCGCGTAACGCGCCATGACCGAGCTGTTGACTCCAGCGGCCGCAACCTTGTTGACGTTCAGTTGGGCGGACGAGGCCTCCTGGTTTCCCGTGAACACGACATTGACTTTCACTTTGGCTCTCAGAAGCGCGTCCATCGGCAGCCAGTAGCCGGTGAACCCGTCCGGCGTCACGAAGGCGACGTCCTTGCCGTTCAGGTCCTGCAGCGTTTGAATCGGCGAATCCTCCGGCACCACGATTTGCGACCTGATTCCGGGACCGGCGGGACGCGCGATGACCTTGTAGCCGAGGCGGTCCCGTTCCGGCGTGAAGAAGTGATTGGTGTATTGAAAGTCGTAGTTGCCCTTTTCGGCTATGGCGTTGCCTTCCCGGGCTGTCTTGGTCAGTTTCAGCTCCAGCGGCACCCCGCTCTTCCTGCTCACATGGGTGAGGATCGGGTTCCAATACTCCGCGGTCAGCGCGACGCTGCGCTGATTCAGGACGTAGAAGGAGTGCGCTTGCTGTGCCGCGACGCGCGGCGCGTGCACGGCGACTGCCGCGGCCAGTATCGTCGCGGCGTACATGGTTGCTCTTCGTATCATGACTATCCTCTTTGCACTGGTTCGATCGGTCACACCCTCAAGCCGCCACCTTCAAGAACAACATCGCGCCGCTGAGCACGAGCAGCGCGCCCACCACCTTCAACATGCCTCCACTGGTCAGGTCCATATGCACCTTGTTGCCGGTGTACAGACCGATCGCCATGGGAACGAGTCCCAGCACGTATGCCAGCTGAAGCTTCGGATCGAACAGCAGGCCGGCGAACAGGAACAATCCGAGCCGGAATCCGCCATCGATGGCGATCAACCACGAGAAAGTGGCGCGCACTGCTCCTTTGTCCAGCAGGCGGCGCGTCAGGTACATGATGTAGGGTGGAGAGCCAGCGCCGAACAGCGCGCCGGCGCCGCCGCCGGCCAGTCCCGCGGGGATGGCCCACGCACGCGACAGCCGCCCCACGGGTTGCAGGCCGTAAATGTTGCGAAACCCGAAGAACATCGTGAAGGCGCCCAGCGTCAGCAACACCGGCGTGGTGGGAAGCGTCAGCAGGGCGTAGGCGCCGACGCAGGCGCCCAGCATTCCGAACGGCAGCAGCATCTTGATCTCAGCCCATTTCGCTTGCTTCACGTTGGTGCCGCCCAGAATCAGCGAGGCGGTGAAGTCGAGGGCGAGGACGAGCGGAACTGCAAACTGGAGCGGCTGCGACAGCGCCAGCAGCGGCACGGCAATCAGGGCGGAGCCAAAGCCGGTGATCCCGCGTATGAAGTACGCGCTCATCAGTATGAATAAGACCAGTACCATGTCAGCCACTGACGGTTCCTCTAATTGACTGCGCGCTAGTATTGCCTACAGGTTGAGCGGCAATTCTCCTGTTCACGCTATTTTGCAATCAAACCCCGTATGTATCTGTGTATTATCGCAAATTCCAGTGAACGTAGCGGGCAAGTAGGAGGGATCCATGTCAGCTGCACTCGAGCTCAAAGTCGTTCCCCTTGGCGTCTTTGGCGCCGAAGTCCCGGGTGTAGATATCGCCCACGCCACCAGCAGGGAGATCGACGCCATCAAGAACGCGTGGTACCGGCACGACGTCCTGTTGTTCCGGAACCAGCAATTGACGGACGACGATCTGTTGTCGTTCTCGAGAAATTTCGGCGCGCTTGACTCACCCCCGAACCAGGGTGCGGGGCGCAAGTCCCCCCCCGGCCATCCCGAGGTCTATATCGTCTCGAACGTGCGCGACGAGAAGGGCGAGCCGATCGGGGCGCTCGGCGATGGCGAAGCCGCTTGGCACACTGACATGAGCTATGCGGCACAGCCGCCGGACGCGTCGATGCTGTATGCGCTGGAAATTCCGGCCCAGGGCGGCGACACCTGGTTCAGCGGGATGAAAGCGGCGCTCGCCAAAATGCCCAAGGCACTGGTCGAGCGGATCCGGAGCCTGGATATCAAGCACGACGGCACCTACGATTCGGGCGGCTACGTGCGCAAGGGACTGACGCCTGCGAACGACCCTCGCACCTCCGTGGGTACACCGCATCCGGTCGTCATCGAGCATCCGGTGTCGGGCGAACTCGCCCTCTACCTCGGCCGCCGGCGCAACGCGTACGTCATGGGGCTCGAGCTCGCCGAGTCGGAGCGCCTGCTGGACGAAGTCTGGTCCTTCGTGGAGACCGCGCTCTACCGGCACCGATGGGCGCTGGGTGATTTGGTGCTCTGGGACAACCGCACCACCATGCATCGCCGCGACGCATTCGACCCCAGGGCGCGCCGCGTCATGCACCGCACGCAGATCAAAGGCTCAGGCGCGCCGAGGCGGGCGCCCAGATCGGGCACTACGGGATAGCGGATTCGCGCTAGGCGTGCTTCAGCGCCTCGAGCGACTGCGCGATCAGACTGGCACTGCCATCGAACTTGCGCTTCGCTTCGGCATAGTCTCCGGCCTTGGCGCTGCGCTCGATATCGGCGAACAGATCGCCGAGCGCCTGCGCGCCGAGCTGGCGGCATGTGCCCTTCAGCGTATGAGCGGCGCGCACGGCGCCGGTGGTATCGCCGCGGGTGATGCAATCGGAGAATGCCGCGCCGAAGCCCGCCAGATCGCCTTCCAGCTTACGCACGAATCCGGAAAGCATGTCATCCCGTCCGGTGGCGCGCTCAATGCGCCTGATCTCATCGATGAGCGCGGGATCGAGCAACAGGGTGGGCATCGTCTAGGGGACGTCTGCAGTGAAGGTGCCGCGAGAATTTACCACTGGTGGCCTTTGCAATCATGAAGAGAAGGAGAGCAGAAGACTAACCCCACGACCCAGGAAACGGAAGGGTGCGCCACTGCGGCGGGGTGCGTAGTCTGCAACGGTCAAAATGCGCCGCCCTTCTTTCTGCTGTCCACGATACCCTGGGCACGCATGCTGATCTGGCTCTGCACGCGGATGTTGAGCAGAGCGGGCTTGCCCGCGGCAAGCGCGCGCTGCAGCGCGGAAGCGAGTTCCGCGGGACGCTCCACCAGTTCGCCGTGCGCGCCGAGGCCCTCGGCGACGATGTCGTAGCGGGTCGGCGCCAGATCCGTGACCACCGCTTTGCCGTAAAGGCCGAGCTGAATGTTCTTGTCGATGCCCCAGGCCGCATCGTTGCCGAGCAGCACCACGATGTCGAGCCCGTGGCGCACCGCGGTGTCCAGCTCCATGCCGTTGAAGCCGAAGGAGCCGTCGCCCGTGATGCAGAACACGCGGCTGCCAGGCCGGGCGAGTTTGGCAGCCATCGCTACCGGCACCGCCGAGCCCAGCATGCCCAGATTTGGCAGGTAAACCCAGGAGCGCGGCCGGCGCGCAGGCAGATAGGCGCGGCCGTAATAGGCGTAGTCGCCGCCATCGAACACCAGAACGTCGTCCGGCCGCAGGACCGCGGCCAGCGTCTGGTGCACGAACATCGAGCGCAGCGGCGTCTCCTCGATGGCGAAAGCCTCGATGCGCGCGCGCTCCGCCGACCGCATGTCGCGCAGGCGCTGCAGCCATGGCAAGTCCTTCCACTGATGCCGGGCAGCCTCGGCGCAGAGCTGCGCGACCACGGGACCGACGTCGCCCACGATGCCCAGGTCCACGCCCCGGTTGCGCCCCACCTGCAAGGCGCAGGGCTCGACCTGGATCACCTTGGCCGACTCCGACACGATGGGCGGCAGGCCGTAGCCGATGGTGAAGTCGAGCAGCTTGCCGAGGAACAGCACCACGTCGGCTTCGCGGATCAGGTTCGCGGGCTGGTGCTGCGACAGGTCGAAGAAGCCGAGGCAATAGGGATGCTCGTCGGTAACGATGCCGCGCGCCGCTTCTTCGGTCATCAACGGCAGCCGGGTGGTTTCGATCAACTCTGTCAGCTGTGCCGTCCAATCGCCGTAGGCCGCCGGCGTGCTGGCGATGATGAGGGGGCGCTGCGCCCCGCGCAGCAGCCGGATCGCCTCCTCCACCTGCTCCTTCGCTGCCACGCGCGGCGCCTGGGAGCGGTAGCTGGCCGCTGCGCAGAAGCGCACCTCTGCCTCGTCGACGCGCTGGGTCTGCACGTCGACGGGCACCGTCAGGTGGACCGGGCCGCGCCTTCCATCGAATGCGGTGCGCACCGCGGTGGCCACCATGTCCGGGATGCGCCGCGCATCGTGCACCAGCCACGCCCCCTTCGTCACCGGCCGCGCCATGCCCACCTGGTCGATCTCCTGCATGGTGCCGCGGTGGGCGTTGCGCAGGTCGGCCGCGCCCGCGATGTTGAGCACCGGGGATTCGCTCGAGAGCGCGTGCGCCAGGCCCGGAATGGCGTTGGCGTGTCCGGGCGTAGTGAAAGCGCACACACCCAGGCGCCCGGTGATCCGCCCCCAGCCATCGGCCATGTGAACTGCGGCCTGCTCGTGGCGGCAGTCGATCAGCCGGAATCCCTCGTCCGCCAGCAGGTCCAGCAACGGCAGGATGTGATCCCCGGCAAGCGTAAAGATGGTATCCACCCCCTCCACGCGCAGCGCGCGGGTCAGCAGGTGCGAGCCGGTCAGTGCTGCGGCCATGGCGAATGCTGCAAGCGCTTTCCCGGCCGGCGGCCTAACGGGGGCTTGGATCTCGCATGAACCGGGCGAAATCCGAACTTGGCATGGGCCTGGCGACAAGATAACCCTGTATCTCATCGCACCTGAGCGATTGCAGAACCTCGCGCTGCCCCTGCGTTTCCACGCCCTCCGCGATCACCGTTTGCTTCAAGGCTCTTCCCATCGCGACAATCGCGGATGAAATTGCCAGGTCATCCGGATCATGCGGTAACCCGCGCACGAACGATTGGTCTATCTTGAGCTTGTCCAGGGGGAGGCGCTTCAACTGGCTCAGACTCGAATAGCCCGTGCCGAAATCATCCAGGGACAACGTGGTACCAATCTCTTTCAATGCATGCATCATGGCAATCGTCTTGTCGGCATCGCGCATGATCGCGCTTTCGGTGAGCTCGAGCTCAAGGTGCTCGGGTGCAAGGCCGCCGTCCTGCAGGATGCGCGCCACCTCTTGCGCAAGATTGCTTTTCTGGAACTGCGATGCGGAGAGGTTGACCGCAACTGCAATAGCCGGCAGTCCTGCCTCCTGCCATTCCTTGTTTTGCCGGCACGCTTCCTGCAAGACCCACTCCCCGATCGGAACAATCAATCCCCTTTCTTCCGCAATGGGGATGAACTGCGCCGGGGACACCAATCCCCGTTCCGGATGCTGCCAGCGAATGAGCGCCTCGGCGCCCGTGATCCGTCCGGTGTTGAGGTCAATCTGGGGCTGATAATGCAACAGGAACTGCTTCCCCTCCAGCGCCCGCCGCAGGTCGTGTTCCATCAACAGCATCCCCAGCGCTCGGGCGTTCATGTCTGCCGTATGAAACTGGTAGTTGTTGCGCCCCGCCTTCTTGGCGTGATGCAGCGCGGCGTCCGCGTTCCTGAGCAATTCGACTGCGTCGGCACCGTCATCCGGATGGATGGCGATGCCAATGCTTGTTGTGAGGGCGAGTTCATGGGCGGCGACGGCATAGGGTTTGCTCGAAACGGCGTCGCGAATCTTCTCGGCGGCATAGGCGATGTGTTCGCCTCCCCGGGCTCCGGAGATTTCCGGTAGCGCGACAACAAACTCATCGCCGCCGATCCGCGCGGTAATGTCGGTCGCGCGCAGGCATGCCTGCAGCCGCCTGGCCACTTCCTTCAGTATCTGATCCCCCGCCACCTGCCCAAGGGAGTCATTGATGTCCTTGAGCCCGTCCAGATCGAGGTACAGTACGGCACACTTTGTTCTATTTCTCTTGGCGGTCCTGACGATGCCATCCAGCAGCTCGGATAGACTTCGCCGGTTGGGAAGGCCGGTCAGGACGTCATGCAGCGACTGGTGACGAAGCATGGCCTCGTGAGCAACGCGTACTTCCTCGCCCTGCGCGCGAATGACGCGGTCCGCCCGCCGCACCAGTGCAAACAGGAATAGGTAGAGGAAAGCCAGGCTGCCCAGAACGCCCGCGGCGATTTCCCATGTGGTCCTCTCGAGCTCCGCGACGTAATCAGTCACGTCCGAGTAAACCTCCATCACGCCTTCGGCGGGCGAGTTCCGGTCGGTACGGATCGGAATGTAGGACGAGATGAGATTACGGTCGTTGATGACCTGTTCGAAGGAATCGAAATGATCGCGAAATGTGATTTCGCTCGCGGCCTCGCCAGCCTTGGCCTGCAGAAATCCCCTATTCGAGCCTTTGTCCTCGCCGATCTGTCTTGGGTCGGTGGAGAACACGGTCAGGCCGTCGAGATCGTAGATCTTCACCTTCACCACGCTCAGCCCGGCCATCTGCCGCAGTACGTCCTCCCTCAGCCGGGCAACTTCAGGCCGCCGCTGCATTTCAGCCTTGCCGATAGCGCCGGCGCTCTTGACGTACGCGGCATACTTCGGCCAGAGCGTGCTCGCAAATATCTGCGTGATGGCCATGTTGTCCCGCGTCTCATGATTCTGCAGGGCGCGAAACGCGAACTGCCGATAAAAGAACAGCAGCACCGCGAGGACAATCAGCACGCCGACCAGACTTGCGATGGAAAAGTAGCGGATCAGCCTGAACGTTGACTTCTGCTGCGGCGCAGCGTCGGCCTGCATCGTTCCCTCCGGGCTACTCACGCTGTTCGCGGGGAGCACGATGAAGAGGTTATGCGGTGGAGCAGTCTACCCTAACCCATATCCTGCCGCGCAATCCTCATGCGCATGGCGCGCATGTCATCCCCGCGCACTTCGCGCAGGGCGTAGCTGACGAAACTCGACACCACGTCCTTGCGCCAATAAAGATCGAGGTCGGTGTTGTCCATGGGCTTGGCGCGCGAGGCGACGAGGGACCCCGCCTCTGCAATGGCCTCGTCGGTGAGCTTCTTCCCTTTCAGGAACTCGCTGCCCTTCTCCACCAGGAACGGCCGCGAAGCGACCGCGCCGAGCGCGATCCTCGCCTCTTGCACCGTACCGTCCTGCGCGAGCTTCACCGCCGCGGCGACGCCGAGCACCGGAAAGTCGAACGATCCGCGCCGGCGCAGCTTCCAGTAGCTGCTGGTCCACCCGGCCGGAACGCTCACCTCGGTGAGGATTTCGTCGCTGCGCCGTGACAGGTAGTCGATGCCATCGTTGTTGTAGAGCGCAGCGAGCGGCACCTCGCGCTCGCCCTGCGTCGAGACCAGTTTCACTTTTGCGCCCAGCGCAATCAATGCGGGCGCGGTGTCGGTGGAAGACACCGCCACGCAGCGCTTGCTCGCGGTGGCCACCCAGCACACCTCGCCATCCTTCTTCAGGCAGAAATCGATCGCCTTGCGCCACTCGTAGTTCTGGTTGTAGTAGGTGCAGCGCGTGTCGAGGCACAGGTTGCCGCCGAGCGTGCCCATGTTGCGCAGGTGCGCGGTGGCGACCTGCGCAGCCGCCTGCCACAACCCCCGATACTTCTCCCTGATCGCGCCGTTGTTCACCAGCTCGGTGAGGGTGAGCGCCGCGCCCAGCGTGCCGTTCGACTGCTTCAGCTCGCGCACGCCGCGCAGCGACACCAGCATCTTCGGGGACTGGTGCCGGCGCTTCATGTTCGGGATCAGATCGGTGCCGCCGGCGATGAGCATCGCCTGCGGGCCCTCCCCCGCAAGTATTTTCGCCGCCTCCGCGACCGTGCGCGGGGCGCGGAACTCAAACCACGGCAGCCGCATCATGCCGCCACCTTCTTGCGTGAAAGTCTTTCGTCCGTGGTCTTCTGCGCATCGCCGTCGCCGCCCTCCCAGGGCGGCAGCACCCGGATGGGTGCGGGATAGGGCACCTGCGGGAACTGCTCCGGTCCCACGCGCGGGTTCTTCCCCTGCGCCTTCAGTTCGAGCGCTTTGAGGACCTTGTCCGGCGTGATCGGCACTTCGTCGATCCTCACGCCGACGGCGTCGTAAATCGCGTTCGCCACCGCCGGCATCACCGGCAGCAGCGGCCCCTGGCCAACTTCCTTCGCGCCGAACGGGCAATTGGGATCAGGGTCCTCGATCAGGGCGACATCCACCTCCGGCATGTCCAGCGACGTAAGGCTCTTGTACTCCAGCATGGACGGAATGCGGTGCACCAGCGCACCGGAGAGCTTCGGCGGCAGGCGCCGGAACACCTGCTCTTCCATCAGCGCTTCGCCCAGGCCCATGTAGACGCTGCCGATCACCTGCCCGCGCGCGAGCACCGGGTTGAGGGCGCGGCCGATGTCGTGCGCGATCCAGATCTTCGGCACGATGATCCAGCCGGTCTTCGGATCGACTTCGGTCTCCACCACGCAGGCGGAGAAGCTGTAGGCGGGCGAAGGGCCCACACCCGCCCCCTTGTACCTTCCCGCCGCCTTGGGCGGCGAATACGAGCCAACCGTCGAGAGCGTGCCGAATTTCGCTTCGCCGAGCGCAATCGCCTCGGTGAAGCTCATGCCTTTGGCTGGATCTTCCGCCGCGAACACCCGGCCCTGCGAAAACACCACGCGATCGGGCGGAATGCCGAGCGCCTCGGCGGCGGCTGCGGCGATCGTTTCGCGCACCCGCTCCGCGGCCTGCAGCGCCGCGTTGCCCATCATGATGGTGACACGGCTCGAGTACGAGCCGAGGTCGATCGGCGTGATGCCGGTGTCGCCGGTGACGCAGCGAATCAGGCCGGTGTCGATGCCGAGCACCTCGGCGACGATCGTCGCGAGCACGTCGTCGGAGCCCTGGCCGAGTTCGGTCGCCCCGCAGAACACCGTGACCTGGCCGCTGCGATCGAGCAGCAGCTGCACGGCCGAGTGCGGCATCTTGTTCCAGTAGATCGACACGCCCGCGCCGCACATATAGGCGCTGCAGGCGATGCCGACGCCGCGTCCCTCGGGCAGCTTGCGGTGCTTGTCCTTCCAGCCGGAGCGCTCGACCACGGTGCGAATGCATTCGGCCAGGCCCGTCGTGCCGATGCGCAGCCAGCTGGCGGTGAGCGAGTCGCGCTTGGTGACCATGCCCAGCCGCAGTTCCGCCGGATCGAGCTGCAGCTTCTCGGCGATCTTGTCCAGCTGCACTTCCTGCCCGAAGCGCGGCTGCGGCGTGCCGTGGCCGCGCTTGGGGCCGCAGGGCGGCTTGTTGGTGAACGTCCTGCAGGCCTCGAATTTGAACCGGGGAAGCTCGTAGGTCACCGGCGTCAGCACGCCGGTGTAGAAGGTGCTCGCCGGGCCGTGCGAGCCGTAGCCGCCGCCGTCGAGCAGCGTCTGCAGGTGCATCGCCGTCAGCTTGCCGTTCTTGTTGACGCCAGTGCGCAATTTCATCAGCACCGGATGCCGGCCGCGGTGCATGTAGAACACTTCCTCGCGCGTGAGGCAGATCTTCACCGGCCGGCCCAGCACGAGTGCCGCCTTGGACACCACCATTTCGTGGTTGGCCGGGTCGCACTTGCCGCCGAAGGCGCCGCCATTGGGCGTGGCGATCACGCGGATCTGCGAGGCAGGCACCTGCAGCACCCGCGCGAGCTGCCGATGCAGGTAGTGGGGATTCTGCGTGCTGGTCTGCAACAGCAGCTTGCCGTCGCCTTCCACCGAGGCGAGCGAGGCCTGCTGCTCCATCGCCAGGTGCGTGTTGCCCTGGAAGAAGAACGTGTCCTCGAACACGTGATCGGACGCGGCCAGCGCCGCGTCCACGTCGCCGAACTCGTAGGCCTGGTTGCGGTGGATGTTGCCCTGCTCGCCGTAGTCGTGGATGCGGGGCTCGGGATTGGCGAGCGCTTCCTCCGGCGTGGCAATGGTCGGCAATTGCCGGTACTTCACTTCGATCAGCTCCAGCGCTTCGCCCGCGCTTTGCTCGTCCCTGGCGATCACCGCGGCGACCGGATCGCCGACGTAGCGCACGCGTTCGGGCGCGAGCGCGTATTCGTCCAGCGACACCGGCATGATGCCGAAGGGAATCGGAAAATCCTTGCCGGTGAGAACGAGATGAACGCCGGGGTGTTTTTCCGCTCTCGCCGTAAGTATTTCCTCGATCACCGCGTGCGGCAACGGCGAGCGCAGCATCTTGCAGTGGAGCATGCGCGGCAGCACCAGGTCGTCGGCGAAGCGCAATTGGCCCAGCGCCTTGGCGCGCCCATCGACGCGCCGGCGCGCCTTGCCGACCACCTCGAAGCGCTTCTTCTGCGTGCTCATTTGCGCGCCCCTCGCATTTCCGCGGCGGCGCTCTCGATCGCATCGACGATCTGCTGGTAGCCGGTGCAGCGGCACAGGTTGCCCGAGATCGCCTCCTTGATGCGCTCGCGGCTGGGGTCCGGCTCGGCGTCGAGCAGCGCTTTCGCGGTCATCAGCATGCCGGGCGTGCAGTAGCCGCACTGCGAGCCGCCGCAATCGGCGAAGGCGGCCTGCAGCGGATGCAGGCGCGTGCCCTGCGCCAGCCCTTCGACGGTCTCGATCGAGCGGCCCTCGCATTCGAGGGCGAGCGTCAGGCACGAGAGCGACGTTGCGCCATCGAGGAGCACGGCGCAGGCGCCGCACTCGCCCAGCTCGCAGCCGTGCTTGGTGCCGGTAAGACCGAGATCCTCGCGCAGCACTTCGAGCAGCGTCTTGTACGGATGGAACAGGACCTCCTGCTCCTCGCCGTTGACGCGCAGCTTCATGCGCACCGCATTCATGCCAGTCCCTTTACCAGGTAAGCGGAGAGTGCGTCCGCGATTTCGTCTGCGCCCTGGGGCCCGTCGGGCCGGTACCAGCGCGCCGTCCAGTTGACCGCGCCGAGCATGGCGCGCGTCACCAGCGCCGCGTCGCAGCGCGCGAACTCGCGGCTCTTCACGCCGGCGGCGACGATGGCGCGCACCGCGCGCTCGTAGGCGTCGCGCTTCTCGATCATCTGCGCGCGCATGCGCGCGGGCAGCGCCTCGACGTCGAGGTGCGCGGTGGCGCCTTCCATTTCGTCGAGCATACTGTGCACGTGGGAGCGCAGCACCGCGTGCAGACGCTCGGCCGCCGAGCCGCACGCCTGGCGCGCCGCCTCGAGCATGCGATCCACGGTCCGCTCCTGGCAGAACAGCAGAATCTCGTCCTTGCCGGAGAAGTAGTGGTAGAGGTTGCCGGGCGAGATGCCCGCCTCCTCGGCGATCTCGCGCATGCCGGCGGCGGCGATTCCCCGTTGCCGGAACACGCGCGCGGCCGCGCGCAGGATGTCCAGGCGCCGCGCCTCGTTGCGCTGGCGCACGCGGGCACTCGACTGCCGGGCCGAACTCAAGTTCAAAACTTGAACCACGGTTCAAAGTCTAGGCCGAAAGGCCGGCGGCGTCCACCTGTTTCATGAACCGGGGTGCCGTGGCGCGCAACCGCTCCGAGCTCATCCGGCCGCTGCGCATCATGTAGTCGTAGGCCAGGCCCAGTGCGTCCAGGCGGGCCATGCGCCGCGGAAAATCCTCGTACCAATAAGAAC